>Ga0209806_1000004_pt1 | contig 147245 bp, 147 predicted proteins | sample GraSoiAngelo_152_FD_186166 | JGI IMG/M metagenome (GOLD analysis project Ga0209806, IMG submission 186166) | Grasslands soil microbial communities from the Angelo Coastal Reserve, California, USA - 14_1009_12_30cm (SPAdes) (version 2) | ecosystem: Environmental > Terrestrial > Soil >... | reverse complement strand
CCATTATGCGCACGTCGACTGCCCCGGGCACGCCGACTACGTGAAGAACATGATCACGGGCGCGGCGCAGATGGACGGCGCGATTCTGGTGGTGTCGGCGGTGGATGGGCCGATGCCGCAGACGCGCGAGCACATTCTGCTCGCGCGCCAGGTGAACGTGCCGGCGATCGTGGTCTTCTTGAACAAGTGCGACCTCGTGGATGACCCCGAGCTGCTCGACCTCGTCGAGCTCGAGGTGCGGGAGCTGCTATCCAAATACCAGTTCCCGGGCGATGACACGCCGGTCATTCGTGGAGCGGCGCTCAAGGCGATCGAGGGGGACAAGCAGTGGGTCGCAAAGATCGAGGAGCTCCTGGCCGCGCTGGACAAGTCGATTCCGGTGCCGAAGCGCGAGGTCGACAAGCCGTTCCAGATGCCGGTCGAAGACGTGTTCTCGATCACGGGCCGCGGCACCGTGGCCACCGGGCGCATCGACAAGGGCAAGATCAAGGTCGGTGAGGAAGTGGAGATGGTGGGCTTCGGGACCGACAAGAAGACGGTCGTCACGGGCGTCGAGATGTTCCGCAAGCTGCTGGACGACGGACAGGCGGGAGACAACGTCGGGCTGCTGCTGCGCGGGGTGGAGAAGGACGAGGTGGAGCGGGGGATGGTGCTCGCGAAGCCAGGCTCGATCAAGCCGCACACCCAGTTCGAATCAGAAGTCTACGTGCTCACGAAAGAGGAAGGTGGACGGCATACCCCCTTCTTCAAAGGCTACCGGCCGCAGTTCTATTTCCGCACGACGGACGTGACGGGGAGTGTCGAGCTGCCGGCGGGGGTCGAGATGGTGATGCCGGGGGACAACACGAAGATGGCGATCGAGCTGATCACCCCGATCGCGATGGAAGAGCAGCTGCGGTTTGCGATCCGCGAGGGTGGCCGCACCGTCGGCGCCGGCGTGGTGACGAAAATCCTGAAGTAGCGAGGAATCAATGGCGAGCAAGATCCGCATCCGGCTCAAAGCGTTCGATCACGCGCTGATCGATCAAGCTGCCGCGGACATCGTCCGGACGGCTGAGAAAACTGGCGCGCAGGTTTCGGGGCCGATCCCGTTGCCAACCAAGCGGCAGCTCTGGACGGTGCTGCGGAGCCCCCACATCGACAAGAAGAGCCGCGAGCAGTTCGAGCTCAAGACGCACAAACGGCTGATCGACATCCTCGATTCACGGTCGCAGACGGTCGACGCGCTCACGAAGCTGGACTTGCCGGCCGGCGTGGACGTCGAAATCAAGGTCGAGTAGAGACATGAACGGACTGATCGGCAGAAAACTGGGAATGACGCGGCTCTTCGACGCCGCCGGCACGCACGTGCCGGTCACGGTGATCGAAGCGGGGCCGTGCGCCGTCATCTCGGTCGCCGAGGGCCGTGCTGAGCTGGGCTTCGAGGCGAAGAAGGCGAAGCGTTCGCCGAAGGCGATCGTGGGCCACGTGAAGAAAGCCGGCCTCGAGGTCGCGCCGCGCATCATCCGTCGCTTCGATGTCACGGGTGAAGCACCCGCCGCGGGCAGCGCCGTGACCGTCGCGATCTTCGCCGCAGGCGATCGCGTCAAAGTGCGCGGCGTGTCCAAGGGCCGCGGCTTTCAGGGTGTCGTGCACCGCCATCACTTCCATGGCGGCCCCGAGACCCACGGCAACACGCGCCACCGCAAGCCGGGATCGATCGCGCCGGGCACCGATCCGTCGCGGATTATTAAAGGAAAGCGGATGCCCGGCCATATGGGCGCGCGCAACTTCACCGAGATCGGCCTGCGCGTCGTCAAGATCGACGCCGAGCGCAATCTCTTGTTCGTGCGCGGCTCGGTGCCGGGTCCGATGAACGGCCTCGTCACCGTCCGCAAGCAGGGAGGCCCGAGCCGCCATGATTGAGGCTCCACACTACTCGGCGGTGGGCGCCAGCAAGAAGGCGGTCGCGCTGCCCGAGGCGCTGTTCGACGGCACGGTGAATCAGGACGTGCTGCATCGTGCGGTGATCACGTTCCTGTCGAACCACCGGCAAGGCACGAGCAATACGTTGACCCGCAGTGAGGTCTCGGGCGGGAATCAGAAGCCGTGGCGGCAAAAGGGCACCGGTCGAGCGCGGCAGGGCTCGACGCGCGCCCCGCACTGGCGGCACGGCGGCATCGCCCATGGGCCGCATCCGCGCAGTTACCGGCTCGCGATTCCGAAGAAAATGCGCCAGCTCGCGAAGAAATCGGCGCTCAACGCGCGCGCCCGTGAAGGCGCGCTCGTGATCGTCGACGCGCTCGGGTACGAGAAACCGAAGACCAAGGACCTCGCCGCGCTGCTCAAGAAGCTCGACGCAACCGGCAAAAAGGTCCTGGTGCTCACGGCCACGGATTCGCACAACGTCTACCTCTCGGGCCGCAACATCCCGGACGTGCACGTCATGCGGTTCGCCGATGCGACCGCGTACGAGATCCTCTGGGCGCAGACGGTCGTCCTGGAGATCGAGGCGCTCGATGAGGGCGCGGCCACGAAGGACGCGAAGGAGGCGAGCGATGCCTGAGCTGCACGATACCATCGTTCGCCCGGTGGTCACGGAGAAGTCGTCGGCGGCCTACGGTGCGCGCAAGGAGTACGCGTTCCGCGTGCATTCCGACGCGACGAAGCCGCAGATCAAGGCGGCGATCGAGGCGCTGTTCAAGGTGTCGGTGACCGGGGTTCGCACCATGATCATGCGGGCCAAGCGGCGTACGTACGGCCGCTACGCGGGACGCCGGCCGTCCTGGAAAAAGGCGATCGTGACCCTCAAAGAGGGCGACGCGATCGAGGTGTTCGAGGGCTAAATGGGCATTCGACAGTTTCGGCCGATGACGCCGGCGACCCGCTTCCGCTCCGTTTCGGACTTCACCGAAGTCACGAAGACGGAGCCGGAGAAGTCGCTGCTCGAACCGCTGAAGCGGACGGGCGGGCGCAACAACAAGGGTCACATCACCAGTCGCTATATGAGCGGCGGGCACAAGCGGCAGTACCGGCGGATCGACTTCCGGCGCGACAAGTTCGCGATTCCGGCGCGCGTGGCGGCGGTCGAGTACGATCCGAACCGCACGGCGCGCATCGCGCTGCTGCACTACGCTGACGGCGAGAAGCGCTACATCCTGGCGCCGAAGGGCCTGAACGTTGGCGACAGCGTCGTGTCCGGTCCGGGCTCCGACATCCGCATCGGCAATGCGATGCCGCTGTTCGAGATTCCGCTCGGCACCGCGGTGCACAACGTCGAGCTAAAGATCGGCCGCGGCGGCCAGCTGTGCCGCGGCGCGGGGACGAGCGCGCAGGTCGTCGCGAAGGAAGGCAACTACGTGACGCTGCGCCTCCGCTCGACGGAGATGCGGATGGTGCGGGGCGAGTGCCTCGCCACGATCGGCGAAGTCGGCAACGCCGAACACGAGCTGTTGTCGATCGGCAAGGCGGGCAAGACCCGCTGGCTCGGCCGCAGCCCGCGCGTACGCGGCGTCGCGATGAACCCCGTCGACCACCCGCTGGGCGGCGGCGAAGGCAAGAGCTCGGGTGGTCGGCCGCCGACGAACCCCTGGGGCAAAGTCGAAGGCCGCAAGACTCGCCACAAAAAGAAACCGTCTACGAAACTCATCGTGCGCGGCCGTAAGCGCGGAAGGGCGACGCAGTAATGGGACGCAGCGTCAAGAAGGGCCCGTACGTCGAGGAGTCGCTGATGGTGAAGATCCGCGCCCTCAACGAGCGGAACGAGAAGAAGGTGTTCAAGACCTGGTCGCGGCGCAGCACGATCACGCCGGATTTCGTCGGGCACACGCTCGCCGTGCACAACGGGAACAAGTTCATCCCCGTCTACATCACCGAGAACATGGTGGGGCACAAGCTCGGCGAGTTCGCCGCGACGCGGTTGTTCCGCGGCCACGGCGCCAAGGGCTCGGCGGCGGAGCGTGAGGCCGAGGCGGCTGCCGCCGAGGCTAGCGGTGAAGCCGGCGCCGAGAAGAAGGGCAAGGAGTAAGCGATGGAAGCGCGAGCGATTCAACGCGGCGTACGGCAGTCGGCGCGCAAGATGCGCCTCGTGATCGATTTGATCCGCGGCCACGCCGTCCCGGAAGCGGACGCGATCCTGCGCTTTTCCAAGAAGCGGGCCGCGCGGCAGATCCATAAGGTCCTGAAGTCCGCCGTCGCGAACGCGCAGCAGGCGGCGCAGCGGCAGAACACGCCGTTCGACGCCGACGACCTGCGTGTCACCTACGCGGTGGTGAACGAGGGCCAGACGCTGAAGCGCTTTACCGCCGCCGCGATGGGACGCGGCACGCCGATTCTAAAGCGCACGAGCCACGTGGAGATCCGGGTGGCCGGTGTAGCGGCTCCCGCCGCGCCGGCACCGGCGGCTCCCAAAGCGGAAGCAACAGCCGAGAAGAAGCCGCGCGCGAAGAAGGCGCCGGCGGCGAAGGGCAAGAAGAAGGTTCCCGCAAAGAAAAAGAAAGCGAGCAAGTAAGTGGGCCAGAAAACACACCCCTATGGGTTCCGGCTGGGCATCGTCAAACAGTGGCGCTCCCGCTACTTCGCGAAGCGCAACTTCCCGGAGCTGCTCAAAGAGGACGAGCTCATTCGGAAGTATCTGCGGACGCGCCTCAGCCATGCCGCCATCGCGGACGTGCATATCGAGCGCAAGCCCGGCAAAGTCACCGTGACGGTGCACACCGGCCGGCCGGGCGTGGTGATCGGCAAGCGCGGCGCGGAAGTCGACAAGCTGCGCGACGAGCTGGCGCAGCTCACGGGGAAGGAAGTCGGCATCAACGTCGAAGAGATCAAGCGGCCCGAGCTCGACGCCCAGCTGGTGGGTGACAGCGTGGCGCATCAGCTCACGCAGCGCATCTCGTTCCGTCGCGCCATGAAGCGTGCGGTGCAGAGCGCGATGCGGATGGGTGCGCAGGGGATCAAGATCAAGACGGCGGGCCGGCTGGGCGGCGCGGAAATCGCGCGGACCGAGGGTTATCACGAAGGGCGCGTGCCACTGCACACGCTGCGCGCGGACATCGATTACGCGACCTCCACGGCCAAGACGACGTTCGGCACCATCGGCGTCAAGGTCTGGATCTTCAAGGGCGAGCGGACCGAGGATCTCCACGGCCGCACGTATTCGACGGGCGTCTAGACCATGCTTGCACCGAAGCGCGTCAAGTTTCGCAAGCGGTTCAAGGGCCGCACCAACGGGATGGCCACGCGCGGCAACACCGTCGCGTTCGGCCACTACGGCCTGATGTCGCTCGAACCGGGCTGGATCTCCAACCGGCAGATCGAGGCCGCGCGCGTCGCGCTCACGCGCGAAATGAAGCGCGGCGGCAAGGTGTGGATCCGGCTGTTTCCCGACAAGCCGATCACGAAGAAGCCGGCCGAGACCCGCATGGGGAAGGGCAAGGGCAACCCGGAAGGCTGGGTCGCGGTGGTGAAGCCGGGCCGGATCATGTTCGAGCTCGAAGGTATCGAAGAGGCGTCGGCGCGCGCGGCGCTGGCGCTCGCGTCGGCGAAGCTGCCGGTCAAGTCGAAGTTCGTGAAGCGCGAGGAGCGGTAAGATGCCGGCGAAACGCGAGAACAAGCCCGAGGGGCTGCGCGAGCTCAAGACCGACGAGCTGACGCAGAAGCTGGCGTCGCTGACCGAGGAGAAGTTTCGGCTCGAGTTCCGCCGGGCGACGGAGTCGCTCACGAATCCGCTGCAGCTCCGCTCGATCCGCCGCGACATCGCGCGGATCCAGACCATTTTGAAGGAAAGGGCGTCGGCATGACCGGGGGAGTAGGGGAGCCGCAGGTCCAACGCGGGCGCCGCAAGGTCCGGACGGGCGTCGTGGTGAGCGCCAAGATGCAGAAGACCGTCACGGTCTCGATGCAGCGCCGGTTCGCGCACGGGTTCTATGGCAAGCAGATCAACCGCACCAAGACGGTCGCCGCGCATGACGAGCACGGCGCCAAGCTGGGTGACACAGTGCGCATCGTGGAAACTCGGCCTTTGTCGAAACGGAAGCGCTGGCGGGTGGTCGAGATCATCGAGAAGGCGAAATAGCCATGGTGCAGCAAGAATCGCAGGTCAAGATCGCGGACAACTCCGGAGCGCGGCGCGCCCTGGTGATCCGCGTGCTCGGCGGCTCCAAGCGCCGCTACGCGGGGCTCGGCGACGTGGTCGTGGTCACGATCAAAGACGCCATCCCGACGGGCCAGGTGAAAAAGGGCGAGGTCGTCAAGGCCGTGATTGTGCGAACGGCCAAGGAGACCAAGCGCAAGGACGGCTCCTACATCCGCTTCGACGAGAACGCGGCGGTGCTGATCAACGACGAAGGCGAGCCCCGCGCCACGCGCATCTTTGGCCCGGTGGGCCGCGAGCTGCGCGAGAAGAAGTTCATGAAGATCGTGTCGCTGGCGCCGGAGGTGATCTGATATGAAGCCGCTCGTTTACAAGAAATCGCGGCGCGAGCGCGGCACGGTCCCCGAGCGGCACAAGCTCCACGTGGCCAAAGGCGATGTCGTGCGCGTCATCAGCGGCGAGCACCGCGGCAAGGAAGGCAAGATCCTCCACGTCTATCCCAAGAAGTTCCGGATCGTCGTGGAAGGCGTGAACATCGTGAAGAAGCACAAGCGCGCCACGTCGCCGCAGGGCGAGAGCGGGATCATCGAATTTCCCGCCCCGATCGCGGCCTCCAACGTGATGTTGCTCGACCCGAAGTCGGGGACGCCGACGCGCGTGCGGCGGCGTCATGACAAGGAAGGCAAGCTGGAACGGATCGCGGTGAAATCGGGCCAACCGATTCCGAGAGTGAGATAGCGATGGCAGACGAACAAGAGAAACAGGAAAAGAAGCCCAAGGCGCCGAAGGGCGCCGGAAAGCGGCCGAAGGGTGGAGGAGAGAAGCCCGAGGCCCCGGCCCAAAGCCCCGAGCCCCCGGCAGAGCCCGCGCCGCGGGCCCGGCTGTGGGACTTCTACGAGCAGCAGGTGCGAGCCAAGCTGCAGCAGCAGTTTGGCTTCAAGAACCTGCACCAGATTCCGCGGCTCAAGAAGATCGTGCTGAACGTCGGCATGGGTGACGCGTCCAAGAACCCGAAGGGGCTGGACGCGGCGGTGGCCGAGCTGGCCGCCATCACCGGCCAGCATCCGGTGGTGACGCGCGCGAAGAAGGCGATCGCGAACTTCAACTTGCGTGAAGGCCAGGCGATCGGCTGCGCCGTGACGCTGCGCGGCGGGCGCATGTACGAGTTCCTCGATCGCTTCATCTCGATCGCAGTGCCGCGCATGCGCGACTTCCGTGGGCTGCCTACGAAAAGCTTCGACGGGCGCGGCAATTACTCGTTGGGCATCAAGGAGCAGATGATTTTCCCCGAGATCGACTACGACAAGGTCGAGCGTATTCATGGGATGGATATCACGTTCGTGACGAGTGCCGGGCGCGACGACACCGCGCTGGCCCTCCTACGCGAGTTGGGCATGCCGTTCCGGGTGGAAACCCCGGCAGCGGCCTAGGAGACTTCATGGCGAAGAAGGCGTGGTTGGAGAGGGTGAAGCGCGGCCCGAAGTTCAAGGTGCGGGGCTACTACCGCTGCCAGCGTTGCGGCCGCAGCCGCGGCACGCTGCGCAAGTTCAAGTTGTGCCGCATCTGTTTCCGTGAGCTGGCGCTGCGCGGGGAGATTCCCGGCGTGCGCAAAGCCAGCTGGTAAGAGGGGACTCGCATGAGCGTCATTGATCCCGTCGCCGATATGCTGACTCGCGTGCGCAACGCCTGTTTGGCGGGCCACCGCCGGGTCGACATGCCGGTGTCGAAGCTGAAAGTCGCAATCGCCACGATTCTGCGTGACAACCACTACGTCCAGGATTTCAAGGTACTGGACGATGGGCAACACGGATTGCTGCGGCTGTACCTCAAGTACCACAACGACGCGCCCGTCATCCGGGAGCTGCATCGCGTGTCGTCGCCCGGACTGCGGCGCTACGTGAAGGCGCGCGAGATCCCGCGCATCAAGAACGGCCTCGGCATGGCGATCCTCAGCACGCCGCAGGGACTCATGACCGATCGCGAAGCGCGCACCGCCCGGGTGGGCGGTGAGGTGCTCGCGGTGGTGTGGTAGGAGACGAGCGATGTCACGTATCGGCAGGAAGCCCGTGCCGCTGCCCAAGGGCGTCACCGCGCAAATCGACGGGCACAAGATCACGGTCAAGGGACCGAAGGGCGAAATCAGCCGGACGCTGAATTCGGAGATGGCGCTGAGCCTCGAGGACAGCACCGTCCTGGTCAAGCGTCCGTCGGATGAAGCACGTCATAAGGCGCTGCACGGTCTCACGCGCACGCTCGTCGCGAACATGGTGGAAGGCGTCACCAACGGATTCGCGAAGTCGCTGGAGATCCAGGGCGTCGGGTACAAGGCGGAGCCGAAGCCGTTCGGGGTGCAGCTGGTGGTGGGCTTCTCGCATCCCGTGCCCTACCACGCTCCGCAGGGGATCAAGATCACGGTGACCAACAACGTCCTCCTGAAGATCGAGGGCGTGGACAAGGAACTGGTGGGCCAGGTGGCCGCGGAGCTGCGCAATGTCCGGCCGCCCGAGCCCTACAAGGGCAAAGGCATCCGCTACGTCGGCGAGCAGGTCCGCCGCAAGGCGGGTAAGACGGCCCAGGCGGCGAAATAAGTCATGCGCTCCGTTCGGAAAATCAAAACCGCGGCGCAGAGCCGCTATCGCCGGCACCTGCGGGTTCGCAAGAAGGTGGAAGGCACACCCGAGCGGCCGCGCCTGGTCGTGTTCCGCTCGTCCAAGCACATCTACGCGCAGCTGGTGGACGATCGGCGTGGCGTCACCATCGCCGGCGCGGCGGACACCTCCGAGGGCGTGCAGGTCGAGGGCAAGGGCAAGGTGGCGCGGAGCTTCGCCGTCGGGAAGCTCATCGCCGTGAAGGCTAAGGAGAAAGGCATCGCCAAGGTCGTGTTCGACCGCGGCGGTTATCAGTATCACGGGCGCGTGAAGGCGGTTGCTGACGGCGCCCGCAAAGGGGGATTGGAGTTCTAATGGCGATGGATCAAGAGAACCAGGAAGCGCCGAAGAGCGAGAGCACGCCGGCTCCTGAAGTCCCGGCCCCGGCCCCGGCCCCGGCCGCGGCCCCCGCCCCTGCGGCAGCGGTCGAGGAGCGCCGGCCCCCACGCGGGCCGCGCGGCCCCGGCGGGGGCGGTCGCGGTGGTCGTGGCCGTGGTCGCGGCGGTGAGCGCCGCGACGGCGGCGATCGGGGCGGCCAGCGGGAAGGCGACGGCATGGTCGAAAACGTCGTCGCGATCAATCGCGTGGCGAAGGTCGTGAAGGGCGGCCGGCGCTTCAGCTTCAACGCGCTCGTGGCCGTCGGCGACGGCAAAGGGCAGGTCGGGATCGCGACCGGCAAGGCGAACGAGGTCAGCGAGGCGGTGCGCAAAGCCGTCGAGGCGGCGCGCCGCCGCATGAACGAAATCCCGCTCACCGGCGGAACGATTCCGCACGAGATCATCGGCAAGCACGGCGCGGGCCGCGTGCTGCTCAAGCCCGCCGCGTCGGGAACCGGCGTGATCGCCGGTGGTCCGGTGCGCGCGGTGCTCGAGTGCGCGGGGATCCGCGACATCCTGACGAAGAGCCTCGGCTCGACCAATCCGCACAACATGGTGCGAGCGACGATGGATGGTCTCAAGCGGCTGACGACCGCGCGGCGCGTCGCGCGCGAGCGCGGCGTCGAGCTGGATGCGATTCCCTATCGCGCCCGTCAGGAGTCAGCGGTCCCGGCGGCGGTGACCCATGGGTAGGCTGCCCCCGACACGGAAATACCGCAAACGCAAATCGGGTCGTGACCGGATCCTGCCACCGGTTGTGAAGGGCAAGCTGCGGATCAAGCAGGTGCGTTCGGGCAGCGGCCATTCCTACCGCATGAAGCGGACGCTCGAGGCGTTGGGCCTCAAGCACCATCAGGATGAAGTCGTGCACGCGGATCATCCCGCGCTGCGCGGGATGCTGCAACAGGTGCGGCACCTGGTCGAGGTGACGCCCGAGAAGGAAGGAAAGAAGTAGATGCCAAAGCCGAAGGCAAAAGCGACGCGGAAGCCTCGGGCGAGGACCAAGTCCCAAGCCCCGAGTCCCGAGTCCCAAGTCACGCGGCTTGCGTTGCATGATCTGCGGCCGCCGCGCGGCTCGCATCGGGCGCGCATTCGCAAAGGTCGCGGCCCCGGCTCCGGTATCGGGAAGACCGCCGGGCGGGGCGGTAAGGGCCAAACCGCGCGGCAAGGCGGCCACGTCCGTCCCGGATTCGAAGGCGGCCAGATGCCGCTCATCCGGCGGATTCCCAAGCGCGGCTTCACCAATCCGTTCAAGCAGCCGGCGCAGGTCGTGAACGTGCGCCATCTCGTGCTGCTGGCGGAAGGCGTCGAAGTCACGCCCGAGACGCTCTTCGGCGCCGGGCTGGTGCGCCGTCCCGACCACCCGATCAAGCTGCTCGGCACGGGTGACGTCTCCGGACGGAAGTTCGTGGTCAAGGGCGTCGCGGTCTCCGCGAGCGCCAAGTCCAAGATCGAGCAGGCCGGCGGAACGATCGCGTGACGGCGCCGATTCCCAATCTGTTCAAGGTCCCGGAGCTCAAGGAAAAGCTCCTCTTTACCTTGCTGTGCCTCGTGATTTACCGGATCGGGGCGCACATCGCGACGCCGGGCGTGAACGTCGACGCCCTCGCCGACTTCATGGGCACCCGGGGATCGGGCACGCTGTTCGGACTGTACGATCTCTTCTCGGGCGGCGCCTTGCGCCGCGCGACGGTCTTCGCCCTCGGCATCATGCCGTACATCTCGGCGAGCATCGTCTTCCAGCTGGCGGGGCCGGTGTTCCCGGTCATCGAGAAGATGCAGCGCGACGAAGAGGGCAAGAAGACGCTCACCCAGTGGACCCGATATCTGACCGTCGTGCTGTGCATCTTCCAGGCTTACGGCTTCGGGGTGTTCACCGAGTCGCTGCCCAATGCCGTCGCCCATCCAGGCTTCGGCTTCCGCCTGACGACGGTCCTCACGCTGACGACGGGCGGCGTCTTCGTGATGTGGCTCGGCGAGCAGATCACCGAGCGCGGCATCGGGAACGGCATGAGCCTGCTGATCTTCTTCTCGATCGTCGAGCGGATCCTCCCGGAGACGGTGAACACGTTCGAGGCGTTGAAGACGGGCACGCTCAGCTTCCCGGTGTTGCTCCTCGTGCTGGCGATGATGGTGCTCGTCGTCGCGGGCACCGTGGCTATCACGGTGGCGGCGCGCCGGATTCCGGTCCAGATCCCCCGCAAGGTGATGGGCCGAGGCCGGATTCGCGAAGGGCAGAAGACGTTCATCCCGCTGCGCATCAACAGCGCGGGTGTGATGCCGATCATCTTCGCGCAGTCGCTGATCATCGTGCCGGGGACGGTGGCGACGTTCAGTGGCATTCCGTGGCTCAAGAGCTTCGCCGAGTACTTCAACACGACGTCGGTGTGGTACATCGTGTCGAGCGCGGTGCTCATCATATTCTTCGCCTACTTCTACACGTCCATCATCTTCAACCCGGTAGACCTGGCGGAGAACCTCAAGAAGCAGGGTGCGTTCATCCCCGGCGTGAAGCCCGGCGCGGCGACCGCCGATTACATCGATGAAGTGCTGACCCGCATCACGCTGCCTGGCGCCCTGTTCCTGACGTTCGTGGCGCTGCTGCCCATGGTGATCTCCAACACGCTCAACATGCCGTTCGGGTTCGGCGGCACGGCGCTGCTCATCGTCGTCGGGGTGGCGCTCGATACGGTGCAGCAGGTGCAACAGCACCTGTTGCTGCGTCAGTACGACGGCTTCATGAAGGGTGGCGGCGCGGGCGGCGGCACCTCGCGGGTGCGCTTCCGCCGCTAGTGTTCATCCTCATCCTGGGAGCGCCCGGCTCGGGGAAGGGGACGCAAGGGAAAATCCTCGCCGAGCGCCTCGGGCTTCCTAAGATCACGACCGGCGACCTCATCCGGAAGGCGATGCTGGACGACACGCCGCTCGGGCTCGAGTTCAAGAAGTATTACGACGAAGGCAAGCTGGTGCCCGACAGCATCATCCTGGGCATGATTAAAGAGCAGTTGGACAGGCCGGAAGCGAAAAACGGCGCGATCCTCGACGGGTTCCCCCGCACCGCGGCGCAAGCGGAACTGGTCGACAAGACGCTCGCGCAGCGCGGCCAGCGGTTGAACCACATTCTGCTGCTGGACGTCACCGAGGATGAGCTGATCCGCCGCATGCGCGCGCGCGCCCAAGTCGAGGGGCGCACCGACGACAGCCCCGAAGCCATCGCGAACCGTTTGCAGATCTATCAGCGGGACACCGCCCCGCTCATCGCGCACTACGCGCAGCGCGGCATCGTGCACCGCGTCCCCGGCACCGGGTCGGTCGAGCAGATCGCGCTGCAGATCAAGCGGATCATCGGGCGATGATCACCATCAAGTCGGCGCGCGAGATCGAGACCATGGCCGCCGCCGGCCGTATCGTCGCTGAGACGCTGGCGCTGGTGGGGGGGCACGTGCGGCCCGACACCACGACCGAGGAGCTCGACCACCTCGCCGAAACATTCATCCGCAGCCATCCCGGCGCCCAGCCGTCGTTCAAGGGGCTGTACGATTTTCCCGCCACGCTCTGCACGTCGATCAATCAGGAGATCGTCCACGGTATCCCGTCGCACAAACGCGTGCTGCATGACGGCGATATCGTGAGCATCGATGTGGGCGTATGGCTCGAGGGCTTGCATGCCGATTCCGCCGCCACATTCCCCGTCGGCGACGTCAAGCCGGAGGTCGCGCGCCTGCTGGAGGTGACGCAGGAGGCGTTGGCGGCCGGCGTGGCGCAGGCGCGCGCGGGCAATCACGTGGGCGACATCGGTCACGCGGTGCAGCAGGTGGCCGAGCGGGCGGGGTACTCCGTCGTGCGGGAGCTGGTCGGCCACGGCATCGGCGCGTCGTTTCACGAGGAGCCGCAGGTCCCGAATTACGGCAAGCCCAAGCGCGGCCCGCGCCTCGTGCCCGGCATGACGATCGCCATCGAGCCGATGATCAACATCGGCGGCTCAGGGATCCGGACGCTGGACGACAAGTGGACGGTGGTGACGCAGGACGGCTCGTTGTCGGCGCACTTCGAGCACACGGTAGCGGTGACGGACAATGGGCCGAGGATTTTGACTACCGTTAGCTGACGCCCGACTGTCTTGCTCTCGCCTGGTCCGACACCGCAGCCAGGTTTGCGTTCACGTTTTCCGTCGCACCGTCGATCGCGGTTCTCGCCAGCATTCCAGCCACTCGCGCGTCGCTCACGGTATGCTTGTTCCCGATGTGCTCGATGGTTTGGGCGAGCGCGAGAAGTCGCCGGCCGTGCTTGACGACGTCAGCGGGAGGCCGGGCCGCGGCCAGCAGTGCGTCGTCGATCGCCTGAGAGCGGCGCGGATCGCCCTTGGGGATCTTGTATGCGCGAGTGACCCCTTCGTAGGCAGTCGCGTCCTCGTCCACCAGCCGCCGCAGGTCGCCGCGCAATTGCTCGGCTTCGGCGAGGATCTCGCGGGCCTGGGCGTCGACTGCCGCATAGGCTTTCCGTCCGACGGTCAGACGCGCAACCATGGCCACGAGCGCCGCGGCGAGCGTCCCGGCGAGCGCCGCGGCGCTGCCACCACCCGGCGTCGGGGATTCCCTCGCCAGCGCATCGATCCATCCGTCGAGGGAAGGTCCCGTATCACGGGGAGTGAAGCCGATCTTCGTTTCCAGGATGTGCTCGCCGGCATTGGATAACCGCAGCGCCGTTTCCGCCGCGCCGATGAGGGCGCGCTCCGGAACGAGACCCACGATCTCGCTCTTCTGCACCCCCACGCCATGCTTTTCCGCGCGCGCCTTGATCGCGTTGAAGACCACGGCGGGCGACGTGATGTCGATGTCCAGGAGGTTCATCGAAACCTGCGCGAGACCGTCGACGATGAAGCCACTTGCCTGCACGCCCGGCAACCCGCCGCTGGAGGTGCGGATCTGTTTCGCGATCTCTTTTGCGACCGCGATTTCCTGAGTATCCAGATACACGTTGAACGCGACGAGGAACGGCCGAGCTCCGATCGCCGTGACGCCGGCCGTCGGATGCGCCTTGGGGGGACCGAAGTCGGGTGCCAAGGTGCGCTCGCGCAACGCCTCGAATTCACCTTTGCGGATGTCCGGCAAGCGCTCGTGTTCCGGACGGGTCGCGGCCTTGGCATACAGGAACGCAGGGATTCCCAGCTCGCTGCCGACCCGCTCGCCCAGCTTGCGGGCGAGCGCGACGCAATCGTCCATCGTCACCCCTGAGACCGGCACAAACGGCACGACGTCGGTCGCGCCCATGCGCGGGTGCTCGCCCGAGTGCTTGGTGAGATCGATGCGCTCGGTCGCGACGCGCATCGCGGCGAACGCGGCGTCTACGGCAGCCGCGGGCGGCGCCACGAACGTGAAGACCGAGCGATTGTGCGAAGTGTCGGACTGGACGTCGAGTAGCTGGACGCCGGGGACGCCGCTGATGGCCGCGCGGAGCGCGTCGATCGTGGCGGGGTCGCGTCCCTCGGAGAAGTTCGGCACACATTCGACCAGCGGAGCGGTCATCAGCTCTTCCTTATGAGATCGATGAGCCATTTATGCAGCGCGGCGTTGCCGGCGACGATCGAGCCGTCGCCCGCACTGCTCAACACGTCCGCGGCGCCGTCGGCCCGCGTGACGATGCCGCCCGCTTCGCGGATGAGCAATGCGCCCGCCGCGATGTCCCACGGCGCGAGCTGCAGCTCCCAGAAGCCGTCCAGCCGCCCGGCCGCCACGTCGACCAGGTCGAGCGCCGCGGCGCCGGCGCGCCGGATGCCGCTGGCGGCGCCGGTTACGGCGGCGAACTGCGCCAAATACACGTGCAGCTGGTTCAGCGCCTTGAAGGGGAAACCCGTCCCGATGAGCGCCCGGGGGGGATCGGTCACCGCAGAGATGCTCAGGCGCGTGTCTTCCTCGAATGCGCCGCCGCCCCGCGTGGCCGTGTAGGTGCGCTTGCGGCACACGTCGTGGACGACGCCGGCGACCAGCTTACCGTCGGCCACACAGCCGACGCTGACCGCGTACTGCGGGTAGCCGTGCAGAAAGTTTGTCGTTCCATCGAGTGGGTCGACGATCCAGACGAGCTCGCCTTGCGCCACCCGTTGCGGTGACAACTCTTCGCCCACGATGACGGACTCCGGTGCGTCGCGCAGAATGACTTCCGCAATGATGCCTTCTGCTGCGCGGTCGACTTCCGTCACGAAATCGTGCTGGGATTTTTCGGTCCAGGTGTGCACCGCGGGTCGCACAGCGGTGCGCAAATAGTCGGCGGCGCGCACTGCCGCGCGCTCCGCTAGCTTGACTAAGTCGTTGTATTCACGCACCTTGCTGGCCCGTGACCTCCAAGCGCGTGTTCAGTGGCATCCAGCCCTCCGGCGAGCTGCACATCGGGAACTACCTCGGCGCCGTGCAGAACTGGGTACGGCTCCAGACGCAGCACGACTGCCTGTTTTGCGTCGTCGACCTGCATGCCATCACCCAGCCCTACGACGCGAGCGCCCTATCGTCCCTGACGTTCGACATGGCGGTGAGTCTGTTTGCGGCCGGCCTGGACCCCGACAAATGCATCGTGTTCGTGCAGTCGCACGTCGCCGAGCACACCGAGCTGAACTGGCTCCTGGCGTCGGTCACGCCGCTCGGCGAGCTCGAGCGCCAGACCCAATACAAAGACAAGGCGCAGCGCCAGGAAAGCGTCGCTCTGGGGCTGCTGGCGTACCCCGTGTTGCAGGCGGCTGACGTCCTCCTCTATAAAGCTAGTCTCGTACCGGTCGGCGAGGATCAGGTCCAGCATCTCGAGCTGATGCGCGAGATCGCGCGGCGCTGGAATGCCCGGTATGGCGACCGCTTCTTCCCCGAGCCCCAGCCGCTTTTGACGAAGACCAAGCGGGTGCTGGGGCTCGACGGCAAGGCCAAGATGTCCAAGAGCCTGGGCAATACGATCGGGCTGTTTGAATCGCCCGAATCGATCTGGGAGAAGCTCAAGCCCGCCGCGACCGATCCCGCGCGCAAGACTCGGAAAGATCCGGGTACGCCGGAAATCTGCAACATCTTCACGCTGCACCAGGGGTTCTCGCCCCCGGACACGGTGACCGAGGTGGCGCAGAAGTGCCGGACCGCGGGGTGGGGGTGCCTCGACTGCAAACGGGTGCTGGCGGACAACATGATCAAAGAGTTGGCGCCGCTGCGCGAACGCGCGGCGGCGTTCAAACGCGATCCCGCTGGAGTGCTCCAGCGGCTCCGCGGCTGTGCCGACCGCGCGCGCACGCTGGCGCAACGCACGATCGCGGATGTGCGCGAGAGGATGGGATTGCTCAAGAATGTTTAAACAGGTCGTGGAGATCTTCCGCCTCGAGCTGATGCTCCAGGTCGGCCTCGCCACACTGTTGGGGGGTGCGATCGGTCTCGAGCGCGAGCTCGGCGGCAAACCGGCGGGCCTCCGCACGAATATTCTGATCTGCATCGGGTCGGTGCTCTACACGCATCTCTCCATTGCCATGCTGAGCGCAATTGCCGGCTCGGGCGGAACGGGCACCGACCCCACGCGCGTGGCAGGGCAGATCGTCACGGGAGTCGGGTTCATCGGCGCGGGGACGATTCTGCACGCCCGCGGCGCGGTCGTTGGGCTCACGAGCGCCGCAACCATCTGGGTCGTCGCGGCGATCGGCGTCGCGTTGGGGAGCGGCTACTATCTCGAAGGCATCGGCACAACGGTAGTCGTCCTGGCAGTTCTCGCGGGGCTCGGCCGGGTCGAGAAGCTGGTCGAGCGCCAGTCGATGCGGTCCACGATTACGGTTCACGCCCACCCCGGTCCCACCGTGCTCGAGGATCTTGAGGGACTCGTTCGGCGCGCCGGGCTCGAGGTCAGCGCCGTTGCGAGCCGCCAGGAAAACGTCGACCTCGTCATCGACTTCGACCTTCGTGGCTCCAAGCGACTCCACGATCAGCTCATGATCACGCTCCTCCACCACGACCACGTCCGGACCGTGTCCACGGGCGAGTGAGCACCCGACGTCTGGTGATCGATCTGGCGTCGCCTCGCGCGGTCTGGCGGATTCCGCACGCGCGCGTGGTCGAGATCAAGAACGCGCTCGGCGTGGCGTGGGACGTTGCGGAAGTCAAAGCCCCCGCGGTCTCCGACGGCGACGGGGGTTCGGGGTCGCCTGAAGCCATCGCCGCCGCGCGTGGCGCCGAGATCTACCTCGGCTACGGCGTCCCGTCGGGGATTGCCGCCGCGGGCAAGGGCACGCTGCGCTGGGCGCACACCGCCACGGCTGGCGTGGGCTCGAGTCTCGCGCATCTCGCCGGCACCGGCGTCGTGCTCACGAACTCCGCCGGCGTCCACGCCGACCCGATGGCCGACTGGGTCATCGCCGCGATCGCCTACTTCACGCGTGGGCTCGACCGCATGATCTCGGCGCAGCGCCAGGGCCGCTGGGCCAAGGAGGACTTCACCGATGGCGCGATTCCGATGCGCGAGCTCCGGAGTCTCCGCGTCGGGATTGTGGGACTCGGCGGCATCGGCAACGCCGTCGCCCGGCGCGCGCTCGCACTCGGCATGTCCGTCTCGGGCGTCCGGCGCCATCCGGAGCGCGGCGGACCACGCGGCGTGGGGTGGGTCGGGAAGCTCGGTGACTTGCCGCGTCTGGCCAGCGGGAGCGACGTGCTGGTCATCGCGGCGCCGCACACGGCGGAGACGGCCGGCGCCGTGGACCGCAGCGTGCTCGAGCGCCTGCCGCTCCATGCGCTCGTCATCAACGTCTCGCGCGGCTCTCTGCTGGACGAGACCGCGCTCCTCGAGCTGCTCGAGCTGCGCCGGCTGCGGGGAGCGGCGCTCGACGTGTTTGCGACTGAGCCGCTGCCGCCGGAGCACCCCTTTTGGCGACACGCGCGCGTGCTGGTGAGCCCGCACGTGAGCGCCGTCACGACGGCCTTTTGGGAGCGGGAGACGGCCCTCATTGTCGAGAACATCCGGCGCTATCTTGCAGGGGCGCCCCTCACGAACGTCGTCGATCTGGAAGCCGGGTACTGAATGGAAAAAATCATCAAGGCTGCGGTGGACCGCGGGGCGTCCGACCTGCACATCAAGGCGGGCGACGTATTCCGCGCCCGCATCGACGGCAAGCTGGTCCCGCTGACCAAGCAGCGCCTGACGCCCGAGCAAACCAAGGCGATTGCGCAGAAGCTGATCGCCAACGAAGAGGATCGTGGGCGGATCGACAGGCTGCGCGACTACGACTGCTCGTGGGGCATGCCTGGCATCGGCCGCTTCCGCGTCAACATCCTGCGGCAGCGCTCGTCGTTCATGATCGTGATGCGGGTCATTCCGTTCGACGTCCCCACCTTCGAATCGCTGAAGCTGCCGGGCGTGCTCGCCCAGGTCGCCACGGCCGAGCGGGGCATGATTCTGGTCACGGGGGTGACGGGCTCGGGCAAGAGCTCGACCATGGCGGCGATCATCAATCACATCAATCAGAACCAGCACCGCCACATCCTGACGCTCGAGAACCCGATCGAATTCCTGCATCGCGACATCAACTGCTCGGTGACGCAGCGCGAGATCGGGGTGGACACCGACGACTTCCGTACCGGCCTGCGGGCCGCGCTGCGCCAGGATCCCGACGTCATCCTGATTGGCGAGATGCGCGATGCCGAGACGATCGACACCGCCATGAAAGCGGCCGAGACGGGGCATTTGCTCGTATCGACGCTGCATACGCCCGACGCGGTCACGACCGTGAGCCGCATCATCTCGATGTTTCCGCCGGAGGAGCAGGAGATCGCGCGGCTGCGTCTGTCCGAAGCGCTGCACGCCGTCGTCTCGCAGCGGCTGCTGCCGCGCGCGGACGGGCGCGGCCGGGCGGCGGCGCTCGAAGTGCTGCTCGCGACGGGTACGGCGCGCGACATGATCCGCGACCGCGACCGCACGCCGTCGCTCCAGGGCTACATCAAGGAGTCACGCGAGCAATACGGCATGCAGACGTTCGATCAGCATCTCATGGACCTCGTCTCCGATGAGGTCGTGACGTACGAAACGGCGCTGGCGGCGTCGTCCAATCCCTCCGACTTCCAGCTGCAGGTGCGCACGTTGCGGCGGCGCTCGCGCGTGGTGCCGCCGACGGAGCCGACGCCGGCCGTCGATGCCAAATCGGCCGGCTTCACCGACGATCTCTCGGGCATGTTGCCATCGTGAAGCCGGCAAAACCCGCGCCGGCGGGCGTATTCCCACCCGTCACGACGCCATTCGATCCTGCGACGGGCGACGTTGCGCCCTTGGCCTTCCGGCAGAACATTTCGCGCCTGCTCGCCGAGGGCGTGGCCGGTATCGTGGTGTGCGGATCCACCGGTGAGGCGCCGCTCCTCGAGCCTGACGAACAGGGACATCTGGTCGGCCTGGCGCGCGAGGTCATGACCGACGGCGGATGGCTGATCGCCGGCACGGGGGGGGAATCCACCAGACAGACGATCGCGCTGTCGAAAGCCGCGGCGGCCGAGGGTGCCGACGCGGTTCTCGTGCGGGCGCCGTCCTATTTCTCGGGAGCGGCGACGCCCGCCACACTCGTGAGTCATTTTCGAGCGGTCGCGGATGCGAGCCCGGTGCCCGTCCTGATCTACAACATTCCCAAGTACACGCATCTGTCGCTCGCGCCCGGGTTGTTGCAGCAGCTCGCCGGGCACGAGCGGATCATCGGCGTCAAGGACTCATCCGGCGATGCGAAGAACGTCGCTGCCTACCGCGAAGCGGTGCCGCAATGGACGGTGTTCGTCGGTGGAGCGTCGCTGCTCTTCACCGCGCTGGAGTTGGGGTGTCAGGGCGGCATCGTGGGGGTCGCCTGTTTTGCGCCGGCCCTCTGTGTGCAGCTCGTGCGCGAGTTCGAGCAGGGCCATCGCGCGGCGGCCGGGGCGCTGCAGGAGCGCGTGACGCCGCTCGACAAAGAGATCGTGGGCAAGCACGGGCCCGCCGGCGTAAAGGCCGCGATGGACGCCGTCGGGTTGCAGGGCGGGCCGGTGCGGCCGCCGCTCGCGCCGCTCACCCCGGCCGATCGCGAGCGCGTCAGCGCGCTCGTGCGCGGTGACTGACTACGCCGTCCTGTTCCGCGAGCTGGCGATTCCGCGGCTCACGGGCACACCCAATCATCAAAAAGTTCGTGAGATTCTGAAGCGTGAGCTGATGGCCCGCGGATTCAGTGTCGAGGAGCATGCGTTCAGCGGCCGACCGGCGCGCGCGTTGCTCGGCGTGCCGAAGCGTGTCGCGGGCCTCAATCTCATCGCACGGCAGCCCTCAACCCGACCGGCCATCTGGTTGGTTGCGCACTACGACTCCAAAGGCCAGCCGATCTCGATGGCCGTCCGCCTGGTTGGGTTCTTCGCGTTGCTGCTTGGTCTCTTCACTCTTTTCGTGGCACTGCTGCCCGCGCTCGCGATTCTGGCGGTCGCGATTGTCATCGTGTCTCAGAATCGCGTCACCGACAACTCTCCCGGGGCCGTCGACAACGCGACCGCCCTCGTCGCGATCTTCATGACGATCGATCAGGTGTCGTCTGGAGCACGCGTGGGTGTGATTTTTCCGGACGCCGAGGAGTTCGGCCTGGTGGGCGCGCGATCCTTGGCCGCAGATCGCTCGAGTCTGTTTGCCGACGCCGCGCTCATCAATCTCGATAGCCTCGATGACACCGGTCGCTCGACTGCATTCGTTCACCGTCGTGGAAGAATCGGCGCCGCGGTGGCAGCGGCGCTCAAGGCCCGCCAATGGCGTTGGTTGCCCGTGATCGTAGACGGTATCGCGCTGTCGGCAGTCTGTCGCGAGTGTGTCACGATTCTCAAGGGGAATTGGCGCACGATGCGGATCATCCATCGGCCGGCGGATAGTATCGCTCGCGTCCGATTGGACGGGGCCGCGAGCGTGGCCGCAGGACTGGCGCGGGTGCTGCGGGCTGGATAGCTTCCCTCAGAGGATACCTCAGGGCCCCCGCCGGGGGGCCTTTTTTTGTTGGACGATTTGGAAAAGACGTGCGTCTAGCTTTTGCATTTCCGCGCTTTGTCGCGTTCCTGCGAGGACAATTTGTTCGGACCCAAGATCCAGTGCGTCGTCGTGGTCGGCGCCCAATGGGGCGATGAAGGCAAGGGGAAGATCGTCGACGTCCTGGCGGAGCGCGCGGATCTCGTGGTGCGCTATCAGGGCGGCGCGAATGCCGGCCACACCGTCGACACGGGGCAGGGCAAGTCGTTCGTCCTGCACCAGATCCCCTCGGGAATCCTCCAGGGCGCGGTCTGCGTGGTCGGCAACGGCGTGGTGCTGGATCCCGAGCAGCTGTTTGCGGAGCTCGACGCCCTGGAGCAGCGGGGCGTCCGCACCGAGCACAAGCTACACATCTCCGATCGCGCTCACCTCACGCTGCCGTATCACAAGCTGTTGGATCGCGCCCGCGAGAAACGCGAACAGATCGGGACGACGGGACGGGGCATTGGCCCGACCTACGAAGACAAGTACGGCCGGCGCGGCGTGCGCGTCGGCGATCTGCGCAACCTCACCCGCACCCAAGAGCTCGTGCGCGCCCGCGTCGACGCGGCGAACCAGATGCTGGGAATGCTGGCGGGGGGAGCGGGGAGCGGGGAGCGGGCCAGTGCCGAAGAGCACGTCCATCTGCTGGAGCGCCTCGCCCCGCGGCTCTTACCGCTGGCGGTCGATGCGGGGCGGGTCGTGTGGGAAGCGCTCGAGCGCGGTGAATCAGTCTTGCTCGAAGGCGCGCAGGGCGCGCTGCTCGATGTCGATCACGGCACCTATCCCTATGTCACGTCGTCCAACACGACCGCCGGCGGCGCCGCGGTCGGCGTCGGCATCGGCCCCACGGCGATCGATGCGGTCCTGGGCGTCGTGAAGGCGTACACGACCAGGGTCGGCAATGGGCCCTTGCCCACCGAAGCAGAACCGGCGATCGCCGAGCGGATTCGGGAACTCGGAGGCGAGTTTGGCGCGACGACGGGGCGGCCGCGGAGATGCGGATGGTTTGACGCCGTCGTGGTCAGGTACGCAGTCCGGGTGAATGGGCTCACCGGACTCGCGGTGACGAAGCTGGATGTCTTGGACACGTTTGCCGAGATACCGGTCGGAGTGGGCTATCGGCTGGACGGAGAGGAGATCGATAGCATGCCCGCCGACGTGGAGACGATCGCGCGAGTCGAGCCGATCTATGAGATGGTACCTGGTTGGCAGAAGCGGTTGACGGACGTCCGAAGGCTTGCGGATCTGCCGCCGGCGGCCAGAGCGTATGTCGATCGCTTGCAGGATCTGGCCCGCGCTCCGATTCGGTATGTGAGTGTCGGCACGCGGCGGGACCAGATAATCGAAGTTTGAAGGGTAGTTTTTGTGTCGCATTCTGCATGTTTTAGTGCAGAAAACAGTACAGTACTTTCCCTAGGTCGTCTGACTCTCAATTGCTGTGACAACGCTTACAACTCGGCACCGTTCTTGCTTTGAGAAAAAGCAGAACTCTCGAAAAGGGCAAACCGCCGGTGACGGCGGGGCGCAAAGCAAGGGGTCTCGCGCAGGCGAGATTGCCCAGCTGCCGAGTCCGTAGCGCCGCCCGATTTGCGAGAAAGACGTTCGCTTCGCTCACATCGGGTTCTAGGGCGCACGGTGTGCGGCAGGCGATCACCCCCTGGGGAAACTCAGGGGGTTTCTCGTTTTACCAATCCTCGGCGTCTCGGCCCCTCGGCCTCTGTTATTGTAGTTCATGCCCCCTGTCATCCTCGTCGCTCCTGCGGCCTTCAAGGGCACGCTCGGTCCACGCCAGGTCGCCGAGGCCCTCGCGACGGGTGTGCGACGCGCCGTGCCGGGCGCCTCGGTGCTCGAGTGTCCAGTCGCCGACGGCGGCAATGGGCTGCTCGATGTCGTGCTGCCGGCCGGCGCGCTGCGCGAACGGCTGCAGGTCACGGGCCCCATCGGCGATTCGGTGTCGGCGGAAATCGGTTGGATCGACGGCGAAACGGCGATCATCGAAAGCGCGTCCGCGTGCGGCCTCGCCCTGGTCGAGCCCGAAGACCGCGATCCGATGCGGACGACCAGTCGCGGTGTCGGCGAGCTCATCTGGACCGCCGCGGATCGCGGCGCCAAGACGATCGTCGTCGGCCTCGGCGGCACCGCCACTGTGGACGGCGGCACCGGAGCGGCGCGTGGGTTCGGCTGGACGTTCGAGGATGCCTCGGGTCAGCCGCTTCCCGACGGCGGCGGGGCACTGACGGCACTCGCGTCGTTCGGCTCGGGGTGGGGGATCGCGGCGCGCGTCGTGGCATTGGCCGACGTGGCCACCCCGCTCCTCGGACCCGAGGGCGCCGCGCCGGTCTTTGGACCACAGAAGGGTGCGCGGCCCGAGGAAATTCCGGAACTCGCCTTGGGGCTCGCCCGGCTGGCGGAGCTCTGGGCGCAAGCGGGGAGGCCCGAGCTCGGAACGACGCCGATGGGTGGCGCCGCGGGTGGATTGGCGGCAGGACTCGCGTTCTTCGCGAAGGCCGAGGTAACGAAGGGTGCGGAATGGGTGCTCGAGCGCGCGGGTTTCGATGCGGCACTGGCCAAAGCCGATCTCGTGATCACCGGCGAAGGGATCTTCGATAAGACCTCGCTCGTCGGGAAAGCGCCGGGCGAAGTCGTGCGGCGTGCCCAGGCAGCGCGAAAAAAAGTGGCGGTGGTGGCTGGACGCGTCGAAGGTCTGATCGGGGTGCATACGGTGGGCGGCGACAGCGACGGCCGGATGCTCGACAGTGCGGCGCTCGCGCAGATGGCCGAGCAGGTCGCGCGCGAGGCGCTGCACATTTAACTTCCGGCTCCCTATGCCTCCCCCCGTAACTGCCGAGAAAATCATGGAGAAGCTCGTGTCGCTGGCAAAGCGGCGCGGCTTTGTGTTCCAATCCTCCGAGATCTACGGCGGCCTGGGCTCCGTCTGGGATTACGGGCCCCTCGGTGTCGAGCTCAAGAAGAACATCAAAGAGCGCTGGTGGCGCTCGATGGTGCACGAACGCCACGACACCGAGGGTTTGGACGCCGCCATCCTGATGCATCCGAAGGTCTGGGAGGCATCGGGGCACGTGTCCGGCTTCACCGATCCCCTGGTGGACTGCAAGCATTGCAAGAACCGCTTCCGTGCCGACGATCCCAGGATCAAAGGCACGCCGGGCCAGCCTGACGCGCAATGCCCGGTGTGCGGCAGCAAAGGCACGCTCACCGCGCCGCGCCAGTTCAACCTGATGTTCAAGACGTTCATGGGCCCGGTCGAGGAACAGGCTGCGGTCATCTACCTGCGGCCTGAGACCGCGCAGGGGATTTACGTCAACTATCTCAACGTGCTGCAGTCTTCGCGTCAGAAGATCCCGTTCGGCATTGCGCAGATCGGCAAGGCATTCCGGAACGAGATCACACCGGGAAACTTCATTTTCCGCACGCGCGAATTCGAGCAGATGGAAATGCAGTTCTTCGTGAAGCCGGGCAGCGAAACCGAGTGGTTCGAGTTCTGGCGCGTCGAGCGGATGAAGTGGGTGGAGGGCCTCGGGATCCGTGCCGAGAAGCTGCGCTGGCATCAGCACGACAAGGACGAGCTGGCGCATTACGCGAAAGACGCCTACGACATCCAGTACGAATTCCCGTTTGGCTGGCAGGAGTTCGAGGGCATCCACAACCGTACCGACTTCGACCTGTCGAATCACCAGAAGCACGCCGGCAAGAAGCTCGACTACCTCGATCCCAAGACGAACGAGCGCTTCATCCCGTACGTGGTCGAAACGTCCGCGGGGGCGGATCGCACGACGCTGGTCGTCTTGTGCGACGCCTATAGAGAGGAAGAGGTCGGCGGCGAAGAGGCGGCGGAGGGCGGCGACACGCGCGTGGTTTTGAAACTGAAGCCCTCGCTCGCGCCGCTCAAGGCGGCGGTGTTCCCGCTCGTGAACAAGGACGGCATGCCGGAGCTCGCGCACCGCATCCACGACGACCTGCGCCGTCACTTCAACGTCTTCTACGACGACGGCGGATCGATCGGCCGCCGCTATCGCCGGCAGGATGAAGCGGGCACGCCGTACGGGATCACGATCGACGGCCAGTCCACGCAGGACCAAACGGTGACCGTGCGCGACCGCGATTCCCTCAAGCAGGACCGTGTCGCGGCCGGCAAGCTCGTCGAATACCTCACGCAAAAGCTGGCGGGTTGAAGCGCGTGCTGCTCGAGTGCCGCGATCTCTTCTTTCGCGGCAAGCTGCAGGAGGTTCTTTGGAGCGGAGGCGCTGAGCCGACGCGTGACGAGCCCTGCGACCTCGCGGTGCTCGAGCTGGGCAAGGCCGACGTACCCGATCGCATTCGCGATCTGGTGCAGCGCGGCATTCCCGTGCTCGCCTTCGGTTCGCACGTGAATGCACCCGAGCTGCGCGCCGCGCGAGAGCTGGGAGCGCGCGCCGTGCCCAACTCTGAAGTGGAAGGGGCGCTGCGCGCGCTGCTGTAAGGATGCCACGAGATCACAAACGCGTTGACGTACTGGTGCTGGGTGCCGGTGCCGCGGGACTCGCGGCGGCCCGCGACCTCTCGCATGCCGGTCTACGCGTCACCGTGATCGAGGCGCGCCCGCGCATCGGCGGCCGAGTACTCACGGTGCACGATCCACGCTCGCCCGTTCCAATCGAGCTTGGCGCCGAGTTCATCCACGGCGAGGCGGCCGAAACGCTTTCCCTCGCGCAGGCGGCCGGGCTGGCGGTCGTGGAGCTGCCCGACACGCATGAGCTCGCCCGCGCCGGTCGGCTCAAGCCGATGGGCGATTTCTGGGGGCTCGTCGATCGGATGAACCGCGATCTCGCCCGTCGCGTCGCGAGCCGCGGGAGAGACTTCCCGGTCAGCGAATATCTGGAATCGGCGAGCGTCCCGGCGTCCCGGCGGGGGCTGCTGCGGGACTTCCTGCAAGGCTTTTATGCCGCGCACCCGGACCGGTTGAGCGCCGAGTCGCTCGCGGTCGAAACGGTGGGCGGGGACGAGCGCGACGAAGTCGCGGGCAAACAGTTCCGCATCGCGAACGGTGGCGACGCTCTGATGAAATGGCTGCGGGACGGGTTGGATCCCGACCGCACCGAGGTGCGTCTGAGCACGGTAGCGGAGTCGGTGCGGTGGAAACGCGGCGCCGTGAGCGTCACGTGTCGCGGCGGCGACCGCGCGCCGTTGCCCGCCGTGAGCGCCCGCGCCGCCGTGATCACGCTGCCGCTCGCGGTCTTGAAAGCGGGAGTCGTAAGGTTCGATCCGGCGCTTCCCGCCAAACAGCGCGCGCTGGCGAGAATCGAGACGGGGCAGGTGTTCAAGATCGTGTTGCGCTTCCGGGAGGCGTTCTGGCAGGGAGTGGAATTCCTGAAGGAGCGGCGCGAGCGGTCCGCCTCGAACGGGGGGCTGGGGGGGCTGACCTTTCTCCACGCGCAAGGCGCCGAGGTGCCGACGTGGTGGACGTCGCTCCCGGTGCGGTCGCCGCTGCTCACCGGATATGTCGGCGCAGTCCGCGCCGAGGAGCTGCTCGCGGAGGAGCCGCCCTCGCGGCTGGAGCGCACGCTGGTCGCGCTCTCCGACATTCTGGCCGTGCCGCGGCGTGAGCTGGAGGAACAGCTCGACGCGTCTGCGACTCACGACTGGCGCGCCGATCCGTTCGCGCGCGGCGCCTACAGCTATATCGGGGTCGGCGGCAACGACGCCCCGCGCGCCCTGGCCCGGCCGGTGGAGGGCACGCTCTTTTTCGCCGGGGAGGCGACGAGCGGCGCCGAAATCGGGACCGTGGCAGGAGCGCTGTCGAGCGGGCGGCGCGCCGCGCGGGAGGTCTTGCGAGTGCTAAAATAGTCCTGACTCCTCCTCGGGAATCCTGCATGCCCGTCATAGCCAAAACTGTCGTCCTGCTGATCCTGTCCAACATCTTCATGACCTTTGCCTGGTATGCCCATCTGCGGCATCTGAGCCAGCGGCCGTGGATCGTCGCCGCATTGGTGAGCTGGGGAATCGCGCTGTTCGAGTACCTGCTGCAGGTCCCCGCGAACCGCATCGGCCACACCCAGCTGCAGCTCGGCCAGCTCAAGATTCTGCAGGAAGTCATCACGCTGAGCGTGTTCGTGCCCTTCGCCGCTCTCTATATGAAAGAACCGGTGCGGCTCAATTATCTCTGGGCCGGGCTGTGCCTCTGCGGGGCGGTGTTCTTTGTCTTTCGCCGGTAGATTGTCCCCAGGCTGGGAACACCATGGACCGAGACCGCCAGCTGCTCCGCCATTTCTTGGCTGCTATCGCCTACCGCACGCAAAAGGCGCTGCGCGGGGCGCCCGATCACTATCCGACGTTCAGCGCCGGCAACCGCGTGCGCACGCCGACCGAGCTCATCCGTCACATGACGTCACTTATGGGCTACGTCCGCACGTTGTTCCAGGGCGGCTCCTATCCGCCCAAGCCGGACCCGCTGCCCTCGTTCAAAGCGGAAGTCGATCGCTTCCACGACATGATCGAGGCGGTCGGCAGCCTGCTCGCGGGTGATGTGCCGTGCTCGATCACTACCGAGCAATTACTTCAGGGTCCGTTCGCGGACACGATGACCCACGTCGGCCAGCTGGCGATGCTGCGCCGTCTGGCCGATGCGCCCGTCGCGCCGGAGAACTTCATCTACGCCGACATCCGGGCCGATCGCCTGCACGCCGACCAGCCGCCGCCCGCACGCCCCGACAAGCATTGGCCGGAGGGGGGCGGGGGCGCCCCAAAGTGATCGTGCGGATCTGGCATGGGTGGACCACCCGCGCGAATGCGGATGCGTACGAACGATTGCTTCACGAGGAGATCTTCGTCGGCATTCGCAATCGTGCGATCAAGGGATTTCGCGGCATCCAGCTGCTGCGTCGCACGCTGGCGGATGGCGTGGAATTCGTGACCATCATGACGTTCGATTCGCTCGAGGCCGTCCGGGAATTTGCCGGCGCAGACTATGAGCTGGCCGTCGTGCCGCCCAAAGCCCGCGCGCTGCTTGCGCGCTTCGACGAGCGCTCGGCGCATTACGAGGTTGTGGTGTGAGGCGCTGACCGCTCTTCGGCGCTATCTTTTTTCAATGCGCTTCATTACCAGCGTTGCAATGCTCACCGGCCTCGTCGTCTCGACCGGCGCGCCGGGTTATCGCATCCTGGTGGCCAGTGAATCCGGAGACATCGTCACGGAGCTGACGTGGGATGGCACCGCATTGGCGGTCGCCAAGGTCGTCCCCGTCGGCATCATGCCCGCCGACATCGATGGCCCCCACAACGTCGCGGTCGCTCCGGATGGATCGGCGTGGTACGTGACGATCGCCCACGGCACTCCGTACGGCTCCCTGTGGAAAATGAGCGCGGGCACGGATTCGTTGTTGGGACGCGCGCCGGTCGAGATGTTTCCGACCACGATCGCGCTCACGCCCGACGGCGCGCTCGCCTTCGTCGCGAATTCCGACTTCCACGGCGATCACCCGCGCGTGAACGTCGTCACGATCGTGCAGACCGCATCGATGACGCCGCTCACGAATCTGCCCGCCTGCGACATGCCGCACGGCGTGAAAGTCAATCACGCGGGGACGTTCGTGTACGTCTCCTGCATGAACTCCGATGAGATCCTCGAGATCGACCGCCAGAGTCTGCGCATCACGCGCCGCCACAAGACTGCCGAGCAGCCGGGCGGGCACGCCGCCATGAGCGGTGCGGCCGGTCCGCCCATCCATGGCACCGGACCGGCGCCTGCGGCACACGATTGCATGCCGACCTTCGTCTCGGTGTCACCCGACGATCGGCGGCTGTACGTCGCGTGCAATCACGGCAACACGCTCCAGGTCATCGACGCCGCTTCGCTCGAGCTGGTGCGGGAAGTCCCGGTCGGGACCGGCGCGTACAACGTCGAGCCGTCGGCTGACGGCCGTTGGATCATCGTGACGAACAAGAAGGCGCAGAGCGTGTCGCTCGTGGATCCTCAGAGTCTGACGGAAGTCGCCAAGGTCCCGACCACGAAGTCGTTGCCCCACGGCATCGCCTATTCGCCGGACGGACGGTGGGCCTTCATCTCGCAGGAAAGCGTCGGCATCGACCCGGGTGCGGTCGACGTCATCGATCTGACGACCCACGCCCGCGTCGCTACCATTCCCGTTCCGCGGCAACCCACCGGAATCACGATCCTCCGGGCTCCATGATCCACACCACCACCGTCTCGCTCTCGCCCGCCGACGTGCTGGCGCGTGCCCAGGAGTTCTTCGCCGACCGCGTGCCCGCCAATTCTGCGTTCGTGGAAAAGCAGGGACCCAATTTCCTCAATCTGCGCGGGCAAGGCGGCGAGGAGCTGGTGATCGGCGCGTGGGAGGACAAGGAAAAGAGCGTCACGCGCGTCCGCGCGTCGACGCTGTTCTTCGATCAGGCGCTCGATCGGTTCTTCTCCACGCTGCCGCTGGCGTCGCCGGTGGAGGTCGTGTGACGACGGCGGTAGGTGAGCGCTACGCCGTGCGGGTGATGGTCACGCCCGTCTGGGAGACCGTTCCCGTGCAGGTGGACGACAACACCACCGCCGCCCAGCTGAAGCACGAAGCATTGCGCGCCGCCCGCAAGACGACGCAGGACGAGCAGGCGTTCGTGGTGAAGTTCCGCGGCGCGATCGTGCTCGACGAGTCCACGACGATGCGTGTCCTCGGCGCCGTTCCGAACGCCCCGTTCATCGTGCTGCCCGGCCGGCGGCAACCCGTGCGATGACGACCTCGGCGTTCACGCGCGGCGTCACGATCATGGCGGTGGGGTTCCTGCTGCTGAACGGGGTGTTGCTGGTCATGATCGACCAGATCTTCTGGGCAGCCCTGTGCGCGATCGTAGCGGTGCTCGTCGTCGTTGGGTGGTTCCGCTACCGTCGTGCCATGGCGGAGCTGGCCGATGCGCGGAAGGAAATGAAGCGCGAAGTGGAATCGCTTCGCGATCTGCTGCACACCCACCGCCGCGAGTAGTGTCCGTCGTCGTTTGGAATCCGGCCTGCCGGCATCACTATGCCGGCGCAGGCCATCCAGAACGGCCGCAACGCTTGGAAGCGGTGCTCGAAGCGCTGCGGCACCCGGAGCTTGCGGCCCTGGTGACCTGGGTCGAGGCGCCACCGGCTCCGAGGTCGTCGCTGGAAGCCGTGCATCCCGCACGCTATCTCGATGTGCTCGAAGCCCTGAACGCGCGGGGCGGCGGCGCCCTCGACGCCGACACGTTCATGGGCCCGCGCAGCTGGGAAAGCGTGCTGGCATCGGCCGGCGTCGCGCTCGCGGCCGTCGAGCAGGGGATGGAACGCGGCACGGCGTTCGGCGTCACGCGCCCCCCGGGCCATCATGCGCTCGCCGACCGCGCGATGGGCTTCTGCTTTCTCAACAATGTCGTGCTCGCGGCGCGTCACGCCCAGGCGCGCGGCTGCGCGGGCGTGCTGATCGTGGATTGGGACGTGCATCACGGCAACGGGACGCAGGCGCTGGTGGAGCGCGATCCCTCGATCCGGTTCGTCTCGATGCATCAGTATCCGTGGTATCCCGGGACGGGAGCCGCCGACGAGCGCGGCGTGGGCAACGTGTTCAATGTGCCGCGCCCGGGTGGGCTGCCGCGGGCGGTGTACGTGCGGGATTTTCTCGCGGGCGTCGATGCCGCGCTCGAGCGCTGGACACCCGACATCCTCCTGATTTCGGCGGGGTTCGACTCGCTCGCCGGCGATCCGCTCGGCGAGTTCACGCTCGAGCCGGACGACATCGTGGTGTGGACGGAGGCGCTGCGGGCGCGCATGGGTAACCGTCCCATCGCGGCTGTGCTGGAGGGCGGCTACCGGCTCGATCTGCTGGCCGCCGGTGTCGTCGCGCTCGTGCGCGCACTATCTTGAGCGGATGACCGCCACGACCACTCCGGCGCAATCGCCGCAGGCGTCGCGCAACTGGCCGATCAGCCTGTACCGGCGGCCCGACGGCACGCTCGAGCAGGACATCTCCCCGACGCGCATCCGCGAGATCTTGCAGAGCGGCGAAGGGGCGCTGTGGGTGGACATCGACAGCACGAACATGCATCAGCATGCGCTGCTCGAAAAAGTGTTTCAGTTCCATCCCCTGTCCATCGAAGACACGCTGTCGCCGGGAAGCCGCGTCAAGTATGAGGAGTACGACCGCTACATCTTTGTCGTGATGGCGGTGATTCGGTTCGACGAAGGCACTCCCGAGCCGTACGATCTCGCAACCTCGAACCTCTACTTTTTCCTCGGCAAGAATTTCCTCGTCACCGTGCATGGTCTCTCCTCCAAGAGCTGTGCCCTGGCGCGTGAGCGGCTGGTGCGCAACCCCGAGCTGATGGCGCGCGGGGTCGAGATGACGATGCACAACATCATCGACCAGTCGGTCGACGCCTATTTCCCGCTCGTCGAAGAGCTGAACGTCATGGTCGACGGGCTGGAGGAGCGGCTGTTCGAGAAATTCGACGAGCTGCTGATTCACGAGATCTTCAAAGCGAAACGCGCGGCGTTCTCGCTGCGCCGGCACGTCGGCCCGCTGCGTGAAGTGCTCAACATTCTCACCAACCGGCCCTGCGCCTACATCCGTCACGAAACCCAGCTTTACTACCGCGACATCTACGATCACACGATCCGCATCGTCGAATCGATGGACACCGTGCGCGATCTGCTCGCCGGCGTGCTGGAGACGTATCTCTCGCAGACGTCGAACCGGATGAACAAGGTGATGAAGCAGCTGTCGATCGTGGCGACCATCGCGCTGCCGCTGATCGTGATTGGCGGGATCTACGGCATGAACTTCAGCCAGATGCCGCTGACCCACAATCCGTACGGGTTTGTTATCGCACTGGCCAGCATGGTCATCGTCTCGGGCGTCATCCTCTGGTGGCTCAAAAAGAATCGATGGCTCTGAAGCTGATCGTCGAGCAGGCCTCCATCACCACCCGCCACCCCTTCGCCATCGCGCGTGGGTCGACGAATGGCTACAAGCGCGCCTGGGTCCGGCTGGTGGATGGGAATGGGCAGGAAGGGTGGGGCGAAGCGGATCCCTCGTCCTTTTACGGGGAGAGCTTGGAGACGGTCTTGAAGGCATTCGAGCGGCTCGGGCCCCACCTGCCGCTCGATCCGTTCGATCTCGAGGCGGCGGAGGCGCGCTGGGCGCAGGTGCTGCCCAAGAACTGGTCGGCGCGCGCGGCACTGTCCGCCGCACTCCACGATCTCGTCGGCAAAGCGTTGGGGCAGCCGCTCTGGCGGTTGTGGGGACTCGATCCCCGCAAGGCTCCACTCTCGTCGTTTACCATCGGGCTCGACACCACGGAAAAAATTCGTGACAAGGTACGGGAGGCGAAGGCGTACCCCATCCTCAAGATCAAGCTCGGCACCGATCGGGACGAAACGATTCTCAAGACCATCCGCGACGCGACCGACAAGCCGATTCGGGTGGATGCCAACGCCGGTTGGGACGTCGCGCGCGCGAAACAGATGATTCCGAAGCTGAAGGAATTCGGCGTCGAGTTCCTGGAGCAGCCACTCGTGCCGGAGGATCTCGACGGGCTCGTCGAGGTCCGGCGCGTGGCCGCGAAACACCAAATCCCGATCGTCGTCGACGAGAGCTGCCTCGTGGCCGCCGATATCCCGCGCCTCGCGGGTCGCGTGGACGGGATCAATATCAAGCTCGCCAAATGCGGCTCGCTGCGGGAAGCGCTGCGCATGATCGCGACCGCGCGCGCACACGGCATGCTCGTGATGGTCGGTTGTATGATCGAGACGTCGCTGGGCATCACCGCGGCGGCGCATTTTACGCCGCTCGTCGATGCCGCTGACCTGGACGGCGCCGCGCTGACGGTAGACGATCCGTTCAGCGGCGCGACCATCGACCAGGGGCAGATCCGCCTCCCCACGGAGCCCGGGCTCGGCGTCAAAAGGAGATGAACGCGCCGCGCTTTGCCGCGGTCGTCCTGCCAGTTCCGGTGAGCCGCTCGTACATCTATCAGGTCCCGTCGGGGGGGGGGCTCACGGATCGCGTCGTCCCAGGCGCTCGCGTGCTCGTGCCACTGCGGCGGCGGAGCGTCGTGGGAATCGTGACGGAGACTGCCACTGACCCGCCGTCAGCCGCTGTCGACATCAAGCCGATTTCCGCAGCTCCCGACGACGCGCCCGCGCTCTCCCCGGCCTTGCTTGCCCTGGGTCGCTGGATGTCCGACTACTACGGCGCCCCGCTGGGCCTGTCGCTGCGGGCGCTGCTTCCGGGACCGCTGTGGAGCGTCGCCCGGCCGGCGGGGCCGGCACCGGCCGCCGAGCGGCTGTTCGTGCTCACCGGCAACGGCGTGGATTCCCTGCTCGAGCGCGAGCGACGCTTCAAACGGTCGCCCAAGCGGCGCGCAGTTTATGAGACCGTCGAGGCTCTTGGGGGGAGTGCGCCAGTCTCGCACCTTGTAAACCAGTTGCGACTGCCAAGGAATTCGCTCGATGCGCTGGTGCAGCAGGGGCTCGCGCGCATCGAGCGGGTGCCCGAAATGCGTGACCCCTTTGCCGGGCTTTCCTCGCCTCCGCCGCCATCCCTCACGGCGGATCAGCAGGCTGCCGTGCGGGGAATTCTGGCCACGCCTGTGGACATGCCGGTGCTACTGCACGGGGTGACTGGGTCGGGGAAGACACTTGTCTACCTGCACGTGCTGCGCCACCTCGTCGACTCGGGGAAGGGGGCGATTCTCCTCGTCCCCGAAATCGCGCTGACGCCCCAGACGGTGGCGCGTGTCCGCGGCGTCTTTGGCGACCAGGTCGCGGTCCTGCATTCCGGCCTCTCCGACGGCGAGCGCGCCGATGCCTGGCGGGCGCTGCGCCGCGGTGAGCGGCGCGTCGCGGTCGGGCCGCGCTCGGCCGTTTTCGCGCCTGTGCAGCAGCTCGGCGCGATCGTCGTGGACGAGGAGCACGAGCCGAGTTACAAGCAGGCCTCAGCGCCGCGCTATCACGCGCGCGATGCCGCCGCGATGCGCGCCCAGCTCGAGGGAGCTCGCCTGATTCTGGGCAGCGCGACGCCATCGCTCGAGACCCTCGATCAGGCGGCACAGGGTCGGATCGTGACCTTTGCGCTTCCCGATCGTATCGGGGCGCGGCCGCTGCCGCCGGTGGAAGTGGTCGATCTGCGGAGCACGCCGCGCATTCCCGCCGCCGAAACCGGGGTGATCGCGTGGAGCGAAGCGCTGGACGGCGCGATCTCCGGCGCGCTCGAGCGCCGTGAGCAGATCATCCTGCTACTCAATCGCCGGGGTTTCGCGACGTTCGTGCAGTGTCCCGCCTGCGGCAACGTCCCCGGCTGTCCCCAGTGCGCGATTGCGCTCACCGTACACCAGACGCCGCCGGCGCTGCGCTGCCATTACTGCGGCCACGAGGAACCAATCCCCGAGACGTGTGCGATGTGTGGGCACGTCACCCAGAGGCTTCGTGGCCTCGGCACCCAACAACTCGAGCGCTTTGTGGGCATGCGTTATCCGCGGGCCCGAATCGCCCGGATGGACCTCGATACCACCACGAGCAAGTGGGCGCACCACCACATTCTGGACCGCGTGGCCCGCGGGGACGTGGACATCCTGCTCGGCACGCAGATGATCGCCAAGGGACTCGATTTTCCGAATGTCACGGTCGTCGGTGTCGTGGATGCCGACACCGGGCTGCATTTTCCCGATTTTCGCGCGGGCGAGCGGACGTTTCAGCTTGTCGCCCAGGTGGCGGGACGAGCGGGGCGCGGCCCACGTGGCGGCCGCGTCTTCGTGCAGACGCGGGCGCCCGAGCATCACGCCATCCGCGCCGCCGCCGCGCACTCAGTCGCGCAATTTGCGGCAGCCGAGCTGCCGCTGCGGACGCCGCCGCAGCCGCCCTATCCGCCGCGTACCGGTCTCGTGCGCTTCGTCATCGCGACCGACGACCACGCCCGGACGGCCGAGCTCGCCGAGAAGGTCGCCGCCTGGCTGCGACGCGCGGCGCGTGAGCGGCTCGACGGCATGCTCACGGTGCTCGGCCCGGCGCCATGCCCGCTCATGCGCCTGAAGGGAAAGTGGCGCTGGCATGTGTTGGCGAAGTCGACGGAGCCGCACGTGCTGGGTCGCGTGGTGCGCGCGTGGCGCGCGAAAGCACATCGGGCGGTGAGCGTCGATCGCGACCCGCAGTCACTCTTGTGAAAGCCGTTTCTCTTCGGGTATTTTGACCGGCCTGTGAGTCGCCCTCGCTTTCAGTACCGACCACCCAACTTCGGCGCGTCGCCATTGGCCGACGCGCCCGACGCGCGGTTCACGCCCGCACCAGCCGACGGGGTTCTTCCCGACGGTTTTTTTTCGACTACGAACCTCCCGACATTCGTGAAGCTGCCGGGCGCGTGGCGCCGCCCGCGCCTGCCGCGGATGGACTGCGTCATCGTGCAAGCGGGGGCGGAGGATCTCGTCGTCACCGAACCGCGGCGCGTGCGCCGGGGTGACAAGGTCGCGGTCGGTGCGGCGGAAGACGGCAGCGAGGGAATCTTCGTTCACGTCGAGGGTTTTCTGGGCGGGACGCACAGCCCCAACGAATTCCGGTTCATGGCCGCCGAGGTGTCCCGCGAGCGGCCGGTGGATTACAGCGTGCTGGCGCAGCTGCTCGGCGAAGAGAAGGCTCGTGCGGGCACGATTCTCTGGGTGATAGGCCCCGCGCTGGTCCACTCGCGCGCGCGCGAAGACATGATCTGGTTCATCGAGAACGGCTACGTGAGCACCTTGTTCGGCGGGAACGCGGTCGCCGTGCACGATCTCGAAGCTGCGATCTTCGGCACGACGCTGGGAATGTCGAGCTCCGGGGAAAGTGTCGAAGGGGGGCACGGGCTCCACATGCGAGCCATCAATGCGATCCGGCGCGCCGGCTCGATCGAACAGGCGGTGCGCCAGGGGATCGCGACCAGCGGGATCATGCACGCCCTGGTCACGCGCGGGGTGCCGTACGTGCTGGCCGGCTCGATCCGCGACGACGGCCCGTTGCCGGACGTCATTCCCGACACGTTGGCCGCGCAAGATGCCATGCGTTCGCACACGGCGACGGCCACATTCGCCGTATTCGTGGCCACCGCGCTCCACGCCATCGCGGTCGGCAACATGCTCCCCGCGTTCGTCGACGCCGGCGTAACCGAAGACATCCGGCCGCTCACGACCATCTGCGTGGATCAAACCGAGTTCGTCGTCACGAAGCTGCGGGACCGCGGCACGCATCAGGCGTACGGCGTCGTCACCAACGCGCAGGACTTCATGCATGTCCTGCGCTTTTACGTGGAGCGATGGCAGCAAGCGACTCCGGCCCCGACTCCGGCTCGGTCTTCCCGCTAGCACCGCCTCCACCGGGCCAGGGTCCGGGGTGGGCGAAGCTCGCGGCCGCGGTCGAAGCGCAGGTACCCCCTGCGGAGATCGAGACGATCTACGTCTTCCGGCCGATCAAGCGCCAGGGGCGCGAATGGGGGACGGCGGTGATTACACGTCGGAGTGAGGCGGACAGACGGTTGCGCGTCTACACGGCGAAATACATGCTCATCGTGCGCGGCAAGGACCGCGGGCAGAGCAAGATCGAGGTTGTGGAAGTGGCGCTGAGCCCTGCCGACGTGCTCGCGCAGGTGATGCAGGCAACGGTGGACCGGGGTGGAGATACAGAGCCGCCGGTCGAGCTAGGTCCCGCGGTCTGGTACGAAGGGAGGTAGTTCGAGGTTGATTGACGCCAGAATGTTCATCCCGACCAAGGCCTTTCTCACGAAAGGCGTCGGCCGGCACAAGGAAAAGCTCACCAGTTTCGAGATGGCGCTGCGTGATGCCCACCTCGCCAACTTCAATCTCGTTCGGGTGAGCTCGATTTTCCCCCCCCAATGCGAGCTGGTAGACCGGGAAGAAGGGATGAGCATGCTCAAGCCCGGTCAGGTCGTCTTCGCCGTGATCGCGGAGTCCGCGACGAACGAGCCGAGCCGGCTCGTCTCCGCCTCGATCGGCGTGGCGATGCCGGCGGATGCGTCGCACCACGGCTACATCTCCGAGCATCACAGCTACGGCCAGAGCGAGTCGGTCTCGGGCGAGTACGCCGAAGACCTCGCCGCATCGATGCTCGCCACGGTGCTCGGCGTCCCGTTCGAGGCCGACAAGGCCTGGGACGAGCGCCGTGAGCAGTGGCTCCTGTCGGGCGAGATCGTGCGCACGATGAACGTCACGTCGACTGCGGAATGCGGGCCGGACGGGCGTTGGACGACGGTGGTCTCCGCGGTCGCGTTTTGCGGGTAGCGTGAGTGCGGCTGTCGCGTTCGCGGCCGGTCTGCTGAGCTTCCTGTCTCCCTGCGTGCTGCCGCTCATTCCGAGCTACGTCGGATTCCTCACCGGGATGTCGGTGGAGGAAGCGGAGCGGCGGCGTGGGACGGCGCTGCTCCACGGCCTGTGGTTCGTCGCCGGGTTTTCGCTCGTCTTCGTGCTGCTCGGCGCGGCGGCGTCCGCCGTCGGACACCTGCTGCGCGATTATCAGGTGTGGCTGGGACGCGCGGGCGGTGTACTATCGATTTTGTTCGGGATCTATCTCCTCGGGGTGTTCCGGCCGGCGTTGCTGATGCGTGAATGGCGCATCCAACTGGCGCACAAACCGCTCGGCTATTTTGGCTCCGCCGTCGTCGGATTTACGTTCGGGGCGGCGTGGACGCCGTGCATCGGCCCGATTCTCGGCGGCATTCTCACGCTGGCGGCGACACAGGCGGGCCTCGGGCGGGGGATGGGATTGCTGGCGATCTACGCGCTCGGACTCGCGATCCCGTTCCTGGTGACCGCGCTGGCGCTGGACCGCTTTTTGGTCTGGTTTCAGCGCTTCCGGCCCTACATTGTATGGGTGGATCGCATCGCGGGCGGGATGCTGATCGTGCTGGGCATCCTCCTGGTCACCGATAGCTTTACGCTGCTCGCCGGGTACTTGCAGGGACTGACGCCGCGATTCTTGCGGGACCGACTGTAGGACGTCGCTATACCACCGCTGTTACCGAGAGGACCTTATGAACCGTTTTGCCATTTTGGCGACTGCCGTCGCCATGGGCGTGGGTGCCTGCCAGAAGGGGCAGGAGCGGAGCCAGGCCAGCGATTCGACCGCCCGCAACTTGACGCTGGCGCCCGCGGAATCCACGGCGCAGATGCACGACGTGCCCGCGAATCCACCGACACCTCCGGCTGCGAAGCGGACTACACCGCCGCCGGCCACGCGGAATCGCACTAACCCTCCGCCCGCGCCGCCGCGGCAGCCGGCGATGGCACGCCTCGGCGTCGGCACGACGGTCGACATCGCCGCAGCTGATACGATTTCCTCGCGCACCGCGAAAATCGGTGATCCGTTCACCGCGCGCGTCGTCGAAGACGTGCGGAACGCCGCGGGGCGCGTCGTGATTCCGGCAGGCTCGGTCGTCAACGGCAAGGTCACCGACGTCAAACCGGCGCCCAATCCCAGCACCCCGGGGACCTTGACGTTGAGTGTTTCGAGCATCACTGTACGCGGCACTTCGTACCCGATCGAGGCTTCGGTCGACTCGCTCGAGACGATTCACAAGGGCCGCGGCGTTACCTCGGGAGACGCGGCGAAGGTGGGAGCGGGAGCTGTCGCTGGCGCGATCCTCGGGCGTGTGCTCGGCGGCAACAAGAAGGGCACGATCATCGGCGGCATCGTGGGCGGTGCTGCCGGCGCTGCTGTGGCGCATGAGACCAAGGATTCGGACATCGTCTTGCCAGCGGGGGCGCATATCATCATCCGGCTGACGAAGGAACTCGCGGTCGCGGCATCATGACGCGGTGATCCGCACCAAGCTGTCCACGATGATGTTCCTCCAGTTCTTCGTCTGGGGGGCCTGGTACACGTCCATCGCCGTGTACATGACGAATCACGGCATGGGGACGCTGACGCACTGGCCGTACACGGTGAACCCCGTGGCGGCCATCGTCGCGCCGTTCTTCCTGGGCCTCGTGGCGGACCGCTATTTCGCAACGGAGAAAGTCCTCGGCATCCTGCACCTGCTGGGCGGCGTGATCATGTGCGCCGCACCTCGCTTCACCGCTGAGCCCACCACGTTCATCCTGCTGCTGCTCCTCTACAACCTCTGCTACATGCCGACGCTCGGTCTGGCGAACAGCCTGGCGTTCCATCACATCCAGTCGCAAGAGCAGCAGTTTCCGTTTATCAGGGTCTTTGGGACGATCGGGTGGATCGTGGCGGGACTGTTCATCAGCCTGTTCTTGGGGAAGGTGGTCGGCGGCGTTCCGGAACAAACCGCATGGCCGCTCTATACCGCCGGCACGGCCAGCGTGTTACTCGGGCTCTTCTGTTTCACGCTCCCGCATACGCCGCCGCCCGGGCGCGGCCAGCCCGTCTCGCTGCGCAGCATTGCGGGACTCGACGCCCTGAAGCAGCTCGGCGACCGGCCGTTCTACGTCTTCATCATCGCGTCGTTGTTGCTGTGCATCCCGCTCGCCGCGTACTACAACTTCACGCAGCTCTTCCTGGGTGCGGCTGCTGTGAAGAAGATCGCCGCGACGCAAACGGTCGGGCAGATTTCCGAAACGTTCTTCATGCTGCTGATGCCAATGTTGTTCCTGCGGCTCGGCGTGAAGAAGATGCTGATGATGGGAATGGCCGCGTGGACCCTCCGCTATGCGCTGTTTGCGCTGTCCGCTCCCGATGCCGTGTTCTGGATGATCCTGCTCGGCATCGCGCTGCACGGGCCCTGCTACGACTTCTTCTTCGTGACCGGCCAGATCTACGTCGACAAGAAGTCGACGCCCGCGGTGCGCGGTCAGGCGCAGGGCTTCCTGGTGCTGGTCACCTATGGAGTCGGCATGCTGATCGGCGCGCAGATCGCCGGCAACGTGTACGACCGGTTCCTCGCCGGCGCGACGGCATTGACCCTGCCGCAGTGGCGCAGCTTCTGGATCCTGCCGGCGGTGTTTGCGGCGGCGGTGCTCGTCTTCTTCGCGGCGCTGTTCAAGGCACCGGCGCGAGAAACCACAGGGCAGACGCCGGCTACAGCTGGCCGCTGATTCAGTCTGGTGATGTGTAGGGGCGCAGCATGCTGCGCCCCTACTTTTTTTGGTCGGTTGAGGCTACGATCCTTCGGGCAACTCCCTAATCCAGATGTCGCGGTACCGCAGCGGATTGCCGTGATCTTGTAACTTGAGCGGCAGCTTGTCTGGATGTGCCCGATACGGCGGTCGCGCCTTATTCGCGGTGGGTCCCACGAGCTCGAAGTTGTCCTGAATCAACACCCCGTTGAGAAACACGGTCATGCGCGCCGGGCTCTCGAGCGAGCCGTCGCCCTTGAAGTGCGGCCGGTGGAAGACGATGTCGTACGCTTGCCATTGGCCGGGCGGTCGCGTGGCGTTGACGAGCGGTGGATTCTCGCCGTAGATGGCGCCGGCCTGGCCATCGGGATACGTGTCGTTCTGGTAGGAGTCGAGGACCTGGAGCTCGTAGATCCCCATCAAAAAGACTCCGCTGTTCCCGCGCTCCTGGCCCTCGCCCTTCACGACGGCCGGGGTTGCCCATTCGATGTGGAGCTGCACGTCCCCGAACGGACGCGCGGATACCAGCATCCCCGTTCCCGGCTTCACTACGACGTAGCCGTCCTTCACCGTCCACTTGGCCGCCGAGCTGTCCTCCGCGCGCCACTGCGACAGGTTCGACCCGTCGAACAAGACGATCGCGTCCTTCGGCGCCGGAACGGGCGGCCGCTCGGGACCGGGATCGACGACCGGAGGACGCGGGCGGTCCATCGAATGCTGCGGCCACTGTTGTGCGGGCATGGATGCTGGCATAAGCATACCCAGGATAAGTATTGCGGATTGCGGATTTCGGATTGCGGATTTGAGCCGTCGAAGTTCAATCCGCAATCCGCAATCCGCAATCGTCAATTGGTTCATGGTTTCCATGTCCCCTTCGCCACGGCGGGCACGAACGTCTCGACACCCGGAGCGGGGAAGTCGATCGTGCGGCCCTGCTCGGCGCTCATGTACGCGGTCATCAGGACTTTTACGACCTGCAAGCCGTCGTCGAACGTGAGTGCCGGCGGCTGTTTGTGGAGAAAGGCCTGTACGAAATGCCGGTCTTCGGCCTCGTACCCGTACGCGGCCGCTTCGTTCGCGACGACCGGCATCTGTCCCACCTCGGCGTTCTGTTTTTCAACGAGGTCTTCGCCGGCTTTGCCCTGAACCTCGCGGCTGAAGAACAGCTTGAGTCCCGAATCGAGCGAGTTCCAAGACAGCGAATACTCCGGGCCCAGCAGCTCGGCAGACAGACGCAAGCCGGCACCGACGAAGCTCCACGACGTCGTCGCTTCGCCCAGGACGCGGTAGCCGTCATCGGTCGCGAATTCGATCACCACGCTCGCGAAATCCTCCGACGGCGACTGCGCGTAGTTCACATCCTTGCCCATCGTCGCGCTGAGTTTCTTGCTGTACTCGGGGCGCGACCACTTCAGGCTCGCAATGTGCGCCGTGATTCGCGACGGCCGGACGGAGTTTCTCGGCTTGGTCGGATCGGTGAGCAGGTGTTGGACCAGGAGCGACGAGTGACACATCATGTCGTTCAGCACGCCGCCCCCTTGCAGCGCGCCCTGCCAGAACCACGGGGCATGCGGGCCGCTGTGCTCTTCCGCCGCGCGTGCGAGGTAGGGCCGGCCGGTGAGCTTGGCGCCGCGCGCCCACAGCAGGGTGCGCCCGGCCTCGACTTGCGGGGCGAACACTTGGTTCTCCAGATAGCCGTGCGCCAGGCCGACCTTTGTGACGAGCTCCACGACGCGCTTCGCTTCCGCGACGTTGCGCGCGAGCGGCTTCTCACAGGCGATGCCTTTGAGCGTGCCCTTCCCGCGCTCGATTGTGCTCACCATCTCTTCGACGTTTTCGATGCGGGCGTGATTGGGGCCGGAGAGCCAGATGGCGTCGATGGCCGGATCCTCGACCATCGCCGCAATCGAGGGATACGGCTTGGCGTCGCCCACGCCCAGTTTCTTCGCGATCGAGGCCGTGGTAGCGGCGTTCTTCTCATTGGGGCTCCAGACGCCGAGGACGTCGGCGTCGCGGACGCCCACGAATCCCAGCAGATGGAATTTGGCGTTGAAGCCGCTGCCCACCATTCCGATGCCAAGCCGTTTCCCCATTCAATCCTCGTATTGGACGCCCAGTTTCTGCAGCGCTTCCGGCGGGCAGCCGGTCCACTCACGCACGAAGGTATTGCCGCGATAGTCGAGATCGGCGACGCCGATCTTGCTCGTCCAGAATCCCGACGCCGTCATGTCGCGGAACATGTTGAAGAAGGCAACCCCCTGGCTCATTTCCGGCTTCGCTTTCTTGGGCCAGGCAATGTCGTCGAGCACGGCGGTTTGTTCAGCAGGGGTCGCCGCGACGAACGTCTTGCCGAACCGCTCGTAGCACTCGTTGTCCAGCCAGGCGATCCCACCGCGCATCGGCGTTCGCCCGTCGGGCCGGTCGTTCAGCATGAAGTCCATGAACTCGGGCACGCCGGCGTCGGTGGCGCCTCCCGAGCGCTCGTCCTTCGGAATAACCAGATCCGCGAGGACGCGCACTGTGTCCCACTCGTGGGGAGTGAAGAACGTCGGCGCGAAAGGTATCTTGGCCGCCAGGGCCTCGCGTGCCAGCGTCGCGGCCCGTTGTGCCTCCGCCGGCGTCCATTTGAACGCCGCCGTGAGTGCCGCCATCGCCATCGCGCCCACCGCTTCGCGCCGTTTCATTGCTTACCTCCTGAGGTCCGATGCTTCAGTTCTTCGAACCAGTTGACCACGACGATGAGCTGGCGCGCCCCAGCCTCTCCCTTCATGAAGAGGAAACGGCGGCCATCTGGCGACAGGGCGTACATCTGGGTAACGGGGCTCCCGACGTATGCGGCGGTCGAGAACAAGCGCTGCCGGGCTCCGACCGCAAACGCGGGCCGAGTCTGCACCTCTGCTCTCACCAACTCGGACGCAGGCGTGCGGTAATAGATGCCGCGACCGTCCGGTGCCCACACGGGCTCGGTTCCCCCGTCGGTCGAGATCTGCCACCGCCCACCAGCTCCCGGGAACGGTCGTACGTACACCTGGTTGCGTCCGGTCTCGTCCGAGACGTAGGCCAGCCAGCGGCTATCCGGCGAGAGTGCGGGCGACGACTCGTCGAACTCGCTCGCTACGAAGGGGTGGGGCGCGCTGTCCACGCCGGGCCGCAGGTAAAGGATGTCTCGCCCGGTGCGACCTCCCGGGCCATCTCGATACACCAGGAATCGGCCATCGCGTGACCACACCGCCTGTTGGAGCAGCCGGGATGTCGTAAGCAGCGATTCCGCCGGGCCGCTGCCGTCCCACGGTACCGTGTAGAGCGCCCGGCCACCCTTCCGGTCCGATACGAAGGTGATCCGCCGTCCATCTGGGGTCCATGTCGGCCGGTCGTTCAATTGGCCCTCATAGGTCAACCGCGACAACGTGCCCTGTCTGAGCTCATACACCCACAGGTCGATCGACCTGGTTGCGTCAGCCGTGATGCTCACGACGAGATGCGTGCCATCCGGCGAAAGGGCGAGCGATCCGAAATGACGCCGCAGCGTGGGGTCGATCGCCTGCTCGTTCCCGTTGCGCGTGACCCACACGAGTTCTTGGGTATCGGCGGCCCCAGACATGTACAGCAGCGTACCGTTCCCCGACACGGTGAGCTCTGCGCCCCCTCCGGGCTTCACCACGACGCCTTCGAGAAGAGGCGTCGCTGGGCCGGTGATCGCCAGCCGGTTCTGATCGAACGGCGCGGCGAGCAAGCCGCCGTCGGCGAGAGCGACGATCACATACCCAGATCGCACGTACCGCGCATAAGCGCCCCGCAGTAGTGTCCGCACGGTACCGGTGCGGAAGTCCAGGACGCCGATGTCAGCATCGTTCACGTTGCCACGCCATTCCGTCAGCACCGCGCCCCTGCCGTTGGGCAGGACGTCTACCCACCGATACCGGTCCAGAGATGTAGAATCCTGAATGCCGACGGGCTGCGACGGGCCTCCGCTTGCTCGCACGCGCCACAAGCCGGTCGACCTAACGTAGTACACCCAACCGTCCGGTCCCCAAGACGCCTGCAAAGCAGGAATGGCCGAATCGGTCAGGACAATCGGCGGTCCTCCTGCGAGCGAGATGACCTTGAGGATCCCAACGGGTGCTGAGAACTCGACCGATTGACCGTCGGGCGAAAACGTGGGGTTGAGGACGCGTTCGCTGACCGGCAGCGGTACGGCGTTAATCTGGTCGAGCGAACGGAGGAAGAGCTGTGGCTGTCCGCTCGTCCCCCATCCCACATACACCAACCGCGTGCCGTCGGGCGATAGCGCGAAGCTCACTCCCACCGGGTCTGCACTGATTTCCTGCCCCTTGGGGAAGCTCACAGCGAACCGCACCACGGGACGTGCCGCCTCGGGCTTCAGCCAGGCCCAGAGGGCGATGCCGGCCGCGAGCGCGGTCGTTCCTGCCAAAGCCACCAGGCGCCAATCCCGCCAGAGGCGCGCTGGGCCCGCCCCGGGGGTAGGGGCGGTGGCGGCGAGCGTCATCGGCACCGCTCCGGGCCGCACCAGCGCCTCGGCGAATTCGGCCGCCGAGTGGAACCGGTCGGCGGGCAGCTTGGCGAGCGCCTTCTGGATTGCCGCGGCGACGTGGGGCGGGACGGTATCGCGGTGCGCTGTAACCGAGATCGGCTTTTCTGTAATCACTTTGGCGACGATCGCCTGGGCAGTGGGGCCTGTGTACGGGGGCTCCCCTGCCAGCAGCTCGTAGAGCACCGCTGCGAGCGAGTAGATGTCGCTGCGGGCGTCGAGGACGCGGTCGCCCATAGCCTGCTCGGGACTCATGTAATGCGGCGTGCCGAGGGACAGCCCTGTCTCGGTGATCCGACTGCCGCCCGCGGCGCTGACCGCCAGCGCGATCCCGAAATCAGCGACCACTGGTTGGCCGTCATGCATCAGGACGTTCTCGGGCTTGATGTCTCGGTGGATCACACCATGGCGGTGCGCGTAATCGAGGGCGCTCGCCACGGCCCTGGCGATCCCGATCGCCTCGTCGATGTCGAGTTGCTTCTCCCGCGTCAGCTTGTCGCGCAGCGACTCGCCCTCGATGTACGGCATCACGTAGAACACCAGACCATCGGCTTCGCCCGAGTCGTGTAGCGGCAGGATGTGAGGATGCTGGAGATTGGCAGTAACCCTGATCTCGTTGAGGAACCGTTCGGCGCCGAGCACTGCCATCAGCTCCGGTCGCAGGAGCTTGAGGGCGACTCGCCGATCGTGCCGCACGTCCTGGGCGAGGAACACCAGCGCCATCCCACCTTGGCCGAGCTGACGCTTGATACGGTAGCGTTCGGCCAGCGCCGTCGCGAGGCGCTGTGTGAAATCCATCACAGCGCGCGCGCCTTGAGCTGGTTTGCGATGTATTCCGACGTCCGCCAGGAAAGAGCCATGATCGTCCAGGTGGGATTCTTGTCGGCCTGCGACGTGAAGGGAGCACCATCGGCAACGAACAGGTTCTTGACCTCGTGGGTCTGGCAATTCGAGTTCACGACCGAGGTCTTGGGGTCGGCGCCCATGCGCGCGCCGCCGAGTTCGTGGATGATCACGCCACCCGCCGCGATGCCGTAGCCGTCTTCTTTGCTCGGCATATCCCCCCACGGCGTGCCGCCCATCTCCTTGATGAGCGCGCGGAACGTCTCCTGCATGTGCTTGACCTGCAGGTACTCGTGATCGGTGAACTTCCAGTGGAAGCGCAGCACCGGGATGCCCCACTTGTCCACGACTCTGGGGTCGATCTCGCAGTAGCTGCCCTCGTTGGGAATCATTTCGCCGCGCCCTGAGAACCCGATGTATGCGCCGTAGTAGCGGCGATAGTCGTTCTTGAGCTGCTTACCGTAACCGCCGCCTTGCCGCTCCTGGATACCGCCGCCGAAGCCCGCCTCCGGCAGCCCCGTGCCGCCCCACACCTCGATGTGGTAGCCGCGCGGGAAGTCGAGCTGCTTGTTGTCCAGCCACCACGGCATGTAGATGTGCATCCCTCCCACACCGTCGTGATTGTGGGGAACCGGGTCCATCATCTTCGGAACGAATCCCCCGGCGTCGGTGCCGGTCGTATCGGTGAGATACTTGCCGACCGTGCCGCTGCCGTTCGCGAGTCCGTTGGGGAATGACGCGGACTTGGAGTTGAGCAGGAGCCGCGACGTTTCGCACGCACTTGCCGCGATCACCACGACGCGCGCCGGGATGCGGTGTTCGCTGCCGTCCTTGGTGTCGATGTAAATGACGCCGTTCGCCTTGCCGCTGCGGTCGAGCGTGATTTCCCGCGCCATTGCGTTCGTCAGCAGCGTGAGCTTGCCAGTTTTGAGGGCTGGGGCGACCAGGACGTTGGTCGAGGAGAAGTTGGAATTCGTCTTGCAGCCGCGACCGCACTGCCCACAGTAGTGGCACGCTGCCCGGCCGTTGAGCGGCCGGGTCAGGATCGACAGGCGCGACGGGACGCACGTGACGTTGAGCCGCTTCGCCGCCTGCTGTACGAGCAGCTCATAGCAGCGCGGCTTGGGCGGCGGCAGGAAGATCGAGTCGGGGGCATTGGGGATGTTCTCCTTGCTCCCGAAGACCCCCACCAGCTGCTCGAGCTTGTCGTAATAGGGCGCGAAGTCGTTGTAGCTGATCGGCCAATCGTCGCCCAGGCCGTCGAACGTTTTCGACTTGAAGTCGCGCGGGCCGAAGCGGAGCGAGATGCGGCCCCAGTGGTTCGTCCTGCCGCCGACCATCCGCGCCCGCCACCAGCGGAATTTCTCTCCAGGGGCGACGGTGTAGGGCTCTCCGGGGATCTCCCACCCACCGATGCAGCCGTCGAACTCCCCAAACGGCCTTTCCTTGGTGGAAGCGCCGCGGCGTGGCGACTCGTATGGCCACGTGAGCATCGCGGAATCGGTCGTATTGTCCCACGGAGCGCCCGCCTCGAGTACGGTAACATTGACGCCGGCGCGGGTGAGCACGTACGCCGCCATCCCACCACCAGCTCCCGAGCCCACGACGAGGACGTCGACTGGTGCCGCTTGAGTCGCAATGCGCATTCAGAGGCTCCTGTGTTATCGGGTCATCAGTAACCGATTGCGCCACCCGCGATACGTGGGTCAGCGACACCCACCCAGCCGCCGACGGTTCTTTGGATTCCCGCGACGAAACCGCTGTGCCCGCGTCGCTCTTGCAGCTTATGTCCCATCGCCTCCACCGCCTGCACCGTCGCGTCGCTCAAACCGCCATGCTCGTAGAACGTCTGATCGGGGAGCGCCTGGTGGTGAATGCGGGGAGCCGCGATGGCATCGGCGAGACTCATGCGCTGATCCAATACGTTCAGAATCACCTGCGTCACCGTCGTGATGATCGTCGGGCCGCCGGGCGAGCCGACGATGAGCTGGACCTGGCCGGCAGAGTCCGTCACGATCGACGGCGTCATCGCCGAGAGCATCCGCTTGCGCGGCTGGATCGCGTTCGCCTCGCCCTGGATGAGCCCGTACATATTCGGCTTGCCTGGGGCCGACGTGAAGTCGTCCATCTCGTTGTTCAACAAAAAGCCCGCGCCCGTTACGGTGACGCCGCTGCCGAAGCCGCCGTTCAAGGTCGTGGTGACGGAAACGGCGTTCCCCTTCGCGTCCACGACGGAGTAGTGGGTCGTGTGCATTGCTTCGCCACTCGTCGCCTGCGCCGGCGTGGGCGTGGCGCGCCGCGGATCGATCTGCGCGCGCAGGGTCGCGGCGTACGACTTGGAGAGTAACCGCTGGAGCGGCATGTCGACGAAATCGGGATCGCCGAGCCAGCGGTTGCGGTCGATGAAGCCCCGCCGCATCGCCTCCGTGAGCAGGTGAACGTACGCCGGCGTGCCGAACGCCGGGATCGTGTCGAAGCCCTCGAGGATGTTCAGGATCTCGCCCATCGTGACGCCGCCCGAGGACGGGGGCGGCATGGAGTAGATCGTGTTGCCCCGATAGCTCAGCTGGATGGGGGTGCGCCACTTCGCCTGGTAGCGCCGCAGGTCGTCCTTGGTAATCAGGCCCCGCCCCTCGCCGCGCTGCATCTCGGCGACGATCAGGTCGGCAATCTGACCGCGATAGAAGACATCCGGGCCGGAGTCGCTGATGAGCTGGAGCGTCCGCGCGAGGTCAGGCTGTCGCCACATCGTTCCCGGCGGAGGTGCGCTGTCGTGTACGAGGAACTGCGCCCGGCTGGCCGGGAACTGCGCGAGCAGCTCCCGATCGGCGGCGATGTCGCGGCTCCGGGCCGTGTCGATGACGTGGCCTTGCGCGAGGCGAAGCGCCGGGGCGATCACCGTCGCCCAGGGGAGTGAACCGTAGCGCTTCCATTCCGCATAGAGTCCCGCGACACTGCCCGGGACGCCGGAGGCGAGATGGCCGACTTCACTCTTGTTGGTGACCTTGCCCACCGAGTCGACGTACATATCGTGCGACGCGCCAGACGGCGCGGCTTCGCGGTAGTCGAGCGCCGATACGTCCCCCGTCACGGTACGCTGCACGATGAAGCCGCCGCCCCCGATGTTGCCGGCGTCCGGCAGCACGACCTCGAGCGCAAATCCCACCGCGATGGCGGCGTCCATGGCGTTGCCGCCTTGCTTCAGGATGTCGACACCTGCCTGGCTCGCGAGCGGATGGGCGGAGACGACCATCGCGTGCGTGGCAGTGACCGTGCCCGCCCGCAGCGTCCACGTCGGCGGGATGATGCGCGTGCCGCGGATGACTGCGCCGGGGGGGGGGCCCGCGGCGGCGATCGGCGTTGGACGTGAAGAGGGACTGGTACCAGCACAGGCGATCGCGGTCGCCGCCACGGACAGCGCGAGCATCTTTCGCATTCGTAATCTTATCGTCTAATTCTCCTCCATGACAAACCGAGATTTCTCCGATCCTCGGGCCACCGAGCAGCGCAATCCGCGTACCGAGCGGATCGATGTGGCCTCGAGTCTCGAGATCGTGGACCTGATGAATGGCGAGGATGCCACGGTTGCGAAGGTCGTGCGCGGCGAACGTGAGCGCATCGCGGCGGCGATCGAGCTGATCGTAGCGGCGTTTCGGGCAGGTGGACGGCTGGTTTACGTCGGGGCGGGCACTTCCGGACGCCTCGGCGTCCTCGACGCGACTGAATGTCCACCGACGTTTGGCGTGCCGCCGACGCTGGTGGTGGGCGTGATCGCCGGCGGCTACCCGGCGCTGGTGAAGAGTGCCGAGGGCGCCGAGGACGACGTGAACGCCGGCGGTGCGGCGATGGACACCGCGGCCGTGACGAATCGCGACGTGGTGGTCGGCATCGCGGCGAGCGGCACCACGCCGTACGTGCGGATGGCGCTCTCCCGCGCCCAGACACTCGGCGCCAAGACGATCCTCGTAACCTGTTCCACCCCACCGAAGGTCCTGGCCGAGACGTCCGACGTGATCATCAATCCCATTGTGGGACCCGAGGTGCTCACCGGTTCGACGCGCCTCAAGGCCGGCACGGCGACCAAGCTCGTCCTCAACATGCTCACGACCGGCGCGATGATTCGGCTCGGCAAGGTCTACGGCAATCTGATGGTCGATCTCGTAGCGTTGAGCGCAAAGCTGCACGATCGCGGCGAGCGGATCGTGATGGAGTGCTGTGGCGCGAGTCGCGAGGAGGCGCGCGATGCGATCAAGCGGGCGGAAGGCAGTGTGAAACTCGCGATCGTGATGGCGCGGCGCAAAGTCGACGCCGCGGAGGCGCGACGCCTGCTCGAGGCGGCCGGCGGGTTCGTCCGGCCCGTCGTGGGCGATCCACCTGTCGTGTCGCGATGAGCGAAGCGCTCGCGGTCGGCGTCATGTCGGGGACATCGCTCGACGGGATCTCGACCGCGCTGGTGCGACTGCGTGACGGTGCTGCCGAGCTGGTCGCGTTTCGACAGGAGCCGTACAGCGCGGCGGAGCGTGGGGCGATCATCGATACGATCGCGCGCGGCACGCCGAAGGACGTCGCGTTTCTGCACGTCGCGCTGGGTGAGCGCTTTGCGGCGGCAGTACTCGCCCTCCTGGCAACTTCCAAGACAAACCCGCGAGACCTCTCCTTTATCGCATCCCACGGCCAAACGATCTGGCACGAGCCGGGGCGCGCGACGTTCCAGCTCGGCGATGCCGCCGTGCTGGCGGAGCGAGTGGGCGTGCGCGTCGTGAGCGACTTTCGCGCCCGCGACGTGGCAGCGGGAGGGCAGGGGGCGCCGCTCGTGCCGCTCGCCGACGTGATGCTGTTCGGGCACGAGCAGCACGGGCGCTGGCTGCTGAACATCGGCGGCATGGCGAACGTGACGTGGGTGCCACGGCGCGGGGTCGCCGAGGGCGCGTTTGCGTTCGACACGGGCCCCGGCGTCGCGGTGATCGATGCGATCACGCGACGCGTGGATCCGGACGCGCCGTACGATCGGGATGGCGAGCGGGCGCGCCGCGGCCGGCCCGTTGCGAAGCTGCTCGAGGAGCTGCTCGCCGATCCGTATTTCGGTCAACCACCTCCCAAGAGCACGGGCCGCGAGCGATTCGGCATCGAGTACGCCGACAAGCTGCGCGCGCGCGTCAAGAAAGCCGGTGGCTCCGACAATGACGCGATCGCCACCGCGACCGCCCTCACGGCCGAGTCGATCGGGCGGGCGATCGAGCGGTGGGGGGAAGGGGGAAGAGGGACGGGGGAAGGGGAAATCGCGGAAGTGGTGATCTCGGGTGGGGGCGCGAAGAATCCCGCGCTGCTCGAGCGGCTCGCCGCCAAGATCCAGCCGCGCGCGGTCGTCCTGTTCGATCAGGTGTTCTTCAACGGCGAGGCCAAGGAGGCGGTCGCATTCGCGTTTCTCGGCATGCAGACCGTGTCCGGGAAGGCGGGCAATCTCCCGGCGGCCACGGGGGCGCGCGGGCCGCGCATTCTCGGGCACATCACGCCCGCATGATCCCCCGGGCGCGCCTCGTGTGTCCAGCGCTGCGGTGGCGGCGGGGATCCTTTCGATCGGAGCGCGCCAAAATCGAGCAAGCGCTCGCGGCTGGAGTCGGCGGGTTCATTCTGTTTGGCGGCACGCGCGCCGCCGTTACCGCGCTCACGAGCGCCTTGCGCGACCTCGCGGGCCGGCCGCTGCTGCTCGGCTCTGACTTCGAGCGCGGGCCGGGGCAGCAGGTGAAGGGTCTCACCGAGCTGCCGCCGCCGGCCGCGCTCGGCTATCTCAACGATCTCGATGCGACGTATGCGTGTGGGCAAATCACCGGGACCGAGGCGCGCGCCGTGGGGCTCACATGGGTGTTCGCGCCGGTTTGCGATCTCGATATCGAGCCCAAGAATCCGATCGTACAGACGCGCTCGTTCGGTGCCGATCCGCAGCTCGTCAGCTCGCATGCGGCCGCCTGGATTCGCGGCTGTCAGGAGCACTTCGTCATGGCGTGCGCTAAACATTTTCCGGGGCACGGGCGCACGACGACGGACTCGCATGAGGGTCTTCCCGTGGTGGAGGTACTCGGCGACGACGTGCAGCGGGCCGATGTCGCGCCGTTCAAGGCGGCGGTGGACGCGGGTGTCGGAAGCGTCATGCCGGCATTCGTCGCGTATCCACGGTGGGACGCGAGCGGGTCCGCCGCGACGTTCTCGCCGATCATTCTCGGGTATCTCCGCGACACCATCGGATTCCGCGGACTCACCGTCACGGACGCGTTCATCATGGGTGGCGCGACCGCGGCTTCTCCCGAGAGCGATGCCGCCGTTGCCGCGGTGAGCGCGGGCTGCGACATGCTGCTCTATCCGACGGATTGGGCGGGCGTCGTCCACGCGCTGGAACGCGTCCCGGCTGCGAGGGCTGAGGAGGCGCTGGCGAGATACGAGAAGAGCATTGCGGGATGGGGGACGGGGGACGGGGGACGGGTGGATGACGCGACGCTCGCGGAGCATCAGAAGTTCGCTGACGGGTTGGCGGATCGGGCGGTACATCTCGTGCGCGGCGAGCGGCCGCAGCTCGGCAAGGCGCTGACCGTGACGGTCGTCGATGATGATGTCGGTGGACCATACACGATCCCGCCGCGAGACGTGTTCGCCAAAACGTTAGCAGGGCAGGGTGCGCGGTTTCTCAGACACCCGACACCTGACACCAGACACCTGATTCTTGTCTATGCGGAGCCGAGGTCGTGGAAGGGGCGCGCCGATCTCGGGCCGCAATCCGTCGCGCGGCTCGAGCGGCTCGTGCTGGGAGCGTCGCTCGTGGTGTTGTTCGCGCATCCGCGGCTCGCCGCGCAGGTCCCCGGGGATGCGCCGGTGCTGTGCGCGTGGCATGGGCAGGCGTTGATGCAACGGGCGGCGGCGCGGTGGGTGGTCGGTCGACGTGCTGGCGAGTAGCGCTGCCCTATTTATTTTAGACAGACCAGTCTAACACTAGGCGATGACCTCGGGGATCTGGATTATGCGTGCGACAACGGAATGCGAAATGGTTTCGACAGTTCTGTTAGGCGCTCGCGGATGCTTCTAACGGATCCAACTTCAGAAGTCATCGCTGTGGTGGTTGCGACGAGCGTCGCCCAGTTCGGCGGCGCCTGGACATATCTAACCGCAAAGCGAAGGGCTTTTCGCGAGCCCGTTGCTGCAACCATGTGCGGTCTGGTTACGACGCTCATCGCTGCTCCTGCCTACATCCTCCTGGACGTTCATCGCTGGTTTGATCCACAAGTGAGTTGGGGCCTGTCGGTCTTCTTAGCGGTTTGTGGGGGGATTTGCCAGCTTTGATGCTGTCGCGCTTGGCTGGGCCCCTCCGTCGCGTCGTGCGCCCGCTGGGCCGCGCTCGGCTCCTGAGTCATCGACTCGTCGGTCGCTTGGTGGAGCTCGGTGGCAATCAGGTGACCATCGAGGGCCTCCACTTCTCGGTCGATAACCCGCTTATCACGAGGCGCGAGAAGGGTTTGCTCGATGTCGGCCTCCACGAGCGGGGAGAGATCGCGCTGGCGTGCCGATACATCGAGGCCGACCTTCCCGTCGTCGAGCTTGGAGGCGGGATCGGCGTCGTCGCCTGCATCATCAACCGCCGGCTGACCCGTCCTACGGATCACGTCGTTGTCGATGCCAATGCCGAGCTGATCCCCACGCTCGAGGCCAACCGGCGGCTGAACCGGGCTGGGTTCCGGATCCGCAACGTCGCGCTTGCATACGGAAGCGTGGAGACGGCGTTCGCGATCGACTCGTTCGCAACGGGCCGGGTCGGCGGCGTCGGGCGGCGCGCCCTGGTCGCGACGGCTACGCTCGCGAGCCTGCTTGAGGAAACCGCCTTCGAACGCATCAATCTCGTCGTCGATATCGAAGGAGCGGAGGTCGATCTCGTGGAGCGGGAGGGTCCACTGCTCGCCCGCCACGCACGGATTCTCATCGTTGAGACCCACCCGCGGTTCGCCGGCGAAGAGGCGATCCCACGGATGCTTACGGCCCTGCGGAAACTTGGCTTCTCCGAGGTGGCGCGGGCGCGCGACGTCTTTGCCTTCGAGCACCGAACGCTGGGCTAATGACGCGTTGGGGGGCACCGCCGCCTCGAGCCGCCTGGGCTATTCTGTCGCCCCCGGCCTTCCGAGCTTCAGCGCGAACCTAGCCACAGTTTCTGCAGTATACTCTTTCGTCCAACACAGGCAGGTCCGATGCCGACGTTCTGGTTTTACCTAAAAGACGTCATGCCGCTTCTTGCAACGATACCACCAGCGCTCGCAGCTATTTGGATTGGGAATCGGTGGTTGAGGCTTCGGCACGGGGGCGCCGAAGTACAAGCCGACATCGCGGCTCTTCGCAACGAGGTTGATGCGCTACGCCATGAACTAGCCGAGACGCAAGAGCGGCTCGACTTCGCGGAGCGCCTGCTGAAGGGCCTTCGCGAGGCGCACTCCGAATTGCCGAGGTCGTCGTAGCACGGGAAGGGGTCTATCTTGATCGCGGCCGACGCACCACGCAGCTTATGCGCGAATCGTTAGGCGGCCCCAACCGACCCCCTCCACCAATGCAGATCCCATGCGGGAGACCTCCATGTTCCTCGTTCGCGAGATCATGTTTTGCAAGCCGGGTAAAGTCCGGCCGTTGGTTGAGAAGTTCTTGGCGATGAACAGAATCGGAGCCAAGAGTGGCATGCCGAAGATGCGAGTCATGACGGACTTCTGCGCCGAGCGGTACTGGATGCTTGTGGCGGAAATGGAAGTGGAGAGCATGGATGAGTTCGAGCAGATGACGAAGGGTGGGGGGCAGCGCGGCGAGGCGATGAAGGAAATGGAGAACATTATGAAGGACTATCACGACTTGGTCGAATCGGGTCGGCGCGAGGTGTACAAGATTGAAGGCTGATGAGCGCGGCGCCGCAGCTTAAGTGCAATCCGTTAGGCGGCGCGAATCATTCCGGAGGTCCGATGAAATCATCTGTTCTGAGCATCACGGGGATCACAGTACTGGGTGTCGCGTTCGTCGTCCTGTTGACAACTGGGTCCGCACCGGTAGTTCGCGCACGAAGTCAAACTGGTGCTGACCAGTGCGCCGCACGCCTTGCGACCTTCGATACACTCGATTTCGACGTCTTCAGTAACCAGAAATGGCCCCGTTTGTCCGAGAGTCACGCGAGCGACATCGTCGTGACGTGGCCGGACGGTCACGAGACGAACGGGATCGGCCGGCACATCGAAGATCTCAAAGGCATGTTCGTCTATGCTCCCAACACCAACATCGCCGTTCATCCCATCCGGATTTGCTCGGGTGACTATACGGCGGTGACCGGGATCATGACCGGGACGTTTTCACGTCCAATGCCGACCGGCGATGGCAAGACAGTCGCCCCGACAGGCAAGTCGTTCCGGCTTACGATGGCGACGATCGGGCACTGGAAGGGCGCTACCATGGATCACGAATGGCTCTTCTGGGACAACCACGAGTTCATGCGACAGATCGGTTTGGCCCACTGAGCACGGTTCTTCGCAGCTTAGCCGCACTCCGTTAGGGAGCCCATCGAAGAACTGGTGTCGTCCTCGACGGGATGACACATACGCACCAGAATTAGCCGCTCACCTGTCAATGATTACCGCAACCAACCAATTGCTCGGAGGTCAAATGAAACGCGCGTGGCCGCTTGCTGCCGTCGCCGTCGCTGTGGTTTTGACGACCGCGGTCGTGTTTGCTGCCCAGGAGCAAAGTTCCGGCGTCATCTTTGCACATTCACGGACCGTCAAATACTCGCCGCTCGTGCCTGGGGTCTCGAGCGCGGTGGTCTGGGGCGATACCGCCCAGGGACCGTTCGGGGGGTTTACGAAGTTCCGTCCCGGATTCGATGCAGGGATGCACACGCATACGGCGGACGTGTTGGTTGTCGTGTTGCGTGGCGCCTATCTGTACCGCGATGATGCGGGTGCCAAACGCGTCGGCCCGGGCGATTTCATTCGGATTCCGGGTGGTCACAAACACTGGAGCGGCGGAGATCGCAAGGAAGGCGCGCTGTTTTATCAGCAGACGTTCGGCAAGTTCGATTTGATCCCGGCGAAGTAGCGGACCCTGAGAATGCCGTGGCGCCGGCTGGCTAACACGCGCCCGAGGCTGGCGGCGCGCGAATGAAACGCCACGCCTTCCTCTTATTGCTGCTCTGGGGCTGCGCCTCGACGATTCGGTCAGGTGCAACGGAACCCATTGTCACAGAGCGCCTGTATTTCGGACGCAACATCTCCAACACGCTAGGCGTCACGGACTCGCTGTGGACGGTTTTTGTGCGCGAGGTTGTGAGTTCCCGCCTCCCAGGTGGCTTCACATTCTGGGCCGCCGAGGGCGAGTGGCGGGCGCCCAACGGCCAGTCCAGCCACGAACCGAGCTTCGTGCTCGAAATCGTTCATCCGACGTCCTCAGCTGTGACGGATTCGGCGATCGTGGCGATCATCGCCGAGTACAAACGCCGGTTTAAGCAGCAGTCTGTGCTGCGCGTCGCCACTCCAGGACGTGCTAGCTTCTGATGGTCGGCAGCCTCACACGCGCACCCTGTTAGCCGAGCGTGACCTATGGTAAAAGGCAAAGGTCCTCGCAAGACTCAGAAGAAAGCCGATCTCGTTCCCAGCCCCAGTCCTCCCCCCCGGCCCGTGGTTTCGGAGTACTCTCCGCCAGCACTCGTCGAATTGGCTCGGGCCATCCGCCTAGCGGTCGGCGCCTTGCTCGATCTCGCGGATGCTGCCGCGGAAGTGATCAGCAAACGAATGGAAGGTCGAGCCGATTGACATCGCAAAGGTGGCTCACCTCATCTGCAGCAGGCTGGCGCGCGACCACATCCACGGAATGCTGATCAGCGCGATCGCGTTCCAGGCGAGCATGAAGAAGCGCATCTCGCGATTGGTATAGGGCCGGCTGCGCCAAATCACGGCGGCGTCGATGGTGAACCACGCGGCACTCACCAGCAGGAAGCCCGCGAGCTCGTGCGCGTCGAAGAACCGCACGACCAGCCCCGCTTCGAACAGCATCAACGCCGTCATCAGGAGTTTGGCTGGTACCCGGCCGATGACGGTGGCCGTGGTACGCCGGCCGGCCATGCGGTCGGGCTCCAAATCCATCACTTGGCCAAACAGGAGCGAATGCATGGCAAACAGCGCGCCGAAGAGCATCGTGGCCCAGGGGAGCAGCGGGACGTTATTCATCCAACTGCTCAGCAGAAACACGAACAGATAGCCGGCCTGGTTGAGGATCTCGAGCGGTGGGCGGGCCTTGAAGCCGTAGCGCGGCCAGTTATAAAGCGCCGCCGCGGCAATCATGCCGCCGAAGCACAGCAGCAGCCTTGCTCCGGCGAGAACACTGCACGCGACCACGAACGGCAGCTGCACCAGCGCGATTTGGAGCGGCAATCCGCGCAATTGCTCGGGTGTACCGCGGGCGCCGAACAGAAACGTGCCTTTGCGGGGGTTGAGGCGGTCGGTCTCGAAGTCCACGATGTCGTTCCAACCGTAAAGCAACAGGCCCATCGGAAAGCTGACGTACAGCGCGCCCAGCCAAAAACCGGCGGACTGAAAGACATTGCGCTGCCCGAGCGGCAGCATGTAGAACGCAATCGCCGTGAGCCACAGACCGGGACGGGACGCTTGCAAAAGGAAAATCGGTCCAGAGCGAACGGAGGATCCCGGAGTGGGCGTCTCCCCCTGAACGGACGGGAGGGATGTCACCTCGCGGCACCTCCCAGCCACAATAGAGCGTCGATGATCAGTTGATCCTGAACAGCGTTGCCCAGCGTATGTGACAGCGTCTTGTTCGTCGTATCGTACTTGTGCTCATAGTCAATGTCGTTGTGACCCATGTTGAAGTAGATCATCCGGTAGCGCTTGTTGGTCCAAACGACCGGGTAGTACCCACTGTGCCAGATCTCCTGCGGTTTCGGTCCCGTGCCGAGCGGGAAACTTGTCGAGTCGATGGACAGCAGAATGTCGATGTCACGATTCTGACGTAGATCTTTTTCCCACCGGTACCACTCACTGGGCGCGGATCGAAAAGTAGCAGGCAGGTGCCGAGTCGCCGGATGCGTGCGGTCCTCGACACGCAGCACGGCCGACGTCGGTCTCCAGGTGTTGCTGACGTACGATCCTGAGCCGAGAAATGTGTTGTGATACCAGTCCCAGTTTGCCGGATAGGCGGAAGGCGTCAACGCAAAACCGGCGAAGTGAAAGCCCATCCATGCACCGCCGTGCTCCATGTACTCCTGAAACGCCGCTCGCTGCGCGGGGTCTTCGGGGGGCGTATCGAGAAAAACCACTGCCTGATACTTGGAGAGGAAGTCTGCGTTGAGATTGCCCCAACTCGACGTGGTGTCAAAACTGAAATGGTATTTCGCCGCCATTGCCGGAAACCAGCGCTCGGCTTCACGGAGAAAACTGAGGTGGGCCGGATCTTCCTTGCCGGTAAAGAACGCGATCACGCGAAACGCCGGCGCGGTCCTGCTCCCGAGGCACGCACAGCAACAGATCAGCCCGGCGAGGCTCACTCTGGACAGCACGGCCCGCAGCGGTCTAATGTCTCTCATGGGCAACCGACTCCTTCCCGCACTGATCGCGCTCTCGCTGCCACTCGGCGCCAGCCTCGCCGCCGCCCAGTCCGCACTGCAGCTCCGCTGGAAGCTGGAAGCCGACGTCCTCCAAGGGGAGGAGGGCCACTCGCGCGCGGCGTTCACGCTCACCAACCGGGGAGCGAAGCCGCTCCCCGCAAGCGGCTGGGCAATCTACTTCAGCGCGCTCCACTCGCCGCAGCCGGATAGCACGCCCGGCCACCTGTTCACGTTCGAGGAGGTGATCGGCGACGTGCACCGCCTTGTCCCCGCGGCCGGATTCACGGGATTGGCGCCGGGCGCCAGCGTTCGTATCCCGTATGTCACCGGTCCGCTCCTCAATTTCAGCTTCGTCCCCAAGGGCCCCTACGTCGTGTTCGACACCGCGAAGGACGTGGGCATCCCCTTGAGCGATTACGTGGCCGCCCCCTTCGAGCGCAACGTGGCGACGCCCGAGAACCAATTCGCACTCGACTCCGTGATCCACGTCATCCCCGCGAGCGAGCTGCCCCCGATTCTTCCGACACCGGTGGAGGTGACGCCGGGAGCGGGAGCGCTGCGTCTTTCGGCGATGCCACCGATCGAAGCAGCCGACTCGCTGAAGAACGAAGCGGCATTCGCGGCGGAGTACTTGCGGCCCTACTTCGCCGGGACGCGCAAGGGAAATGTCCCGTCGCTCCAGCTCGAGGTCGGCCCGGTCGAAGGTCATACGTCAGCGGAGGCGTACTCGCTCGTCGTGGATCCCGCCCAGGGCATCCGGATCGTGGGTGTGTCGGCCGCTGGCGTTTTCTACGGGCTCCAGTCGCTGCGCAACCTGCTGCCCGCGCCCACTCCCCGCGCGGGCCTCACGTTGTCGGCGATCCGAGTGGTTGACGCTCCCCGCTTCGGCTACCGCGGGTTCATGCTCGACGTCGCCCGCAACTTCCACCCGAAGCCGCTCGTCCTGCGCACGCTCGATCTCCTCGCTCGCTACAAGCTCAATGTCTTTCACATGCACCTTACCGATGACGAAGGCTGGCGGATCGAGATCCCGAGCCTGCCCGAGCTGACCGCGGTGGGCGCGCGCCGCGGCCACCCGCCCGACTCGGATCGGCATCTTCCGCCCGCGTTTGGCTCGGGCCCCCTGGTCGATCGGCCGTGGGGTAGCGGCTTCTACTCCCGCGCGGACTACGTCGAGATCGTGCGCTACGCGGCGGCACGGCACATCGAGGTGATCCCCGAGATCGAGATGCCCGGCCACGCACGCGCCGCGGTAAAGGCTTTGGGGCTCAACGATCCGCACGACACGTCTGTGTACAAGTCGGTCCAGGGCTACCCCGACAACGTGATCAACCCGGCGCTCGAGTCGACGTATGGGTTCATCGAGCACGTCGTGAGCGATCTCGCCGCGATGCACCGCGAGGCCGGGGCTCCGCTGCGCCATATCCACATGGGCGGTGACGAAGTCCCGGCTGGGGTCTGGGTCGGATCGCCGGCCGTCCAGGCCTTTATGAAAGCGCAGGGCCTCACGAGCGTAGATGATCTGTGGTTCGCCTTCTACGGCCGCGTGGAGCAGATCCTCAAGATGCACGGCCTCGAGCCGTCGGGCTGGGAAGAAATCGCGGTACGCAAGACCCAACGCGATGGTCGGAGGGTAAACATCCCCAATCCCGATTTCGCCGTGCGCGGCTGGCGCGCGTACGTCTGGAACAATGTCGCGGGCTGGGGTGCCGAGGACCTCGCCTACCGTCTCGCGAATGGCGGCTACGACGTCGTGCTGAGTCCCGTGACCAATCTCTATTTCGATCTCGCGTGGAATCAGAGCCCGGACGAGACAGGACTCGACTGGGGCGGCTACATCGACCTGCGCAAGCCGTTCGACTTCATTCCGTTCGACTACTACCGCAACGCCCGCGTCGACCGCCGGGGCAACCCGCTGGATCCCGCCGTGTTTGCCGGCAAGGACCGGCTCACCGAATACGGTCGGGCCCACATTGTGGGGATTCAAGCGGATCTGTGGTCGGAGACGCTGGGTGGCGAGGGACGAGTCGAGTACATGCTCCTGCCGCGCCTGTTCGCCCTCGCCGAGCGCGCGTGGGCGCCCGACCCGGACTGGGTGAGGGAGCGCGATCCCGCGAAGTCCGATGCCCTCTACCGCGCGGCCTGGTCTCGCTTCGTGAACGTTGTCGGCCAGCGCGAGCTGCCGCGGCTCGATCGGGAAGTCCCAGGGCTCAACTACCGCATTCCCACGCCCGGCCTGAAGGCTGATGGCGGGGTGGTACGCTGCTCGGTCGAGCTGCCTGGATTCACGCTGCGGTACACGACCGACGGCAGCGAGCCGTCTGTCCGCAGCGCCGTGGTGAGTGGTCCGATCCCGTTCCGCGGTACCATCAGAGTCGCCGCGTTCAACGCGACAGGGAGAAAGGGTCACACGGCCCGACTCACGGCTCCCTAAGGAGGGAGATGTGGAACTACGCCCTTTAACGAATACCGACTACGAGTTTCTGGTCTCGCTGCAACGGCAGGACGACGTGTGGGAGTTCATCGGCACACTCCCGCTTCCCGGGGAAGGGCACGCCCATCATCTCTTCGCCATTCGAGAAGGCGATCTGCCGCTGGGGTTCGCGGGCCTCGTCCGGTCGCAAGCGCTCGACGGCAATGATTTCGAGGTGTTGTGTGCCGTGAGATCGGAAGTCCAACAGCGGGGAATCGCGAAACAAGCCTGCCAGCTCGTACTCGCGTGGGCGTTCCAAACCGCGCAGCTCGACCGAGTCATCGCGTGCATCGATGACAGCAATGAGCCGGCGCGCGCGATCGCGCTCAAGATCGGGATGACGGAGCTCGCCCCGCGTCCACCGAATCGCACGGTGTATGTGAAGTATCGCGACGAACGGAGCCTCACACGCGCCTGACCATCACAACTACCTAACGGGAGAGCGACCGATGGTGCACGTGAACTATCTCCATGTCCTCGTAGCGGCCGTTGTCGTGTTCGTGCTGGGCTGGCTTTGGTACAGCCCGCTGCTGTTCTTCAAACCCTGGATGCGGCTGCGTGGCATGGATCCGGTCGCGGCGATGGCCGGCGCGAAAATGCCGGGAGGAAAGCTCGTGGTCGAGTTCGCGCGGTGCTTCATCCTCGCGTACGTGATCGCGCGCTTGGTCGCCCTCCTCGGCATCGCTAGCGCGCTCGGCGCGGTCCACTTCGGTCTTTCCGTGTGGATCGGGTTTCCGGTGATCGTTCTTACGGGATCGGTCCTGTGGGAGAACACCTCGTGGAAGGTCGCCGCCATCCACGCGGGCGACTGGCTCGTGAAGATGCTGGTGATCCCCCTTATCCTGACCCTGTGGAGCTAGGCCCGCTTCCGGACGATCGCCCGCGCCGGCGCCCCTTCGTGCCCTCGGACCTTGAGCGGTAGCACGATCATGTCGTAGTCGCCGGCTGGGGCGGGGCGGAGATCCAGCCCCTCCACGATCGGAATCCCGCGCCCCAGCAGAATCTGGTGCGTCCGTGGCGCGGGAGCGCCGAATTGTTCAGCCGAGATGTAGTCCACGCCGACCAGCACGACGCCGGCGTCGGCGAGCAGCTGCGCTGCATCCGGCGCGATGTAGGCGAAATCCCTATGGAACGTCGCTGAGTCCATCCAGCCGCGCAGCGTGCTCCGCGTCCGGAACAGCAACCGCTTCGCGCCCTTCCAGTCGTGCCGATTCAGCTCCGCCGCGTCGATCGCTGGGATGCTGTCGGCGATCTCGATCACCCGGGCGGCCCCGATGAGCGGCGCCAGCGGCACCTGGTCAATCGACACTCCGGTAACGACAAAGTGCATCGGGGCGTCGATGTGCGTCCCGCTGTGCGCGCCCAGCGAGTAGGCCGACAGCGTCAGCTTATCGCCTTTCCGCATGTCCTTCAGAAACTCAAACTTCAAGGGCGCGTCGCCCGCGTACACCGGCGTGTGGGCGGGATCGAGCGTCGCGGTGACATCGATCCACCCATCCGCGCTCAGTTGCTGCGCCGCCTGCTCCCGGGGTGCACATCCCACCAGTAGGCTGAGCAACAGCGTGAAACACAAACCTGCCACGCCGATGATCGTCTCGGCGACAGTCCACGTCTTCAGCGTCTGCGGCACGGTCATGTTGAAGAACTCCTTGATGAGCCAGAATCCCGCATCGTTCACGTGAGACAACACCAGCGAGCCTGCGCCCGTCGCGAGCACCAACAGCTCGGCGCTCGTTCCGGGCGTCGCGGCCGCGATGGGCGCCACGATCCCGGCGCTCGTCGTCATGGCCACTGTCGCCGAACCGGTAGCGACGCGAATCAGCGCTGCCACGACCCACGCGAGGAGCAGGGGCGATGCCTGCGATCCCAGCGCGACATCGGCAATCGCCTTGCCGACCCCGCTCTCGAGCAGGACCCGGTTGAAGCCGCCGCCCGCGCCGATCACCAGAAGGATGGTAGCGGTCGGCCCCACGCAGTCGTTCGCGAACTTGAGGATTTGATCACGCGTGAAGTGCTGGCGGTATCCCAAGGCCCAAAAGGAGAAGAGCAGGGCGACGAGCAGCGCGACGATCGGGCTCCCGATGAAATCGAAGATCGCACGCACCGTGCTCCGAGTGTCGAGCGCGACGTCGGCGACGCTCGCGCACAGCATCAGGATCACGGGCAGCAGTACAGTGAGGAGCGTGAGGCCGAAACTCGGCATGTCGCGCGGAACCATGCCGCCCGTGAACTGCGCCGCAACGGGGTTCTCGGCCGGGAGCGCGATGCGCGGCGCAATCCAGGAGGCGAAGACCGGCCCCGCCAGCGCCGCCGTCGGCAGCCCCACCACGATGGCATAAGCGATCGTACGCCCGATATCGGCGTGGTACGCGCCGACCGCGAGCATCGCCGCCGGATGGGGCGGCATCATCCCGTGGACCACCGACAGCCCCGCCACCAGCGGAATGCCGATCTTCACGAGCGACGTGCCGGTGCGGCCCGCAATCGTGAAAACCAGCGGAATCAGCAGCATGAATCCGACTTGAAAGAAGACCGGGATGCCCACGATGAAGGCGACGACCATGATCGCCCAATGCACGCGGGGCTCGCCGAAGAGGGCGATGAGTGTGGTCGCGATGCGCGCGGCGCCACCGGACTCCGCCATCATCTTGCCGAGCATTGTGCCGAGGGCCACCACAATCGCGACGAATCCCAGGACCCCGCCGACGCCGTCCTGGAACGCTTTCACCACACTGCCCAGTGGCATTCCTGCCGCCGCGCCCAGAGCGAGAGACACCGTAATCAACACGACGAAGGGATGGAGCTTGAAGCGCGCGATCAGCACGATCAGCGCCACCACCGCGAGAGCAGCGGAGAGCAGCAGCAGTGTGTTATGGCTCACGCGGCGCGCTCCACCAGAGCGGCGACGATCGCGTCGGGCGGCTGGCGGATTTCGCACACCCACGCGTGCTCCGCGGCTGCCGGCTCCTCCAGCGTGGCAAACTGGCTCTGGAGCAACGCGGGCGGCATGAAGTGCCCGCGCCGTTGCGCCATGCGCTCCGCGATCAGCGCTGGGCTCCCCTTGAGATACACGAACTGCACCTCCGCCTGCGCCCCCGCGCGCAGCAGATCCCGATAGCTCCGCTTCAGGGCCGAGCACGACACGACGAGCCCAGCTCCCGCGCGCTTGGCCTCACGCAGTCGCGCGGCGATCGCGAGCAGCCAGGGCCGCCGGTCGTCGTCGGTCAGCGGAATCCCGGCGGCCATGCGCCGGACATTTTCCGCGGGGTGCAGCTCATCACCCTCCACGAACGCGATGTCGAGCGCGCGCGCGAGTCTCGCTCCGATCGTGGTCTTGCCGGAGCCCGCGACGCCCATGATCACGTAGAGCCCAGTGTGGACTGCGCCCATGAAGTGGGCCCAATCCTACATCGACGCCGCGGCAGCGGCCAATCGGTGCACGATCTCCTCGGCCCAGGGGTACATCGCGCCGCAAATCAGCGGCACCTCGATGCCGAGCTGCCGCGGAGCCGTTCGCCGGGCGCGGGCATGGAGGAAGGCACGGGATCGAATGTAATCGGTAGTTAAGTTGTCTCCATTATGACGCAAATCGCGTTCGCGGGTGTCGGTGTGGACTTCGGCGACACCACACTCTTCTCAAATGTCTCGTTCACCGTCGCTCCCGGCGAACGGTGGGGCATCGTCGGCCGTAACGGCTCGGGCAAGACCACGCTCTTCCGGCTGCTGACAGGCGAGCTCGAGCCCACACGCGGCAGCATCACGCGCCCATCTGGGCTGCGAGTCTCGCTGCTGGAGCAGCACCGCGACTACGGCGCTGCGACGACGGTCTGGGAGGCCGCCGCCGGCGAGCTGGCCGAGCTGCTGGCGCTCGAGCAGTCGCTCGTGAAGCAGGCCGCCGACCTGGCGCACGACGCCTCGCCCCGCGCCCTCGCCCAATACGGCGAGGACCTGGAACGCTTCGAGCGCGAAGGGGGCTACGCCGTCACGGCGCGCATCGATGCGGTACTGCACGGCCTGGAATTCGATCCCGCGCAGGCCCGCGTCACCCCGCTCTCCGCCTTGAGCGGCGGCGAGCTCGGCCGCCTCGGCCTGGCGCGCCAGCTGATGACGACCGCCGACGTGCTGCTGCTCGACGAGCCGACGAATCACCTCGATCTCGAAACGACGCGCTGGCTCGAGGAGTACCTCGCCGCGAGCGGCCGCACAGTGCTCCTCGTCAGCCATGACCGCGCATTCCTCTCCGCGAGCGTGGACCACGTGCTGCATCTGGAAGGAAAGACCGCGACGCCGTATACGGGTGGCTACGCCGCCTTCGTGACTCAGCGCGCCGAACGCCGCCTCGCGCAGCAGCGGGCGTACGATCAGCAGCAGCGCACTATCGCGCACGAGAAGGATTACATCGCGCGCAACATCGCTGGACAAAATACCAAACAGGCCAAAGGCCGGCGCAAGCGGCTCGAGCGGCTGCCGCGGCTCAGCCCCGTCATCGGTGCGGAAGGGACGATGGCGGTGCGCTTCGAAGTCCCGGAGCGCGGCGGTGATCAGGTCGTCAGCGCGAAGAACGTGAGCGTGGGGATCGGCTCCCCACCACGCGCGCTGGTTGAGCGGTTCAGCGGAACACTGGAGCGGACCGGCGTGCTCGGCATCATCGGCCGCAACGGGGCCGGCAAGTCCACGCTGCTGCGGGCGCTCCTGGGCGAGCATCCGACGCAAGCGGGCGAGCTGCGGCTCGGGACCTCGATCACGGTCGGCTACTACCGGCAGGATCTGTCGCAGGTGCCGCTCGACCGCACGCTGTACGATGTGATCGCGGGACTGCGGCCAAAGTGGGAACGCGGTCGCATCCAGGGACACTTGGGACGATTCGGGTTCTCAGGGCAGGAGGTCCAGCGGCGCGCCGACTCATTGTCGGGCGGGGAGCGGGCGCGCGTCGCGCTCGCCATCCTGATGCTCTCGGGCGCCAACCTATTGGTGCTCGACGAGCCGACCAATCATCTCGACGTGGAATCCATCGAGGCGCTCGAGGACGCGATCGAAGCCTACGACGGCACGGTCATTCTGGTGAGTCACGACCGGGCGCTGCTGCGTGCCCTGACGACGCGGATTTGGATTCTGCACGAGCGCCGCATGACCGAGTTCGCGGGCAGCTTCGCGGAGTGGGAAGAAGTCAGCACCGAGCGCGCCCATGCCGCGGCGGTCACCGCCGCCGAGGAACAGGCGTTGCGGCAGGTCCACGAGCATCAGCGCGTCGCGCCACAACCCAGGCAGGACCCGCGCAAGGAGCTGCGCCGCGCTCAGCAGGAGCTCGAGGAGGCGGAGGCTCGGGTCGCGGAGCTCGAGGCGCAGGTGGCGAAAGTGGTAGCGGCGCTGGAAGACCCGGCGCTCTACACTCGTCCCGACGGCACTCGGGCGGCTCACGAGCTCGGCACCCAGCTCGAGACTCTCAAGCGTGACCTCGAGGCAGGGCTCGAGCGGTGGACGCAGGCGACCGAGCAGGTGGAGATGCGGGCGCCGCGATAAGGATGTTGGTGATGCCGGTCATAATGAGCCTGTAGCGATAGGGGACGAGCGGCGAACTCAATACAGCGGTTGCCCCCTCCAATCCCGTCCTCCGAAGCACGCCGGCTCACCCGACTTGGCCGATCCGAACGTCGTATCTCCGCCGACGACGACGGCGCAGCGGATGGCGGTCAGGGTGTTGGACACCGTTGCCCACCAGCCGTTCGTCGTCAGCGTGATCGTCGCACCGACAACGCCGCGGCTCGTGCTGTACTTCGTCCCGAGGTTGGTCGTGTACTTCATCGAGTCGGCGAAATACGCCTCTTCGGCGCTGATCAGCTTTCGCAGATCCGCCTTCATCGCCGCGACGGCTGCCCGGCGCGCCTGGAAGCGCTGCTGCACCGCGCCGTCGCTCACGCTTTCGGGCTCGCCCGTCAACTCGCGTTTCTGCTCGGTGAGCCCGCCACGAAACTCGCGCAGCTTGGGCGCGCCGTACACGAGCAGGGCCGCGCAGACAGACGCGCCGATGAGAGTGGCGAAGAGGGCGACCGTCTTCGATCGTTGGATGGCCATGATCGAAGGAATATGCAATTCCGCCGTCAGTCGGGGGAGCGTGTCGCGTTGGCGCGACACAGCGCTCCCGAGCTCCAGAGCAGGTCGAGATGCCTTCTTGACGGACTCGCGCGGCGCCGTTCTCGTTGGCTCACCACTTAGGGAGCAACAATGCAACTGGCGATGATCGGGTTGGGCCGTATGGGCGGCAACATGGTGCAGCGACTGGCCCAGGGCGGGCACGAGTTGATCGTGTACGACTCGAGCGCCGATGCGGTCAAACGACATGTCGCCAAAGGCGCCAAGGGCGCCAATGACCTCGCCGACGTGGTTCGGCAGCTGACCCCGCGGCGAATCGTATGGATCATGGTGCCCGCCGGAGCGGTCGAGAGCACCATCAAGCAGCTCGCCCCGCATCTCTCGCGCGGAGACATCCTCATCGACGGCGGTAATTCGAACTTCCGCGACTCGCTGCGCCGGGCGGAGGCGCTCCAGACCAAGGGGATCGAGTTCGTGGACGCCGGAGTGAGCGGCGGGATCTGGGGCTTGGAGGCCGGCTACTGCCTGATGGTCGGGGCCTCGCCGGCAGCATTTCAGCATTGCGAGCCCATCTTTCGCTCGCTCGCGGCGCCGGACGGCTACGCGCACGTCGGCCCGCCCGGGGCGGGCCACTACGTGAAGATGGTGCACAATGGGATCGAGTACGGGATGCTGCAGGCGTATGCCGAGGGTTACGAGATCCTCCACGCGTCGCAGGATTTCCGGCTCAAACTCGGCCAGATCGCGAAGCTCTGGAACCACGGCAGCGTCGTGCGCTCCTGGCTGAACGAGCTGGCAGAGCGGGCATTCTCGCGCGACGACAACCTCGTGGGCATCCGGGGCCATGTGGAGGACTCGGGCGAGGGACGCTGGACGGTCGAAGAAGCGATGCGCCTCGATGTGCCGGCGCCGGTCATCACGCTGTCGCTGCTCGCGCGGCTCCGCTCGCGTCAGGAGGAATCGTTCGGCGCCAAGTTGATCGCTGCGCTGCGGCACGAGTTCGGCGGGCATGCGGTGCAGACCAAATGAGGCGCGGATGAGCGCTTAGATTGCGGGAATGAAATTCATGCTCGTGATCTACAACGACCCCCAGCTGCAGGGCGCGCTCCCCCAGGCGGAAACGGATGGAATGATGCGCGACTGCCTCGCGCACGCCGACGACCTCCGCCGCAGTGGCCAGCTCACCGAATCCCAGATGCTCGAGGGTGTGGAGACGGCGAAATCGGTGCGGATCCGAAACGGCCGCACCAAGATCACCGACGGCCCCTTCAGCGAGGCCAAAGAGGTTCTGGGAGGCTTCAATTTGATCGAGGCCAAAGACATGAACGAGGCGGTCCAGATCGCCAGGGAGTTCCCTTGGGCGCGAACCGGCTGCGTAGAGGTGCGTCCGGTCCGTGATATTGGGACTGTGCGGCGCCGAGTCGGCGCCCCGGATTGAAGGCAGGCGTTCATGCGCCGTCGCCGACTCGTCTTCCTCGTTCTCTTCCTGCTGGTTCTCGCCGCAGCCGTGGTTTTCGTCGCGATCCAGCAGGTGCCTCCCCCCGTAACCGAGAAACCGCGACCGCCCGCGCCGCCGCCCCGGCCGCTCCAGGCGGACGCCGAGGGCTACTATGAGCCTGGCTATCAGTTCAGCCTAAGCGGGCTGCAATTCACGCGTCTCACGCTTCATCCCGAGACGTATGTCACTTTTGTCCGGAGCGGTACGCGGCATGAAGCGGGCTGCGTGGACCCCGTGATCCGGACCGATCGAGTCCAGCTTCGCTGCGATCTCGAGCGAGTCGGCACGGTGATGATCGATGGTCGATTCACGACACGCTACGCCACGACACGACTCGACATTCCGGTGCTTTCGGCATTCGTGACGGTGCGCAATCCGCGGGGCGAGACCATGTATCGCGCGCAGGACGCGTTCACGTGGCACCCGCCGAAGTAGCGACGCGAATCGACTTGCGCGCGCCGCGCGCCGGCGATGCCGCCGAGTACATCGCGCTCAACTATCAGAGCAAGCGCTTCCACGCCGGCCTGGTCTCGCCGCCGCGCACCAACGCGGCGTTTCGTCTGCTGCTCCGTCGCAGTCGCAGCCGGCAGTGCAAATGCTGGTTCATCGTACGCCGCGCCGATCAGGCACTCCTCGGCGCAGTCGAGATCAGTCAGATCGTCGGCGGCAGCTTCAGAAGCGCCTATCTCGGCTACCACATTGGTGCCCCGTATGCGCGGCAGGGCTACATGCGCGAGGCCCTGACGGCGGTCTTGCAGCTCGCGTTTGGGCGCCTGCGCTTGCATCGCCTCGAGGCCAACATTCAGCCGCGGAATCGCGCATCGATTCGACTCGTGAAGAGTCTCGGCTTTCACCGCGAAGGCTACTCGCCGCGCTACCTCAAGATTGCGGGCCAGTGGCGGGATCACGAGCGCTGGGCGCTCTTGCGGGAGGGGTGGCCGGCGTAGATTGGTGCTCATGGACGAACGTCGCTACAACGATAAAGAGATCGCCGCGATCTTTCGCGCGGCGGCGGAAGCGCAGCAGAATCCGCCGCACGACGTCCCGCGCGACGAAGGCTTGACCCTCCCGGACCTGCAGGCGATCGGCCGCGAAGTCGGTATTCCATCTGACGCGGTCGAGCGGGCCGCGCAGGCACTCGATGTCCGCCTCGACGCCACATCCCGCACGTTCCTCGGCCTGCCGATCGGCGTGGCCCGAACGGTGAATCTCAATCGCCGGCTGACGGATGAAGAGTGGGAGCGCCTGGTGGTGCAGTTGCGTGACGTCTTCAACGCGCGCGGCCGGACGCGAATCGATGGCTCGCTGCGGCAATGGACCAACGGCAACCTGCAGGTCCTCCTCGAGCCCACGGAGACCGGTCATCGCCTGCGTTTCGGCACGATGCACGGCGCCGCGCGTGCCGCGATCGGTGCCGGGTTCGCCGCTCTCGGCGTGACGACGATTGTCGCGGTCGCGAGCGTGGTGGGCGGCTACTTCACCGAGGCCATTCCAGGAATGGCGCTGCTGCTCTTCACCGGCGTCGGGATGATTGCGAGTGGCGCGCTGCGGCTGCCGCGCTGGGCGCGCACGCGCCAGCGGCAAATGGAGGCGCTGGCGGCGCGGGTCGCGCTGCCGCCGGGTTCGGGAACTCCGCCGGCAGCGCTTCCGCCCAAATAGCGCCGCTTACTGCGGTCGCGGTTTCGCGGTCCGCTGCTCGCCCGAGCTCGAGCTGCTGGGGCTGCTGGGTGACCAGCCGCTGCTCGGAGTCACCGACCCCCAATCGCCCGAGCGTGGCATCGCGTCCGCGTTGGTGCTCGCGCCTTCCTTGTAACCCTGCCCGTTCACGACGTGTCCGTGCGGGCGAGCATTGCCCGTAAAGACGATCGTCACCGGATAGCCGCCCGCATAGAAGCCGGGCCCGAATGCATATCCTGGGTAGAACGCTGGGCAAATACTCGGGAGGTACGTATACCACAGCAGGTAGTACATCGAACATTCATCCAGAGGTGCGTACACCGGCCGGGTGGCATACGCCTCGCCTGCATGCCCTCCGGCACCAGTCGAGCCTACCGAAGGCCGGCGCTCACCCTGTCGCGACGCCGCGTTGATGGCGAAAACCTTGGGATACGACAGGGCCACCATTAGATCGATGACGGGAGTTGGCACTCCCGCGTCGGCGAGCGTCACGAGTCGCTTGGCGTCGAGTGTGAACGACTCTCCCCGCTCGACGAGCCAGGCTTCGAGTACGGAGGTGTCCACCCGTCGCGCCGCCTCGCCGACGTCATCGGTCGCAAGGCTGACGGCCGCGGCGGCCCGCGCATGCATCGTGGCTGAGAGGTCCATCCGGATCGCCGCCTTGACGTCGTCCGGCAGTAACAGGTCGTCGTCCGTCACCTCGCGATAGCGTTGGACTCGAACGCCTGTTTGCCCTCCCAGGGTCATGCCCTGGATGTACAGCCACTGGCTGCCATCGGGATCCATGGCGATCACGCCGGAGCCCTCCGTGTGGCCGGAGGCGCAGGTGTCTTCCGAATGCAGGTAGAGGCGCGGAGCGCGGGCTGACCAATCCATAGTCTGCCAGCCGGTGCAATCATCGTGAGCGGTGGCGACACGCTCACCGGTTGCGGTGATGCGCTCGCGTGCGACGATCTGTCCCTTCTGGATGGTGAGGAGATCGACGGCTGATGTCGCGGCCGCCGGCACGACGCAGACGAGGGATTTCGCGGATTCTGCCCGCTCCCAGCAGCCGATGTAGGCGAGCCAGCGCGAGTCGAGCGAAGGATTCTGGCCGCGCGCCGGTGCCGCGCCGGTCCCCAGGAGGGCAGCGGCGACGAATAAAGTTTGGATTGGCGTACGCATGGGCACGATCCTTCCTAGAGTCTGAGCGACAAGCCGGCCGTCAGCGACAAGCCGGACAGATCGATGCGATGGAAACCGACGTAATCCCGGCCCATCGGGCCGCGGGCCCAGGTGTAGCGCGCCTCGCCATTCACCATGAGGAAGCGCGCGAGTCCCAGGTCGACTCCGGCGAGCGCGTGCAGCACCGGTGTCCAGGCCTTCGACTCGAATTCGTCCGGGAAGACGTTGAGCGTTTGTGGGTCGACGAAGTCACCAATCTGATGAAAGCGGTACTGCATCAGACCGGCCCCGAGACCTACGTAGGTGTCGTGTGCCGCGGGGATCCATGCGAATCGTCCGATCGCGCGGCCGCGCGCTGAGAGATAATGCCTGACGCCCAGCGTGATCGGCACGCGTCGCAGCGACGTCCTCTGCTGGATCGGCAAGTTGTTCTGATCGACCCAGTCGCGGAATTCCGACAGGCGGCTGACACTGGCGTAGCTGATGTCGAACACGATGTCGGTGACCGGCGAGACACGAACGGCGACGTTGCTGCCGAACGTCGCCGAGCTGAAGTCGGAGCGGTCGATGGTGAGCTGTTTGGTGACGAAGTTGAACAGGTCACCGCTCGCGAACGCGTGATCGAACCCGCCCCGCACGCTCCAGGTGCCGACTGGGACACGAAACAGGAAGCCGTCGCCTGCGGTTTGCGCATGCGACGGCCTCGAGATCGTAGCGACTGCGGTGGCGGTCAGCAGCAGTACGGCGCAACGAGTAGACCTCATGAGCCACCCCACGTTTCTCTCCCCTTGCTCTACCCTACGCACGAGTAGTGACCCGCGTCAAGCGCGTCTCGGGACTGCCCAGACGGGTTATGACCTTTAGGGCGCCCTTGGGGTCGGCGCGGTAGATTTGCGCTCCAATGCCGAGTAGCGCGAGCTTCCGCGATTTCGTCCTCGATCAGCTCCGTCGCGTCGTCCCGCGGCTTCGCGCGCGATCCATGTTCGGCGGCTTCGGGATTTACGCCGGCGAGTTGTTCTTCGCGCTGATTGCAAACGACACGGTCTATTTCAAGGTGGACGATTCCAATCGACCCGACTTCGAGAAGCTGGGGATGAAGCCGTTCCAGCCCTACGGGGAAGGGAGCGAGGCCATGAAGTACTACCAGGTGCCGGAGGATCTGCTCGAAGATCCTGACGCGCTGCGGCCCTGGGCGGAGAAGTCCATTGCGGTAGCGGCGAAACAGAAGAAACAGAAGAAAGGAAAGCGACCAACTAGCTAAGCCCTGCAGCGCGATCCATTTTGCCCGGATGGCCGATTTCCACGCCACCCTGCGCGCCGCGCTGGTGGACCGGTACGTCATTGAGCGAGAACTCGGCCGAGGCGGCATGGCGACCGTCTACCTGGCGCGCGATCTCAAGCACGGTCGGTTCGTCGCGCTGAAGGTGCTGAGTCCCGCTCTCGCAGCCTCGCTCGGCGCCGATCGGTTCCTCCGCGAAATCGAGCTCGCCGCCCGCCTCCAGCACCCCCACATCGTTCCCGTCTTCGACTCCGGCGACGCCGCGGGGGTCCTCTGGTACACGATGCCCTACGTCGAAGGCGAGACGTTGCGCGCGCGTCTGGATCGCGAGCGCCAGTTGCCGCTGGACGAGGCCGTGCGAATCGCGTCCGAAGCCGCCCGCGCCCTCGAATATGCCCATCAGCACGGCGTCCTGCATCGCGACGTCAAGCCCGAAAACCTGCTGCTCACGACGGACGGATCCACCCTGGTCGCGGACTTCGGTATCGCGCGATCCTGGAACGAGACCGACGGCTTGACCGCCACCGGGCTGGTCGTAGGCACGCCGGGCTACATGAGTCCGGAGCAGGCCGCCGGTGAGCGCACGCTCGACGCGCGCTCCGACGTCTACGCACTCGGCTCCGTCTTGTATGAGATGCTTGCGGGCGAGATGCCGTACTCGGGCCCCAACGCGCAAGCCATTCTCGCCAAACGGCTGAGCGAGCCGGTCCCGCGCCTTAGCACAACACGCGACGTCCCCGCCGCCATCGAGCAGACCGTGGGCCGCGCGCTCGCCCGCGTGCCGGCGGACCGGTTCGCCTCGGCCGCGGAGTTCCAGCGCGCCCTGCAAGGCAACGACATGCCGCGGCACCGGCCGGTGCTCAAGCGCATGTGGGTCCCAGCCACGGCGTTGCTGCTGGTTGTCGTGGTCACTGGCGCGGTCCTAATTCGCTCCCGCGGCGGCGGAGCGGCTGTCAACCCCGCCACGGCCGCGGTGTTGCCATTCGCCGATCTCAGCGAAGCGAAAGACCAGGCCTACTTCAGCGACGGTCTCACCGATGAGCTGATCACCGCGCTGAGCCGAGTCGAGGGGCTGCGCGTGGCCGGGCGGACGTCGTCGTTCCAATTCAGGGGGGGAGGCCGCCAGATCGACGTCGCGGACGTCGGCCGTCGGCTGCACGTGGACGCGATTCTCGAGGGCAGTGTCAGGCGGAGCGGGAATCGGCTGCGCATCACCGCGCAGCTCGTAAGCACGCGGGACGGCTACCAGCTGTGGTCCGAGGCGTACGATCGCGAGTTGAAAGACGTGTTCGCCGTGCAAGAGGACATCGCGCGCGCCATCATCTCGGCGCTGCAAGTCAAGCTGGGCGCGCGCGCCAATGGCGTGCTCCGGTCGCGGCCCACGGCCGATCTCGAGGCGCACGACCTCTATCTCAAGGGCCGCTTCGCCTGGAATCAGCGGACGAACACCGGGATGCAGGCAGCGGTGCGATATCTCGAACAGGCGGTGGCCCGCGATTCCGGATTTGCGCTCGCGTGGGCGGCGCTGGCGGACGCCTATGTGCTCGCGATCCCGTACGCGGGCGCGCCGCGCGAGGTCGACTGGCCCAAGGCTCGCGCCGCGGCTGCCAAAGCGCTGACGCTCGACAGCACGGTCGGTGAAGCGCACACCGCACTGGCGTACGGAACCATGATCTACGACTGGGACTGGGCGGCTGCGGAGTCGAGTTTTCGCCGCGCCATTAGGGTCGATCCGGCCTATCCGACGGGCCACCAATGGTACGGCGACTTTCTTTGGTCGCAGGGCCGGCTGGATGAGGCGCTCGAGCAAATGCAGCAGGCGCAGCGCCTGGATCCGCTGTCGCTCGTGATCGCCACCGAGGTGGCACAGACGTACTACCTCATGCATCGATTCGACAAAGCGGAGGAACAGCTCCGCGCGACGGTCGCGCTCGATCCCAATTACCCGCACTCCCTGTACATCATCGGGCTTGTCTACGCGCAACAGCACCGCTACAGCCAGGCGATTGATGTCATGCGGCGCTCGCTCGACCTCGGCGGCTTTCAGGAGGATTTGGCCGGCGGGCTCGCCCACGCGTATGGTGCGTCCGGCGATCGCGGGAGCGCGACGCGCTACACCGCCGAGCTTGCCGCGCGGTTGGCGAGTGGTCGCGTTGGACCGTTCGCGCTCGCCCTGGCGTACACGGGGCAGGGTGATCTCACGCGGGGATTCGCGTACCTCGATAGCGCCATCGCGGTGCGAGACATTTTTCTCCCCGAGGACTTCTTCGATCCGCAACTCGATGCCTTGCGCGCCGATCCGCGTTTTGCCGCCATAGAACGGAAGCTGCACGTCGGTCCAAGCCGGAAATGAACTCCCCAGGAGGCCCTATGCTCGCTGTCGCTGCGTTCCTTTCACTTGCCGTGATGCAGAATCCCGAGCCCTATCAAATCACTCACACCTATGTTCTGGGTGGCGAGGGACGCTGGGACTACGTCACCCCTGATCCGGCGCATAACCGCGTCTTCATTGCGCGCCAGGACCGATTCATGGTCGTGGACGAGCGGGACGGCAAACTGCTCGGCGAAATCTCGGGCATTCACGGGGCGCACGGCATCGCCCTGGTCGACGCCGCGCACCATGGCTTCGCCACGTCGGGCAACGACAGTTCCGTCGTGATGTTCGATCCTGCGACCCTGCAGGTGCTGGGTCGCATCCCGGCTGCCGAAGACGTCGACGCGATCTCGTACGACCCGGTCTCGAACCGCGTCTTTACGTTCAACGGCGATGCGCATTCCTCGACGGTGATCGATCCCGGGCCTGGCCGCCTCGTCACCAACATCCCGCTCGGCGGCAAACCGGAGACCGGAGTGTCCGCCGGCGACGGCAAGGTGTACGTGAACATCGTCGACAACGCGGAAGTGGTGGAAATCGACGCCCGTACGCTGAAGGTTACGCGCCGCTGGTCGACCGCGCCCTGTCAGCAACCGGTCGCGATGGCGATCGATACGAAGCATCATCGGTTGTTCAGCGGATGCCGCAGCGGCGTGCTGGCGGTTTCGGACTACGTGGCGGGTCGCGTCGTGGCGACGGCGCCGATCGGCCAGGGCGTGGATGGTGCGGCGTTCGATGCGAGCACGAGCGAGGTGTTTACGTCGAATGCGGACGGCACGCTCACCGTGATCCATCAGGACGGGCCGGACCAGTATCGCGTCGTCGAGAACCTCCAGACGGCGCCCGGCGGGCGCAACATGGGGCTCGATCCCACCACGCACCGGCTCTACGTCGTCTCCGCGAAGTTCGGACCGGTTCCCGCCGAGTCAACGGCGGCGAACCCGCGGCGCCGTCCGCCGGTGGTGCCAGGATCCTTCATGATGATGGTGGTCGAGCGCACTGCGGCGACGCACTAGGGAGCGAGCGAGCCCGCACTGCTCGGCGTCAGCGCCCATCTGCTCGTCGTCGCTAGGAAACCGTAGCCAGGACGGCAGAGAGCCACCGTGTCGCGTCGGCATCACCGGCCCAGAGCGCCGGGCCGACGGGCGAGCCCAGGAAAATCAACGTCCCGCGCCCGCTGCGTCGCTGGAGCGCTACCGGGAGACCGTCGACCCACCCGATCTGCTCCCCGGCTTGCGGGCCGAGCGGAACCACGCGACTGAAGTCGCGGAGTTTTGCCGCGTAGGGCCAGAGGAAGTCGACGTACGGCGTCTGACGCGGCCAAAGTCGCACCGGCGATTCGACGGTGATCCCGAAATAGTCTCGCAGCACCGCGCGCTCGGTGCGAAACGCTCGCTCATCGAGGAAGCCTGCGGCGGACTCGAGGACGACGGTCGCTCCGGCATGCAGGCACCTCACGATCGCCCGGGCCGCGACCGGCGAGATCTCGAGTGCCGCTGGAACGAGCAAGACGGCGCAGTGCGGGATGGATGACGTGTCCGCTCGCACCAGGCGCGGCTGGCACACCCTCGCGTAGCCTGCCAGCGACTCTCGCAGACAACCGCCCTGCAGGTCGAGCAGGACGCGCGGCCAGCGACCTCGCAGGCGATGTCCGCTGCTCACGACGGCAGCCGTGGTGGCGAGGAACTGCCGGCGAGTCATGTCCAATCAGAGCCTGCCGGAGATGAGGCGATCCATCGCCTGCGCGGTGTCGTAGAACTGCTGGTCCGGCGCGTAGCGATAGCGCGCTTCCATTTCCGCGATGAGCCAGCCGTCGTAACCCACCTTCGTCAGCGCGGCGCGGATCGCGGGCCAGTTGTTGTCGCCCAGAAACAGGTTCGTGTACACGCTCTGGTCGCCACAGCGCCCGCGGTGCTTCAGCGCGTCTTTGAGATGAATGCGTGTAATTCTCGGTCCGTGAATCTCGATCCACTGCTCCGCAAAGCCGGTGTCGTGGATGTTGCCGACGTCGAGGTGGATGCCGACCGCGGGACTGTTCACGTCGTTGAGGAATTGCCAGAACTCGCGCGGGCTGAGGAGGAACCGTTGCTCGGAGTTACAGTTCTCACAGCCGATTTTGACGCCGGCGCGGGCGGCGGTCTCACCCAGGGGGCGCAGCGCGTCCACGCAGCGCTGGTACACTTCGTTGTACGGGATTTCATTGGTTACGAGCCCGGCGACCACCAGGATCGCGTCGCTGCCGAGCAATCTCGCGGTCTCGATCTGTCGCTCGACGATGCGAATTGCTTGGGCACGCACGCGCGGATCGCGCGCCGAGAGCGGCGAGGCCCAATGCAGTCCGGTCGAGACGTTGGAGACCACGAGTCCGGCGCTCTCGACCTTGCGGCGCAGCTCGCGCACCTCGGCGTCGGTCGTGGTCATTTGAAACCACGGCACGTCGCCCAGCCACAGCTCGATCCCGTCGAAGCCGGCCTTCTTCACGAGATCGAGGCCGCGCTCGAAGCCCCAGTCCTTCGGAATCATGTTGTCGCCGATCGATTTTTTCATGGGGCGATCATACTCCAAATGGATCGCGGCGCTAGCTCGCCGGAAGTCTCGGCGCGCCCTAAGTTGCTCCATCGTCTCGTCGTGAGGATTCCATGCACCACCCTGCCGCACGATTTGCCATCGCAGCCGCGCTTGCCTCGTCGGCCCTCGCGTGCCGCAAGGAGGTGGCACCCGTGCCGCCGGCCGCACCGCCCGCCGCGCTGCACGCGGCGCCGATCGACACTGCTTCCATCGACAGTGTGATCCGGGCGACGATGCATGACCGCGGACTCGTCGGAGTTTCCGTCGGAGTCGCGCAGGACGGCAAGATCATTTTCTCGCACGGCTACGGCGTGCGTTCACTCAGCAAGCGGGCCCCGGTCGCTCTGGAGACGATGTTCGCAATTGGCTCGGTCACCAAACAGTTCACTTGCAGCGCCCTGCTGCTCCTCGCGCAGGAAAAGAAGCTGTCGCTGGACGATCGGGTGTCGCAGTACATGCCGAATTTGACCAGAGCGGGCGACATCACGCTGCTCGAGCTGGGACAGCACGTGTCCGGATATCGGGACTACTATCCGCTCGACTTCGTAGACCGCGAGATGCTGGAGCCGCGCGCTGCCGACAGCATTATCGCGGAGTACGCGACTCGGCCGCTCGATTTCGAGCCCGGCAGCCGCTGGTCCTACAGCAACACCAATTTCCTCATCCTCGGTCGGGTAATCGAAAAAGTGAGCGGCCAGTCATTCGGCACCTTCCTCCAACGCCGAATCTTCAGGCCGTTGAGTATGACGCACACGCGCTACGACCCACCAGTCGGTGATTCGACTCTGGCGAGCGGCTACACGTCGTTCGCGCTCGGCGCGCCAATGACAGCAACACCGGAAGGTGCGGGCTGGGCGGGAAGCGCGGGTGCCATCTGGTCCACGCCCGCGGATCTGCTGAAATGGGACGTGGCGCTGCTCGAGGGAAGGGTGCTCAACGCCGATTCGTACCGCATCCTCACAACACCCCATCGGCTGCCCGACGGGCGATCGACCGGTTACGGATGCGGCGAAGGCGTGAACGATCGCGGGGCGGCTGTGGTCCTGAGGCATGGTGGGGCGGTGAGCGGGTTCGTCGCACAAAACACGGTTATCCCGGCGACGCGGTCTGCGGTCGTCGTGCTCGCGAACACCGATTTTGCCGCGATCGATGAGATCAACCAGGCGATCGTGCCGAAGCTCATGCCACAAGTCGATGTGCCCGCGATCCAGGGATTACCGCCGCTCGATGCGGCACGCGCCTTTCTCTCCGGCCTACGGCAGGGAACGGTCGACCGCTCGACGCTCGGCGACGACTTCAATGCCTTCCTGACGGCAGAGCTGCTGGCATCTGCGCGTGCGTCGCTCGGACGCCTGGGGCCAATCACCGATCTCAAGGTTACAAACAGGGTTGAGCGGGGGGGCATGGAGGTCGCCGTACTGCAATTCAAGGTCGGGTCGGTCAATACTCAGGCGCTGATGTATCGCACGCCAGACGGCAAAATCCAGGAGTTGCTCATGGGCCGTCAATGACACGTGCCATTCGGATCATTCACATCGCGCTCGTGCTCGGGCTCGTGTTGATCGCGGGCACATTCTTCGTGCTTCGCCAGCGTACCGGTTTGATGCTCGCGTTCGGGCCGTTTCTCGGCGTGCTCCTGGCGGCGATCGCGCTGGTGAATCTCATCCTCGCGCTGGGTTTTCTGGCACCGAGGCTTCCCCGGCGGCCGGCGGACCAATCGCCTGACGATTACTGGATGCGCACTGAGACGCGCGGTGCCGCTATCATCCTATGGGTGCTGGTGGAGGGCGCAGGTCTGCTCTCTTGGGTCGGATACCTCCTGACCGGGGCTTGGGCACCAGCCGCAGTGGGCGTGCTCGCTGTTGCATCGCTTGCGCTGCTCGGTCCGACGCGATTCGAGGGTTCCTGATGAACCGACGCGACTTTGTCGTGAGTCTGAGCGCCGCCGCGGGAGTCCTCGGGTGGCGTTCCCGACGCAGCTCCGCAGCGCGCATCCGCTTCGGTTACGCGGCCATCACCTGGAACGGCAATGACCGCCAGGCCATCGACGACATCGCCGCCATCGGCTTTCGCGGCATACAGCTGAGACAATCGGCGTTCGACACCTGGGCCGATCGCCCCGCGGAGCTCAAGGATCTTTTGGTCCAGCGCCGCCTCGCGTTGGTGGCGCTGTCGAGCGGCAACATCTCACTCGACTCCCCATCTGACGAGGACATGCTGAACCGACACGTGGCCCACGCGCGCTTTCTCCGTGCAGTCGGCGGGCAATACCTACAGGTGATCGACGAGCGCCCCAGCGGGCGAGCTCCCGTGCCCGAGGACTACCGCCGCATGGGGCGTTTGCTCACGGAGCTCGGCCGGCGCACCGCCGACCTCGGCATCCCGCTCGGCTACCATCATCACATGGGTGCCTTGGGTCAGTCTCCCGAAGAAGTCGCGCGCGTGCTCGACGCCACCGATCCCCGATTCGTTCACCTCCTGCTCGACACGGCGCATTACCAGCAGGCGGGCGGCGATCCTGCCGTGGCCGTGCGCCAACACGCGGGCCGGTTGCTGTTTCTCCACCTCAAGGACCTCGCCGGCAATCGTTTTGTCGAGCTGGGACGGGGAAGCGTGGATCTCAACGCCGTCTTTGCCGCGCTCGACGCCATCAAGTTTGACGGCTGGGGCGTGGTCGAGCTCGATAGCGTGACCGATCCCGCCGAGACTCCCAAGGAATCGGGCGCGATCGCGCGCCGCTACCTTGAAGCGATGAAGCGATGGAACGACGCGAGTTGATTCACTGATTAACCGAGGAGACTTCACGCGAATGCGCGCATCGATGGCTGTATTGACTGCCATACTCGCGGTGGGACTCACCGGCTGCGGCGGGCGCCCTGCTCAACGGACGAGCGACAGCGCGGCCGATACAACGACGGTCTCGATACCCCCCCCTCCCGAGCCCGTGACCGCCGTGGCCCAAAGTTCGGTGTTCGACGAGGAGTACATCGTTCACGGCGCCTGTCCGTTTGAATGCTGCAAGTATGGCGATTGGACTATGCTCGAGGGCGGCGCCTTGCGGAGCGAACCCAACCCGGATGCGGACAGTGTCGGAAGCGTCGACGCCGGAGCGCGGGTCCATACCGACAGCGGGGTGATGGTCCTGCATCCACCTGGCGTCGCCGTGATTGCCGCCGACACGTCCTCCATGGGAGCGGGGCCGCGCGCCGGCGACACGGTCGAGGTCATCAGTTACACGTACACGGGACAGAAAGTCACGCGCGTGAAGTGGCAGGGGCAGGAGCTCGAAAAACCATCCACCGGCGTCCACACGCTCCGGGACCCTGTCCAACGGTGGTGGGTGTACATCACCGATCCCTCGACGTTGCGGGGTGGCTGGCTGCAGGTGAAGGGTGTACGGGCGGAGGGCGTCGCGCTAGCGAATGCGTGCGGCGGCCATTAGCGCGCTGGCGGCGTTGTCGATGGTGCTCGCCGCTGTGTCGAGCGCGGCCCAGCAACGCGCGTACGCCAATCCGATCGACATCGACTACCGCTACAACTTCGAGCAGCAGAACCAGGGCATCTCGTATCGCTCCGGCGCCGATCCCGTCATCGTGGTCCAGCGCGGCAAGTACTACCTCTTCGAAACCATCGGTGACGGCTACTGGGAGTCGGAAGACTTGGGCACCTGGCGCCACATCACGCCTACGCGCTGGCCGCTGCTCGACGTCGTCGCACCGGCGGTACTCTCGGTGCGAGACACGATCTATCTCCTCCCCAGCGCGACGAGTCCGGTGCCCATTCTCATGTTCACGGACGCAGCGAGCGGACGCGTGGAGTTCTACAATCGCCTCTTGCCCTGGCTGCCAATGGCGCGCGCGCAGGAGGCGAACGTGCTGGCCAAGCCCGACTCCGTTCAGCCGGGCCCGTGGGATCCGCAATTCTTTTACGATCCCGACACCGACCGCTGGTTTCTGTATTGGAACTCTTCCAACGCCTATCCGCTGCATGCGATCGAGCTCGATAAAGGCAGCCGGCTTGTATATAAAGGAACGCCCCGTTGGCTCTTCGGCCTGGATCCGGCGAATCACGGCTGGGAGCGCTTCGGCCGGGACCATCGGGACACGACGATCCATCCCTTCATCGAAGGCTCCTGGATGACGAAGCACGGCGGGCGCTATTACCTGCAATACGGCGCGCCGGGCACGGAATACAACGTCTACGCGACCGGCACCTACATCGCCAACGATCCCTTTGGCCCATTCAGCTATGCGTCATACAATCCCGTGGCGTACAAGCCCGGCGGATTCGTGCAGGGCGCGGGCCATGGCAACACGTTCCAGGACATCTTCGGCAACTGGTGGAGCACCGGCACACCGTGGATCGGCGTGAACTGGAATTTCGAGCGGCGCATCGGCCTGCATCCCGCGGGGTTCGACGCCGATGGTCAGATGTATGTCGACACGCGGTTCGGCGACTTTCCCCACTGGCTGCCGACGAAAGGGGGGCAGGCGAGCGAGGAGCTCTTCACCGGCTGGATGTTGCTGTCGTATCGAAAGGCCGTCACCGCATCGTCCACACACGACACCTTCCCGGCCAGGAATGTCGTCGACGAGAATCCACGCACATTCTGGGTGGCGCAGCAGAATCGTCCTGGCGAATGGCTGACCATCGATCTCGGCCGACTGTACGACGTGAAGGCGGTACAGGTGAACTACGCCGACTACAAATCGGCGTTGTACGGTAACGATTCGACTGTCTACACGCAGTTTCGTTTGCAAGCTTCAGTCGACGGTCGTCAGTGGACGCCGCTGGCCGATCTGTCACACGAGAGGCGGGATCGCCCAGACGTGTATATCGAGCTCCCCGCACCGCTGCGCGCGCGCTACGTCCGCTATCACCACATTCATGTCGGCGCCGCGAACCTCGCGATCAGCGACATCCGTGTCTTCGGCAATGGCGCGGAGGGGCGGCCGAAGACGCCGGCGGGTCTCGTGGCGCGGCGGCAGGCGGATCAGCGCAATGCCGTGATCACATGGCGGCCGGTTTCCGGCGTCGTTGGCTATAACCTGCGGTGGGGGATCTCACCGACGAAGTTGTATGAGACCTACCAGCGCTTCGCCGATCAGGGCACGACGCTCGAGCTACGTGCGCTCACCGTGGGGCAGGCGTACTGGGTGGCGATCGAAAGCTTTGATGAAAACGGCGTGTCCGTACTGAGCCCGGTAATCGCACTTCGTTAAATTCGTTGTTCGGGAGGTGGCACAATGTTTTTTCCCAGCTGGGCGCTCGGTGTGGCGATCATTCTCATCGCCATCCAGGTCGGCCGCGCGATCTCGGGCAAGCACTCGCGTCGCGACCTGCCGTCCGACCGCGATATCGACGAGCTGCGCCAGAACCTCGACGCGATGCAGAACCGCGTGGCAGAGTTGGAAGAGCGCGTGGATTTCGCTGAGCGGCTGCTGGCCAAACAGCGCGAAGGGGATCGGCTGGGCGCTTGATCCTCATTTTCCTCGAGCCACTCATCTTCGCGAACATCCCGGCATTCTTGTGGCTGGGGGTACGTGGGGTTTTCTGTCGCGCGGAGCGCGCGCTCTGCGGTCTAGGAAGGGACTTCAGCGCGGCAGATTGAGGCTCTTCAGATAGTCCGACACGACGTAGGCCGGCACGGCGAAGATGATCTTCCCGTTCGATTCCCGCTCACCGCCATACAGCAGCGCAATCACCTTTCCGTCGCGATCGAAGATCGGACTTCCCGACGAACCAGGCGCCCCGTAGGCGTCCACTTGCACGACCGACGTCAGCGACTTGCTGACTGTGCCGACAGTCAGGGTGGGCTCCGCGATCGGCTGACCGCCTTGCGACTCCATGGGCAAATCGAACCCGAGCGGATAGCCGAGGATCGCGACCGGATCGCCGCGCTCGAGTCCCTCGCGGCTTTTGGCGAGCCCGGCGACTCTCGGCGTCCCACCCTTGATCAGCACGCGGAACACTCCGATATCGGCGTCGGGCGCGACGCCGATCAACTCGGCGCGCCAGAACTGCGAGCTGCCCGAAAAGACCACACCCAGGCGGCGCGGGGTCTTGGTGCCGTCTTCGCCCGCCAGGACGTGCTTGTTCGTCACCATCGTGCCCATGGAGTCGATGGAGAACGCGGTCCCACTGAACCGCTCGCCGTCGGTGTACTCGACCAGCACGATTGCCACCGCGTCCTGGTTACGATGCGAAATCGCGCGATAATTGACACCGCCCACCGCGCCGGCCAGCGCGCGCTGCCGCCGCTCGGCGGCGTCCAACTCGGTGCGCAGTCGCGCTACCGATGTGGCGTCACCGCCGGAGGCATCGAGCTCCCGCCGCAAGCGGGCGGTCTCGTCTTGTGAGGCCTTGAGCGCGTCGCGTACGCCTTTCAGCTGGCTCTGGAACTCGGTCGTCAGGGCGCGCGACTCGCGCATCAGGCTGTCGGCGCGCAGCTGCAGATGCAGCAGCTCGTTCGCCCGCCGCCGGCCGTCCAGTTGCATCCACGTAAAGCCGGTCCCCACGATCAGCAGGACCGCGATGAGGACTTTGGTAGTGCGCCGGAGCTGGGCCGTCTGCCGCGCCACCTCCACCGCGATGCGCACGCCGGTGCTCTGGCGCGGAGCCGTCGGCCGCGGCGCCGAGGCGGCCTGGAAAACCTCCCGCGGCGACGATGACCGCTCCGCGAGCGCTTCGGCCGCGCTGGTCGAGGGAAGATCGGTGTCGGCCTCGATGACGGCGAACTCGAGCGCCGGCCCATGGGCGCCGAAGCCGATGACGTCGCCGCCCCTGAGCAGCGTGTCGCCCGTGATGCGCTGCCCGTTGACGAAGGTCCCGTTGCGGCTGCCGAGATCTTGGAGGACGAAGCCTTCGGTCTTACGGACGATGGCGGCGTGGCGCGACGAGACGTCGAGGTCGCGCTCGGCGTCGAAACGCACGTCTGACAGCGGATGGCGGCCGAGACCGATGTAGCCTTTGCGGAAGGCTTCGACCTGTCCCGCGCGGGCGCCGGAAAGAAACTTGAACTGGGCTTTCACTGATTCCGGGTGAGGTACCAAACGACGGCCGCGACGGCGAGGATCAGCAGGAGGACCGTCGTGGTCGTGCGGCTGCGGGTTTCCTTATTGGGCACCGGGGGCCGGCTGCCCTTGTACACGGGAACGGGCTCCGTGCTGGTCTCCGTATCGATCAGCGGATAGACCTGATGGCCGACGTCTGCCTGCTGGTCGCCCCCCCCCCGGGAATCGCGCAGGCCTTCGCCGTCGAAGCGCGCAATGACCACCGTGATGTTGTCCGGCCCGCCGCGCTCGTTGGCGAGCGCGATCAGCTTGTCACACGCCGCGCTCAGATCGCGCGTCGAGGTCACGACCTGCGCGATCTCTTCCTTCTTGACCTGTCCCGACAGGCCGTCCGAGCAGAGCACGAGGATGTCGCCGCGCCGTACTTCCTGATGCGTCAGGTCGACCTTGACTTTCGGATCCGGGCCGAGCGCCTGGAGAATGATGTTGCGGCGCTCACTCTGCGCCGCTTCTTCTTCGGTCAGTTCGCCCGCTTCGACCAGCCGCTGCATCAGGGATTGGTCCTTGGTGATCTGATGCGCCTGGCCGCCGCGAATCAGGTAGGCCCGGCTGTCGCCCACCTGCGTGAGGTAGAGATGATCGTTCAGCACGCCGGCGGCGGTCGTCGTCGTGCCCATGCCGCGCACTTCGGGATGCGCCTTGGCGTGCGCGTGAATGCTCGCGTTGGCGACTTCGACCGCCTCTTTCAGCCGGTACGCGAAGCGCTGGGGCGTGACTTCGTCTTCGGCGTTCCACGTCTTCATGAGATGCGCGTAGATCGTGTCGGTGGCCATCTCGCTCGCCACTTCACCCGCAGCCGCACCGCCCATCCCATCGGCGACGACGAACAACGTGCCGCGCGGCCCGATGTCGTGCCGCCGTACGTCCGGCTGCAACGAGGCGGCCTTGCGCGTCAGATCGGCGACGAGGAAGCGGTCCTCGTTGTGGTCGCGCGTACGCCCGAGATCGGTCTTAGCGAAGACCTCGACGCGGATGGCTTTATTGGAGCGTCCGAACATGATCAGGGCCGAGCCAAGTCGTGCGCGAGCTGCTGGTATGCTCGGCTCGTGGGTTGTAGCCTCGATGCTCGCTCAGCCCATTGGAGAGCGGTGGCCTTGTGCCCGCGCCTCGGCTGCTCATCGTCGAGTCTCGCGAACGCGTTCGCCTCGATGTACGCGGCGAAAGCCGAATCTGCCGTGGTAATCCCCCGAGTATCGAAAATGTGCTGCGCGGAATCCCGCACCGTGGTCGTCCCGATGGCCTTTGCATCCAGCTTGTCGAACAAGTCCTGGAGCAGTGTCTCGGCTTGGGCCGGATTGATGCGCGACGTTGCGGCCGGGGGTGCTGTGGGCTGAGCCGGGGGTCGGCTGCGTTGACCGGTGTCCCGATTTGCCAGGGTGACGCTCTGTGTTCCGACGGGGCGCACACTATCAGTTTGGCGATTACGCGGATTTGTCGCCGTGTCGTGCGCCACGCTGTCTGCGGCATTCCGGTTCGCCTTGCCCCCGCCGCTGAGCGCGATCCACGCGCCTCCCCCGGCGAGGACCACCACGACACCGATCGCGACCGGAATGAGCGAGCGGCGCTTCGTGAGACCCGGCTGCTGCGCCGAGATCCGCTGCGTCGCCCCGCCGCCGGTGGTGTCGAGCGGCTGCGTCTTTCCTTCTGTATCCCCCCTCGAGCGCGTGTGCGGCACAGCGCCCTCCACGGGACGTCCCGTCACGGCGGCGACGTCGGCCGCGAACTTCGTGACCGTTTGATAACGCTCGAGCGGCGTCCGCGCGAGCGCGGTGTCCAGCACCGGCTGCAGCCCGGCGGGGAATGAGAGATCGGGCCGGGCGGCGGCGAGCGTCGTCGGCTCGTCGGTCAGACGCTTGATCATCATCTCCTGCACCGACGTCGCCTCGAACGGCACCTTGCCGGTCAGCATGCGGTAGAGCACGAGCGCCAGCGAGTAGAGATCGCTGCGGCCGTCCACGGCATCCCCCGACAACTGCTCCGGGCTCATGAACTCGGGCGTCCCGAGGACCAGGCCCGTCTTGGTGACCTTCTGCCCGGCTTGATCACCCCCAACCGCCTTGGCGATCCCGAAGTCGACGACCTTCACCATATCGCCGCCGCTCCTGCGGCTGGACACCATGATGTTGTCCGGCTTGAGATCGCGGTGCACGATGCCGAGGTCGTGCGCGGCCTGGAGCGCGTCGGCAGTCTGGAGGAAAATCGGCGTGGCGCGGGGCAGGGGGAGCGCGCCCTCGCGTTCGATCACGTCGGTCAGCGGCTCGCCTTCGATGAACTCCATCGCGAGATAGATCAAGCCGTCTGGCGTCTCACCGAAGTCGTAAATCGCGCAGACGTTGGCGTGGTTGATGCGGCTGGCGTTCGCGGCCTCGCGGTTGAAGCGCGCGACGGCGTCGGGATCGTGCACCATCGACGGATTCATCACCTTGATGGCGCTGCGCCGCCCCATCTTGACGTGCTCGGCGAGATAGACCTGACCCATGCCGCCTTCGCCCAGCTTCTTTACGACATGGTAGCGATCGGCAACGATCTGGCCGACCAGGTCGCTCGCGGGCGCCGCCGACCGCAGCGTCTGACCATCGTTGGGACAGAACTTCACGTCATCGGGATATTCGGTGGAGCAGACCGGACAGATCTTCATGCCGGGATGGGTGCGGCGGCGGGCAGCTCGACCCGCAGCAGCTTGTCGCCCACCATGATGCGTGAGCCGTGCTGCAGCGGCATCGCGCCGCGCGCCGCGATGGCGACGCCATTGCGGCTGTGATCGTCGACCAATACGAAATCAGCATCCTCGGAGCGCACCGTCGCGTGCTGCGCGCTCATCGACGGATCGTACGGGAAGATCCAGTCGCCGCGCTCGCGGCCGACGTGAATGTCGCGGCCGGGGGAGAGTTGAATGACGTCGCGCGAGCTGCCGTCGGTGCGAAGCTGCGTCAGACTGGCGATGTCGGCGCTCGGCACCATGCTCCCCATGCGCTTGGTCGCGTCGGCTTCGACGGTGTGCGGCCCGGGGTAGCCGAGCCGCTTGAAGCGCAGCACCTGCGAGCCGATCAGGATCAGGTCACCGTCGGTCAGGAGGTAAGGACCTTCGAGAAAGACCCACGTGCCGTTGCGGCTGCCGAGGTCGCGTACTTCGAGGCGCCCTTCCTCCCACGACAGCTTGGCGTGCAGTGGGGAGAGAAACTGGTCCTCCGGGAACTGGATATCGCCTTCGGTGCGCCCGATGGTCGTCGCGGCGTGCTTGCGCTCAAAGCGCGCCAATTCGGTGGCCAACTCGGAAACCAGAACCAGTGTGAGGGAGTGATCGGCGCGTCGGTCGGGAATGAGGCGGCGGTCGAGTGCTCCCGCGCCGGGCGAGGTGACCACCGATCCGCACACCGGGCAGGGAGCGTCTGTCGGCGCATTGCCCTCCAAGCCTGGCCCGCTGGTGCGCGAGACCAGCCCGCCGCCGCCGCCTCCGCCGCCCCCCCCGCCCCCCCCGCCCGCGACGACGGCGGCTCGCGCGGCCGCCGCTTTGGTCAGCGGCTTGCCGCAATCGGAGCAGAATTGCGCGCCGGCGTCGTTCTGCCGGCCGCAATATTGGCAAGCGCTCAGGGCCATAACGTTAGGTGGCCCAATCTATTGCTCGACGCTACCTTGCGCCACATGCGACTCGTGTTGGCCGCGCTGTTTGTCGCGGCACTGTGCGGCTGCGCCTCTCGCGTGCCCTCGGTCCGCCCGTCCCCCGTCCCTCGTCCTTCTTCAGTCGCCGCCTCGCGAGAGCCATTGCACATCACCATCGTCTATCCCGACACCGCCGAGCCGATCCAGGCACAGGATTCGTCGTTCCTGTTCGGGAGTGTGGGCCGCGGGCGTGGCGATGTCGCGTTGTCGATCAACGGCTTCCCGGTTCACGTGGCTCCCAACGGCAGCTGGCTCGCCTGGATACCGCTGCCGAACGATTCACTGGCGCATTTCCAGATCGTGGCGCGCGCGGGGATCGGCGTTGAGCAGCAGGATACCACCTTCGTTGCGCGCATCGCTCAGCCGTACCGCCCACCGCCGGGCGTCAGCGTGTGGATCGACACAACGAGCTTCACGCCGACCGACACACTCGCATTTCCCGCCGGCGAAGGCGTTCGGCTGTCGGTTCGGGCGGCGCCGGGTGCGCGCGTGCGGCTGCGCATGGAAGGGACGAAAGGGGAGGTCTGGTTCGTCCCCGACACGCTGCCGGGAGAGCCGGCGTGGGGCGTCCGCGCGTTCGGCACCGATACGAGCGCCTATCGTCTGCCGCCGGCGGCCGACCGCTACGTCGCGTGGCTGCCCGCCACGTCGCTCTGCGACGCGATCGTCGAAGCAATCGTTGGAACCGATACCGCGCGGGCGATCTGGCCATTGGTGCTCGACACGCTCGATCGCGCGCGCCCGAGCGTGGTTGTGCTCAACGACGACACGGCGCACACGGGCAAGACCGATAGCCTGACGGTCGGCAAAGCTGTCCCGTACGGCACGTACAACTGGTTCTTCCCACTCGGCACGACCTCGGTCGCGACGGCGCGCTGGGGCAGCCAGACGCGGCTCCAATTGTCGCGCGGTGCGATCGCGTGGGTGAACACGGCGGACGTGGTACCGCTCGCGCCCGGCACGCCGCCACCGGGCGGCATCGTCGGCTCGGTGCGGCTGATCGCAGGACCGCGTTCGCTGGTCCTGCGTGTCCCGCTCCCCACGCACGTGCCCTATAAAGTAGAAGAGGACGAGAAGAGCCTCACGCTGCGGCTGTACGGTGTCGCCTCGGATGTGAACTGGATGCAGTATGGCGGGACGGATCCGTACGTGACGCGCCTGACCTACGCGCAGCCCGCGTCCGATGAGGTAACGATCATGGTAGCGCTGGCAGGTCGGGTGTGGGGCTATCGCACGCGGTGGAGCGGCCGCGATCTGCTGCTCGAGATCCGCCGGCCTCCGGTCATCGACCCACGCCGGCCGCTCGCCCGCCGCACCATTGTCCTGGACCCGGGCCATCCGCCGCTTGGCTCGAAGGGTCCGGCGGGCCTGTGGGAGCCGGTCGCCACTCTCGCGGTCGCCCAGCAGGCGAAGACGCTGCTCGAGCGGGCGGGAGCGACGGTGCTTCTGACGCGGACCGACTCGACGCCGGTCGAGCTGTTTCCGCGCACCCGGTTTGCCGAGGAGCACGATGCCGATGTGCTCGTCTCGATCCACGCCAACGCGCTGCCCGACGGAGTGAATCCCTTCGTCAACAACGGGACCAGCGTGTACTACTTCCATCCCCGCAGTGTCGCGCTCGCGCGCGCGCTCGATCGCGGGCTGGTTGGGGAGCTGGGGATTCGGGACTTGGGAATGGGAAGGGGAGATTATGCGCTCGTGCGCAATCCCTGGATGCCATCAGCATTGACCGAGGGATTGTTCATGATGATTCCGGAACAGGAGGCCATGCTGTTGTCTCCCGAAGGCCGGCTTCGATACGCGCGCGGCGTCGTCCGTGGCATCGAAGACTTCTTCCGCGAGATGGCCCGGTGAGCACCACGCACCACGCACCACGCACCATACTGTTGTTTGTCACCCTGCTCACCACACCAGCCGCCGCTCAGGACCCGTCAGGTCATTGGCGCACGCTTCACACGCAGCACTTCCGCGTCCACTTCCGTCCCGAGTATCGCGCCCGGGCCGTGGTGGCCGCACGCGAGGCCGAACGCGCCTACGCGCTGCTCTCCGGTGAGCTGCATCCCCCGCGCGGCATCATCGACCTGACGCTCTCCGACGACGTCGATGCAGCCAATGGCTTCACCACCGTCTTTCCTTCGAATCGGTTCACGATCTTTCTTGTGCCGCCCGTGACGGATCCCGGATTGCAGAACTACGACAGTTGGGATCGCCTGGTGATCGTACACGAGCTGACGCACGTCTTCCATCTGGACCGCTCGCGCGGGCTCTGGAAGACGCTGCAGGCGGTGTTCGGCCGGGCACCCGGCCTCTTCCCCAACCAATATCAGCCGAGCTGGGTGATCGAGGGGCTGGCCACGTACTACGAGTCGCGCTTCACCACCGGCGGTCGCGCCGACGGCACCTTCCATCGCGAGATCGTCGGCGCCGATGCCGCGGCGGGTCGCGCGCGATCTCCGTGGGATGCGCTGTACTTCTCACGCTGGCCGGACGGGCTCGCGCCCTACGCCTACGGCAGCCGCTTCTGGGATTATGTGTCGCGGACCGCCGGGGACTCCGTGGTCCCGCATTTCATCGAGGCCACGAGCGGTCAGCTCATACCATTTCGCGTGGGACGCCAGCTGCGCCACGCGGGCGTGCCCAACGCATTGACCGACGTGTGGACCCGTTCCGTCGTTGCCGCCGCGCCGGAACGGTCCGGCACTCGCAGCCAGCTGATCGACGGGCGGTTGCGTTTCGAGCCGGTGCCGCGCATCGCTGCGAACGGGCGCAGCCTCGCGTATGTCCACGACGACTGGCGCGGGGCGCGCCGCTTGCGCGTCATCGATCCGGCGACTGGAGCGGTGCTGCGGTCGCATCGGGTCAACGGCCAGGTGAGCTATGACTGGCTCGGCGACACGCTGGTCGTCGCACAGCTCGACTACACCGCGCGCTGGACTGTGCGCAGCGATCTCTGGCGCTGGTCTCCGGACGGTGCGTGGACGCGAGTGACCACCGGTGCCCGGGTCATGGAGCCCCGAACCGGCGGCGGCCTGCTCTCGACCTTGAAGCTCACCCCCGGCGGCGAGATGCCGAGTGCGGGAGCGCAGGCGAACGATGCGACCTGGGGACCAGCGGTGCCCTCGCCTGACGGTCGTTGGATGGTGGCGCCGCGAAATCGGCATGGGCGCTGGGCTTTGGTGCGCTGGCGGGCCGGCGCGCCCGAGTCCGTGGAAGTGCTCGCGCAGGCGGCCTCGGGAAGCGTGGTCGCGGACCCGGTGTGGTCGTCGGATGACGTGCTGTTTGTGATGGATGCCGGCGGCTTCCCGCAGATTCATCGCTGGCGCGCAGGCGCAGGCATCACCCAGGTGACCGACGAACCGCTCGGCGCGCGCGCGCCGGCGCCGCTCGCTGACGGCCGGGTGGCATTTGCGACGCTGGGGAATGATGGCTGGGAGCTGCGCGCCGTTGCGCCCGTTGCGCTACCGCCGCGCCCCGTAACGCTGCCCGCACCGCTGGCCTTCGACTCCGCACCGCCCGTCGCGATGCGCGAGACCGGCTACGCCTCGTGGGGCTCGCTGCGGCCGCATTTCTGGATTCCGCTCGGCCTCGATGCTGGACAGGCCGGCCGCTTCCTCGGCGCGGCGACCGCCGGCGCCGACGCCGTCGGACGCTACACGTACGTGGTCGAGGCCCTGTTGTCCGGGTCGCCGGCCCGCGCGCAGGGGTACTTCTTCCTGCTGAGTCAGGCGCTGGGCGATCCCACGCTCGATTTTTACCTCTCCAACGACTGGTCGCTGACCGGCATCGACAGCACCGGCCACGTCGTGTCGTCGGAGCACCGTCAGGGCTCGATCGGCGCGACGGTGCTGGCGCATCGCTGGCGCAGCTTCGTCTCGCTGCGCGTCGCGGCGGAGTATGAAGGCAGGCGATACGTCTCCATTCCCGATACGAATCTCGCGGCTATCTGCAATGGCTGCATCAATCGGGACCAAGTCGGCGGATCCGCCACCCTCGCGCTCGGCTCGGTCGTGGCCGCACCGCTCTCAGTGTCGCTGCAAGACGGCGCGACGGCCGCGTTGCTGTATCGGCGGAAGGAAGAGCAGGGCACCGACCGCTGGCTCAACGAAGTGCGCGCGCGCGGCAATTTCTACGCGCGTCTCGGGCCTCGGATGGGATTTGCCTATCCCGTCCTCGCGCTGCGCGCCGCGATCGGCGCGCTGGACGGACCGATTCCCGATCGCTTGTCCGTCGGTGGTGTGTCGCAAGGCGGCGTGAACTTCGGATTCGGGGAGGCGGGGGCGACGTTCCGCACGTTTCCAGTGCGCGGGTATGCGTCCGGCGCGGTGCAGGGTCGCCGCGCTGCAACGCTGACGGCTGAGTACCGCGTGCCCGTCACGCTGCTCGGTCGATTGCTGGGTCACCTCCCGTTCGGGGCCGACAAACTCGCCTTCGCCGTGTTCGGCGATGTCGGCGACGCATGGAATGTCGGGGAGCCGGCGCGACTGCATCGCCTGCGCTCGATTGGCGCGGAGTTAATCGGCGACATGACGGTCAGCTACGATCTACCGTTGCGTGTCCGGTTGGGCGTCGCGCAGCCCGCGACCGGTCATCCTCAGGTCTACGCCGCATTTGCCGCCGATTTCTGAAAACACTGGCGCTTTCTGTTGACCGTCTCTGGGGCGAACCCTAAGTTAGCCCCGTCCCCTCGGAGATCGGATTGTACTGCTCTCGCTGTGGCACCCAGAATAAGGACACCGCGAAGTTCTGCGACTCTTGCGGCCTCGACCTGACGGCGATGACGCCCACCGGCGTGCGCGCCGAGGCGGCGGACATCGCCGAAATCGACATGGTGCGCCAGGAGCTCGACGCGGAGTACGAAATCCTCGAAGAGCTGGGGCGCGGCGGCATGGCGATCGTGTTCAAGGCGAAAGAGAAGCAGCTCGACCGCGAAGTCGCGATCAAGGTGCTGCCGTTCTCGCTCGCGTTCGACAAGGAATTCGTCGAGCGGTTCCAGCGCGAGGCGCGCACGTCGGCGAAGCTCGAACACCCGAACATCATCCCGATTTACCGGGTCGGGAAATCGGGCCGGATCATTTACTTCGTCATGAAGTTTCTGCGGGGCAAGCCGCTCTCCAGCATCCTGGTGGCGCGTGGCTCGCTACCTCCCGCCGAGATCAAGAAGATCCTCGCCGAAGTGGGCCGCGCGCTCGCCTACGCCCACAAGAAGGAAATCGTCCATCGCGACATCAAGCCCGACAACATCATGTTCGATGAGCACGGGCACGCGGTGGTCACCGACTTCGGCATCGCGAAGGCGGCGTCGGGCGGCAAGCTGACCGGGACCGGAATGTCGATCGGCACGCCGCACTACATGAGTCCCGAGCAGGCCAAGGCGCAGCCGCTCGACGGTCGCAGCGACATTTATTCGCTGGGCGTCGTGGCCTACCAGTGTCTCACCGGTGGCGTGCCGTTCGACGGTGAGGATTCCTTCTCCATCGGCTACAAGCACATCATGGAGGAGATTCCCACCCCGCCGCTCGAGAATCCCGAGCAGCGCCAGCTGTTCGAGATCGTCCGGAAGATGATGGCCAAGACGCCGGCGCAGCGCTTCCAGAACGCCGACGAGTTGATCAGCGTGCTCGAGGGCGGCCGCTCCGTCTCCTTCACCACCGATGCGACGCTCGCGATGCCGTCGCTGGCGGGCGTGCGGATCGCCTCCGCACCGACGACGCCATTGCCGCGCGCGACCGGGACGCGTCCACCTGTCGATGGAGCTGTACCCGCTACGCTGACGGGGGAGCAACCGCGCCGTTCCGTGCTCTCGGGACTGTTGCTGTGGCTCCTGGTCGTCGGCGCGGTGTTCGGTGGCGGCGGGTTCTACGCGTACAAACAGGGGCTGATCTTCGCCAAGTCACCGGGCGGACCGCCCGACTCGACGACCGCCCGCGATACGACGCGCCTCGCTGCGGGCGACACGACAAGAACGGGAGATACCAGCCATACGACGGCGGTCGAGCCTCCGCCGCCAGCGCCCGGTGAGCCCGGGAAGCTCGTGCTCCAGAATCTGCCGCAAGGGGCCCGCGTCATGATCGACGGACAGCCGGTCCGCGGCAATCAGGTCGACCTCCCCTCCGGGGTCCGTCACCTGACGGTGCGGGCCAGCGGTTTTCGAATGTATGACCGTCAGGTCATCATCACCGCGGGTGAGACCTACAACGTGCGGGTCGACATGCAGACCAGCGAGGATACCGGCGGGCCATGCGACCAGTTTGGACCTGCCTACAATCAGGACAACCTCTGCTTCGACACACGTCCGCTGCCGCTGTCGCCGACCCTCATTCCAGTGGCGGCGGACGTACCGATCTTTCCCCGTCAGGCGATCCTGCTCGTGCGCGTCTCTCGCAACGGCACGACGATGGAAGCGCGCGTGTTCGTTCCCTCCAACGTCGAGACGTTCAACAACGAAGCTCTCGATATGGCCAAGAACCTCCGCTGGAATCCGGCTCAGAAAAACGGTGAGCCGACCGAGGCGTGGGTGCAGTGGCCATTCCAGCCCGTACGCCAGTAGTCCACCCCACAGCGTTCATCGCGCCCAGCGCCGTCGTGCTGGGCGATGTGACGCTGGGCCCTCGCTCCAGCGTGTGGTACCAGGCCGTGCTGCGCGGTGACATGGCGCCGATCGTGATCGGGGAGGCAACCAATCTCCAGGACGCGACGATCGTCCACGTGGATGAGGGGAAGCCGGCCTTGATCGGCGCACGGGTGGGCGTTGGGCACCGGGTCATCCTGCACGCCTGCACCGTGGAGGACGACTGTCTCATCGGGATGGGCTCTATCCTTCTTAATGACGTGCATGTGGGCACGGGGAGTGTGATCGCCGCGGGAGCGGTCGTGCCGGAGGGGATGCGCGTCCCGCCCGGCTCGCTCGTCATGGGTGTGCCCGCCCGTGTCGTCCGTCACGTCGACGATGGTCTGCGTGCCCGAATCAAGGGAACCTGGGAGCATTACGTTGAGGAGGCGGCCCGACATCGGCGTGGAGCGTTCCCGGTGGAGAGAACAACTTTGTGATGTTGATACTCGGAGTGCGAGTCGCGACAACGAGAGTCTTCAGTCTTGCCGGGCTCTACTCGCGCGCCTACCTTGGGCCTCCACGTTCCGCTAACTTCCTAAATTCAACTCGATTCGCCGTGAGATTCGCATGACCGCATCTGAAGCTCGGCTTGATCTGAATGCCAACGCCCTGACCGTCCTCGAGCGCCGGTACCTCGTGAAGGACGACCAGGGGAAGCCCGTGGAGCACCCGCGGGACCTGTTCTGGCGGGTGGCCCGCACGATTGCGGCGCCCGACCGGACCTACGGGGCGTCAGACCGGGCGGTGGAGAGCCTGGCCGAGACGTTTTTCGAGCTCATGGCGACCCGGGTGTGGATGCCCAACTCTCCCACCCTGATGAACGCCGGCCGGCCGCTCGGCCAGCTGTCGGCGTGCTTCGTGCTCCCTGTGGAAGACGCCCTCTCCAACGGCCGCTCGGGCATCTACGACACGCTCCGGGCGATGGCGCTGGTGCATCAGTCGGGCGGCGGGACCGGATTCTCGTTCTCCAGATTGCGCCCCAAGAACGACGTCGTCCGTTCGACGATGGGTGTAGCGTCCGGGCCCGTCTCGTTCATGAAGCTGTATGACGCCTCGACGGATGTGGTGAAGCAGGGCGGCACGCGCCGCGGCGCGAACATGGGCATCCTGCGGGTGGATCATCCGGACATCATGGATTTCATCCACTGCAAAGACGACCTGACGCAGGTCACGAACTTCAACATTTCGGTCGCGGTCACGGACGCCTTCATGGTCGCGCTCGAGGCCGGGAAGTCCTACGACCTGATCCACCCCCGCACCGGCAAGGTCGTCGGCCAGCTCGACGCCCGCGATGTGTTCAAGCAGATCGTGCACGGCGCCTGGAAGACGGGCGAGCCGGGCGTGTTCTTCATCGATCGCGCCAACTACTACAACCCCGTGCCGCACCTCGGGAGCTACGAGGCCACGAACCCCTGCGGCGAGCAGCCGCTGCTCCCGTACGACGTGTGCAATCTCGGCTCGGTCAACGTCGGCCTGTTCGTCAAGAACGGGGCGGTGGATTGGGATGGCCTCCGGACGGTCGTGCATCTCACCACTCACTTCCTCGACAACGTCATCGACGCGAACAAGTACCCGCTCACCGAGATCGACGATCTGGCGAAGCGGATCCGCCGCATCGGCCTCGGGATCATGGGCTGGGCCGACCTGCTCGTGCGGCTCGGCATCCCGTACAACTCCGATGAAGGCGTCGCGCTCGGCCGCCAGATGATGGAGTTCATCGACGAAGAGTCGAAGGTCGCGTCGGAAAAGCTGGCGGAGCAGCGCGGCACGTTCGCGGAGTGGGAGCGGTCGATCTGGGGACCGGACGCCACCTGCGCCCGCAATGCGCGCGGCGAGCGGATCCGCCCAATGCGGAAACTGCGTAACTGCAACCTGACCACCGTGGCGCCCACCGGCACGATCTCGATCATTGCCGGCTGCTCCTCGGGGATCGAGCCGCTCTTCGCCGTGGCGTTCATGCGCAACCAGGCAGCCGTCTTCATGCCGGATGTGAATGAGGACTTCGTGGCGATCGCCAAGCGCGAAGGTTGGTACTCGGATGAGCTCATGAAGAAGATCGCCGAGGCGGGGCACATCCACTTCGACGCGGTGCCGGAGCAGTGGCAGCGCGTCTTCGTGACGGCGCACGACGTGACGCCCGAGTGGCACATCCAGATGCAGGCCGCGTTCCAGGAGTTCACCGACTCGGCGATCTCCAAGACGAGCAATTTCCCGAACGAGGCCACCGAGGAGTACGTCGAGCAGATCTATCGCTACGCCTACCAGCTCGGCTGCAAGGGCGTGACGGTGTATCGTGACGGCGCGCGTGAGAACCAGGTGCTTTCGACTGGAGCGACAGCCAAGAAGGCTCAGGAGAGCGCTGTCACTGGAGTGGGGAAGGACGCGCTGACCGAGGCGCTGAGCCGCATCGCCGAGCTCGAGACCGAGCTCCATCTCACGAAGGAGCGCCTGCACGACGTCGAAGCGGAGAACCTGCAGCGCCGCGCCAAGCGCTCGCGTCCGGATCTGCTCAAAGGCTCGACGCGCCGCATCGAGTCCCCGCTCGGGACGATGTACGTGACGATCACCGAAGACGACAAGGGCCAGCCGTTCGAAGTCTTCATGTCGCTCGGCAAGGCGGGCGGCGCCCTGATGGCGGACGTCGAGGCGATCGGCCGGCTCATTTCGCTCGCGCTGCGCTCCGGCGTGCCGCTCCCCGAGATCTACCGGCAGCTCCGCGGCATCTCGTCGGACCGGGCGGTCGGCCTCGGCCCGAACAAGGTCATGTCGGTGCCGGACGCGATCGGCATTGCGATCGAGAAGTGGATGCAGGACAAGCAGGGGGTGCAGCAGGAGCTCCTCGATAGTACCCGATCCCCGGAGCGCGCGCCGACAGAGGTCATCCTGGGCTCGGCGGGGGATACAGCCCTGAGAGCGGCGCGCGGCCCCGAGCAGGACTTCATCGGCGCCTGCCCCGACTGTGGCTCGCAGCTGGCATTCATCGAGGGATGTGCGAAATGTCACGTCTGTGGCTTTTCGGAGTGCGGTTGACTCGAGGCGACCGTACACGCTGTGACTCTAGTCACGACGGGTACTTGCGCGGCTAGGTAGTCTACAGGCTATGGAAATCGCCAACCGGATGGTCACGCCCACGCGCCTTCAAGTGAAGGGCTGGGCGCGGGTCGGGCCCGCCGGCGCCCACACGCTGCGGCGCGGCGCCTGGTATCCCGTCGTTCGCATCTCCTCGAGCAACATCGTCGTGCTCGACGTGAACCGGCACAACGTGCCCGTCGATCGGCGCTTCCTCGAGATTCGCTATCATCCCCCGGAGCGGTGGACGATCGTGCGCTGCGAGCCGCGCGTGATCGAACGGCTCGGACGAATCTTCCCGCTGACGTACGCCGTGTGTCCGGCATGCCGGCATCGACAAGGGATTGAAGCCAGGACCAATGAAATGACATGTGACCGCTGTCATAAATCGGCCGCCATGGCATGGGACGAGCTCTCCTAAAATCCCAAAGCGCGGACCTGCAACGACTAGGCTACAGACGCACCGCGGTAAACGGTCAAACGTCAACGGGACAACCATGCAAGGGTTGTCCCGTTGACTTTTTACTGTGGCCCGCTGCTGCGTCTGAGGCCTAGCTTTTGCATTTCCTAAAGAATTGCGATCTGATCTCCCAGGGAAACAGTACCGACTCCCTCACCTACGCAATAGAACCCCCGCATCCCGTTGTCCAGAAACTGGAGATGCTTTTTCAGCTCTTCCGGCTCGACCTGTTTTCCGAGTGCCCATCCCGTAAACGGCCGGCACGGATGCGCGACTTGGAGAATCTTCAGTCGCACCCGCTCCTTCCCATCCGGCGCCAGGATGGCGACCCCGTTCGCGAGGTCGTCATAGCCGAGTCGCCGGTCGCTCGTCGCAAGGATGTTCTCCCCCGCGCACCCGATTTCCACGCGATCGCCGAAGTGCTCGCGCATCGCGTCGTAGTGGGACGTGAAGCCGAGCGAGATGCCGTGCAGCCCATCTTCGTTTTTGGTGTAGGGATGGTCGCGGTGATGTACGTCCACGATCCAGCTGCCATCCGCGGTGCCCCCCAGCGCGCCGTCGGGCGTGACGTTGAGCGCCGGTACGGAAAGCAGTGGAGTGGGATCGTAGACGCGGGTGGGCTTGTCGCCGCGCTTCAGCGAGTCGCGTTGGATCTGCAGCCGGGTGACCGTACCGATTGTGCGCATAACGGAACTTAGCAGGATGTGCTAGATTGGCCCCCCTCATGCCCCCGGGTCCTCCTCCGTCCCCGGGCCCGCGCGGATGGGCCCGGTGCCTGGACAACGTCGCCGACCTGCTGCGTCGCGGCGCGTGGTACCCGATCGTCGACGACAGTGACGACGACAAGGTGGTCATCGAAGTCCGCAAGAAACCGGTGCGTATCAGCCGCGTCGACGTCACCGTTCGTGAAGCACCCCCCGATCAATGGAGTGTCGTCGTCCGCACGGGCGTGCTCCGCCCCACCCTGGGCGGCAGGGAAGGGGAGGAGGTCACTACCACGTACGCCGTCTGTCCGCAGTGCCAGGAGCGGCAGGATTTCAGCGGCAAGCCCGACGCGATGAAATGCCTGCGCTGCAAGAAGGAGTCGAAGGTCGACTGGTCGGAGACCTGCTGAGCCTCGCCGTGCCCATCTTGCGGGGCGTGGAAATATTTAGTATGTTAACTATCAACATGTTAACATCTGACCACAGCTAACCCCGACGGATGTCAGACCGATCCGAACTGGCCTTACAACTCACCGACGCCGTGGTCGCGGCTCAGCAAGCAATCGAGCGCGCCGGCAATCGCGCCTATAAGAGCTTCGGGCTTTCGCAGCGGGCCCACGCCGTGATGGCGGCGGTCGATCTGGGGGGCCCGGACGGGGCCCGGCCGAGCGACGTCGCGAGCGCGCTGGGCGTGTCGCGGGCCGCGGCCACGACCTTCATCCAGCGCCTCGAGGCCAAGGGGTTCGTCGAGACGACGACTGATCCGGATGACGACCGCGGGGTTCGCGTGACGCTGTCCCGTCATGGTTTGGAGGTCCTGCTGCGCGTGGGACAGCTCGAACGCCGCCTCGCCGCCCGCACGATCGAAGGGATGCCCGCGTCCGCGATGTCGCGCACGATTCAAGTGCTTCACGAGCTCAAGCAGCGCCTCGCGCAGAAATCACTTGAGGTCGTGCGCTGAGTCTGGATACCGATGTGCGAATCTTTATGCAGCCGACAGCCGCCCGCCGTCGGTTCGCTGTGACTTCATGTAGTACTTCAACAGTCTGCTTCATACGCATTTATTTCAACGCTTTATTCCTGCAGAGAGCCGCATTGTCATTCCTTCTGAGCCATCGGCGAACAGTCTCAAGCTGGCCACTTTTCCACATCTCACACGCTGCGTGCAATTGTGGATAACTCGACGAACGGGGTCCCGACCATCCGCCGCACCAAGATCGTCGCCACGCTCGGACCGGCGACCGGCAATCAGTCGGCCGTCGGCGCTCTGCTCCAGGCGGGTGCCAACGTGCTGCGCATCAACGCCTCGCACGGCACTCCGGAGCAGCGCGCCGAGTGGATCGCGGCGATCCGCCGCGTCGCCTCCAGCGCCGATTTGCCCGTCGCCGTCCTGCTCGATCTCCAGGGACCGCGCATTCGCGTCGGGGATCTCCCGGCTCCGCGCGAGCTCACGCCGGGCCAGCAGGTGGTGTTTGCCCCCGAGGATATCGCGCGGGGAGACGAGCTGCCCACCACGTATGATCGCCTCGCCGCCGACGCGCGTGTCGGCTCGCCGATCCTGCTGAATGACGGACTGCTTTCGGTCGAGGTGACGCGAGTCGAGGCGCCGCGCGTGCGCGGCCGGGTGATCGACGGGGGGATTCTGACGGCGCACAAGGGGATGAACCTCCCCGGTGTGCACGTCTCGGCGCCGGCGCTCACCGAAAAGGATCGCGAGGACGTCCAGGACGCCGTGAAGATCGGAGTGGACTACCTCGCGCTCTCGTTTGTGCGTCGTCCCGAGGACATCGAAGAGCTGCGTCGCCTCGTTCCCGCGACGATCAAGCTCGTGGCGAAGATCGAAAAGGCGACGGCCCTCGAGAACCTCGACAAGATCGTGTCCGTGTCCGACGCCGTGATGGTCGCGCGCGGCGACCTCGGTGTCGAGCTGCCGTTTGAGCAGGTGCCGCTGGTGCAGAAGCGTCTCATCAGCGAAGCGAATCATCAGGGCAAACCGGTGATCACCGCGACGCAGATGCTCGAGTCGATGGTTCACAATCCCCGTCCCACACGCGCCGAGGCATCCGATGTCGCCAACGCGATTCTCGACGGCACCGATGCGGTCATGCTCTCGGCCGAGACAGCGGTGGGGCAGTACCCGCTGGAGGCGGTGCGCGCCATGGATCGCATCATTCGCGAAATGGAGCGTAGTCCGCTCCGCCACCGGGAAGAGCGCCGTATGGCGGGGGTAGCGGTCCACACCGAGGACGCCATCGCGTGGGGCACCCACGCGGTGGCGCGCATGCTCAAGACGCCGCTGATCGTGACGCTGACCAAGGGCGGGTTCACCGCGCGTAAAGTCGCGGCCCTCCGTCCCCCCGTTCCGATTCTGGCTGTGACGACCGAAGCGACGACGTTCCGCCAGCTGGCGCTCGTCTGGGGCGTGATTCCCGTTCTGGTCGACCACGTCCCCGGTTACGACGCGATGCTGACCGTCGTGCGCGACCTGATTCTCAAGCGCCAGTACGCAAAGAAGGGCGACTGTATCGTCATGACGGCTGGCGTCCCATGGGACGTCTCCGGCAGCACCAACCTCATCAAGGTCGAGGTCGTGTGACGTGCGGTTGACCTTCCTCGGGACCGGCACGTCGTTCGGCGTGCCACAGATCGGCTGCCGTTGCCCCACCTGCACATCCACGGACCCTCGCGACCGGCGCGCGCGCACCGCCGCATTGATCGAGACCAACGGGAAGCGATTCCTGATCGACACGCCGCCTGAGCTGCGGCTGCAGCTCGTCGCGGCCACCGTCGATCACGTGGACGCGGTGCTCTTCACGCATGCGCACGCCGATCACGTCCACGGTATCGACGACCTGCGGGCGCTGTCGGTGCGCCAGGGTGCCATGCTTCCGGCGTACGGCTCGCGCGCGACGATGGCGGAGCTCACCGCCAAGTTTCCCTACATCTTCGATCCCGCGATCGTCGTGCCGGTGGGGACCAGCAAGCCCGAGCTCGCGGCGCACGTGCTCGAGCCCGGGAGGACCGCGTCGATCGCCGGCGTCGCGGTGCTGCCGGTGTCGCTACCGCACGGGGATCATGAGGTCTTTGGGTATCGCATCGGACCGGTGGCATATCTCACCGACGTGAAAGTGATTCCCGAGAGTGTGATCGACGCGCTGCAGGATCTCGACGTTCTGGTCCTGAATGCGCTCCTGTCGCGTCCGCATCCGCTGCATCTCTCCGTTCCAGAAGCGGTCGCCGCCGCACAGCGTGTCGGTGCGCGTCGCACGTTCTTCACGCATCTCACGCATGAAAACACGCACGCCGCGCTGGCGGCGAAGCTGCCTGCCGGTATCGCGCCGGCGTATGACGGGCTGGTTATCGACTTACCCGGGGCATAGATTCTGCCGCGAGGAGGGAACGCAGAGCTCATGCTCAAGGAAAGCGCCGATATAGACGCGCTGGTGCGCAAGGCGGTCTTCGGGACCGAAGACGAGAAAGCGTACGCGCGCTGGATGATCTGGGAGATGGGGCAAAAGGCCGGCGTGCGGCCGGCCTCGATTCACGAGCTGTACCTGGCGCGGGGACGCGGGGAAGTGCCGGCGTTCACGACGCCCGCGATGAATGTCCGGATCCTCGCGTACGACACCGGTCGCGCGATCTTCCGCGCGGCGAAACGCCTCGATGCCGGCGCGATCATCTGCGAGATTGCGCGCAGCGAGATCGCCTACACCGATCAGCGGCCCGCCGAGTACGTCGCGGTCATGACGGCCGCTGCGCTGCGCGAAGGGTTCACGGGCCCGCTGTTCATTCAGGGCGATCACGTCCAGGTCAACGCCAAGAAATACGCCGCCGACGCGGAGGCCGAGCTCAACGCGCTCCGCGCGCTCATTGAGGAAGAGCTGCACGCCGGGTTCTACAACATCGACGTCGACACCTCGACCCTGGTCGACCTTTCCAAGCCCAATCTCGAGGAGCAGCAGCGCACGAACTACGAGCGCGCCGCCGAGCTCACAAAATTCATCCGCGACCGCGAGCCGGATGGCGTCACCGTGTCGGTGGGGGCGGAGATCGGTGAAGTCGGCGGGAAGAACAGCGACGTGCATGAGCTCAAAGCCTTCATGGAGGGCTACAACCGGACCCTCACGCGGTTCGGTACCTCGCCCGGCATTTCGAAGATCTCGGTGCAGACCGGGACGAGCCACGGCGGCGTCGTGCTGCCCGACGGCTCGATCGCGAAGGTGCAACTCGATCTCGCGGCGTTGAAAGCCCTGTCGCACGACGCCCGGACGAAATACCGTCTCGGCGGCGCCGTGCAACACGGCGCTTCGACGCTGCCGCCGGAAGCCTTCTCCAAGTTCCCGGAGTGCGAGGCGGTCGAGATCCACTTGGCGACGAATTTCCAGACGATCGTCATGGATCATCCCGCCCTGCCCAATGATTTGCGTCGGGAGTTGAACGAGTGGGTGAAGCGGGAAGCGAAAGAGGAGTGGAAGAAGGGTGACACCGAAGAGCAATTCATCTACAAGAGCCGCAAGAAAGCAATCGGTCCCTTCAAGCAGCGGTTCTGGGATCTCCCAGAGGCTGTTCGGGCGAAAATCGGCGCCGATCTCGAGAAAACGTTCGCGTTCCTGTTCGAGCAGCTCCGCGTGAAGGGCACGCGCGCGGCGACCGACCGCTACGTCAAACCAACGCTCGATTCCCATGCGGCGCCGCGGGCGGCGCTTGTCTCAGCGCCCGACGACGCGGAAGCGGGCGAATGAGCGAGCGGAGTAGCGGCTTCGGGGCCTTCTTGCTCGGCATCGTCCTCGGTGCGGTGGCGGGCTTCGTGTTCGCGCCGACCGAAGGCGGCGAGACTACGCGGCGCAAGGTGTCGAAGGGCCTGCACAACCTGAAGGAGCTCGCCGAGGATAAGGTCGACGAAGTGCGTGGGCTCCTAAAGGAAGCCAAAGAGGAAGCGGAGGAGTCCGACGCGGAGGAGGACGACGAGCCGGAGGTCACGACGCGCGAGCAGCTTCGCCGCAGGCTCGAGGCCGCGCGCCGCCGCCGGGCCCGTCCTCCGGCCGCCTCTGATGAGGAGGACGAGCCCCTCGCGTGAATGGGGAAGGCGGCTGGCACCGCACGGTCACCGGTGTCATCCGGCGGACCCTCGAAGCCGCGTACGAAGACAATATCCCGTTCCTCGCCAGTGCCGTCTCGTTCGACATCCTTCTCACCGCAATCCCCTTCGTCGGCCTGGTCCTCGCCGTCGTCGGCTACCTCGTCGAGTACCAGTTTGCTATTCACCAGCTGAACGTCCACGAGCTGTTGCAGCGCTTCCTGCCGGAGTCGAGCGAGGGGAGCACGGACCGCTTCGGATTCATCGAACGCGCCCTCGGCGACCTCGTCGTCCGCCGCGGCAAGCTCACGATGCTCGCCGCGCCCCTGTTCCTGTGGTTCTCGACTCGTATGTTCGGAGGGCTGCGTGCGGCCCTGAATGAAGTCTTCGACACGGAGGAGAATCGCCCCTGGCCGGTTGCCAAGCTGACCGATCTCGCGATGGTCTTCGTCGGCGGAGCGCTGTTTCTCGCCAACGCCTTCGCCTCCACCGGAAGGGGCGTCGAGGCCCAGCTCGGCACGCTCCTGTTCAGCACGGTCCTGTTCTTCCTCATTTTCAAATTCCTGCCCAGCCGGCGCATCTACTGGCGCACCGGCCTCGTGGCGTCGTTGTTCTGCGCCGTCGGGTTCGAGGTCGCGAAGCGGTTGTACACGCTGTACGTCTCGCACTTCGTCACCCTGGACCGCGCGGCGTCGAGCGCCAATCTGATCGCGGTCCTCTTGCTGCTCCTGTGGATCTACTATACGGCGTTCGTCTTTCTGCTGGGCGGCGAGGTGGCGGAGACGTACGATCTGATGCGCATGCGACGCCTGCAACGCGTGCGCCTCGGATGACTCCGCCACCGATCGATCTCCGCTCCGATACCGTCACCAAGCCGTCGCCAGGAATGCGGCGCGCCATGGCGGAGGCCGAGGTCGGCGACGATGTGCTGGACGGCGATCCCACGACCCGCCGGCTCGAGCAGCGCATCGCCGAGTTGCTCGGCACCGAAGACGCCCTGTTCTTTCCGTCGGGCACGCAGGCCAATCAGACCGGCATCGCGCTCGTCACCGAGCCGGGCACCGAGCTGCTGCTCGAAGCCAACGCGCACCTCGTGCACTCCGAGGTGGCCGGCGTCGCCGCGCTGTCGGGCGTGCAGATCCGGCCGATCACCACGCCCGAGGGCCTGCTCACCGCCGACCTGGTCCGCGGCGCCCTGCGGGCTCCATCCCCACACGTCCCGCGCATCAGGGCACTTGCGATCGAGAACACGCACAACACCGCCGGGGGGCGCGTGCTCGATGCCGCAGGGGTCGACGGGCTGACGCGCGCGGCGCGCGACGCGCGACTCGCGGTCCACCTCGACGGGGCGCGGCTCTGGAACGCCGCCGTGGCCGCCGGCGTGGCGCCCGCGCGGCTGGCACAGGGCGCCGATACGGTGATGGTGAGCATCTCGAAGGGACTCGGCTGTCCCGTGGGGTCATGCCTCGGATTCAAGCGGGAGTGGCGCGCCCGCGCGTGGGAGATCCGCAAACGCCTGGGGGGCGGGATGCGCCAGTCGGGGATTCTCGCCGCGGCGGGATTGTACGCGCTCGATCACAACCTGGCGCGCATCGGTGAGGACCACGCGAACGCCAAACGCTTCGCCGAGCTTCTGTCCGGCAGTCCGACCGTCCGACCGTCCGCCCCAGAGTCCAACATCGTGATGGTCGACCTGCTGCGCAGCGGTGACACACCCGAGTCGGTGTCGCAGCGGCTGGCGCAGGCCGGAGTCCGGCTCGCGCCGTGGGGACCGCGGCGCCTGCGCGCGGTCACGCATCTCGACATCACGAGGGCCGACGTCGAGCGAGCGGCGCGAATCATTCTGGAGACGCTCGCGTGAGCACGCGGCCCGAGCCCAAGTCACAGCCCATGCCGATGGATCGCGCGATCCTGTGGAACCCGCCGGCCGCGGCGGGCACGACGAGCCCTGGGGGACGCTCCACCAGCCGCTCGCCCTATCCGATCTTCTTTCAGCAGGAAGCGGTCATCGCTCTGCAGGAGCACATCAAAAGCTCGCCGACGCAGGCGATTTTCGGATTCCTGATCGGCGATGTCTATCGAGATCCAGAAGCCGGCGCGCTCTATACCGTTATCGACAAAACGCTGAAACTCAGCCAGGCGATCTACGGCGATAAGACGGAAATCGTCGTCTCACGTTTGTGGGAACGGATGCTGGAGCAACTGCGTAAGGCGTCGGCCACCTTGCTGGGGTGGTATCACAGTCATCCGGGGCAGGGCGGCTACCTCACCCCACACGATGTCGAGACCCACGAGAAGTTCTTCACGGAGCCGTGGCAGGTCGCGATTCTGCTCGCGGCCGAAGCGGGCGGCCTCACTGGACGATTCTTTCGCGCGACCCAGGGCGCCGCCGATTGGTTCAAGACACCGCTGCCGTTCTACGAGCTCCTGCAACCTGAGTCCATCAAGCCAGACGGCAAGAAACGCTCGTTCATCACCTGGAGGAATTACAAGCCGTACGGGCCGACACTCACGGGACCGAAGCCCGCGGTGAAGCCGCCCCCCGCACCTGAGCCGCCGGAGCCACCGCCGCCGCCTCCGAAAGCTGAAGGACCGGAGGACGAGGAAGTCGAAGCCAAGGCTGAAGAGGCGCCCAAGCCCCCGAAGACCAAGGAAAAGCCGGCCGCCAAAGAGCGCGGGTTGTTCGGGTTCCGCATCATGCGCTCGAGCGCCGACGACATTCCCGTCGTAAAGACGAGCGCCGACGACGAACCCGCGCCGCCCCCCGAGCCGGTTCCTCCCCCTCCTAAGATCTCCGCCAAGACCCGTCCTGCCGCGCCGGTATTTGTGCCCGAGAAACCGCTTGCCCCGCCGCCGCCCCCGCCCCCCCCGCCGCCCCCGCCGCCCCCGCCGGCAGCATCTCACAAGCCAGACGACCTGCCGTGGGCTGTCACCCCAGAATCAGTGGCATCGATTCCGCCGCCGTCGCCGATGCTGTATCCACCTCCTGCGCCGCGGCGCCCGTCGGGCCCCAAGTTTCGGTTGCTCGAAGAGGAGCCCCAGAAAAAGCCCACCCCCGTCGCCGTTCCGAAGCCGCGTCGCCGCAGACGCCGCGGCCCCTGGCTCAAGCGGCTGACGATTCTCCTGCTGGTCGCCGGCGTGGGCGCCGGGGGATACTGGTACTTCGCGCTGCGCAAACCGCACGTGACGCCGCCTTGGGTGGGCTGGTTGGACCGCGCGAAGCAGTTCGTCTCGAAGATCACAGCCCGCAAGCCCGCGCCGCCGCCGCCGGCCACGGCGCGTCGCCGGCCCGCGGGCAGTGCGCCGCCCGCAGCGCTGCCACCTGCAGCGGTGCCCCCGCCAATCACGGTGCCACAACCCGTCACGGTACCACACCCCGTCACGGTGCCGCAGCCCGTGCCAAAGCCGCCCGCCGTCGCGGCATCACCGTTTGCGCGCTTTGATCGCCTGAGCGACTCGCTGTCGCATGCGGTGCGCAATTTCCACGATCGCGCGGCGTTGTTTGAGAACGGCCGAATGGATTGCGGCGGCCTGGCTACCGGGCTCGTGGCGATGGAAAACCTCTGGATGACCTACAACGCCGAGCGACGGGCACGCATGGCGTCATTCGATCAGCGTCGCGCGACGCAGGATCAGGCCATGTACGCGGCCGTGGATTCGGTCGAAAGCCGCTACGAGCACTCCGGATGTCCGCGGCCATAGGTGGGTTGATCGCCGTGCTCCTCCTGCTGCAGGGCTCCGCACCGCTGCGGAAGAGCGATCTCGTGCGCCTGCTGTCGGGATCCGCGCTGTCGTCCGCCGAGCTCGCACAGCTCGTCAGCCGCCACTGCTTGACGTTCGAGCCGACGGAGCGCGATCGCCACGATTTCCGGTTGCTCGGTGCGGATTCCGCGATGGTTGCCGCGGTCGAGGGGTGCGCGCGCCGCTCGGCGGCACGTCGCGCCGTTGTGGTGGCGCACGTGCGGGCCACCTCGAAACCGCCGGCCGCCCCTCCTCCACCCCCTCCAGCGCCGCTAGCGCCCCCAGCACCACCACCATCCCCCAGGGCCTCCGAACGGTCCGGTTTCGTTTCCGGCGGTGGGCAGCGCGGCACTGCCGCAACGCAGCTGCCGCGTCCATTGGTCTTCGAGGCTCGCGACTCGATCGGCGCGCTGCTGCCGGCTCAGACGGTGGCGTTCACGGGCATCAACGCGCGCATTCAGCCGCCCACAGCCGCGACGGACGCTGCTGGACAGGTCCGCGTTGGGGTGACGCTCGGCGAGCGGGCGGGCTCGGCGACGGTGATCGGGACGATCGGGGTCGTCGAAAAGCAGGTCGCCTTCAACGTCGCGGCCGGGCCGGCGGCGCAGCTCGCGGTGGCGTGCGGTCTCTCGAGCGTTTCGGGTCATTTCGCGATCCGGCCCGACAGCGAGATCGTGCTGCGCGTCTCGGCACAGGATGCGTTCGCCAACGCCACGCCGTTACTCGGCCTCCGCGCCGCCGTCGCCGACGCGCGCATCTTCCGCGTCATGCACATCGCGCAAGACAGCACGCTCGGCACGGTGACGCTGAAGCCTGATCAGGCGGGAACGACCAGTCTCGCGGTGATTGCGAATGGGATGCGGCAGTATCTCACGGTGACGGTCCCACCGCGCGCTGCGCCTGGAAACGTTGACTGTCGCTGATTCCTGTTAACCGCTGTGCGTCGGTTGACCGTTAGCGGTTGACCGTGGCCCAGTAAAATGCCCCAGGCACCCCGCAACGAATCCCGACATCGCTTAGCGCTGCTCCCTGCGGGGGCCTGACGCGGTTCACGAGCGGAAAGCCTGCGGACCTGGGGCACACGAAATATCAACTCTCAATGATCAATGTTCAATGTCCATTGATCATTGGACATTCTACATTCGCGCTTTAATGTAGATTTCCACCGATGATCGCGCTCGCCCGCAAGTATCGTCCGAAGCAGTTCTCCGATCTCATCGCCCAGGACCACGTGGCTGCCGCGCTACGCGGCGCGGTGGCGCAAGGGCGCGTCGCCCACGGGTACCTGTTCGCCGGGCCACGCGGCGTCGGCAAGACCACGGCGGCCCGCATCCTGGCGATGGCCCTGAATTGCGAGCGCCGGAGTGGAAGCACCACCGGCGAGCCGTGCGGCGAATGCGATGCCTGCCGGCGCATCTGGACCGGCGCGGCCAACCTGGATGTCGTCGAGCTCGACGCCGCGTCCAACCGCGGCGTGGACGATGCCCGCGATCTCCGCGAGCGCGCCATGTACGCCGCCAGTACCGAATCGGGCTCAAAGGTTTACATCGTCGATGAAGCGCACATGCTCACCCGCGAGGCGTGGAACGCGCTGCTCAAGATTCTCGAGGAGCCGCCGCCCCGCGTCGTGTTCGTGTTCGCGACCACCGAGCCGCAGAAGATCGCTAATACGGCGGCACCGATTCTGTCACGACTGCAGCGGTTCGACTTCCGCCGCATCGGCCCGCACGCCATCGTCGCCCGGCTGAAAGAGGTGGCCCGGACCGAGCAGCTGCAGGTCGACGACGACGCGCTGCATCTCATCGCTCGCAGCGCCAACGGCGGGATGCGCGACGCGCTGTCGCTGCTCGATCAAGTGCTTTCCTTCGGCGAAGGCGCGGTCACCGCGGCGCGGGTGCGCGAAGTGCTGGGACTGATTCCCGACGAGCTGTACAGCGAGATGCTGCGCGCCATCGTGGAGCGCGACTCCGGAGCCATTTTTCCTCTGGTCGACCGGCTGCTCGAGGCCGGCGCGGACCTCGGCGAATTCGTAAACGGGGCCGCCGAGACGCTCCGCGCGCTGTTGCTGGTCGGCGTGGGTGGCCAGCCGGAAGGAATCACGGAGGGGCTGATGGCGGTCGTGCGCGAGTATGCGCCGCAGTTGCCGCCATCCGATATCGTCCGGCTGCTGACGATCCTGAGCGAGTCGGAAGAGCGGTTGAGCCGGAGCGCGAATCAGCGGCTGCTCGTGGAGGTGCTCTTGCTGCGATGGGCGATGTTGGATCGCACGGTGGAATTGTCGGAGGTGATTGACGCATTGAAAGAGGGGAAGGGGGACGCGGGACGGGGGAAGGGTAACCCGCCCGCTAACGCTCTTGCGCCGTCGGCGCATGCAGTACCCGTCCCCCCTCCCGCTTCCCCCGTCCCCGGGATGAAGTTGGAGCCCACGCTCGAGAACGTGCGCTCGGTATGGACGCAAGTCGTGAGCGACGCCCGCGGCAAGACACCGCTGCTCGGCAGCCTGCTCGCGGAATCGGAGGTCGCCGCTGTCGAGGGCCGCGACGTCCTCCTGCGACCCGGACACGCGGTGCACGCCGAGGGACTCGAACGACAGCGCGAAACGATTGCGCAGCTGGTCGGACGCTACATCAGCGAGGCGCCGCGGATCAAAGTCGTCGAGCAGGGCGCCGGCAAGACCGCTGCGTCGCCGCCGTCACGCATGACCGCCGAGGGGGCTAGTGCGGAGCGCCTCAAGAGTCTGCGCGCAAAAGACCCCACCCTGAGCGCCGCCGTAGACGCATTAGATTTGGAGCTGCTCGAGTAGCTTGCCAACAGTGACGCGAGGGGTAACTTTCGACATATGGCGGATTTATCTAGCCTGCTCCAGCTCTCCCAGCAGATGCAGGGGCGGCTTACCGAGATCCAGACACAGCTGGCGCAGCAGACATTGACGGTCTCGGCCGGTGGCGGCATGGTCCAGGCCACGGTCGACGGGCGGGGGCACATTCGCGGCATTAAGATCGATCCTCAGGCGGTCAGCCAGGGGGACATCGAGATGCTGGAAGATCTCGTCCTTGCCGCGGTGGCGGAGGCGCAGAAGCGCGCGGCCGAATTGTATCAGGCCGAGGTGCGAAAGCTGGCGTCGGGTCTGCCCTTCCCATTCCAGCTGCCGACGCTGTAGGCCCTGCGGCGCCCGTGTCCGCCATCGAGGAGCTCGTGGCGGAGCTCGCTAAGCTCCCCGGCATCGGACGCAAGACCGCTCAACGGCTCACGTTCCATCTACTGAAGCAACCTACGGAAACCGCGGAGCGGCTGGCGGACGCCATCCGGCGGGTCCGCGGGAAGGTCATGCCGTGCCGGACGTGCGGCAATCTCGCGGATGAGGATCCGTGCCCGATCTGCCGCGACCCGCGGCGCGATGCGGCCTTGCTCTGCGTGGTCGAAGAATCGGGTGACGTCAGCGCGATCGAGCGCGCCGGCCGCTACCGCGGCCGCTATCACGTCCTGGGCGGCCGCATCTCGCCCCTGGATGGCATCGGGCCCGACGAGCTGCATCTCGACCGGCTGCTCGCGAGGTTGACGAACGGCTCGGAGGTGCGTGAGGTTATCGTCGCCACAAATCCCTCGATGGAGGGGGAGGCGACCGCCACGTATCTCCAGCAGATCCTGAAGCCGATCGGCGTGCGGGTCACGCGGATCGCGCGGGGCCTACCGGTCGGTGGCGACCTGGAGTATGCCGACGCGGTGACCATCGCTCAGGCGCTGGCGGCACGGCGCGAGATGTCGGAGACCGACTAGCCTCTAGGAGGAGCATGGCCGGGGCCGCAAGCTGGTCTTTCAACGAGAACGATTTCAAGCAAATCCAGACGCACCTGCAGGCGTTCCTCCGTGACTCGAACGCCCGCTGTGCGCTGCTCGTAGACCGCAACGGCCAGCTCGTCGCCACCGTCGGGGAAACGCCGCAGTTCGACCCCACCGCCTTCGCTTCCCTCACGGCCGCCGATTTCAGCGCCAATGACCAGCTCGCGAAAATGATCGGGGAAGCCGAGTTCGCGTCGCTCGTGCATCAGGGCGAGCGCGAGTCGATGTTCCTCGCCGATGTGGCCAAGCGCGTCATCCTCGTGGTGCTGTTCGATCAGCGCGCGACGCTGGGGCTCGTGAAGCTCAAGGCGAAAGGAGCGGTCGAGAACCTGAACAAGGTGTTCGCGGAGATGTTCAATCGGGTCGGGACGGGCCAGGCCCAGAAGGGCGTGCTCGAAGGGGCTGAGGACGAAATTGACAAACTCTTCGGTTAGAGGGACGCGCCCATGTCGATGATCAACTACGCGTCCCGCGAGATCAACTGCAAGCTCGTCTACTATGGGCCGGGCCTCGGTGGGAAAACGACCAACCTGGAACACATCTATGGGAAGGTCTCGCCCAACACGCGCGGCAAGATGATCTCGCTCGCCACCGAAACCGAGCGCACGCTCTTTTTCGACTTTCTCCCCGTCGATCTCGGCACGATCCGCGGCTTCAAGACGCGCTTCCACCTGTACACTGTTCCCGGGCAGGTCTACTACAACGCCAGCCGTAAGCTGATTCTCAAAGGCGTGGACGGGATCGTGTTCGTGGCCGACAGCCAGATCGAGCGCATGGAAGCCAACGTCGAGTCGATGCAGAACCTGTATGACAACATGGCGGAGTACGGCTACGACCTGACCAAGATCCCGTTCGCGATTCAGTACAACAAGCGCGACCTCCCCAACGCCGCGCCCATCAAGGATCTCCAGGCGTCGTTGAACCCCGGCTGGCCGATCGAAGACGCGGCACGCCAGAAGCCGACGCCCGATCCCGCACACCCGGGGGAGAACCTCGTCGAGAAGATCGGCGGTGACTGGGTTGGCAAGGCAACCTACCATGAGGCCGTGGCAGTCCGCGGCGACGGCGTATTCGACACCCTGAAAGCGGTGAGCAAACTCGTTCTCAAGACGTTGAGCTGAAAGCCAGTTCGATGCGGTGGACTCTGCCGAACATCATCACGCTGGCGCGCATCTGCCTCACGCCCGTCATCGCGTTGCTTCCCTTCATCCAGGGGTACTGGCCCAAAGTCATCGCCTTCGTCGTCTTTCTCATCGCCGCGTTCTCGGATCTGGTCGACGGGTATCTCGCCCGCCGCTATGGGAAGATCAGCGAGCTCGGCATGCTGCTCGATCCCATCGCCGACAAGCTGCTGCTCTTCGCCACACTGATTCCCATCTTCTGGATGACCCGTCACCCCACGATCCTGGCCCGCGACAAGGTGGATTACGCGATCCCGTGGTGGGGCAGCCTGCCGGTCTGGGTCGCGCTGCTGCTCGTGGGGCGTGAGGTGTTGATCACGGCGTTCCGTTTCTTTGCCAAGCGCCGCGGCATCGTGATTCCGGCCATGGGCGCCGGGAAGCTGAAGGCGGTCGCGCAGAACATCTTCATCGGCGCGACGATCGCCTGGTTCGCCTGGAAGGACGCCATTGCGCAGATGCATCTCGCCGGCGACTTCCGCAACTTTTGGGATCAGTTCCACGGCTGGTTCGTGGCGATCACGCTGGCGGGCGCCATCGTGCTGACGATCTACTCCCTCCTCGTCTACCTCTACCGCTACCGGGCGCTCTTCAAAGTCGGCAAGTGAAGCTCGAAGTCGTCACGATCGGCACCGAGCTGCTGTTGGGCCAAATCATCGATACGAATGCGGCCGAGCTGGGCCGGGCACTGGCCGGCGCAGGCGTGGAAGTTGTCCGGCACGTCTCCGTCGCCGATCGTCCCGAGGCCATCCGCGCCGCAGTCGCCGAAGCGCTGGATCGCACCGGCTTCGTCCTGACGACGGGCGGCCTCGGCCCCACGCGCGACGACATCACGAAGCGGGAGGTCGCCGGCCTCTTGGGCAAGCCTCTCGAGCTGGACGCCGCGGTGTTGCGCGCGCTCGAGGAACGCTTCCAGCGACTCGGCCGCGCCATGCCGGCCGTGAACCGCACGCAAGCAGAGGTTCCCGCCGGTGCGACGGTCTTGCCGAATCCTCGGGGCACCGCGCCGGGCCTTTGGGTCGAAGACCGCGGCCGCGTGGTCGTCATGCTCCCCGGCGTCCCGTCGGAAATGCGGGGGTTGCTTGCCGAAGAAGTGCTGCCACGGCTCGCGCAACGAAACCCGGGAACGGTCGTCCGCTCGCGCACGGTGCGCACGACCGGCATCGCGGAGTCCGCGCTGGCCGAGCGCGTCGGCGCGATCGAAGAGGAAATCGCGCCGCTCACCTTGGCTTACCTTCCTTCAGTCGAAGGCGTGGAGCTCCGCGTGACGGCTTGGGGACTGCGCGCCGATGACGCGGAGCGCCGTCTCGCTGCCGCAACGACGCAGCTGCGCGAGCGCGCCGCAGAGCACTGCTATGGCGAAGACGGGACGGATCTCGCCGCTGTCGTGCTGAATCAGCTGCGCGCGCGTAAAGCGCGACTCGTCGTGGCCGAATCCTGCACGGGTGGTCTCGTGAGCGGCCGGATCACGGCCGTTCCCGGCGCCTCCGATGTGTTCATCGGTGGGGTCGTCGCTTACGACAACGTCGTCAAAAGCGGTATGCTCGATGTCCCTCCCGAGCTGCTCGAGAGGCATGGCGCCGTGTCGGAAGCCGTCGTCGCTGCGATGGCCGAGGGTGTACAGCGGCAATTTGCCGTGGATGCGGCGATCGCGGTCACGGGGATCGCCGGCCCGACCGGTGGTACGCCGGAGAAACCGGTGGGGACGGTCTGGATGGCGGCGCGCTACGGATCCGAGGCCCCCCGAGCGCTGAAACGCATTTTCCCCGGGGATCGCGGCGAGATCCGCGCTCGCGCCGCGCAGGCCGCAATCGATCTGTTGCGACGCCTCCTCGCAGGGGGGGGCCACCAATGAATCGCATCAACGCACCCGACGGGACGCCCCTCGTGTACGACGCGTATGAGCCGGCGCAGCCCGCCGTCGCGGTGCTCTTCCTGCACGACTGGTATCCTCAGCCCACGGGCCTGGCGGAGGCCTTCGGGGAAACCGGGGCGCAGCTCCAGGACGCGGGATTCGCCGCGTACTTGCTGGATCAGCGAGGGTCTGGTCGCTCCGGCGGGCGGCGCGGACATCTGTCGCGCTTCAGCCAGCTGCTCGGCGACCTGCAAGCCTTCCGTCGTGCCGTCCGCCGCCGGCAGGACATTCCGCAGATCCTCGTCGGGCACGGATTCGGCGGGCTCATCGTGCTGCGGTATCTCGAGACCCAGCCGGGCGAGCCGCCGGTGGCCGCCGTCGTCGCGTGTCCCTGGTTGGCCTCCCGCGTCCGCCCCGCAGTCTGGAAACGCCTGGCGGCGAGGCTCGCCGACCTCTGGCCCACGCTCCCCACGGGACGAGGCGCGGCCTACATGACGGCGGGCGCACGGGCCGAGCTGCAGTGGGCCCAGCGCGCAGTCGTCGCCGACTGCCAGCGAATCGAGCGGCCGCTGCTGCTGTTGCTCGGCGAGTCGGACGAGGTGATCGACGCGAGCGCGGTCCGCGGTCTCGCCGATCAACTCGGGTCGCGGGCCACCGTGCTCGCCTATCCCGCGTTGGGTCACGACCTTCTCACGGACAGAGGCGTGCGTCGGGAATTGAGTGGCTTCATCGCCGAGTTCCGATCTGTCGGTCACCATCCAAGGATCGCGTGACCCCGGGGCTTCCGTCCTGAGTTTTGCCGTCTATCTTGTTGTCAGACTGAAAGTTCCAAATCCATGACCAATAAACGCCACGCGCATTCGCCGCCGCATCAAGCTACTCCCCCACGCGCTCCGTCTCTCGATCCCGACACGGGAGAACCGCTGGAGACCACAGCTGCGTCTGCTGCGCCGGCACCCGGTGCGCCCGCGGCGTCTCAACCAGCGCCGGAGGCGTCCGAGGTAGAGGTTTGGAAGGATCGGCATCTCCGACTCGCCGCCGAGTACGACAACTTCCGCAAGCGGTCCGCCAAAGAGCGCGCCGAGGTGTGGGGGCGGGCGCAGGCGGAGATCGTGTCGCGGCTCGCTGACGCCCTCGACGATCTGTCGCGCTTCGCGCACATCGATCCGGCGGAGATCGATTCGAAGACGCTGCACGATGGCGTCGATCTCGTGGAGCGAAAGATCTGGAAGGAGCTCGAGGCCATCGGCGTCACCCGGATCGATCAGGCGGGCGTCCCGTTCGATCCGCACGTGCACGAGGCGGTCACCACGCAGCCGGCCCCGAAACCGGAGCTCGATCACACCGTAGGCCAGGTGGTGCAACCAGGCTATAAGATGCGCGATACATTGCTGCGGCCGGCACGGGTGGTGGTGCTGACCTGGCAGGGACAGTAATGGCAGCACAGCGCGACTACTATCAGGTGTTGGGAGTCGCCGAAACTGCCACGACGGATGAAATCAAGAAGGCATTCCGGCGGCTGGCCAAGCAGTACCACCCCGATCGCAATCCCAACAATCCGCAGGCGGCCGAGCGCTTCAAGGAGATCAACGAAGCGCACGACGTGTTGAGCGATACCGAGAAGCGCAAGAAGTACGATCAGCTGCGCCGCTACGGTGCCTTTGCCGGTCCCGGAGGCTTTAGCGGAGGTAGCGGCGCCCGACGCGGCCGCAGCGCACCGCAGGACAGCGGCGACTTCGACATCTCGGACCTTGGCGGCCTGGGCGACATCTTCTCGTCGATTTTCGGACGACGTGGCGCCGGTCGCGAGGCTGAGCCGGAGGAAACCGAGACCGAGGTCACGATTCCGTTCCGCACTGCCGCGCTCGGCGGCACGGTGCCGATCACGCTCGCGATGCCCGAAGTCTGTCCGACGTGTGGTGGATCTGGCGCCGCGAAGGGCGCCACCATCAACACCTGCCCCGAGTGCAAAGGGCGCGGCACGGTGTCGTTCGGGCAGGGTGGATTCGCCGTCAACCGTCCGTGTCCGGTCTGTCGCGGCAAGGGAACGGTGCCCTCACAGCGTTGCCCGACGTGTCGGGGCAGCGGCGAGCTGCGCGTCGAGAAGCGAATCAACGTCGATATTCCTGCTGGGGTCGAGGACGGTACGCGGCTGCGGCTCAAGAATCAGGGACCGAAAGGCCGTGGCGATCTCATCGTCGAGATCCATATTGCGCCGGATCGCTTCTTTCGGCGCGAAGGACTCGATCTGATCGGCGTCGTGCCGATCAATCTGGCGCAGGCGCTGCTCGGCTCGCGGATCAAGGTCAAGACGCTCAACGACAAGCGCGTCGTGTTACGGATTCCACCGGGCACGCAGCACGGCCAGAAATTCCGCATCCCGGGTCATGGCATCGAAAAGAACGGCCGGCGCGGGGACATGTACGTGGAGGCACACGTCACGCTGCCCGAGAAGCTCAGCGCCGAGGAGCAGGAGGCGGTCAAGAGTTTTGCGGAGAAGGCGGGCTTGAAGTACTGACGAGTGTCCTGCAACTTGGCCTGTTGCCGTCTCACAACGGTTCTTGATGGGGTGTAGGTCAACTGGCAGACCGCCCGGCTGTTAACCGGGAAGTTGGAGGTTCGAGTCCTCCCGCCCCAGTTTCAGTTACGTCCCGCCTCCAGTGACGGGGTGATGCGGACCATCACGACGCCGTGTGCCGGCACCGTGGCGTTGAAGCGGTCGGTCATCGCGCCGACGTCGCTGTGGGTCCAGAGATCGCGCACGCGCGCGGAGCCCCGCACCCCCAGCGCGCGCCATGACGCCGTGACGACGGTCTGCAAACCCGACCGGTTGAGCAGGACCACGGCGCGCGAGCCATCGGCGAGCGGTTTGGACCAGACCTGGAGGTCCGGCGCCGGTTCCTGCACCAACATTCCCTGCACGCCCAACGAGTCTTGGTCAACCGCGATCACCTCTTTGTTGGTGAGCATGTCGCGCGTCACCGCGGTCATGGTGCGGACATCGTTGCCGGCCATGAGCGGCGCGGCCATGACGGCCCACAGACTGAAGTGGGCGCGGTACTCGTCGTCCGTCATGCCCCCATTGCCCACTTCCAGCATATCGGGATCGTTCCAGGCGCCCGGGCTGGCGGCGTGCCCGTGCTGACTCGAGAGGTCCAGGATGGCGATCATGCTGGCCCACCGGTCACCGATGTCGCCGGTGGTGCGCCACAAGTTGCCGGTGCGTGGGCCCCACTCCCACGGCTGGTTCGAGCCCCACTCGCAGATACTAAAGACGATCGGGCGCCGCGCTTTGGCGAGGGCATCGCGGAACTTGGCATACTGGGTCGGCGCGTCGAGCCCCTCTGAGTTGCACCAATCCTCCTTGACGTAGTCCACGCCCCACTCGGCGAACGTGCGCGCATCGATCTCCTCCGAGCCGTAGGTCCCGGGGCGGCCTTGGCACGTGAGGCGACCGGCATCCGTGTAGATCCCGAACTTCAGCCCCTTGGAATGCACGTAGTCGGCGAGCGGCTTGATTCCACCCGGGAAGCGGGCGGAGTCGGCCACGAGCCGGCCAGCGCGGTCGCGCGCGACTTGCCAGCAGTCGTCGATCACGACGTACTCGTATCCCGCGTCGCGCAACCCGCCCGAGACCATCGCGTCCGCCGTTTCCCGGATCAGCTGGGCGCTCACGTTGCAATGAAAGTGATTCCAGCTGTTCCATCCCAGCGGGGGCGTGCGGGCGAGACCATTGTCGAGCAGGGGCGCGTAGGACGAACGAGCGTGACCGGTGCCGAATACGAGCGCGAGGCAGAGCAGCATCGGGAATCGCGCGGACACGATGGGCCTCTTCGGGGGGGGGGAGTGCCGTGGCAAGGCCGCAAGGCGCATGCCGTTCGTCCCGCCGTTGCCCTGGTGCAGCGGGTGCCGTACGCGTGCCGCACCTCGGGGCCGCTCGCCGTTCGCTTCATTCCGCAACCGGCGGGCACGCGCCTTGCCTACCGGAGGCTCGAATGAAGCGCGACGTCCGCTACCTCGTCGTCGCCGGCGCGATCGCCTGCGGGGGGGGCCCCGCGCCTCCGGGGCAATCCACGCCTGGGACCGGCGCGGTCACCACGGTCGTCCCGTCCGAAACGGATGCGCGCGTGACGCGGGTGGAGGAGATGTTGCGCGGCGTGCCTGGCCTCGAGGTCACCCAGCTTCCGGACGGGAACTATCGGCTCCGCATCCGTGGCCGGCGCAGCATCCGAGGCGATTCCGACAACGATAATCCCCTGCTCGTGCTGGACGGCATCACGATCCCGAACGAGTCCATCGGGAGCATGCTGGCGGACATTGCGCCCAGCGACGTAGCGCGCATCGAGGTACTCAAGGATGCGGCGGCGACAGGCATGTACGGATCACGCGGCGCCAACGGCGTGATCGTCATTACCACCAAACGGGCACGATAGGAGGCACCGCCGTGGCGTGTCGCATCACGCGGTTGGCGGTTGTGTTCGCGCTGGTCAGCGCCGTTCCCGCCGCTGGACAACAGGCCGGAGCCGTCGAGCTCGGCGCGTTCGCGCGGTACACCAATTTCGATAACAGCCTGGCGATGGCGAACACGTTCGGCGCGGGTGGGCGAGTGTCGGTCGCGCTCCGGCCCAGGTTCGCGTTCGAGCTCGATCTGTCGCGCACCAGGGCCTCGACTGACCGGACGGGGAGTTCGGTGACGTACACGCCGCTGCACGCCCGCGTGATCGGGGCGCTCCCAGCCGGGGAACGCATGGACGTTCTCGTGGGAGGGGGCTACGTGCGCAACTCGTACGGTGGTGCCTTCGAGGCGAGCGACGACGGCGTCTCGGCTATTCTGGGGCTGCGCTATCACGCGAGCAACCGGGTGTGGATGCGTCTCGGCGTTGACCTCGACCTCATGTTCCACCCGTCGAGCACGAGTCCCTTCTCCTTCTACAACGGCAACTGGAGCCTGCAGCTCGGTGCCGGCGCGCGCCTCACCGGCGGGCGGCTCATAGGTGATAGGTCTGCTTCGCTAGGTCGTACGCGAGTGCGCGCGCCATGACGCGCGCATCACTCTCGTCGATCACGTGGCGCGCGACGAGTCCGGCGAGGTAGTTGGCATCCATGCGGCGCGCCAGGTCATGCCGTGCCGGGATCGAGCAAAACGCTCGCGTGTCGTCGTTGAACCCTGCGGTTTTGTAGATTCCCGCCGTCTCCGTCGTCCGCTCGCGGAACCGCCGCATCCCCTCCATCGAATCGAAGAACCACCACGGCGGACCGAGGCGCACCGCCGGGTAGTGCCCGGCCAGTGGCGCTAACTCCCGGCTGTAGGTGGACTCGTCCAACGTGAACAGGACCAGCGTCAGCCGTGGGTCGTTGCCGTAGGTGTTCAGCAGCGGACGCAGGTTGCGCGTGAACTCCGTCGCCACCGGGATGTCGCCGCCCATGTGGGGACCGAAGCGCTCGAACACTTGGCTGTTGTGGTCGCGGAGCGCGCCCGCGTGGAGCTGTATCACGAGACCGTCGGTCAGCGACAAGCGAGCCATTTCCATCAGCATGTGGGCAGTGAAGCGGCGCTCGTCTTCGAGCGTAGCCTCGCCCTGCCGCGCCCGCTGAAACAGGCGCTCTGCTTCCTCCTCGGGCAGGAGGGCGGTGTACGGTTCGAGCACCGCGTGATCGGTCGCGGTGGCACCCAGCTGCTTGAAGTACGCACGGCGGTCGGCGATTGCGCGTACGAAGCTGGTGCAATCGCGCGCGCCGAGCGCGTCGAATTCGTGCGAGGCGATCTTGAACAACGCGTCCGGCCGAAACGTCGGGATGACGCGGCCCTTCCAGCCGGATTTGCGGATCGCCTCATGGTGCTCCAGGCTGTCGGTCGCCGCGTCGGTCGTCGCCAACACCTCGATGTTGAAGCGCTCGAACAGCGCGCGCGGCCGGAACTCGGCGCTCTGGAGCTTTTCAACTATTTGGTCGTAAATCCGTGAAGCAGTTTCGCCGGATAGCGAAGACCGAATACCGAATACCGCCTCTAGTTCATAATCGAGCCACGCCCCGCTCGGCGTGCCGCGAAACAGGTAATAGTGCTTAGCGAATAGTTGCCAGATGTGCCGAGGGTCGCCTTTCAGCAGGTCATCGAGCGGCACCCCGTTGGCATACAACAGACGCAGGATGTAGTGATCGGGCTTAACGATCAGCGAGGCCGGCTCGGGGAACGCCGCGTTCTCGGCGAGAACGCGCGCGTCCACGTGGCCGTGAGGCGACACGATCGGGAGATCCCGCGTCTCGGCGTACAACTCGCGGGCGACCCGTCGTACCGACGGATCGGGGTCAAAGTAGCGATCCGGATTTAGAATCGAGTCCCTAGCCCCCAAGCCCTAGGCCCCAGGCCCTAGACAGTCGGCGTCCAGCCTGGCGCGTACTCCCGCTGCCAATAGGCCATCGCCGCATCGTCGCCCTGGATATGGCCGGTCGCGGGATCGACGCGGAGCGCGCGACCCGTCCACTGCGCGATGTTGCCGAGATGGCACAGCAGCACGCTCCTCGCCCCTTCCTCGATCGGCTGGCGGAGCGCTGCGCCGGTGCGAATCGCGGCCACGAAGTTCTCGATGTGCAGGCGGGTCATGTCGTCGTCGGAGCTGATGTTGAGACCGTCACCCGCCTGCGTCGCGAGATTCTGCTTGACGACCGTGTTCTTGAGGTCGTAGACGACGTACCCGTCGCGGTCCATCACCACGCTCCCGGTCGTGCCGAGGATTGCGGTACCGCGCGAGCGGCCGTAGGTGGCCAGGCCGTTGCAGCTCTGTCCCTCCCAGATGATGGTCTTCCCGCCGGGGAACTCGAACGCGGCTTCCTGGGTGTCGGGGAACTCCCAGTCATCGTCGAAGTGATAGCGACCGCCGGTCGACGTCACGCGAGTGCAGCGGTCTACGCCCAACGCCCAGCGGCACACGTCGATCTCGTGCGTACCGTTGTTGGCGATCTCGCCCGTGCCCCAGCGCCGGAACCAATGCCAGTTGTAGTGGATCACGTTGTCGTGGTAGGGCGTGTGAGGCGCCGGGCCCTGCCACAACTCGTAGTCGAGGTTTCCGGGCACCGGCGCGGGCTTACCCCGCCCGATGGTGCCCCTCGTGTTGGCATACCAGGCGCGGGCCTGGTACGGCTTCCCGATGAGTCCCTCGCGAACCGCCTGGACGACCTCCATGGAGCGCGGGGCCGAACGCTGCTGCGTGCCCATCTGCACGACTCGGCCGTGTTTGCGCTGCGCTTCCACGAGCAGCTCGCCTTCGCGCGCGTTGTGCCCGCACGGCTTCTCCAGGTAGACGTGCTTGCCGGCCGACATTGCGAGGATGGCGGCGGGCGCGTGCCAGTGATCGGGCGCCGCGATCACGAGCGCGTCGATAGACTTGTCGTCGAGCGCGCGCCGGAAGTCGGCGAGGCTTTTCACCGATTTGCCCTGCGCCTGGCTCACGGTCGCTGCAGCCTTCGCGAGCACCGTGCTGTCCACGTCGCACACCGCGGCGACCTCGGCGTTGGGCGTCTTGGCGAACGTTTTCGCCAGCACGGTCCCGCGGCCGTTCAGGCCCATCACGCAGACGACGACCTTTTCACTCGGGGAGCCGGAACCGAACAGCGGCACACGGGCCGCCATCAGGCCGAGCCCCGCGCTGGAAATGGTTTTCACGAAGCGACGGCGTTTCATAGTGGCCTCACTTTGATGCTGCGGAAATAGACTTCGTCACCGTGGTCCTGCAAGACGATGTGGCCGCGTCGCTTTTGTCCGAACCCAGGGATCGTCTTGTACTTGCTCGCCGCGAGTAGGGAATCCATGCGCGCGGTGCCGAGCTCGAACTCGACGACTTTCTGCCCGTTGAGCCAGTGCTCGCCGTGGTTGCCGCGGAACACGATGCGCGAGCGGTTCCACTGACCCACGCGTTGCAGGTGCTTCCGGTCGTTGGGCGCGATCAGGTCGTACAGCGCGGCGGCGCGGTGGCTCGGAAGCTTGCCGTCCTCGTGCCGGTCGTCATCGAGCATCTGATACTCGAAGCCGAGAGCGGAGTGGGTGGGGCCGCCCTGGGTGCCCGCGCCGCCTTGGGCCAGCGACATCGCTTCGGACACGTTGTATTTGACGCCGCTGTTCGCGCCCGGCGTGACTTTCCACTCGAAGCTCAGCTCGAAATCCGCGAACGAGTCCACGGTCATGAGGTCGCCGCCGACGAGCGGCCGCCCGTCGGCCACGCGTGGCACGTTCCCGCTCGCGATCTTCTTGATCGCGCCGTCCACGACGACCCAGTGGCCGGTGGGGACGGTGTCGTAGCCCAGGCCGCGCCATCCGGCGAGCGTGTGGCCGTCGAAGAGCAGGCGCCAGCCGGCAGTGCGTTCGGCGGGGGTGAGCGTGTTGGGACTGGATTGGAGTAGAGAGAGGAACAGAACGGCAGCTATCATAGAGTAGACCTCTAGACCCTTTCTTTTCTCTCCAAAAGGAAGCGAGAGAGCATGTCATCCTGAGCGCCGAAGGCGCGAAGGACCTGCTTTTCGGTGGCCGATCCTTCGCCATGCGTGCGTACTCACCAAAAGCATGTCCATCAAAAGCAGGTCCACCAAAAGCAGGTCCTTCGCTTCGCTCAGGATGACAAGCCGCTGCTTGCTTTTTAAAAAAGAAAAACGAAGCAAGAGAGGCTGTCATCTGACTTCGACCGGTTCCAGCCGCGGCGCCAGCAAATGAATGATCGTCCACGCCGTGACGTAGGCAAATCCGCAGACAGCGAAGATCGAGGCGTAGTTGCCCCCCGTCGCGTCGAGAATCAGGCCGGTGAGCAATTGGAACAGCACGCCGCCCATCGCGCCGGCGAAGCCCCCGATGCCGGAGACGGACGCCACGGCGCTCGGCGGGAACATGTCGCTCGCGAGCGTATAGACGTTGGCCGACCAGCCTTGGTGCGCGGCGGCCGCCAGGCTGATGATGAGGACCGCGCCCCACAGGCTTCCGACGCGCGGCGCCAGGGCGGTGGGCACGATCGCGAGCGCCATCAGCAGCATCGCCGTTTTGCGCGCGCGGTTCACAGTCCAGCCGCGTTTGATCAGACTACTCGACAGCCAGCCGCCGCCGATAGATCCCACGTCCGCGATGACATACACCGTAATAAGAGGAAGGGCGACCTGCGCGAGCTTGACGCCGTAGGTCCGGTCCAGGAATTTCGGCAGCCAATACAGATAGAACCACCAGACCGGATCGGCGAGGAACTTGCCGGCGACGATGGCCCATGTCTGGCGTACGGTGAGGAGGCGGAGCCACGGAACGCGGGGCTCGGGGCTAGGGGTTGGGGCCTCGTGGCTCGGGCTTCGGTATAGTGCCAACCACAGAAACAGCCACAAGAATCCCAGCGACCCCGTCACGACAAACGCCCAGCGCCAGCCCCAGTTCAGCGCGATCAACGGAACGATGAGCGGCGTAAGGATCGCGCCGGTGTTCGTGCCGGCGTTGAAGATGCCCGTGGCGAGGGCCCGCTCCTCTTTGGGGAACCATTGGCCCACGCTCTTGATGGCGCCGGGAAAGTTGGCGGACTCGCCGAGGCCGAGCAGCGCGCGCGCGGCGGCAAAGGCCGCGGTGGTGCGGGCGAACGCATGGCCGATCGCCGCGAGGCTCCACACGACGACCGCGGTGGCAAAGCCGCGCCGCACACCCACGCGGTCGAGCCACCATCCAGCGATTAGGAAGCCGAATGCGTAAACAAACGTGAACGAGTAGACCACGGCCGCGTACTGCGACTCGGACCAGTGGAGCTCGAGCTGCAACGTCGGCGCGAGGATGCTCAGCACCTGCCGATCCATGTAGTTGATCGTGGTGACAGCAAACAGCAGGGCGCAAATCGTCCAGCGGTAGCCGAGGCGGGGCGTTGGGGGGGCGGCCGTGGACGTCACAGTGTGACGCCTTCTTTCCAGATCGCGATCTCGCGGTAGCCGTGCTTCTCGTTGTTGGCGAGCTTCCGCCCTGACGCCACGTCGAGGATCAGTGCGAACAGCTCGTCCGCGAGCTGGTCCATCGTCGCGGTACCGTCGAGGAACGCTCCCGCGTTGAGATCGATCCAATGCGGCTTCTTCTCGGCAATCGCGGTGTTGGACGAGATCTTGAGCGTGGGCACGGGGAAACCGAGCGGGGTGCCGCGGCCCGTCGTGAAGAGCAGCACGGTGGCGCCGCTCGCGACCAGGGCCGTGGACGACACGCCGTCGTTCCCTGGCGATTCGAGCAGCGCCAGACCTCCCGCTCCCGTCGCCGCGGGCGCGCCGTACCGCAGCACCTGCGTCACGGCGGCTTGGCCGCCTTTCTGGATCGCGCCCAGCGATTTCTCTTCGAGCGTGGTCAGGCCCCCCGCGACGTTGCCCGGCGACGGGTTCTCGTAGATCGGCTGCCCGTGGCGGATGAAGTAAGCCTTGAAATCGTTGATCAGGGTGACGATCTGCCGAAACACGGTCTCGTCGACCGCCCGGTTCATCAGCAGCCGCTCGGCCCCGAACATCTCCGGCACTTCGGTGAGGATCACGCCGCCGCCCAGCGCGGTCACCCGGTCGGCGATGCGCCCGACGAGCGGGTTCGCCGTGATGCCGCTCAACCCGTCCGAGCCGCCGCATTTGTGGCCGAGGATGAGATCGGACGCGGGGCACTCCTCGCGACGATCGCCCCTCATTGCGGCGACGAGCTGCCCCAGGGCCTCTAGCCCCGCGTCCACCTCGTCGGTGACGTCCTGCGAATTAAAAAACCGGAGGCGGTCGCGGTCGACGGTGCCCGCGAGCTCGAGGAGCGCGTCCATCTGGTTGTTCTCGCAGCCGAGGCCGAGGACCAGGACGCCGCCCGCGTTGGGATGGCGCAGCAGGCCGGCGAGGGTCCGCTGCGTGTTGCGGAGGTCGTCGCCCAGCTGGCCGCATCCGTAGGGGTGCGAGAAGCTGTAGACGCCGTCAAGGCGCCCCTGGAACCGCGCCGCGCCTTCGCGCGCAATGCGCTCTGCCGCATGGTTCACGCAGCCGACCGTGTTGAGGATCCACACCTCGTTGCGCGTACCGACGCGGCCGTTGGGTCGGCGGTAGCCCATGAACGTGGGGGCGGGTAGGGACGCAGCATGCTGCGCCCCTACCGCCCGGGCCGGCTCGTATGAATACTCGAGCACGCCCTCCAGGCACGTCTTGAGATTGTGCGAGTGGACCCACGCGCCACAGGCGATCGGCGCAGTCGCGGCGCCGATGGGGAAGCCGTATTTGACGACCGTTTGTCCGCGCGCGAGCGGACGTAACGCGACCTTGTGACCGGCGGGGACGTCCTCGGCGAGCACGACGCGCTCGCCTTCGACCACCAGGTCCTCCCCCGCGGCGAGCGCTTGAACCGCCACCGCGACGTCATCCGCCGGGTGGATTCTGACGGCCCGGGCGGCCAGGGTCACCGGGTGAAATCCCGGTAATACGTCTCGATCTGGTCGGGTGTGGCGGTCCCGGAGAGGATCACGATCCGGTGACGAAACGTCGTCGATTGTCCCGGCGCCAGCCGGAAGTTGCGCTCGCTCTTTCCGTTCGTGAACACCTTCTCGCCGAGCGGATTGGCGGCAAAGAGGCCGTAGCCGCGGGCGTGCCAGTAGGTCGGGAACCCCACGTTCCCAGGATGGTCGAGAATCGCGAGCGTCACGGGCTCCCCCTGTACGACGCCCGTCAGCATCGTCCAGCGCCCGCGCGTACCCCAGACCGAGTCGCCCTCGATGCCCTCGGAGCTGTGATAGTGACCGGTGACGCCCTCGTTGTTGAGCATGGGGACCGTCGTGGCGTGTCCGGCTGCATCGGTGAACACCTCTGGCGTGTTAGCGGGCTGCTCCAGCGGCCGCGCCACGCGCAGACCGATCAGCCCTTCCTTATTATCGGTGAAGGTGACGGGTGCGGCGAGCGCCGTCAGGGTCGTGATCCGATCAATGGTGCGCAGTCCGTCCGCGGCCCGGAAGGCGAAGCGGGTGTCCTCGCGCAGCAGCGGCTTGCCTTGGGAGTTCACCCAGTCGGCCGTTACCTCGAGCGCCCCTTCTCCAGACCCGCTCTGGGCGCGGCGCACGGCGCGATGGAGAATGGTGCCCATCTTGTCGGCCCGCGCCGTCGGGATCGCGTCCGAGTTGTTCCAGAAGTCCAGCCCGTTCACGTCCCCGTGATCGAACCAGAGCCCGACCTGGTGCGGGTGATCGACGCGCTCTCCCGGCCGGGGGTCGAGAGGCCAGCCGCGTGTGACGACGACGCCCGACGCCGCGCGGAGCGGGTAGAGCGCCGGCTTCTTGAGCGTCGTCGGCCAGATGTAGGAAGTGAAGGGTTTGCCGTCGACCAGTACGTCGACCCGCCGCAGATCTTCGTGCGGCACGACTTCGATGCGGGGCGCTACACCCTGCGCGTGTAGGGGCGCAGCATGCTGCGCCCCTACCCACGTCACAGCCAGACCCAGCCACCACGACAGCCAAGGCTTGCGCATGGTGTTCCGCCTCCTCAACCCATCACGATGTCTTGCTTGCCATCATCGAACATCACCTTGCGGCCGGTGTGCATCGCGGCGACGGTCATGCACAGGGCCACGGCGTGGCTGTAGCCGGCGTCGATGTTCGCGTTGGTCTTGCCACGCGAGCGGACGCACTCCATCCAGTTCCGCACGTTGGCAGTGGTGGAAGAGTCGCCGCCGGTGTTCGCCGCGGTCTCCGTCGGCGCCACCTCGGAGAGCTTCATCGTGGGCAGCTGGTTCGCCTTCATGCCCATTTCCGCCGCGGAGCGCTCGGTGAGCCCGCCGTTGGGCGAGATCTCGTTCGTATCGAGGTTCAACATCCCCGCGTTCGAGTAGTACAGTTCCTTCGTGCCCCCGGCGCCGTTCGTCATGCGCGACGCGTACACCACCTGGAAGCCCTTGGTGGGATCGTCGAGCGGCCCGTATTCGAACACGATCGTGGCCGTATCCCAGTTCTTGCGACCGTCCTTCCACAGGTAGACGCCGCCGTTGGCCACGACACTGCGCGGGCGCGGGAAGCCGGTGAACCAGTGCACCGTATCGATCTGGTGGACCATCCACTGGTCCGGGATCCCCGAGGAATAGGGCCAGAAGAGGCGGTACTCGAGGTACTTGCGGGGATCCCATGCCTCGAACGGCATGTACGCCAGAAAGCGCTTCCAATCAGTGTCCGTCTCCTTGATCGTCGAGACGAGCTGGGGCCGGCGCCAACGCCCGGGCTGATTCACGTTCCACGTCATCTCCGCCATGACGATGTCGCCGAACTTCCCCGACCGGATGAACTCGTTGGCGGCCTGATAGTTGGCGGCGCTGCGTCGCTGGGTGCCGATCTGCACGACGCGGTCCGACTTCTTCACGGCGTCGCGGATCGCGATGGCCTGCTCCATGCTGTGAGCGAGCGGCTTCTCGATGTACGCGTCCTTCCCGGCCTGGATCGCCTCGACGCCGTGGTAGGCGTGCAGGAAGTCGGGGGTCGAGATCATCACGGCGTCGGCGACCTTCGCCGCGTACATCTCCTCGTTGTTCCGGAACGCGCGCGGCTTCGCGCCCATCACGCGCTCGATCTCGGCCACGCCTTCGTCGCGGCGCCGGTTCCAGATGTCCGACACGGCGACAATCTCGAAGTTCAGCGCGGGGCCGGCGGCCTTGAACGCCGGGAGCAGCGCCTGGCGGAACCGGTCGGAGAACCCGACGATCCCCACGCGGACGCGGTCGTTCGCGCCCAGGATGCGCGCGTAGCTCGCTGCCGGGATCGACACCGCGGCGATGCCAGCGGCCGCCGTCTTCACAAACTCGCGACGAGGCATCCGCTGCTCCTTGTTGTTCTTATGACTGGACATCTGCACCTCCCGTCAGGATTGGGTGCGGCGCCGCACCGAAAGGCCCGCCAATACGCCGCGCATGTAAGCGAACGACTGTTTCATCCCGGGCAAGGGGTCGTCGGCGTCGATCTCGTACTCGAGGTTGACGTAGCCCGCGAAGCGCATCGCCGCGAGCTGCCGGAAGATGTCGACGATCGGGACCGCGCCCTCGCCCACGATGCACTGGCTGGCCTTCGCCGACAAGTCGCGCAGGTCCTTGGCGTGCATGTCGAGCAGCCGCGGCCCCGCGTCGGCGATTGCCCGCACGACGTCGGTGCCGGTCCGCACAGTATGCCCGATGTCGATGCACAGACCCATGCGGCCGTCCATCGTCCGGACCTGCTTCAGCACGTCGTAGGGGGAGGGGAAGTGCGTGTCCTCCGGCCCGTGGTTGTGGATCGCGACCTTGATGTCGTACCGCTTGGCGAAGCGCTCGATGCGCGGAAGGATCACGGGGTCGGCGGTGGCGACGATGAGGGACATCCCCGCGCCTCTCGCGTACGCGAAGTACTTCTCGACGTCGGGGTCGGTGTCCTGCTCGAAGGTGATCGTGCCGCCGCCGACGATCTGGAGCCCGGCGGCTTCGAATTCGCGCCGCGCCGCGGCCAGCTCCTGGGGCGCCAGCTCGTATGGTAGGTGGACCGATTTGAGGTTGATGTAGGGGGTGCCCAGCGCCTTCACCATCTCGATGGCCTGGGCGCGCGGGAACTTGCGGAGCGAGTAGCTGGCGACGCCCAGCCTCACCCCCTCGCTCCCCCTTCCAGAGTCCTCACCCCCTGTCCCCCTCTCCGTTCCGGGGAGGGGGGACGTCATGCGGGGAGCAAGGATCGCCGCCGCGCTCGTCGTCAGAAACGTCCGCCGGTCGGGCACGCTCAGTACCCCGGGTTCTGGGGGTACGGGATGCTGGTGCGGTCGATCTGGATCTGCGGGATCGGTCGCAGCACGTGGAACGGCTTGATGTTGTTCTTGGCGTCGGGGTTGTACAGCCTGACCCGGCTCAGCAGGGAGTGCGTTCGCACCAGGTCGAACCAGCGCGTGATTTCGCCCGCGAGCTCGCGGGCGCGCTCGTCGAGGATGGCATCGAGCGTCAGCTGATCGACGGTCAGCTCCATCTCCGTTTCGTGTCCGGGGATGGCGGCGCGCCGCCGCACGGCGTTGATGTATGGCAGGCCTTCGGCGGGCCGGCCATCACGCATCAGCGCCTCGGCAGCGATCAGATATGTGTCGGCCAACCGTGCGACGAAGAAGTCCCGCGAGCCACGTGTCTCGTTGATCGAGGACCTGAACGGATCGTGGAACTTGTTCAAGGACGGAAACATGTTGTCCTGGTATGGTGAGGCCTGGCCGAGGTAGGCGCGGGGTGTAAACACGGTGTACGGCTTCGTCCGCGCCAGGACGGTGTCGGCGTCCGTCGTCGAGACATAAACCGCGGTGTCGCCGAGCCCGAACTTGGGGACACCTTGCGCGTTCTTCGGGATATTCGCCGCATTGTTGGCATACCACACGCGCGTGAACTGGGCGTCGTAGCGCGAGTCCTTGGTGCGGTCGAAAAGACCCAACAGGTACCAGGTCGGCCGGAACCGCTTGAACGGACGGCCATTCGCGACGTCACGCGTCATCCCGGGCCATACGTCGTACTGCGCCAGGAAATAGAGGTGCCCACTGTTGCCGGGGCCGGTGGTCAGGGGATCGGTCGTGAACTGGATCGACCAGATGACCTCCTGATTGCGCTCGTTGGCGAAGTCGAAGACATCCTTGAAGCGCGGCAGCAGCGCGTACGGTCCCGAGTTGATCACGCGCTGGGCGTAGTCGGCCGCGTTCGTGAAGTCTCCCGCCTGCCGTTTCGATACCTCGTCGGCGGCCGAGTCGGCATCGCGGATGCGTGTCAGGTACACTTTGGCGAGGAGATGCTGCGCCGCCCCCTTGGTCGCCCGTCCAGACTGTTTCTGAACGGCGGGAAGGTTCGCTTCCGCGTACTTCAAGTCGGCGATCATCGCATCGTACACGGAATCGACCGGGGCGCGGGTGGCCTCAGTGGTGGGACTCGTCGTCTCGTGCAGCGTCAGCGTCAGCGGCCCGTACATCTGCACCAGGTCGAAGTAGTACACGGCGCGCAGGAAGCGGGCTTCCGCCACCCGTTGGGCCTTCAGCGCCGAATCCATGACGACGACCGGCGCCTGGTCGATCGCCGCGTTGGTGGTGTTGATGGCGCGGTAGAAATCGACCCACGTGTCCTGGACAAACTGCGCGGTGGGGTTCAGCTGGGTTGTGTAGTCGTTGATGTACTTGTAACTGCCGTCGGCGCCCTTGGTGAAGATGTCGGTGCCGAACTCGGTGACCGTGAATCCTCGTTCCTGCGCGTAAAAGCTGCGCAGCGGCTCGTAGGACGCATTAACGAGGGATTCGAAGACGGCCTGCGTGCCGTAGGAGCCGGGCGTCAAGCCGGTGACGACGTCTTCATCCAGGTTCACGCACGCGGGGAGTCCCGCCAGCAGCGCGGCGCCGACTAGAGCGATCGTGTGTTTGTGCATGGCTGTATTCCTCTATATGCCCAGGGTGACGCCCATCATCAGTGTCCGGTAGCTCGGCACGCCCGAGTTCAAGGCCGATTCGGGGTCCAGGCCCCTGAACTGCGTGAACATGAACGGGTCCAGGGCGCTCGCGTAGATCCGCAGCGACCGAGCCCGCATCCAGCGCAGACGCCCGGTGATCGTGTAGCCCACGGTGATGGTGCGCACCTTGATGAACGAGCCGTCCCCGTACCCCCGAATCCCCCCGTAGTCCGGATTCTCTTGCGCGGCGTTGGGGCGGGGTTCGGTGTTCGAGGGGTTGGTCGGCGTCCAGTAGTTGACGTAGATGTTGTTATAGCGCCCGGCGAGCGTGCTCTGACCTCCATTGCGGAGCGAGTCCTGCACCAGGAAGCCGAGCCGCGCCACGGCCATGACGGAGAGGTCTATCCCCTTCCAATCGAGCCGGCTGGTCACACTCGTCGTCCACCGGGGGAACGTGGTGCCGAGGATGATGCGATCGTTCTGGTCGATCTTCCCGTCGCCGTTCTGGTCGATCACGCGGATTTGGCCGGGTCTCCGCCCGTACCGCTGTGCCTCGCCGGAAATGGAGTCCTGGATCTGCCAGATGCCGCCGAACTGGTAATCGTACGCGACGGAGATTGGATGGCCGACGAACCACTTGTTGCCGGGGTCGCTCAGCAGGCCGCTCGACAGACGCACGATCCGGTTTCGGTTCGCGGCGGCGTTGACCTCCACGTTCCAACGCATCCCGTGCCAGTCCTGGACGAGCAGCGTGGCGAGCGCCACTTCGACGCCGGTGTTGCGCGTTGCGCCGACGTTCTCAAGAATGTTCGAATAGCCGCTCGTCGGCGGGAGCTGGCGCTCCATAATCAAGTCGCGGGTGTCGGCCCGGTAATAGTCGATCGACCCGGAGACGCGATTGTTCGCCATCGTGAACTCGAGTCCGGCGTCCATCTGGGTCGTCTTCTCCCAACGCAAATCCGGGTTCGGCAGCGTGCCGGGACGGAAGCCGACGGCGGGCTGGTCGAGGAACGAGTACATCGTCCGCGTCAGGGACCCTTCGGTCTGATAGGGATCGATGGCGGTGTTGCCGGTGCGGCCGTAACTGGCCCGCAGCTTCAAGTCGGAGAACAGCCCGGTGCCGCGAATGAAGGGTTCCTCGGAGAGCCGCCAGGCGAGCGCCACCGATGGGAACACCCCGTACTTCTGTCCCGGCGCGAGCCGTGACGATCCGTCGACGCGACCGCTCACCGTCAGCAGATAGCGGTCCTTGAAGGTGTAGTTGACGCGCGCCATGAACGACTGCAGCGCCCACGCCGACAGCCCACTTCCCAGCCAGTCGGGCTTCAGCCCGGACCCCAAGTCGAAGAACTTCTGATGCTCGTACGGCAGTCCCGTCACCTGCATGCTGTCGCGCTCGGTCCGCTCCTGCTGGATGCTGTAGAGTGCGGTGGCATCGACGCGATGGTCGGTCCCGAGATTGCGGCGGAAGGTGAGGATGTTGTCGAGGGTGTAGGCGAACGTCTTGCTCTCCCACATCGCCGCGTCGGAGCTGCTGCCTTGCCACTGCTGGGTCTGCGCGCCCCGGAACTGGCCCCGCCGAGAGAACGTCAAGTCCGCGCCGAAGTTCACGCGCCAGGAGAGCGCCGGACTCAGATCGTAGCCAGCGAATAGCGTGCCGAAGAGGCGCGTGCGAATCCGGTCGTCCGTCCAGTTCTGGATGTCCGAGAGGGGGTTGACGCGTTGGCCGTCGGGGGTGGGTTTGAAAAGAATCGCGCCCGTGCTGTCGAACGCCATCCCCAAGGGGTTGTTGGTGAGCGCCTCGGTGTAGACGGGGTCGCCACGACCCACGTTTTGCTCGGTGCGGATCAGGGAGGTCGAGCTGCCGACGCGCAGCCGCGGTGACAGTTCATGGTCGAAGTTGAGACGCATCGAGCGCCGCTCGAAATCCTGGGCCTTGACGATCCCCCGCTGCTTGAGCTGGCCGGCGGTCAGGGCGAAGTGCGTCTGGTCGCTACCGCCCGTGACGCCGATCTCATTGCTCACCTGCGCACCCTCCTGTAGCACCAGGTCCTGCCAATCCGTCCAGCGGCCAGCCTGGAGCGCTGCTAGGGTCCCGTCGGGCCCGAAGAGCTTCGCATCGGCGGAGTCGCACACGGCGACGCCCGGGGCGCACTTGTAGTTGTTGCGCGCGCGCTCGGCCTCGCGCCGGTACTCGGCGAACTCCGGACCGTTGAACAGGGGGACACGCCGGAGTGGCGCCTGATATCCGGCGTACGAGTCGTATGTGACGTTCGTCGCACCGGCGCGTCCCTTGCGCGTCGTGATGAGCACGACGCCGTTCGCGCCGCGCGAGCCATAGATCGCCGTCGCCGACGCATCCTTGAGCACTTCGATCGACTCGATGTCCCTCGGGTTCAGGTCGCCGACGCCGCCCGCCATCGGGATCCCGTCGAGCACGTACAGGGGATCGTTCGACGCCTTCAGCGAGCGCTCGCCCCGCAGGCGGACGCGAATGCCGTCGCCCGGCTTGTTGCCGGTCGTCACGACATCCACGCCGGGCACGCGGCCCTTGATCGCTTCGATCACATTCACCTTGGGCACTTCGTGGACGTCATCGGTTCCCACCGACGCCACGGACCCCGTTACGTCGCGGCGGACCTGGGTGCCGTATCCGACCACGACGATCTCCTGGAGCGCCACGGCCAGCTGGGTCAACTGGAAGTCCGCCGTGGTAGTTTGTCCCGCCGTCACGACGACGCCCGTGACCTCTCCCAGCGCGTAGCCGATGATCTGCGCCTGCACTCGGTACGTGCCGGGCGGGACGTCGGGGATCGTGTAACGTCCCGCCGAGTCCGCCCGGGCACTGAAGCGGGTCCCTGCCACCGTGACCCGGGTGTCCCACAAGGGGGCTCCCGTCGCCTGGGCGCGCACCACACCCGCGATCGTGCCCGTTTCCTGGGCTCGAGCGATTTGGAGCGGCAGCAGCGCGATGAGGGTGAGCAGAACGGCGGGGAGATGTGTTGATGAGGGGACGACCGGCCACGCGGGGATGGCATTGGACGCACTACAACACCCCAGCGCGGCTCGACGGCGAACCTGCCACATGGGAGACCTCCGGATGGGCGCAGAATTCCGAATTCCACTCTGCGGCGCAAAGCGCGTGCCCCGAAGTGATGCTTGTCACGAGACGGTCGCTCGTGTTGCGTTGTGGCGTTTACGCAGCACCGCATGGCGTTCGCGCCACGGGCCCGGACTCGCTCGGGCAAGCGCCGGCGCCGCGCGCGTCCGGGGACGCCCTGCGCCAGATCCCCGGGGATCTGGTCCTTTCGCATCGCGCGCAGTTACTCTATCCCGATCCGCATGCCGCGCCCTGACTCGACCTCGGATTCGCCCGACGCGCTGCGCACGATCGACCGGCGTGAAGCGCTGCGGCGCGCCGCACTCATGCTGGGGGGCGTCATCTCGGCGCCCGTCATCGCGGGCGTGCTCGCGGGATGCGAGGGCCGCCCGGGGCGGGGGGGAGGGGGAGGGGGGCGCCGCTCGGGCGCGCTGTCGTCCGAGCAGCTGGAGCTCGTCGCCACGATCGCCGAGCACATCCTCCCGGAGACCGACACGCCAGGGGCGCGCGCCGTGGGCGTACACGAGTTCATCGACGCGATGCTGGCGGAGGGATACGCGGGCGAGGACCGCGCGCGATTTTTTGCCGGGCTCACGGACGTAGACGCCCGCGCGCGGGCGGCGTGCGGCCGCCCGTTCCTGGAATGCGCGCGGGTGCAGCAGCGCGCTGTGCTCGACGATCTGGACCGCGAGACATTCACCCGGCCCCTCCCGGGGCTCGCGCGCACCGAAGTCCCGTTCTTCCGCACGTTCAAGGAGCTGACGCTCGTCGGCTACTACACGTCCGAGGTCGGCGCCACGCGCGAGCTGCACCACGAGCCGGTGCCGGGGCGCTACGCCGGATGTGTGCCCCTCGCCGAGATCGGCCGGACGTGGGCGGTGTGAGCCCGCGGATGGAGGAGCCCTACGACGCGATCGTCGTAGGCTCCGGCATTACCGGCGGGTGGGCAGCCAAAGAGCTCACCGAGAAGGGCCTGCGGACCCTTGTCGTCGAACGCGGCCGGCACGTCGAGCACGGCACCGGCTATGTGACCGAGTCGCTCCAGCCCTGGCAGCTGCCGCACCGCGGGCGCGGCGAGCCGGCGTCGTACGAGCGTGACTACCCTATCCAGAGCACGAACTACGCGTTCTCCGAGGCGACGCGGCATTTCTTCGTGAGCGATCGGGAGCACCCCTACGTCACGCCCGACGCCAAGCCCTTCCGCTGGATCCGCGGCTATCAGCTGGGCGGGCGCTCTCTCATTTGGGGCCGAGCCTCGTGGCGCTGGAGCGACCTCGATTTCGAGGCGAATCTGCGAGACGGGCACGGCGTCGATTGGCCTATCCGCTACCGCGATCTTGCGCCCTGGTACGCGTACGTGGAGCGCTTCGTGGGCGTGAGCGGTGAACGGTTGGGGCTCCCGCATCTTCCCGACGGAGAGTTCCTCCCGGCGTGGGAGATGAACTGCGCGGAGCGCGCGGTGCAGCGGGGTATCGAGCGCGCGTTCCCCGGGCGGCACATGACGATGACGCGCGTCGCGAACCTCACGCGCGCCCACCTGGGCCGCGGGCCGTGCCAGGCGCGCAATCAGTGCGCCCGCGGCTGCAGCTTCAGCGGGTACTTCTCGAGTCTCTCGGCGACGCTCCCTGCGGCGCGGCAGACGGGCCGGCTGACGGTGGTGACCGACGCGATCGTGCACAGCGTCATCTATGACGAGCGGCGCGATCGGGCGGCGGGAGTGCGAGTGATCGACGCGAAGACCAAGGCAACGCGCGAGTACTTCGGGCGGGTCATCTTTCTGTGCGCGTCGACGCTCGCCACGGCGCAGATCCTGCTGAACTCGAAGAGCGCGCGCTTCGCGACGGGCCTGGCCAACTCGAGCGGCGAGGTCGGCCGCAACCTGATGGACCACATCTCCAAGGCGGGCGCGCGCGGGGCCGTCCCGGGGCTCGAGGACAAATACGTCTATGGCCGGCGTCCCACCGGGACGTACATCCCCCGGTTTCGCAACTTGGGCCGGTCGGGCGAAGCGAGGGTGGGGTTCCTGCGCGGCTACGGGATTCAGGCGGGGGCGAGCCGGGAAGGGTGGGCGCGCGGCGCGGACGAGCCGGGCCTCGGCGTCGAGCTGAAAGAACGGCTGCGCGAGCCGGGACCGTGGCAGATCAGCCTGCAGGGGTACGGCGAGTGCCTGCCGCGCCACGAAAACTACGTGGACTTGGACCCGGTGCGGACGGATCAGTGGGGGATTCCGCTGCTCCGCATCCAGTGCGCGTGGAGCGACAACGAGCGGGCCATTCGCGCGGACGTCAAGACGCAAGCCGCGGAGATGCTCGATCGCGCCGGGTGCCGCGACGTGGAGACGTACGACGACGACGGACCACCTGGCTTCAGCGTGCACGAGATGGGCACCGCGCGCATGGGCCGCGACCCCAAGACCTCCGTCCTCAATACGCATAACCAGGCGCACGACGTGCCGAATCTCTTCGTTTCGGACGGCGCCTGCATGGCCAGCTCGTCGTGCGTGAATCCCTCGCTCACCTACATGGCCCTCACGGCGCGCGCCGTGGACCACGCGGTGAACGAGCTGAAGCGCCAGAATTTGTGAGCGTTCGGCGTGCGCAGGCGCAGGTCGCCGCGACGTCGTTCCTGGCGCTGTTCGCGATCGTCGGGCTCGCGCTCTACGGCCTGCCGTTCTTTTACGACTTCATGGTGCGCGACTTCGGCTGGTCGCGCGCCCAGGTGACCTCCGGGAACGCGCTCAGCAAGCTCCTGGTGGGACCGCTGTTCGGTTTTCTGGCCGGGTGGACGGTGGACCGCTTCGGCCCACGCCGTCTGATGGTGGCCGGAATTCTCATGGCGGGCATCGCGCTCGTCGGGCTTGGCATGATCCACACGCTCGCCGGCTTCTATCTCTTCTATCTCTTCAACGCGCTCGGCAATGTCTGCGGCGGCCCGCTCCCGAACCAGGTCTTGCTGTCGCGCTGGTTCACCGCAGCCCGCGGCCGCGCCATGGGCTTCGCTTACCTCGGCATCGGCCTCGGCGGTGCGCTGGTGCCGTTCCTCGCCGTGTGGCTGACGCGCGCGGTCGGGTGGCAAGGCGCCCTGCAGGTGCTCGGCGCGTTGATCATCATCGTCGCCCTCCCGCTGGCGCTCGTCGTCAAGGAGTCTCCAGCAGGCTCGGCTGGGCACACCCCGAGTCCCCAGCCCCTAGCCCCGAGCTCCGCTTCAATCGGTTCCGTCCTCGGTGCGCCCGCGTTTTATCTGCTCCTCGTCGGCAGCATGTGCTCGATCGCCGCGGTGGGAGGCACGAACCAGCACCTGAAGCTGTTCCTGAGCCTCGACCACGGGTACTCACAGGCCGGGGCGGCGCAGATCGCTTCGCTCGTCCTGGCCTCGAGCCTTGTTGGCCGCCTGGGAGCCGGGTGGCTCGCGGATCGCTTCGCGAAGAAGTACGTGATGCTGCTGATCTATTTGCTCGTCGTCTCGGCGATTCCGCTGCTCTTCCTGAAGGATGCCCGCGGCACGATCTATCTGTTTGCGGTCGTCTTCGGCCTCGGTCTGGGCGGCGAATACATGGTCATCCCGCTGATGGCGGGCGAGCTGTTCGGCGTGCGCGTGCTGGGGCGCACGATGGGCGTGGTGCTCACGGGGGATGGGATCGCCGAAGCAGTCGCGCCTTGGGTCGTCGGCCGGATGCATGACGCGTCCGGCAGCTACACGAACGGCTTTCTGGCGCTCATCGGCTGCGCGCTAACCGGAGCGATCGCGGTGGCTCTGTTGCCACGCGGCGTGAGGCCGTGAGGATCGGCATCATCATGAACGGCGTCACCGGGCGCATGGGATTGAACCAGCACCTCGTGCGCTCGATCGTCGCCATCCGGGAGCAGGGCGGGGTAAGGCTCGCCGGCGGCGAGCGGTTGCTCCCCGATCCGATCCTCGTGGGGCGGAGCGAGGAGAAACTGCGCGAGATCGCCGGCGCCCACGGCATCGAGCGGGTCTCGACCGACCTCGATGCCTGCCTCGCCGACCCCGGCGACGCGGTGTACTTCGACGCGACGTTGACGAGTCTTCGGGCCGATCACGTGCGGCGCGCCATCGCGGCCGGCAAGCACGTCTACTGCGAGAAGCCGCTCGCCCCCACCACGGCGGAGGCGCTGGACCTCGCTCGGCGGGCGGAGCGCCGCCCCGTCAAGCACGGCGTGGTCCAGGACAAGCTGTTCCTCCCGGGGGTCGGCAAGTTGAAGCGGCTGGTTGACGACGGCTTCTTCGGCAGGATCCTGAGCGTGCGTGGCGAATTCGGGTATTGGGTTTTCGAGGGCGACGCCGGCGGACCGCCCCCGCAACGCCCCTCCTGGAACTATCGCAAAGCGGACGGTGGCGGAGTCATCCTCGACATGTTCGCCCATTGGCGCTACCTGCTCGATCACACTTTCGGCGCTGTGCGAGCCGTGCAGTGCACCGGCGCGACGCACATTCCCGAGCGCGTGGACGAGCGCGGGCAGCGCTATGCGGCGACGGCAGACGACGCAGCGTACGCCACGTTCGTGCTGAAGGCTCGGCAGGGCGGGGGCGACATCATCGTCCAGTTCAACTCCTCGTGGACGGTCCGCGTCTATCGTGATGACCTGTTGCAGATCCAGGTCGACGGGACCCTGGGGAGCGCCGTGGCGGGCCTGCGCACGTGCAAGACACAGTCGCGCGCCGCCACGCCGCGCCCCATATGGAACCCCGATGTGCCGAATACCTTCGACTTCTATGCGCAGTGGCAAGAGGTCCCTGACTCGGGCGGGGAGCCCATAGACAACGCCTTCAAGGCGCAGTGGGAGCTGTTCCTGCGCCATGTGGCGGCGGACGGGCCGTTCCCGCACGACTTCCGGGAGGGCGCGAAGGGCGTGCAGCTCGCGGAGCTGGGGCTGCAGTCGTGGGCGGAGCGGCGGTGGGTGGATGTGCCGAGTCTGAGCTAATGCCGCGCACCCTCAAGCTGCCGCGCGCTGACGGCTCGCTCGCGCCGTATACGGTTCGGGAGCCGCGCATGTGGCCGGCTCCCACGGCGCCGATCCGCAGCCGGGTCGCCTACGCCGCGGCGCACGTCGTGAGCGATCCGCATTCCGACGCTGCCGTCGACTGGGACGCCACACTCGCCTACCGCCGTCACCTCTGGTCGCTGGGCCTGGGCGTCGCCGAGGCGATGGACACGGCGCAGCGCGGCATGGGCCTCGATTGGCCGCTCGCGCGCGAGCTCATCAGCCGGTCGGTGGCCGAAGCGCGGGCGGTGGACGGACTCATCGCCTGCGGCGCCGGCACCGATCAGCTCGCGCCCGACGCGGGCGTGACGCTGGACGATGTCGAGCGCGCGTACGCGGAGCAGGTGGGTCACGTGGAAGAGCAGGGCGGGCGGGTGGTGCTGATGGCGAGCCGCGCCTTGGCCCGTGCCGGCCGCGGGCCCGACGACTACCGGCGCGCGTACGGGACGATCCTGCGGCAGGTGCGCCGGCCGGTCATCCTGCATTGGCTGGGCGACATGTTCGACCCGCAACTCACCGGGTACTGGGGCACCTCCGACATCCGCGCCGCGATGGACGTCTGTCTCGAGATCATCGCCGAGCACCGCGCCAAGGTGGACGGGATCAAGATCTCGCTACTCGACCCGAACCTGGAGATCGAGATGCGCGCGCGCCTGCCCGCCGGCGTGCGGATGTACACGGGTGACGATTTCAACTACGACCGGCTGATTCTGGGCGAGGGGGGGGGCGCGCACAGCGACGCGCTGCTCGGCATCTTCGACGCGATCGCCCCCGCGGCGTCGGCGGCGCTGCAGGCGCTGGACCGGGGGGACGTGGCGGGGTACCGCGTGGTGCTCGCGCCCACCGTTCCGCTGTCGCGCCACATCTTCGAGCCCCCCACGTACGCCTACAAGACAGGGATAGTCTTCCTCGCGTATCTAAACGGGCACCAGGAGCACTTCCGGATGCTGGCGGGCGCGGAGAGCGGACGAGACGAATTCCACCTCGCGGAGCTGTTCCGCCTCGCCGACACTGCGGGGCTGCTCGCGGACCCGGAGCGCGCCGTGCAGCGGATGGAGCGCGTACTGACATGGACTCGGTCGCGCGCCTCAGTCTGAACCAGATCACGACCGAGCGCGCGAGCCTCGGCGACACGGTCGACGCATGCGCGCGGCACGGCGTGCCGGCGATTGCGCTGTGGCGTCACAAGGTGGCGGAGACGGGCGTGGATCGGGCGGCGCGGATGGTGCGCGATGCGGGGCTGCGGGTGTCGAGCCTGTGCCGGGGCGGGATGTTCCCGGCGCCCACGTCGGCCGAGCGGGCGGCGCGGATCGACGACAACCGGCGGGCGGTAGACGAGGCGGCGGCGCTCAGCGCCGAGGTGCTCGTTCTCGTGTGCGGGCCGGCGCCGGATCGGGACATCGCTGCGGCTCGGCGCATGGTTGCCGACGGGATCGCGGCACTCGTTCCGTACGCCGCGGAGCGGCGCGTGCGCCTCGGGATCGAGCCACTCCACCCCGCCTTCGCCGCCGAGCGGTCGTGCATCACCACGCTGCGCGAGGCGCGCCGCCTCGCCGAGCGTTTCGATGCCGCCACGGTCGGCGTCGTGGCCGACGTGTACCACATCTGGTGGGACCCGGAGCTGTACGACGAGCTGGCGGGGGCGACCGGCAGGCTCGTCGGGTTCCACGTCTCCGACTGGCTCGTCCCCGTGCGCGACATCCTGATGAATCGCGGCATGATGGGCGACGGCGTGATCGAGCTGCGGCGGATCCGCGAGGCCGTCGAGCGCGCCGGCTATGTCGACCCGATCGAGGTCGAGATCTTCAACCAGGCCGTGTGGGATACGCCGCTCGAGACGTTGATGCCATTGGTGAAGGAGCGGTATCTCGCGTGCGTGTAGCGGTCAATGGAGGAAGGATGCGCAAGCTCTGGGTGCTGGCTCTGCTCGCGCCGCTGGTGTCGCGCGCGGCAGATCTCCCGACCAACTACGTCGCCGGCCAGCTGATCCAGCTGAACGACAACGGAGCGTGGTCCTGGTTCATGGACGAGCGGGCCATCGTGGACGACGGCAAGCTCATCGTCGGATCGGTGCGCGCCGTGGGTGACTATCGCAACGAGCGTGATCCCGACTGGGGCAACGTGGAGGTGTCGGTCTACGACCTCGCGTCGGGTGTCGCGCGGCATACGGTGCTGCATCGCCACTTGCAGCAGGACGACCACGCGAGCCCCGCATTCCTCGCGCTCCCGGACGGCCGCTACCTCGCGATGTATACGCAACACGGAGTGGAGCGGCGCATCTATTACCGGCTCGCGGAGCCTCGCAATCCCCTGCGGTGGGGACCGGCCACGACCTTCGATACGCCGGGGAGCGCCGCGCAGCCGCTGCGCGGCGACAACGTCACGTACTCGAATCTGTTCCGCCTGGCCTCGGGCCGCATCGTGAACTTCTTCCGCGGCGTGGGCCTCGAGCCGAACTACATGTACTCCGACGACACCGCCCGCACCTGGCACTACGGCGGCCGGATGGCCCACGGCAAGAGCGGCGGGTACAGCCCGTATCTCAAGTACGCCTTCGACGGGGTGGCCACGATTCACTTCGTGATGACGGAAAACCACCCGCGCAATTACGACAACAGCCTGTATCACGCGTTCATCCGCGACGGTGCCATCTACCTGTCGGACGGAACTCGCCGTGGCAAGCTGAGCGAGACGACGGAGACGGACGTGAACGCGTGGGACCTGACCAAGGTGTTTCAGGGCGATCCCGACAACGTGGCCTGGATGTGCGACCTCGAGCTGGATACGGCTCAGCGGCCGTACGTGGTGTTCACCGTTCAGAAAGACGGCCGCGGCCTGCCGCGCGGCCAGGGAGGCTTCGACCACCGGTTCGATTACGCGCGCTGGGACGGATCGGCGTGGCGGGTGCACGAGATCGCCTACGCCGGCACCCGGCTCTACGCCGGGGAGGATGATTACACGGGCCTCGCCGCGCTCGATCCCAACAACCCCGACGTGGTGTACATCTCGACCGACGTCGAGCCCGTCACGGGCAAACCGCTCGTCAGTACGGCGGACGGCGAGCGCCATCACGAGCTGTTCCGCGGCACAACGCGCGACTTCGGCGCCACCTGGAGCTGGGAACCCATCACCGCCAACTCGACCATGGACAACCTGCGACCCATCATCCCCAGGTGGAAGGACCCTCGGACGGCGCTCGTGTGGATGCGGGGGAGCTACAAGAACAACCACGGGGAGTGGACGACGGCGGTGGTGGCGACCATCCTGCCGCCCTCACCCCGGGAAGGAGCCGGTCGATGACGACGCGTCGCGAATTCTTGGGCACATCCGCCGCACTGCTCGTTGCCCGCTACACGCGCCTGGTGTCCAGCCAGGCCCGTCTACCCCTCGGCTTCTCGACGCTGGGGTGCCCGCAGTGGAGCTGGTCGCAGATCCTCGACTTCGCAGCGGCGCACGGCTACGCCGCCGTCGAGCTGCGCGGGATACTGAAAGAGCTGGATCTCACGAAGGTCCCGGAGCTGACGGGCGAGCACGTGAGCGAGGCGAAGCGGCAGCTCGCGGCGCGCGGGCTCGTCGTGTCCTGCCTCGGCGCGTCGGCGCACATGCACGAGATGGACCCCGTCAAGCACGCCGCGCAGCTCGACGAGGCGCGCCGCTTCATCGATCTGGCCGACGCACTCGGCGCTCCCTACGTGCGGGTGTTCGGGAACGAGTACGTGGCAGGCGTGCCGCGCGCCGAGATGCTCGCGCACATCGCCGGCGCGCTACGCGAGCTCGGCGACTATGCCCGCCGCACGGGCGTCACCGTGGTCATCGAATCCCACGGCGACTTCACCGATTCGCCGGCGCTGCTCGACATCCTCACGAAGGCCGACTCACCGAACGTGGCGCTGCTCTGGGACGCGCACCACACGTTCGTGTCGGGCAAGGAAGAGCCCGAGGACACGGTGCGGCAGCTGGGTCGTTACATCCGGCACGTGCATCTCAAGGACTCCGTCCCCGCGGCGACGGAGGGTGGTCGCCGGTACGTGCTGACGGGCACGGGCCAGGTACCGGTAAAGCGGCAGATCGAGGCGCTGGTGAAGCTGGGGTACCGCGGTTACTACAATTTCGAGTGGGAGAAGCGGTGGCATCCGGAGATCGAGGAGCCCGAGGTGGCGTTCGCCCAGTTCGCGGAGGTGGCTGCGGGGTATCTGCGCGAAGCGCGACGCGAATGATCAATAATCAATGATCGATGATCATTGGACATTGATCATTGTTCATTGATCATTCGAAATCCCCTCCCACAGCCCCTGCAGGTACATCGCGCCCAAGGCGCGATCGTACAGTCCGTAGCCCGGCCGTCCCCGCTCGCCCCAGATCATCCGGCCGTGATCGGGACGCATCGGGCCGGTGAATCCGGTGTCGTGCAGCGCGCGCAACACCTCTCTCAGGTCCACACCGCCGCAGGCGGAGGGATGCGGCGTCTCGTGGAACTGGTGCTCGCCGGTGATGCGCACATTGCGGCAGTGGGCGAAGTGAATGCGCCCCATCTCGCCGAGCCGCCGGGCCATGGCGGGGAGATCATTGTCGGGTCGCGCGCCGAGCGACCCGGTGCAGAACGTCACGCCGTTCGCCGGGCGGTCGACAAGCCCCACGAGCCGCTCGAGGTCCGGGCCGCGGCAGATGATCCGCGGCAACCCGAAGATGGACCAGGGTGGATCGTCGGGATGGATCGCCATCCGAACGCGGGCTTCCTCGGCGACCGGCACCACGCGCTCGAGGAAGTAGGCTAAGTGGTCCCACAATCGCTCGGTGTCGACGTCGCGGTATGCGGCGAGGAGCGCCTGCAGCTCGCCGGGCCCGTACGTCGCGGCCCATCCCGGCAGGTCGCTGGTCCCGTGCGCTAGGTTCACGGCGCGGAGGGCGCGGTCGTCGTAAGCGAGCGCGGTGGAGCCGTCCGCCAGCGGCATCGCGAGCTCGGTGCGCATCCAGTCGAACACGGGCATGAAGTTGTAGCACAGGACGGGGATTCCGAGCTCCCCCATCGCCCGCACGCTCTCGCAGTAGTTCGCGATGAGCCGGTCACGGGTAGGTCGACCCAGCTTGATGTCCTCGTGCACGGGGATGCTTTCGACGACAGCAAGCGTGAGCCCGGCCGCATCGATGTCCCTGCCCAACCGCTCGAGCTGCTCGCGCGACCAGGGCGCGCCGACCGGAACGTCATACAGGGCGCTGACCACGCCTCGGATGCCGGGGATCTGACGGATATGTGCGAGCGGGATCGGATCGGCGGCGCCGAACCAGCGGAACGTCAGGTACACGCGTGCACTAACCGTTGGATGTCCTCGACGGTGGCGCGCCCGAAGTCCCCGGGGACGGCGAGCTTCAGGGCGCCCGCCGCGACCGCGAAGTCGAGCGCGGCGGCGGGCGTCTGCGCGCCGAGGAGCGCGGCGATCAGGCCGGCGGCAAAGCTGTCGCCTCCTCCGACGCGATCCACCACGCGCATCACGTGCCGCCGGCTCCGCGCAAGCGCGCGGGTGGCGGCGTCGTACAGCGTGGCGCTCCAGCCTTGCTCGCGCGCGCCGAGGATCTCCCGCTGCGTGATCGCGACGACACGACTACCGTAGCGCTCGGCAAGTAGCGGGCCGAGCGCGTCGCCCGTCGCATCGACGCCGAGCAGGGCACGCACAGCCTCACGGTTGCCGATCAAGACGTCGGCCTGGCGCACCAGCGGCTCGATCAATCCACGCGGATCCCGGCCTCGCCACAGCGCTTCCCGGTAGTTCAGGTCGAAGCTCACCGGCACCTGCCCCGCGCGGGCGCACGCCATGGCGCGTGCAAGCGCCGCGGCTGGCCCGTCCCCCAGCGCAGGCGTGATCCCGGTGGAGTGAAACCACGCCGCTCCAGCCAGCAGCGGCGCCCAGTCGATCTCGCTGGGATCGATTTGGGCGAGCGCCGAGCCCGCGCGGTCGTACACGACGCGCATGGAGCGCAGGTCCGCGCCCGGCTCCACGAAGTAGAGCCCGATCCGTATGCCGCCGCGCCGAATCGACGCGGTCCCGACGCCTTCGCGCTGGAGCGCAGCGAGCGCCGCATCGCCGAGCGGGCCTTCGGGCAGACGCGTCACATAGTCGGCCGTCAGACCCAGGTGGCTCAGCGCAACCGCGACGTTGGCCTCCGCCCCTCCGAAAAACGTGTGCAGCTCCGGCGACTCGAACAGTCGCTGCTCCCCCGGCGGGCTGAGCCGGAGCAGGAGCTCTCCGAAAGCGACCACGCGTGGCGCCCCAGCGGACAGACTCACGCGGGTGCTCCGGTGAGCGGCCCGCGGGCGCCAGCGACGCAGTCGACGAGCGCCCGGGCGCGCGCCGTCAGCTCCGCCCAGGCGCCTTCACCCTGAGCGACGAGCGACGCGCTGACGAGCGCGCTCCCGACGCTGACAGCCGCGGCGCCGGCGCGGATCCAGTCGCCTGCGTTCTCGAGCGACACCCCGCCGGACGGCACCACGCGCAGGATTGGCAGCGGGGCGAGCACTTCTCGCAAGTAGGGCGGGCCGACCGCGGACGCGGGGAACAGCTTCACTAGCGGTGCGCCGGCGCGCCACGCCTCCAGCAGCTCCGTCGGTGAAAACGCTCCGGGCAAACACGGGATGTGGTGGTCGCGACAGTAGCGAACGACGAAGCGATCGAACGCGGGGCTCACCACGAAACGCGCCCCGCGAGCGATGACGTCGCGGGCGGCCTTCACGTCGACCACTGTCCCCGCTCCGATCAAGCATCCCTTGAGTTCCGGGTCCGACGCGAGCCCGGCGATCGCCTCGAGCGCGCCCGGCGTCGTCAGCGTGATTTCCACGGCCGTCACGCCCCCCGCCGCGAGCGCGGCGGCCACGCCGCGGAGGCCGGTCGATTCGGGCAGCCGAACGACCGCGATCACGCCGCTCGCGAGCAAGGGGGGGGGCTCAGTCATGGGCGAGCGCTGCCTCGACACCCTCGTGCTCGAGGACGCGCATCCAGCGCGTCGTGGCTGCGACGAACTCCGGGAGCCGCGACGCTTCCGCGAGCGACTCGACCGGCAATCGCAGGAGCGCGAGGTGCGCGGCGCACGCGAGCGCGAGGCCCTCGGGTGGGCGGCCTCGCCGCTTCCCGAAGGCGACAATGAGGGGCACGACCCGAATCCGCATCTTGGTCTCCTGATGGGTCAGGATCACGCGCCACTCGTGATCGAGCCACGGGTTTCGGAAGCGCTCCACGACTGACAGCGCGAACTCCTGAGCCGCGTCGCCCGGCAGGTCGGTAGCGGGGATGATCTCGTCGAACAACACCCGGCGCAAGAACGCGCCCAGCTGCGCGTGCTCGACCGCCTCGCGAACCGTCCGCACGCCGGCCAGAAGCGCGAGCGGCGCCACTGCGGTGTGGGTCGCGTTCAGGAGGCGGAGCTTGCGCTCTTGGTAGAAGCCGATGTCGGGTGCGAACACCACCGACTCGGGCCTAACGTCGATGGGAAACGCCGTCCGCAGCGCAGGCGGGTCGGCCTCGATGGCCCAGAACGAGTACGGCTCCGTGACGGTGAGCAGGGCATCCGCGTAGCCCAGGCCGGCCTCGAGGGCCGCGCGCTGGTCGGGGGGAGGAGCGCCGGGCGTAATGCGATCCACGAGCGAAGAACAAAACCGGACGCGGGCGGAGCGCCATGCGCGGAATTCTTCGCTTTGCGGTCCTTCCCGCGCCACTTCATCCACCATCGCGGCGAGCTGCCGTCCGTTGTCGGGGATCAGCTCAGTAGGAATCACGAAGAGCGTGGGGCCGTCGGGCAGGCGCTCGAAGCGGGCGCGCAGCACGTCGGTCAGCCGAGCGGGGAAGCCCGAGTCTAGCCGGAAGCCAGACTCGGTCACGTTGCTCACGATCACCTGGAGCTCCGGCCGCGCGGCCACCTCGCGCACCGCGTCCCACTCGCCGTCGGCGACGAGCGCGCGCGAGATCGACCCGATCAGGCGGGTCCGCTCGACGCGCTCGCCGCTCGACAGACCGCGTTCCAGCAGAGTGAACAGGCCGTCTTGCTCGTTCATCGCCCGTGCCCTTCCTTGCGGCGTGCTTTGCACGACCACAATCCGGCCGTTGAACGCGCCCGCGCGGTTGGCCGCGTCGACGGATGCGGCGCACAGGGCGCGCAGCAACACGCCGGTGCCGAACTGGAGCACGCGCTC
>Ga0209806_1000001_pt1 | contig 206728 bp, 206 predicted proteins | sample GraSoiAngelo_152_FD_186166 | JGI IMG/M metagenome (GOLD analysis project Ga0209806, IMG submission 186166) | Grasslands soil microbial communities from the Angelo Coastal Reserve, California, USA - 14_1009_12_30cm (SPAdes) (version 2) | ecosystem: Environmental > Terrestrial > Soil >... | reverse complement strand
AAAACGGAGTTTCTTGAGCGTACCAAACAGTTCGCGCTGGCTGTGGTGACGCTCGTCGAGGATCTTCCCGTCGGGCGAACAGCGGACGTCATTGGCAAGCAGCTGTTGCGCGCTGGCACGTCGGTTGGTGCGAATTATCGGGCTGCTTGCCGAGCGCGGTCGCGTCGCGAATTCATCGCAAAGATGGGAATCGTCGAAGAAGAGGCCGACGAGACGCAGTTCTGGCTCGACATCTTGATCGCGCGCGGTGCGACAGACAGCGACCGTGCCGTCAGATTGCGCCAGGAAGCGAGTCAACTCGTCGCGATCACAGTATCGTCCATTCGTACGGCGCGCCGAGCTCGCTCCTCTAATCCGCAATCCGCAATCCGCAATCCGCAATGGACCCGTTCCGCATTCAGCGTTCCGCGTTGATGTTTATAGACCGCGCGGTCGTTCACGTCACCGCAGGCACCGGCGGCTCCGGGGCGAGTTCGTTCCGTCGTGAGAAGTTCGTGCCGAAAGGCGGTCCGGATGGTGGCGACGGCGGTGTGGGCGGCAGCGTGTACGTCAAAGCCGACCCCAACCTCGCGACTCTCCTCGACTACCGCTACCACACGCATTGGCGCGCGGAACGGGGCCAGCACGGCAAGGGCAAGAACATGAGCGGCAGGTCGGCGGACGACGTCTACCTCCCAGTTCCGCCCGGTACCGAAGTGCGCGACGCGGACACCGGCGAAGTCCTGGGCGAGATGATCAAGCCCGACCAGGTGTTGCTGGTTGCCGAGGGCGGTCGCGGAGGTCGAGGCAATCAACACTTCGCGACGCCCACCCATCAATCGCCGCGCGAATGGGAGCCCGGCGGAGCAGGCGAGGAGCGCCGGCTGGAGCTGGTCCTCAAGCTCATCGCCGATGTCGGCCTGCTCGGCGAACCGAACGCCGGCAAGAGCACGCTGCTCTCGGTGATCTCGGCCGCGCGACCGAAGATCGCCGACTATCCGTTCACGACGCTCGAGCCGCACCTCGGCGTGGTGGGGCTGTCGGACAACCGCTCGCTCGTCGTCGCCGACATCCCGGGCATCATCGAAGGCGCGCACGAAGGCAAGGGACTCGGGCTGCGCTTTCTGCAGCACGTCGAGCGCACACGCGCCGTTGCCGTGCTCGTGCCGGTAGATAGTCCCGATCCCCAGGCGACGTACGACCTGCTCCGCAAAGAGGCGGCGTCGTACTCGAAAGAGCTCGCCTCGAAGCCGCACGTGGTGGTCCTCACGAAGGCGGACCTGACACCTGACACCAGACACCTGCCGTTGCGCACGGACGCGGGCGCCCCGGTAGTAACAATCTCAGCTGTAGCCCGGGACGGGATACCGGAGCTGTTGGAAGTCCTATGGAAGACAGTGAAGTCCTAGCGACCCTCGCCCTCTCGCTGGTCCCCGGCATTGGCTCGCAGCGGTTGCGCGGGCTCGTCGCCACGTTTGGCAGCGCGCACGCAGCCCTCGACGCTCCCCAGGCCAAGCTCGCCGCCAACTTCGGCATCGGCCCGGTGGCGGCGACGGCGATCAAGGACGCGCGACCCGAGGACGGCGCCCGCGTGCTGCAGCGATTGCGCCAGCTGGGCGCGAGCGTTCTGCTCGCCGGCGAGCCCGATTTTCCCGCCCAGCTCGAGGAGATTCCCGATCCGCCGATGGTGCTGTACGTCTGGGGCGACCGGTCGCTGCTGACACAGGCCGCCGTCGCGTTAGTCGGGAGTCGCGATCACACGACCTACGGCGCGGAAGCCGCGCGCATCCTCGCGACCGCGGTCGCGCAGCGCGCCGTCGTCGTGAGCGGGATGGCGCGCGGGATCGACGCGCTGGTGCACACCGCCGCGCTCGACGCCGGCGGCGGCACGATCGGCGTGCTCGGCAACGGCTTCGGGGTCATCTATCCGGCCGCCAATCGCGAGCTATACGACCGAATGGTCGCGCACGGCTGCCTCGTCACCGAGCATCCGCCGGGCGAGCGGCCGCATGCCGGCTCATTCCCGCGACGCAATCGGCTCATCTCGGGGCTCGCGCGCGCCGTCGTCGTGATTGAAGCAAAAGCCGGCTCTGGCGCGCTCGTCACCGCCGACGCCGGACTCGAGCAGGGCCGGCCGATTCTCGCGGTGCCGGGTCCCATCACGAGTCCCACGTCGTACGGTTGCAACAAGCTCATCCAGCAGGGCGCGAAGGCTGCGTTGTGCGTCGCCGACATCTTCGAGGAGATCGGCCTCCCGTCCGGGCTTCGCCAGCTCGGCGCCGAGCTGTCGACGCCGGCGCCGCGCGTGCCGCCGATCGATCTGACCGGCTTGCAGCTGACGCTGTGGCATCGCATGACGACCGAGCCACAGCACGTGGACGCATTGGTGGCCTCTGCACAGACGCGGCCAGCCGACGTCTTAGGTGCGCTCACTGAGTTGGAACTCCGTGGCTTGGTTAGACAGGGGCCGGGGATGATCTTTGGGCTGACCTAATTGCGGATTGCGGATTTCGGATTGCGGATTGGCAGGGCAGGTTTCAATTAGCTTTGTCGAGTGCACCTCTACCTTCACATACCCTTTTGCGTACGACGTTGCTCGTACTGCGACTTCTCGATCGCGGTGCGAAAACGGATTCCAGCTGAGGAGTACCTGGATGCGGTGATGGAGGAAGCGACTGCGGTCGAGCGGGCCGGCGAGATCCGGACGATCTACCTCGGTGGCGGAACGCCATCCCTGCTTCCCTCGGAAGCGATTCATGCCCTCTTGCACGAGCTCCCCCTGAAATTCCGCAATCCGCAATCCACAATCCGCAATGACGCTGAGATCACCATCGAGGCAAATCCTGAAGACGTGACCGCAGATTCGGCGCGCAGTTGGAAGGCCGCCGGCATCAACCGCGTCTCGCTCGGCGCCCAATCCTTCGATGACCGCGTGCTGAAGTGGATGCACCGCTCCCACGACGCCGCACGAATCGGGGCAGCGGTGCACGCCCTGCGCGGAGCCGGCCTTGAAAACATCTCGCTCGATCTGATCTTTGCGCTGCCCTACGAGTTGGAACGCGATTGGGAGCGCGACCTCGATATGGCCCTGGCGCTCAGGCCGACGCATCTGTCGCTGTACGGCCTGACGGTGGAACCGCGCACCCCGCTCGACCGTTGGATTTCGCGCGGCGCGACGCACGCACCCGATGAGGAACGCTACGCTGAGGAGTACCTGCTGGCCCACAGACGGCTGACGGCAAAGGGCTTTTCCTTTTATGAGGTGTCCAACGCCGCGCGCGACGGCTTTCGCTCGCAACACAACTCCGCCTACTGGTCGGGCAAGCCATATGTCGGATTGGGACCCGCGGCGCACTCCTTCGACGGCACGACGCGCCGCTGGAACTTGCGCGCCTGGGAAGCCTATCGCCGGACCATCGCCGAAGGGCTCTCGCCTGTCGAGTCGGAAGAGAAGCTGTCGGCGGAGCAGCGGGAAACCGAGCGGTTGTATCTTGGCCTTCGGACGGCGGAAGGGATCTCGGCACAGCACCTGCCGCGCCTCTCCGCGCACTCTCGCGCATTTGAGGCCGCAGGCTGGCTTTACGCGCACGCCGGAAGGCTTAGGTGCACCCCAGAAGGTTGGTTGCGATTAGATTCTTTGGTCAGCGATCTAACTATGCAAACTGAGATTCGGTCATGACAGCGACGCTCACCGAGCGAGAACGGGCCGTACTCGAGGCCGTGATCGAGACGTACGTGCAAACCGCCGAGCCGGCGGGGAGCCGGACGATCGCGAAGCGCCACCAGCTGGGACTGTCGCCCGCCACGATCCGCAACACGATGAGCGACCTCGAGGAAAAGGGATACCTCTACCACCCCCACACCTCCGCCGGCCGGATTCCGACCGACCTCGCCTATCGCGTCTACGTCGACTACCTGATGCGACCGCCCGCCGTCGCCCCCGCGCAGGCACAGCATCTGCGGGGCGAGCTCGAAGGGCAGCGCGCCGCGGTCGAGACGATCCTGTCGCGCGCGGCGCAGGTCCTGGGCGTGCTGACGAACGAGCTGGGCGTCGCGGTGACGCCGACGATCGACGCAGCGGTCCTCGATCGCCTCGATCTGTTGCAGGTCTCAACGGAGCGGCTGCTGCTGGTGCTCGCGCTGCGCAGCGGCGCGGTGCGGACGATCTTTGTGGAAGTCCCGGCACAGCTCGCGCCCGAATCGGTGCAGAAGGTGACGGTCGTCCTCAACGAGCGCCTCGCCGGACTGACGCTCAAAGAGATCCGCGCGACGCTCGCCGATCGGCTGCGCGACGCGACTCCCTCGGAGCCGGGCTCGTCCGAGCTGCTCAACATCTTCGTCCAAGAAGCGGAAGGGTTGTTCGACGTCCCGATCTCGCCTTCGCCCTCGGACCCGGTACACCTGGGCAGCACCCAGCTGCTGGCGGGGCAGCCAGAATTCTCGACGCGCGAGCAGCTGCAAGGTCTGCTCGAGGTGACGGAGCGGCGCGATCTGCTGCGCGATGCGCTGACCGCCCGCGGCGGTGAAGGGCTCACGATCACGATCGGCCAGGAACACGCCGACGCGCGGCTGTCGACTTTCACTCTGGTGACGTCGACGTACCGCTTCGGACCGCTCAGCGGCGTCATCGGCGTGATGGGCCCAACGCGCATGGCGTACGACAAGATCGCCGCGCTCGTCAATCACACGTCGCGGCTCGTCGGGGAGTTGCTCGAATAGCATGAAGCAGGATTTCTACGTCATCCTCGGTGTGTCACGGGACGCGAGCCAAGCCGATATCAAGAAGGCCTACCGCAAGCTCGCCATGGAGTGCCATCCCGACCGCAACAACGGCGACAAGGCGGCCGAGGAAAGGTTCAAGCTCGTCACCGAAGCGTACGAGGTGCTGCGCGATCCCGACAAGCGCGCGGCCTACGATCGCTACGGCATGGGGGGCGTCAGGGGGCAAGGTGGTGGTGGTGGGTTTAGCTCCATGCAATTCGACCTCTCCGAAGCGCTCATGGTATTCATGCGGGACTTCGGCCTGGGCGGGAGCGGCGGGAGCGCATTCGAAAGCCTGTTTGGCGGCGGACCGCGGCGTGACCGGCGGCGCGGGCACGACATCAAGGTCGGTCTGAAGCTCACTCTCGCGGAAGTCGCCAGTGGCTCCACCAAGACGGTGCGGATCAAGAGTCTGGAGCCGTGCCCCGAGTGCAGCGGGACTGGCGCCACACCGGGCACGCAGCCGGTGAGATGCGGCACCTGCGGCGGCAGCGGCGAAGTGCGGCATCAGGCGCAGTCGCTCTTCGGACAGTTCCTGACCGTTTCCCCGTGTCCCACCTGCGCGGGAGAGGGCACGGTCGTGCCCAGCCCCTGCCACCGCTGCGGCGGCGATGGGCGCGTCAAAGGCGAGAAGACGATTCAGATCGACGTGCCGGCCGGCGTCGCGGATCATCATTACCTGACGCTGCGGGGGCAGGGGGTGCCCGGCCCGCGCAACGGCCCGCGCGGCGATCTCATCGCGGTGCTCGACATCAAGGAAGATCCGCGCTTCGAGCGCCACGGCGACGATCTCGTCTACGACCTTGGGATCACGTTCACACAGGCCGCGCTGGGGGCTGAGGTGCAGGTCCCCACGCCATTCGGCCAGACCACGCTCCGCATCGAGCCCGGTACGCAGACGGGCATGGCATATCGGCTCCGCGCCAAAGGCCTCCCGCGGCTCGGCGAAGGCGGTCACGGCGACCTGCACGTCCGGATCCACGTCTGGACGCCGTCCAAGCTCACCGCCGAACAGCGCAAGCTGCTCGAGGAGTTGCGCGAGGTCGAGGATGCGCCGCCGGAAAAGGAAAGCGGCAAGTTCTGGGACACGATTCGCCGCGCCCTCGGGCAGCTGTGAGCGGGTGCATCTTCTGTAAGATCGCGGCAGGCGAGATCCCTGCGACCGTGGTGAAGCGGGGTGATGGCATGCTGGCGTTCAAGGACCTGAATGCGCAGGCACCAACGCATCTCTTGGTTATCCCCACGACTCACGTCGGCACGTTAAACGATGCGAAGGACCCCGGAGCGCTCGGCAAGCTGCTGGCGTTTGCGCGCGATGTCGCGCAGGATGCGGGGGTCGCCACGAAGGGGTATCGGGTGGTGGTCAACACAAACCCGGACGGAGGCCAGACCGTCTTTCACCTCCATTTGCATGTCTTGGGCGGCAGGGTGATGCATTGGCCGCCGGGCTAGAGCGAGGTTGGTGGAGGTTGCCCGATCCACATCTCTCAGCTAACTTCGTGTGTCTCTAATCACTTAGGAAAAGCGAGGCTTATGCCGGAAGTCATCATTCACGATGACGAGAGCTTTGAGCGTGCGCTCAAGCGCTTCAAAAAGAAATGCGAAAAAGCAGGGATTCTCGCCGACCTGCGCAAGCACCGTCACTACGAAAAGCCCAGTGAGCGTAAGAAGCGCAAGATGAATGCGGCGCGCCGCAAGAATCGCAGGCCGCGCTACGCGTAAATGGCTGCTCAGAGCTTAGCGGAGCGGCTGCGTGCCGCGATGAACGAAGCGAGAAAACGACGCGATCAGGCGCGCACCCTCCTCCTCTCTACGATCCTCTCAGATATCAAAAACCGAGAAATCGAGCTGGCCCAGACTCCCACCGACGACGAAACGGCGGAGGTGCTCAGGCGCGGTATCAAGAAGCGCCGCGAGTCGGTGGAGGTATACGAAAAGGTCGGCCGCACCGAGATGGCCGCGACCGAAGCAGCCGAAATCAAGGCGCTGGAGGAATTTCTCCCCGCAGCCGTCCCACCCGCTGAGATCCGCGCGGCTGTGCGTGAGGCGATCGCCGGTGGCGCGACGGACATGGGGAAAGTGATGGGCGCCGTCATGCCGCGGTTCAAGGGCCGCGCGGACGGCAAACTCGTGAATCAGATCGTCCGCGAGGAGCTGGCAGGATCGACCAAGTCCTAGAAACTCTCGAATTCCCCCAGGCCCTGGCGCGGGTTGCGCACCACGCCGCCGGGCCCCTGGGTGCGGCACGCATTGCCGCTCGTCTTCCTGACACCGACGCCGCCTCGATCCGCGCCAGCCTCGGGCAGGTCGCCGAGCTGGCCGCGCTGCTGATCACCGACGACTCGATCCGTGCCGAGCCGGTCCCCGATATCACGCCATCGCTCGAGCTGCTCAATGTCCCCGGCAGCGCGCTCGAAGCACCGGCATTTGCGGAGCTGACCGTCGCGCTCGCCGCCATGCGCGTCGTCGCGTCCGATCTCAAGCGTCTCAGCGACCGCGCACCGCGCACCGCGCACCTGCGTGTCGAGCCACCCCCCAAGGAGCTCGAATCCAAGCTCGTCCAGTCGATCTCTCCGGACGGCCAGGTCCTCGACAGCGCGTCGCGGGATCTCGCCCGCGCGCGCCAACACGTGCGCGAGGCGCGGCAGCGGGTGATCGATCGGCTGGGTGCAATTCTGGGCGGTCTCGACCAGACGGAGCGCGCGCCCGATGCGGCCGTCACGGTGCGCGGCGGCCGCTACGTGATCCCGGTTCGCAGCACCGCGCGCGCCCGGGTCGGCGGCATCGTCCACGACGAATCAGCGACGCGCAGCACCGTCTTCGTCGAGCCGCCCGAGATCATAGAGCTCGGCAACGAGCTGCGTGCGGCGGAGTCCGCCGAGCTGCGGGAAGTGCTGCGCGTGCTGCGGGAGCTGACCGACTTGCTGCGCCCACACGCGACGACGATCGCGGCGGCATGGGAGATGTGCATCGCGTTCGACGATTTGTGCGCGCGGGCGCGGTATGCCGTGGAGGTCAACGGGTTCGTGCCGGAGATTGGTGGGCATCTGAAGATCAAAGGCGGTCGCCATCCGCTCCTCGATCACCCCGTGCCGTTCGATCTCGAGCTCTTCCCGGACGAGTTCACCGTGCTGGTCTCCGGACCGAATACCGGTGGCAAGACGGTGCTGATCAAGGCGGTCGGTTTGTTGGGCCTACTGACGCAGAGCGGCATCGTGCCTCCCATCGGGCCTCATTCATCGCTGCCCATATTCGAGCGTGTCTTTGCCGATATCGGCGACCGCCAGTCCATCGCCGCCAGCCTGTCGACATTCTCTGCGCACGTCGCCGCGCTGCGCCAGATCCTCGATGGCGCGGGGCCGGGGTCGCTCGTGTTGCTCGACGAAATCGGCAGCGGCACCGACCCGGCCGAGGGCGGGGCGTTGGCCGCGGCGACGCTCAAGACACTCACGCGACGCCGCGCCGTCACGCTGGCGACGACACACCTCGGCGCCCTGAAACAGCTCGCTGCGGAAACCGTGGGCATCGTGAACGCGTCGCTCCAGTTCGATGCCGAGACCCTCACGCCGACCTATCGTTTGCTCAAAGGCGTGCCGGGCCGCTCGTACGGACTGGCGATCGCGAAGCGACTCGGCATCGCGAGCGACGTGCTGGCAGAAGCGGAGCGCGCCGTGCCCGATGCCGAGCGGACACTCGATCGGTTACTGGCGTCGGTGGAAGCGCGCGGGCGCGACATCGACGCCCGGGCCGCGGAGCTCGAGACTCGCGCCGCGCAGCTCGAGCTCGAGCGGCAGAACCTTGCCGACCTCGAGAACCTCGAACGCGAGCTGCGTGCCCGCGAGAAGGCGATGGACAAGGACGCGCGTGACCGTGCGCGGGCCTACTTGCTCGAAGCCCGGAAGACGGTGGAGGCCGCCCTTGCCCAGGCCCGCGCTGCGGTAACCGAGGCCACGGCAAAGGAAGCGCGGCGCATCGTCGAAGAGGCAATCGAGAAGACTGAGGACGAGCAAGCCGAAAGGAAGAAGGGGTGGGTCAATCTCGAGGAGCTGCGTCGCCGGAAGAACGTCCCGACGGGGGCAAAGTCACCGGATCGTTCGCAGGTTCACACCACTACTTCGGTTGCCAACGAGATCTCGCTCCGCGGGCTGACCGTCGAAGAAGCCGAGCCCTTGCTCCTTCGTGCGATCGATGACGCGATCCTCGCTGATCTCCCGTATCTGCGAATCATCCATGGCAAGGGCACCGGCGCGCTGCGCGACTTCGTACAGGCGGCGCTCAAACGTGACCCGCGCATCAAGCGGTTCGCGCTCGCGCCGTCGAACCAGGGCGGCCACGGCGTGACCGTAGCGGAGTTCGTGTGATCCCAGACGATGTGATCGAGCAAGTCCGGGAAGCCGCGGATATCGTCGGGATCATCGGCGAATCGGTCGAGCTGAAACGCACCGGCACCGACTATCGGGGCCGCTGCCCCTTCCACGGCGGCACCCATCGCAACTTCGCCGTCATTCCCAAAAAGGGGATGTTCTACTGCTTCGTCTGTCACGAAGCCGGCGACGTCTACACGTTCTTCATGAAGAAGCTCGGTATGGACTATCCGACCGCGGTGCGCGAAGTCGCGCGACGTGTCGGGATCACGATCCCCGAGCGCTCCGGGCCAACCGGGCCGGACCCGCGCGAGCCACTCTTCGCCGCCGTCGCCACCGCGGCCGACTGGTTCGCCCGCCAACTGCGCGAGAGTCCTGAAGGCGAGATCGCGCGCACATACCTCGAGTCTCGGCACGTGACGGTGGAGCAGGCGCAGGTTGGGGGCTTGGGATTCGGGCCCAGGGGCACGGGATTCCTCGATGCAATGAAAGGATTGGGTTTGCGGGAAGAAGTGTTGCTCGAGGCAGGGCTCATCGTTAAACGGGAAGATGGCTCCAAGGTCCCGCGGTTCAGAGGCCGGCTGTTGTTTCCAATTCATGACCTCCGTTCGAGAGTGGTAGCGTTTAGTGGAAGGGTTTTGGGCGAGGGAGAACCGAAGTACTTGAACTCTCCCGAGTCGCCGGTTTTTCACAAGGGCCAGCTGCTCTACAACCTGCACCTCGCCAAGCACGCCATGCGCAAGGCGGAACGGGCTGTTCTGGTTGAAGGGCAGTTCGACGTCTTGCGCCTCACGCTGGCGGGGTTCGAGGAAGTTGTCGCGCCCTTGGGCACGGGTCTCACCGACGAGCAGGCCGCGCTGCTCCAGCGCCACGCGCCGCACGTCATCCTGCTCTATGACTCGGACGACCCCGGCCTGCGCGCGACCTTCCGCGCCGGCGATGTCCTGCTGCGCCACAAGCTGCGCGTCAGCGTCGCGACCCTGCCCGAGGGCGAAGACCCAGACACGCTGGTCCAAAACAAAGGCGCGCCGGCGTTGGAGCAGGCGATCAAGGACTCGGTGGACGTGCTGGAGCGCAAAGTCCAGATCCTCGAACGCAAGGGCTTCTTCGGCAGCTTACCGGGAAGAAGAAGAGCATTGGATCGCCTTCTGCCGACCATCAGAGCCGCGGCAGACCCAATCACACGTGATCTGTACATATCGCGAGTCGCCGAAGTCGCGGGAATCAGGAAGGACGTGTTGCAGCGGGAGGTAGATCCTAAAGAGCAACCTACCGCCCCCTACCGCCCCCTACCGCCCGTTACCGCCCTGCCTTCCAACGCAGAGAAGGCTCTCCTGCAGCTCATGATGGCTGGCGAGCCGTGGCGTGCGCGCGTCATAGAAGCGATCGATAGTGATGAGATCGAATTCCCTGTCTACCGATCAATCTTCGAAGCCCTCGCAGACGACGCACCCGATCGTCTCGATGAGACGGCGGCCCGCGCCTACGAGTCCATGCAAGCCGAAGGGCTCGGCACCGATCAGCCCGACGTCATGTTCGAGCGCTCCGTCAATCGACTCGAGGCACGCCGCCTCGATCGGGAAATCGAGCGCATCAATCGTGCAATTCCCTTCGCCAGCGATGACGAGAAAGCGAACCTCGCGCATGAAAAGCAGCGACTCGCCGCCGAGCGCAATGCCAAGCGGCCGACCTATGGAATCATTCAGTCTGCAAGGAGGAAGGGTGCACCCGGATCTTGAGGCGTTGTTGGTTCTGCAAGATGCGGACGTCGCCGTCACCAGCTGCGATGCCCGGCTGAAGGCGCTGGAGCCGGAAGTACAGACGCTGGACGAGCAGGTGGCCGCGGCCGAGCGCATCGTCGCGCAGGCGCGGGCCGGTATCCAGGCGGCGCTGGACCGGCGCGGCGGTCTGGAAGGGAAGATCCAGAATTATCGCACCATGCAGGAGCAGCGCCGCCAGCGGCTCGAATGGGTCCGTGGAGCGAAGGAAGCGTCGACTTTGATGGCGGAGCTCGACCTCGCGCGCACCGTACTGGCCAAAGAGGAAGCGGAGTTCATGCGCTCGGGGGACGCAGTGGGCGAGGCGGAGCGCAAGACGGCGGAAGCCGAGAACGCGCTCCAGAACCTCCGCGAGGCGCAGGGGGCGCAGCGCGAGGCGCTCGCGGGAAAACGCCAGGAGATCGCTGCCGAGCGCGAGAGCGCAACGCGCGCGCGCGAGCGCGCGGCCAAAGCGGTGAATCCGTCACTCCTGGCGCGTTACGATCGCATTCGCCGCGGCAAGGCGCCCCTCGCGATTTATCCGCTTCACGGCAGCTCGTGCGGCAACTGTTTCACCGCGGTCCCGACGCAGCGCAAGGCGCTGATTCAGCGCGGCGCCACGATCGAGGGTTGCGAGGCCTGCGGCGTGTTATTGTACGCGAAGGAATGATTCCTCCCCGCTGGATCGTTACCGCGAACGCTGACCCCGACGCGACGCGACGGCTTGCGGCGGAGCTTCGCATACCCGAAGCCCTCGCCGCCATCCTCGTGCAGCGCGGGCTAGCATCGCCCGATTCCGCGAAAGCCTTCCTGCGGCCCGACCTGGAGCGCTTGAGCGATCCGCATCGCTTGGCCGACATGGCGGCTGCGGTGGAGCTGTTGGTCCGCGCGGTCCGCGAGCAGCGGCCGATCCTGGTGCACGGCGACTACGACGTGGACGGCCAGTGCGCGTCGGCGATGCTGACTCGGATCCTGCGGAGCGCGGGCGCGACGGTCTATCCGTTCGTGCCGCACCGGATTCGCGATGGCTATGATTTTGGGCCGGCCGGCCTTGCCGAAGCGCAGCGCGTCGGCGCGAAGGTGATCGTCACCTGTGACTGCGGCATCACGGCCGTTTCCGCCGTCGCCGCCGCCCGTGCCGCCGGCATCGATGTCATCGTGACCGATCACCACTTGCCGGGCGCCGAGCTGCCGCCGGCGAACGCGGTGCTCGATCCGCGCCGCCCCGACTGCACGTCGGAGGAGAAGAACCTCTGCGGCACCGGGGTCGCCTTCAAGCTGGCGCAGGCCCTGGTGCAGCTGCTGGGACTCTCGCCGAACCTGCCGCTGCATTTCCTCGACTACGTCGCGCTCGCGACCATCGCCGACGTCGTGCCGCTGACTGGCGAGAACCGCATCCTGGTACGGTACGGGCTCAAAAAGCTGGCCGACTCACGTTGGGTCGGGCTCCGCGCTTTGATCGAGACCGCGGGCCTCGCCGGCAAGCCGCTGCGCGGCGCGCACGTCGGCTTCATTCTCGCGCCCCGTCTCAATGCTGTAGGCCGGATCGGCGACGCGAACGACGGCCTGCGGCTCTTGCTCACCGAAAACCCGCAGGAAGCGGCCGCACTCGCGCGCGAGCTCGAGACGATCAACGCGCGGCGCCAGGAGATGGATCAGCTGATTCTCGACGAGGCCATCGAGATTGTGGAGCAGACGCTCCAGCCAACCGACGCCGCCATCGTCCTCGGCGCCGACACGTGGCATCCCGGCGTCATCGGCATCGTGGCCTCGCGGCTCGTGGAGCGCTACGGGCGACCCACATTCCTCATCGGTTGGGATGAGGCCGGCGAATTCGGCCGGGGGTCGGGCCGCAGTATCTCCGGCTTCGACCTGCACGGCGCGCTCCACCAGGTGGGCGGGCATCTCGAGAAGTACGGCGGCCACACGATGGCCGCCGGCTTCACCATCCGCCGGGACAAGTTCGACGACTTCCGCGTTGCGTTCCTCGGCGTGGCGGGCGACGTTCTCACCCCCGACGACCTGGCGCCGAGCCAGCGCGTGGACATCGAGCTGCCGCTCGCGTCGGTGAGCGAAGAGTTGGAGCGGCTGATTCGGCACTTGGAGCCGTGCGGGGCGGGGAATCCGGCGCCGGTGTTTGGCGTCCGGAATGCGCGGGCTGTCGGCGCACGCCGCGTCGGGACCAATCACCTGCGCTTCACGCTGGACGACGGCTCGGCAGTGCTGCCGGCGATTGGTTTCCGCTGGGCGGATGCCGTACCGGACGACTGGCTCACAAACCCGTTGGATGTCGCCTTCAGACTGGAGCGGGACGATTGGCAGGGCAGGACCACGATTCAGGCGCGAGTGGCGAGTCTTGCTCCGCATAATCGCGGGTGAGTTCAAGGGCCGACGCCTGAAGGCACCCGCGGGACGCAGCGTCCGACCGACGGGTGATCGCGTGAAGGAAGGCTGGTTCAGCATCCTGCAGCAGTCGATTCCGGACGCGCGGGTGCTGGATCTCTTTGCCGGCTCCGGCGCGTTGGGGTTCGAAGCCCTGTCGCGTGGCGCGGTGGCGGTGGACTTCGTGGAGAATCACAAGGCGTCCTTAGCGGCAATGCGTGACAACGCGGCAACGCTGGGCGTGGAGGCTCGCGTGACCATTCACCGGAGTGATGCCATGCGCTTCGCCGAGCGATTGCAGCCGGGTGCGTACGATGTGGCATTCGCGGATCCGCCATACGCGAGCGATGACGCTCAAGCGTTGGCGGAGCTCTTCCGGCAGAATCCGTTCGCACGCGTGTTCTCGGTCGAGCATGCCGCCGATCACTCGGTCTCCGGTGACGACACACGGCGGTACGGCGACACGGCGCTCACGTTCTTGTACGCCCCTCCGCCGCCCTTCGCCGCCCTTCGCCGCCCCTTGCCGCCGCCTCTATGAAGCGCGTCGCCGTGTACCCGGGCTCCTTCGATCCCATCACCAAGGGGCATGAGGACCTCATCCATCGATCGCTGGAGTTCGTCGACCAGCTCGTCGTGGCGGTGGCGGTGAACGTCGCCAAGCAGCCGCTTTTCTCGCTCGAGGAGCGCGTTGCGCTGATCAAGCAGGCCGTCCCCGACAGGCGGCTGGATGTGCAGTCGTTCGAAGGGCTCCTCGCCGAGTTCGCCAAGAAGGTCGGCGCATCGGTGATCATCCGCGGGCTACGAGCGGTCTCGGACTTCGAGTACGAATTCCAGATGGCGCTGATGAACCGCAATCTGGCGCCCCACATCGAGACCGTCTTTCTCGTGCCGGCCTTCGACCTGACGTTCGTAAGTTCCAGCCTGGTGCGCGAGGTCGCACGCTTCGGCGGCGACGTCTCGCAGCTCGTCGATCCCACCGTTCAGCAGGCCCTGAAGCGCAAGTTCGGCAAATGACGTTTCTGGACCGCGTCTACGAGCGGGCGCGGAAGCTCAAGGCCCGCATCGTGCTCGCGGAGGGCGAAGACGCGCGCGTGCAGGAGGCGGGCCGCAGGATCGAGCGCGAAGGCTTTGGCAAAGTCGAACTACTCGACAAGGCAACGCCGCACGCCGCACGCCCCGCGATGATCTCTCTGCTGAGAACTCGGCGGCCCGACAAGTTCCCAACCGACGCTGCCGCCATCCAGGCGCTAGAGCACCCTCTGGTTTTTGGGGCGTGTCTCGTGGCTGTTGGTGACGCTGACGTCATGCTGGGTGGCGCCATGTACACGAGCGCCGAGACGATCCGGGCGGCGCTGTGGGCTGTCGGCACCGCGCCGGACATCGCCACGGTGTCCGGGGCATTTTACATGATCAAAGACGACCGCGTGCTCACGTTCGCCGATTCCGCGGTTACTCCGGAACCAACGCCGAGCCAGCTCGCGGACATCGCCCTGGTGTCGGCGCGCGAGCGGCGCCTGATCGTCCAAGACGAGCCGGTCGTGGCCTTCCTTTCTTATAGCACCAAGGGCAGCGCCAGCGGGCCGAGAGTCGAACGGGTGCTGAATGGCATGGCCAAATTGAGCGAGCGACAGCCCGATTTTGTCTTCGACGGCGAGCTGCAGCTCGACGCCTCGCTCGTCCCGGACGTCGCGGCACACAAGGCGCCCGGCTCGCCCGCCGCCGGTCGCGCCAACGTGCTGATTTTTCCGGATCTCGACGCGGGAAACATCGGCTACAAGCTGGTGCAGCGGCTCGGCGGCTGGACCGCGCTCGGCCCGATTCTGCAAGGACTGGCGCGACCCATCTCGGACCTGTCGCGCGGCGCGACCTCCGATGATATTGTGGACACTGCGGCGATCGCCATCCTTCAAACGCGGAAGGGTAGGGGGTAATCGGGATGCGGTTCACCCTGAAGAAAGACAAGAGCGGCGTCGTTGTGGTCGGAGTGGAAGGCCAGCTCATTGTCGGCAACCGGCAGGAGCTGAAGCAAAAGGTCCTCGACGCGCTCGAGGACGGCTCTCGCAAGTTCGTCATCGACTTCAGTAAGACCGGCTACATCGACTCCTCGGGGTTGGGAGTCCTCGTCTCGCTCTCGAAGAAGATCCGTGAGCAGGGTGGGGAGCTGCGGCTCGCCGGGCTCAATGCCGATCTGCAGACCCTGTTCGAGCTCACCAAGTTGGACACGTTGTTCGCGATCACGCGGACCGCCGAGGAGGCGCTGGCCGCGTTTTGAGTCTCCAATTCGCGTTTTCGAAGAATACGATGAAGCTCGACGTCCCGAGCGATCTCGGGATGGTGGGTGACGCGGTCGAGCTGGTTGCCAGCCATCTTCCTCCCGGAACGCTCTCGCCCCGCCGCATCAGCTTCAATCTTCGCACCGCACTCGCCGAGGCCCTCGGGAACGCCATTCGCTACGGAACGGGCGAGGATCCCGAGCGCGTCGTCCGTGTCCAGGTAGAACTCGAGCGCGATGCTGTCCGCATCTACGTCGTCGACGACGGCCACGGCTTCGATCCCACAGGACTTCCCGATCCCACGCATCCGGACAACCTCGAACGCGAATACGGGCGGGGGCTGTTCGTCATTCGCCACCTGGTGGATGACGTCGCGTTCAATGAGAAAGGCAACGGCATCTGCCTGACGCTCCGAGCGGGGTGACACGGCTCGAGCGCCTGCTGCCGGTGCTCGCGGCACTATCCGGGACAACTCTGCGACTGTGGCGTGCGAAGACTCCCGGTGGGCGGCTGTCCCCGATCGGTGGCGAAGAATCACCCTGGACGCCGACGCCCAACGGAGGCGGCCGGCTCGAGACTCCCGACGGACCTGCCTGGTTTCAACCGATCCCCGCCGTCCATGACACCTGGCTGGAAGTGAAGGGAAAGAACGAGCACGGTGCCGTGGAGCTGGCCGAAGTGATCGGCGCGGTGATGAAAGCGGAGGAAGAGACCGGCCAGGTCGCTGCCGAGCTGTCGGGGCGCTACGAAGAAATCGATCTGATCTACACGATCAGCGAAATTCTCGGCCACACGATTCGGCTGGACGAAGCCGCGAACAGGATTCTGCGGGAAGTATCGGCGGTGGTCCGGGCGCGGCGCGCGACCCTGATGGTGCACGACCCACGCGCCCATGTGCTGCGGCTCGTGGCGGCGCGTGGCGTTCAGTTGGGGGAGATCGACCCGGTCGAAGTCGACGATCCGACCTCGATCGCCGCCCGCGTGTTTCGCGAGATGCGGACCATCAGCTACGACCCGAACGACCCGCGTGCCCCGAAGCCTCCCAACCCGATCGAGCGTGGCTACCGCGGGCACGCGTTTCTGTCGGTGCCGGTCGTATACGCCTCACCGGGTCGCGTGCCCACGCCCATCGGCGTGATCAATCTGACGGATCGGAAGGGCGAAGACGCCTTCACGGCGGGTGACCGCAAACTGGTCGCCGCCATCGCCAATCAGATCGGCGCCGCGATCGAGAACGCGCGGCTCGTCGAGCAGGACCTGAGCCAGCAGCGGGTGCGGCGCGAGCTGGAGCTGGCGCACGACCTGCAGCTCAAGCTGCTGCCGTCGCCCGCGGTGATCGCGTCGAAGGCCGACGTCGCCGCGCGCTGCCGCCCCGCCGAATCGGTCGGCGGCGATTTCTACAACCTCCTCAGCCTGCACGGGGATCGCGTCGGCGTAATGATCGGCGACGTCTCGAGCCACGGATTCAGTGCGGCGCTCATCATGGCACTGGCGATGGCGGCCTCCGGTATCCACGCGGAGACGGCGGAGTCGCCGCATGAAGCGCTGCGGCGTCTGGAGATGTCGTTGTCGGAAGAGCTCGCGGAGACGGAGATGTTTCTCACGCTCTGCTACGCCGTCGTGGATCCGGCCAAAGGCACGCTCACGTATGCCAACGCCGGGCATCCCCATGCGTTTCTGGTTTCGACCGAAGACCGGTCGAGCAAGCGGCTCGAGGCGACACGGCCGCCGCTCGGACTGGGCGGCGGCGGCGAGGAGCGCGTCGAGCGGTGGGAGCGGGGCAAGGCCATTCTGTGCCTGTTCACCGACGGCCTGGCCGACGCGCCGGGACCGAGTGGCGAGCGGTTCGGCGAGCAGCGCGTGCTGAGCCACGTCGTGAACCTGCGAGGCCGCCCCGCGCAGCATATTCTCGAGGCGGTGTTTACCGGCATCGCCGCATTTACCGGCGGCGCGCCCGCCAACGACGACCGCACGCTGGTTCTCCTCAAAGTTTGAGACGGCTCGGCCAGCATTTTCTCAGCGACCCGAAGATTCTGGGGCGGATCGCCGACGCGCTCGACTGTGTGCCTGGCGAGACCATCGTTGAAGTAGGTCCTGGACATGGAGCGTTGACTCGAGAATTGCTCGCTCGAGGCGTTCAGGTCATTGCAATCGAAAAGGATCGGGCGCTGGCTGAACAACTGCGGTTTCAGGTGTCGGGTCTCAGGTGTCAGGTAGTCACGGGCGATGCCTTGGAGCTCGACTGGCACGAGTTGTATTCCAGACACCCGACACCTGACACCCGATACCGCCTCAAAGTTGTCGGCAACATCCCGTACTACATCACCTCGCCCTTGATCGATAAAGCGCTGACGCCCCCCTTGCCGGAGCGGGTGGTCTTCCTGGTGCAGGCCGAGGTTGCCGAACGGCTCGCGGCGAAACCCGGGGGCAAGACGTACGGCGCGCTGTCGGTGGGGGTGCAGGCAGTGTGTCGCGTGGAAAAGCTCTTCACGGTGGCGCCGGGCGCGTTTCGGCCGCCCCCTAAGGTGCGGAGCGCGCTCGTGCGCCTCACACCGCTGGCACGGCCGCTCGTGAACGATGTCGAAGTCGCGCCGCTGCGCGCGTTTGTGACCGCCTGCTTCAGCCGGCGCCGCAAGCAGCTCAAGAACGCGGTGCCGGGAATGACCGAGCAGGATCTCCGCGCGGCCGGGTTCGATCCGACGCTGCGCCCGGAGCGCCTGTCGCCGGAGGCATTTGTCCGGTTATTCCGGCGGTCCTTGACGTATCAACAATAGTTGATACGTTGAGGGCATGCCAACCGCCGCCCGGCCCGATTCCGCGCAAGTCGCCAGCTGGTTTCATGCCCTCGCGGATGAAACCCGCGTCCAAATCGTCGAACTGCTGTCGCATAAGGAGCGCTGCGTCTGCGAGCTCGAGCAGGTGCTCGGCGTCGCCCAGTCGAGGCTCTCGTTTCACCTTAAAGTCCTGAAGGACGCCGGTCTACTCGCCGATCGCCGCGACGGCCGCTGGATGTACTACAACCTGCAACGAGAGACGCTCGACCAAATCGCGGCCTACACGAGGTCCGTGAAGCCCGGCAAACATGCCGGCAGCTGTGAGCTCGCCTGTTGTGACTGAATCGACCTCTGAGCCGGGGAAGGCAACATGAGTCAGGACATCAAAGAGACTGTGAAGGAGAAGTATGCCGAAGCCGCGCTGAAGGTGCTCGGCGGCGAGAAAGGCACCTGTGGGCCCAGCGGCGCATGTGGCTGCGATCCCATCACCGAGAACCTCTACGATGCGTCGCAGACCTCCGGGCTGCCCGAAGGCGCCGTGCTCGCATCGCTCGGCTGCGGAAATCCCACCGCGCTGGCGGATCTCCACGAGGGCGAGGTCGTGCTGGACCTCGGCTCGGGCGGCGGCATCGATGTGCTGCTCTCCGCCAAGCGGGTTGGCCCCTCCGGCAAAGCCTACGGCCTCGACATGACGGACGAGATGCTCGCGCTCGCACGCGCGAATCAGGCCAAGGCCGGCGCAACGAATGTCGAATTCCTGAAGGGGGAAATCGAGAACATTCCGCTGCCCCCGGATGCAGTGGACGTGATCATCTCGAACTGCGTGATTAACCTGTCAGCCGACAAGGGCAGCGTGTTGAAGGAAGCCTTCCGCGTGCTGCGTCCCGGCGGTCGATTCGCCGTCTCCGATGTCGTCTGCCGTGGCGAGATCCCGGACGCGGTTCGTCGCAGCATGGAGTTGTGGGTCGGGTGCGTGGCGGGCGCCTTGGAGGAAGGGGAGTATCGGCACCTGCTCCGTGATGCCGGGTTTGTCGACATCGACGTCGAGCCGACGCGCGTTTACGCGTTCGAGGATGCGCGCACCGTGCTCGCCGGCGCCGGGCTCGACGTCGACGTGCTCGCACGTGAGGTCTCCGGCCGGGTGATGGGCGCGTTCATTCGTGCGCGCAAACCGACGTGACCCTGCGCGTGCTCTTCGGGCCGCCCGATGCTGGCCCACTGGAGCATCCCCGATCCCGCGGAGGTCGAGGGGGACGGCGCCACTAAGCGGGCGGCCTTCCGGGCAGCGTTTCTCGATCTCAGCCACCGAATTGATTTGCTCCTCGCCCTGCCGGCTCTTGCGCCGAGGTCCTCCATTGTGAAATAGTTCACAATGCGGAAGATCTCCGACAGCACCGTACGCCGGCTGTCCGTTTACCTCCGATTCCTCGAGCAGGCCACCACGCCGACCATCTCGTCGGGGGAGCTCGCTCGGCTGGGCGGCACCACCTCCGCCCAAGTGCGCAAAGACCTCTCCTTCTTCGGCTCCTTCGGCAAGCGGGGCCTCGGCTATGCCGTGCCCGAGCTCACGCGCCGGATCCGCGACATTCTCGGCTTGGAGCGCGGCTATCGCGTCGTGCTGGTTGGAGCGGGGCGCATGGGCGGGGCGCTCGTGCAGTATCACGGCTTCAAGCAGCGCGGCTTTCACATCACCGCGATCTACGATCAGGACGCGCGGAAAATCGGCTCGCGCTGGAACGGGCTGGTTGTCCGCGACGTGAAGCACCTCGAGACCGATTTGAAGAAAGATCCGAGCGACATCGCGATCGTCGCGACACCGGCCGAGGCGGCGCAGCAAGTCGTCGATCGCCTGGTGCGCAGTGGTGTGAAGGCCATCCTGAACTTTGCGCCCGTGCCCTTGAATGTGCCGCCCGACGTCGAAGTCAAGACCGTCAATATGGCCCTGGAACTGGAGACGCTGAGCTACTCGCTGGCCAACCGTTAGCTTTCTCCCCCATGCCCCGGGTTCACGTCACGTCCGAAATCGGCGCGCTGCGTTCGGTGCTGGTCCATACCCCGGGGAAAGAGCTCGTCGCGGTGACCCCCGGCACGCGCGAAGACTACCTGTACGACGACATCATCGACCTCGAGATCGCGCAGCGCGAGCATCGTCGCCTGGTCGCGGTGCTCGAGCGCTTCGCCGAGGTCCATGAAGTGCGCGACACGCTGGTCGACATTGCGGGACGGCCAGAAGTGCGTGAATTCCTCACCACCCGCGCGCTCGAGGTCATCCCGTCCGACGCACTGTCAAAGCAGATGGCGGCGTTGTCGTCGGAAGACTTTGTCGCGCTCATGGTCGAGGGGGCGCTCGAAGATGGCGGACCGATCGCGCGCGCCCTGAACGAGGTGGCGTACGCGCTGCCGCCGTTGCCCAACCTCTTCTTCACCCGCGACGTCGGTATCGTGATCCGCGAGCACGCGATCATCGGCTCGATGCGCCACGGCGTGCGCTGGACGGAGGAGCTGCTCGTCAAGGCGCTGTTCCGCTACGACCAGAAGTTCGAGAACGCCGGCATTCTCTATGACGGCTCGGAAGAAAAGCGCCTCAACTACACCCTCGAGGGTGGCGACGTGCATCCCATCCGCCCCGACCTCCTCGTGCTCGGCTTCAGCGAGCGCTCCAGTCCGGCGGCGCTCGATCTGCTCTGCGATCTCGTGTTCACGCACTGCAACGTGACCGACGTGATCATCGTCGTGCTGCCCGCCGAGCGGACCGCGATTCACCTCGACATGATCTTCACCCAGATCGATCGCGAGCTGTGCATCGTCTATCCGCCGCATTTCGTGGGGCCTGAACGGCTCGCGGTGTTGCATCGCCGCAAGCGCTCCAAGGGCGTGAAGGAGGTGCCCAACTTTTTTGCGGCCATGCAAGCCGTCGACCAACCACTCGAGCCGATCTTCTGCGGCGGCAACCAGCGCACCGTCCAGGAGCGCGAGCAATGGGCGTCGGCGTGCAACTCGTTCGCGGTGCGGCCCGGCGTGATCCTGAGCTACGACCGCAACGATGCCACGCTGGGCGAGCTGTCCGGCGCCGGCTTTCGCGTGATCGAAGAGGTCAATCTGCTGACGGGCGACGAGACGCTGAAAGACGGAGAGCGCGCGGTGATCTCGATCGAAGGCAGCGAGCTGGTGCGCGGCGGTGGCGGCCCGCGCTGCATGACGCTTCCGCTCCGACGAGACGATCTCTGACCGGACTTGCGGCGGTCCCGGCTTCATCGCTCACGTCCCGGGCGGTTTCCTTCTTACAGAGCGGGCCGGCCGGAAGTCTCGCAATCGTGCGCGACGTGCTGGGCATTGCGCAGGCGAACCGGCATACGGCCGACCGCATTGCCGCGACGCTGCTGGCCCCTGATAAACGGTTCAGCCGGACGGCCGACGGCCGCTGGGCTCTCGCCACGCCCCCTCCCGCAGCGAGCCCGCTGCTCGAAGCCTGCCGCTGGGCGGTGGTGGACGTCGAAACCACCGGGGTGCGCGCGTTCCGGGGCGATCGCATCATGGAAATCGCCGTCGTGATGCTCGACGGCACGGTCGCGTTCCACTCGCTGGTCAACCCGGGTATTCCGATTCCGCAATTCATCGCGGGGCTGACCGGGATCGACGCCCCGATGGTGCGCAACGCGCCGCCGTTCGAGGCGATCGTCGCTGACGTGCTCACGGCCCTCGAGGGCTGCGTGTTCGTGGCGCACAATGCGCGCTTCGATTGGGCCTTCGTGTCGACGGAGATCGAACGTGCAACGGGCCTGCTGCTGCAGGGGCCGCGGGTGTGCACGGTGCGGCTCGCGCGCAAGCTCCTGCCCGATTTGCCACGCCGCAATTTGGACACGGTCAGCTATCACTTCGGCATCGAGATCGAGGGAAGGCATCGGGCGACGGGGGATGCCGTGGCGGCGGCCAAATGCCTGGCAAGGCTGCTGCGATTGGCCCAGGGGAACGGCGCCACGACGTTGACGGATTTGGTGAATTGACCCACACCACTTTCAAAGTCGGTCGCCTCACATGCCACGCCCTCGAAGCCGGTCTCCAGCATCTCGACGGCGGGGCGATGTTCGGTATCGTCCCGAAAGCGCTCTGGGCGCGCCGCGCTCCGCCCGACGAGCGCAATCGCATCCCTCTCGCCTTGCGGTGCCTGCTGATCGAGCACGACGCCGGCCTGGTGCTGATCGACACCGGAATCGGCAACAAGGAAAACACCAAGTTCATCGACATCTATGGCGTCGAGAATGCCGGCCAGGATGGTCGGACCAAGCTGGAAGACGCGCTCCGCGAGCTGGGTCATGCCCCTGACGACATCCGCTGGGTGATCAATACGCACCTCCACTTCGATCACGCCGGCGGCGACAACTGGCTCGACCCGTCAGGCAAGATCGGTTTGGCCTTTCCCAAAGCCCGCTACGTCGTGCAAAAAGGCGAGCTCGACTTTGCCCGGCACACCAATGAGCGCACCGCGGGCAGCTATCTCGCGCCCAATTTCCAGGGCATCCCCTTCCAGTTGATCGATGGGGAGACCGAGATCCTGCCGGGGATCCGCGGGCTGCCGACACCAGGACACGTGCCATATCACCAGTCGATCCTGATCGCGAGCGGTGGTGAGAAGGCCTGCTTCGTCGCCGACCTGGTGCCGACGTCGGCCCATCTGCCATTGCCCTGGATCATGGGCTACGACCTGGAGCCGCTGGTCACGCTCGAAACCCGCCGCCGCATCTACCAGCGGGCGGAGGCCGAGGGGTGGCTGCTGGTGTTCGAACACGATCCCCACGTCGTAGTGAGTCGCCTGGCTCGACAGGAGAAAGGCTTTGGACTTGTCGAGCAGCGGGAGCTCGGCTAGCTTGGTGTCGACAATACGGTAAGTGGGCTGCGGGCCCCACCCCATGCCTCTCGTGGAGAGTGCTTCAGGGTTCTCGAGACCTCACCGAACAGTGAGGGATTGCGGATCTTGGGATAACCGGGGTCCGCGTTTTTACTTTCTGTGAAGGAGAACGCACAGCTGCCACCTCTCGACAACAATAGCAAAGCACCGCGCACCCGCGTCAATCGGCAAATTCGCATCAGTCCGGTGCGCGTGATCGCGGACAACGGCGACCAGCTGGGCGTATTGACGATCGATGAAGCCCTGGCCGCTGCGCATGAACGGGGCCTGGATCTCGTGGAAGTCGCGCCGCTCGCCCGGCCGCCGGTCGTCAAGATCATGGACTACGGGAAGTTCAAGTTCGAGCAGGCCAAGGCTGCGCGCGCCGCCAAGAAAAAGCAGCACGTGATTCACCTGAAGGAAGTGAAGTATCGTCCGGGCATCGACGATCACGACTTCGACTTCAAGACGCGTCACGCCCGTGAGTTCTTGGCCGATGGCAACAAGGTGAAGGTGACGATGATGTACCGCGGCCGGCAGATGGCGCATATCGAGCTCGGCCGGGAAGTGCTGGATCGCGTCGCGCAAGAGCTGAAGGATATTGGAAAAATTGAGCAAGAGCCGAAACTCGAGGGCCGCAACATGTCCATGGTCCTCGCACCGAAATGAGCTAGCAATGCCGAAAATGAAATCGAAGCGCGCCCTGAGAAAACGGATCCGCTTGACGGGCACAGGCAAGCTGCGCCGCTACCGCGCGTACAAGCGCCATATCCTGACGTCGAAGCATCCCAAGCGGAAGCGCCACCTGCGCAAGGCGACGCTCGTTTCGCATGCCGACCGCCGCCTCAAGCGCCTGCTGCTGGCGTAAGGAGATCCCATGCCTCGCGTCAAAAGCAACGTTGCGCGCCTGAAGCGCAAGAATAAGGTGATGAAGCTCGCCAAGGGCTACTGGGGCGGACGCAGCAAACTCTGGAAAGCGGCGAAAGAGGCGACCGAGCGCGCGGCGAAATATGCCTACCGCGATCGCCGGGCCAAGAAGGTCGAATTTCGCCGGCTCTGGATCACGCGCATCAACGCGGCGGCCCGGCTGCACGCGTTGTCGTACAACCGGTTGATGAACGGCTTGCGTAAAGCAGGCGTCGAAATCAATCGGAAGATTCTCGCCGATCTCGCCGTGCGGGATCCGGCGGCGTTCGAGCAGCTGGCGGAGGTCGCGAAGAAGGCCCTCTAAGCATGAGCGACCTCCTTGCAGCCCTAGATTCGCTGCGGGAGCGTCTGGACGAGATTCCGCAGGCGGATGAACGCCGGCTCCAGGAGCTCAAGACCGAGCTCTTGGGCCGCAAGGCCGGCGCCCTCACCGAAATCCTCAAGGCCCTCCCCGGACTGGAGCCCGATGAGCGCAAGCGCGTCGGCGGCGCCGCCAACGCGCTGAAGCGCGAGCTCGAGCGCGCGATCGACGCGCGTGAGGCCAGTCTCAAGCAGAGCGCGACGAATCTGTCCGGTGTCGATCTCACGCTGCCGGGCCGCCGCCAATGGGGTGGCGGGCTGCATCTCGTCACCCAGGTCGTGGACGAGATCTGCGACATCTTCCGCGAGCTGGGGTTCACGCGCGTGACCGGCTCGGAAGCCGAGACGGAGCGCTACAACTTCTACGCGCTGAATTTTCCCAAGGACCATCCCGCGCTCGACGCCCAGGACAGCTTCTATCTCGGCGGGGATGTCCTGCTGCGCACGCATACCTCGCCAGTCCAGATCCACACGCTCGAAACCTATCCGCCGCCGATTCGCATCGTGGTGCCGGGTCGCTGTTACCGGCGCGATCCATTCGACGCGTCGCACTCACCGGTGTTCGAGCAGATCGAGGGATTTGCGGTCGATGACGGGATCAGCTTCGTCGATTTCAAGGCGACGCTGGCGGCGTGGGCTCGGAGGTTCTTCTCGCCCCAGACCAAGGTGCGCTTCCGGCCCTCCTATTTCCCGTTCACCGAGCCGTCGGCCGAGATGGATGTGCAGTGCCAGATCTGCGGCGGCTCGGGCTGCGCCGCCTGCAAGCAGACCGGCTGGATGGAGATCCTCGGCTCCGGAATGGTGCATCCCGCCGTCCTCGAGAACTGCAAGGTCGACAGCGAGAAGTACACCGGATTCGCGTGGGGCATGGGCCCGGAGCGCATCGCGATGCTGCGGCATGGCATCCCCGACATACGGGTGTTCTTCGATTCGGATGTCCGATTCCTGGAACAATTCATTGGAAAGGAGGAGTCTGGAGTCCGGAGTCAGGATCTTGAATCCGACGGCCCGGCTCCTGAATCCAGGCTCCTGACTCCATGATAGTTTCCCGCCGTTGGCTCGAAGCCCTGCTCGGCCGCTCGCTGCAAGGCCAGGACGTCGCTGACCGTCTGGCGCGCCAGGTCGCACCGGTGGACGGTGTCGTGGCCATTCATCAGGATCTGCGCGAGGTGCTCGTCGCGCGTGTCCTCGAGGTGCGCCAGCACCCGAATGCCGACCGCCTGTCCCTGTGCCTCGTCGATGCCGGCGGCAGCGCACCCCTTGAGGTCGTCTGCGGAGCCCCGAACGTTCAAGCGGGCAAGTCGTATCCCTTTGCGCCCGTCGGCGCGACGCTGCCCGGAGGGCTCAAGCTCGAGCGCCGCAAGATTCGCGGCGTCGAGTCCAACGGCATGCTTTGCTCCGCCAAAGAGCTGGGCCTGGGTGTCGACCAGGCCGGGATTCTCGAGCTCGATACGAAGGCTGCGCCCGGGACACCGTTTCTCGAAGCGATTCCCGTAGGGGATGAGCAGATCGTCATCGATGTCTCGGCGAATCGTCCGGACTTGCTATGTCATAAGGGTGTCGCCCGCGAGGTGGCGGTGAGTCTTGGGGCGACGGTGAAGCTTCCGGAGATACCGGGCGGTTTGGCGGTTAGGCGGTTAGGCGGTTTGAAACACGCCTCTCCAACCGCCCAACCGCCGACCCGCTTAACCGCCAAGGTCGATAGCGTCGAAGTCCGACTCGAAGACCCCGAGGGCGCACCGAGGTATATGATCGCGGTGATCCGCGGGGTGAAGGTCGGACCGAGTCCGGCCTGGCTGGCCGCGCGCCTCCAGAGCATCGGTCAGCGTTCCATCAATAACATCGTCGACGCCACAAACTACATCCTGTTCGAGATCAATCAGCCGCTGCACGCCTTCGATCTCGCCAAGCTGCGTGGACCGGCGGTCGTCGTCCGGCGCGCGAAACCCGGTGAGCCGATCGTGACCCTGGACGGGATTACGCGAAAGCTCACGGCCGAAATGACGGCGATCTGTGACGCTGAGCGGCCGCAGATCGTTGCTGGCGTCATGGGCAGTGCCGAATCCGAAGTCACCGAGAGTACCGCCGACATCGTTCTTGAAGCCGCCTACTTCCAGCCCACGCGCATTCGCCGCACGCGCCGCGCCCTCGGTCTGGCGAGCGAATCGAGTTATCGGTTCGAGCGCGGCATCGATATGCTCGGCATGCCCGACGCGCTGGCGCGGGCGATCGACCTGATTCGCGCCGTCGCCGGCGGCGAGATGCGCGAACCACCGATCGACCTCTGGCCTGAGCCGCAGAAGCCGCGCTCGGTGTTCCTGCGCCCGGCCCGCGTCAACCACCTGCTCGGCGTCCCCGTGCCGCGGAAAGAGATCGAACAGCTGCTCTCAGCGGTCGGCTTTGTCGCCGCACCCAAGGACGATCGGCTCGCCGTGCAAATCCCGGGGTGGCGTCCGGACGTGACGCGCGAGGTCGATCTGATCGAAGAAGTCGCGCGGCTCCGTGGTTACGACACCTTCCCCGACGAGCTGCGACCCTACCGTCCCGGCACGGTGCCCGACGCCCCCGGAGAGGTGACGTTGCGGCGCATCCGCGACCAGCTGGTGCGTAGCGGCGGAGGGCTGCTCGAGGTGCGCACGCTGCCCCTCGGTCCCGCGGATCGACCGGAAGCCGTGGCCATTCAGAACCCGCTGTCGGCCGACGAGGGCTATCTCAGAAGCCGTCTGTTCCCGGGTCTGATTCGCCGCGTGGAGTACAACTGGAGTCAGGGCCGGCGCGACATCCGCCTCTTCGAGGTCGGAACCGTCTTTCGCGCGGGGAAGGGACCGCGACCGGAGGAAGAGCTGCATCTGTCTGTCGTCCTCACCGGGGCCCGACATCCGGCGCATTGGAGCGCTTCGCTGGAGGGTGTGAAACTACCTGATATGGACATATGGGACCTAAAGCGCCACTTTGAGTTAGCTGTGGGGGTCGCGGCCCCCTCCTGCGACGTGCAACCGGCCGCCAATGGCTCCGGTTGGATCGCGGTAGAAAAGGGCGGCGGTGAGCCGGTCGGTCGGGCCCAGCCGCTCGAGGCCGACGCGCCACGCTGGGCCGGCCCGTTGTTCGGACTCGAGGTCAGGATCGCAGTAGAGCCGTCTCGCGTGGTGCGGTATCAGCCGTTGCCGACGCAGCCGCCGGTTGTGCGCGATCTCTCGTTGGTGGTGCCTGGCGGTGTGACGGCAGCAACTATTGAGGCCCTGCTCGCCCGAGAAGGCGGTACGCTGCTCGAGCGGCTGGACGTGCTGGACGAGTACCGTGGGGCAGGGCTGCCGGCGGGAACGCGCGGAGTGACGTGGCGGTGCACGTTCCGCGATCCGGCTAGGACGCTCACGGAGCGGGAGATTGATGCGCTGCTCAGCCGGATGCTGAAAGCGCTGGAGGAGCAATTTGGGGTACGGCGGCGACAGGCCACCCACTGATGTTCGCGACGCCATCGATCAGCTCGAGGCGATTCTCCGCGACGTGGCGGAGGAGTTGGCGGGCTGGCGTTCGCGCGCGCAGAAGGCCGAGTCGGAGCTGAAGGCCCGCGGCGGCCCGGTCAAGAACCCGGAGTTGGAATCGGAGAACAAGGCGCTGCGGCAGCGAGTCGAAGGAGCGCGCACCCGCGTCCACGATCTCATGCAACGGCTCACATTTTTGGAAGAGCAGGCGCGGGATAATGGGGGTCACAAGTGACGGCGAAGAAGCACGCCGTCCGGGTGATGATCGGCGGCGAGGAGTACACGGTCCGCTCCGATCTCTCGCCCGAGTACACGCGCGACGTCGCCGCATACGTGGACCAGGCGTTGAAGAAAGTCCTCAGTCAGGGACCCTTGGTGGAGAACCATAAGGCCGCGATTCTGGCGGCGCTCGACATTACGAACGAGCTGTTTCTGGCGAAGCAGACGGAGCGGGAAGTGGCGGCGCGCCTCGCGGCCGTCGCCGACGATCTGGCGAAGATGCTACCGCCGGCGAAGCGGAAGGCACTGACCGCCGGCTGACAACCCTCGCGGTTCCGCCCTAGTGGTGAGGCCGCGCGTTGGAGATAGATCCATGGCAGAGCTGTCCAGTACCATTGTGGCCGTGCTCAGCGGCGTGCTCGTCGCGGCACTGGCCTTCTATGTGTGGGGACGGCGCCTCGAGCGCCGCGCGGCCGAGTCCAGCCAGCGGGTCGTGCTGGCGGCCAAAGAAGAGCTCATGTCGGTCCGCGAAAACCTCCACCATAGCCTCGACCAGAAGATCGCCGGCGTCGACCGCCGCGAGCAGGATCTTCGCAAGCTCGAGCAGCAGCTGGAGGAGCGCGCCCGCGCGCTGACGAAGCGCGAGCAGGACATTGGGACACGCCTCGAGCAAGTCGCGGGCCTGACCGCCCAGGACGCCAAGGCCGAGCTCGTCGCTCGACTCGAGAGCGAAGCGCGCGACGAGGCGGCGGCGCTCGTGCGCAACATCACCGAGCAGGCGAAAAAGAATGCCGATCGGGAGGCGAAGAAGATCGTCGCCCTCGCGATCCAGCGCATCGCCGCCGACCAGACGGCGGAGTCGAGCGTGTCGGCGGTCGTGCTCCCGTCGGACGATATGAAGGGCCGGATCATCGGCCGCGAAGGCCGCAACATTCGCGCATTCGAAGCCGCCACCGGCGTCGACGTGATCATCGACGACACGCCGGACACCGTCGTGGTCTCGTGCTTCGAGCCGGTGCGTCGCGAAGTGGGGCGCCTGGCGCTCGAACGCCTCATCGCGGACGGCCGCATCCATCCGGGGCGGATCGAAGAGATCGTCAAGAAGGCCAAGAGCGACGTGGACACGAGCATCGTCGAAGCCGGTGAGCAGGCGGTCTACGACACCGGCATTCGCGGCATGCATGCCGAGCTGGTGAAGCTGGTCGGCCGGATGAAGTACCGGACCTCATACGGGCAGAACATCCTGGAGCACTCCAAGGAGGTCGCCTACCTGGCCGGGATGATGGCCGCCGAGCTGAAGCTCGACGTCCATCTGGCCAAGCGTGGCGCGCTGCTGCACGACGTCGGCAAAGTCCTGACGCACGAGCATGACGGCACGCACGTCCAGCTCGGCGTCGAGATGGCGACCAAGTACGGTGAGAATCCGATCGTGATCAACTGCATCGCGGCGCATCACGATGACGTCCCCCACGAATCGCCGGTCAGCGTCATCGTGCAGGCGGCCGACGCGATTTCGGGCTCCCGCCCGGGCGCCCGGCGCGAGGCGTTCGAGACCTACGTCAAACGCCTCACCGATCTCGAGAAGCTCGCCTCCGAGTTCAAGGGCGTGGAGAGGGTGTTCGCGATTCAGGCGGGCCGGGAAGTGCGCGTCGTGGTGACCCCCGAAGCGGTGGACGATACCGCCGCCGCGCTGCTCACCGACGAAATCGCGCGCAAGATCGAGCGCGAGCTGCAGTACCCGGGGCAGATCAAAGTCGTGGTGATCCGCGAAACACGGGCGGTCGGCGTTGCCCGCTAAGCTGATCGACGGGAACGCGATCGGCGCCGCAATGCGTGCGGAGCTGGGAACGGAGATCGCGGCGCTCAAGAAGAAGGGCATCACGCCGGGACTGGCGGTGATACTCGTCGGCGACAACACGGCATCGCAGGTGTACGTCCGCATGAAGGGAAAAGCGTGCGACGAAGCCGGTCTGTATCATGAGACCATCAAGCTTTCCAAAGACACCAGCGAAGCCGAGCTGATGGCGCTGCTCGAACGCCTCAACACGAATCCGCAGATTCACGGCATCCTCGTGCAGCTGCCGCTGCCAAAGCAGATCGACACGAACCGGGCCTTGCACCGCATCGACCCTCGCAAGGATGTGGACGGCTTTCACCCCGAGAACGTCGGCAAGGTGGCGGCAGGCGATGCGACCGGCTTTCGGCCCGCGACGCCCTATGGCGTGCAGCAGCTGCTGCTCCGGACGGGCGTCGAGACGAAGGGCGCACACGCCGTCGTCGTCGGACGCTCCAACATCGTGGGCCGGCCGATGGCGGCGCTGCTGCTCCAGGACGGACCGGGCGGCAATGCGACCGTGACGGTGTGCCACTCGCGGACGCGCGGCATCGACCAGCACACGCGTCTGGCGGACATTCTCATCGTCGCCATCGGCAAGCCGGAGTTTGTGACGGGCGACATGGTGAAGCCGGGGGCCGTCGTGATCGACGTCGGCGTCAACCGCGTCGACGATCCATCGAAGAAACAGGGCTACCGGCTCGTCGGCGACGTGAAGTTTCAGGAAGCGAAGCAGGTCGCGTCGGCGATCACGCCCGTCCCCGGCGGCGTCGGTCCGATGACGATCACGATGCTCCTCTACAATACGGTCCAAGCCGCTCGCCAGTGGGCGCACCGCTAGATCTCTTCACCGCCGCCTCAGCCGAAGGGGCGTGGACGGTCGGCGAAGTCACGCGCCGGGCGCGCGCGGTGATCGAGGCCGGACTGCCGCCTCTCTGGGTACGCGGCGAAATCGCCGACTTCACCGCTGCTCGCAGCGGCCATTGGTACTTCTCACTGCGCGACAAGTCGGCACAGTTACGATGTGTGATGTTTGCCAAGCAGAACTTTCGACTGCCGGCGCCGGTCGATGGGATGCAGGTCTTCATATTCGCGCGCCCGTCCCTGTACGAACCAAGGGGCGATTTCCAGCTGCTGGTAGACGAGCTACTCTCGACAGAGCAGGGCGGTCTTTGGAAGCTGGCATTCGAGAAAGCCAAAGCCGCGCTGGCCAAGGACGGGTTGCTCGATCCCGCCCGCAAACGCCGCTTGCCGGCGTTCCCGCGCCGTATCGCCGTCGTCACGAGCCCCGATGGGGCGGCGCTGCGCGACATCGAGGCCGTCGTCGGCCGCCGTTGGCCCGTCGCCGAGCTGATCGTCGTACCGGCTCAGGTGCAGGGAGCCAAAGCCGAAGCGTCCGTCTGCTCGGCGCTCAACCGCATTCGCCGGCTGCCAGTCGACGTGCTGGTCGTTGCCCGGGGAGGCGGCTCCGTCGAGGACCTGTGGGCGTTCAACTCCGAGCGCGTCGCGCGAGCCGTGGCCGCCATGCCCATGCCGGTGATCTCGGCGATCGGCCACGAAACGGACGTCACGCTGTGCGACCTCGTCGCCGACCTGCGCGCGCCGACCCCGTCCGCCGCGGCTGAAGCGGCCACGCCGGATCGCATCGAGGTGGTCCAGCATTGTGCTGTCCTCGGCCAGCGCCTCGCTCGCGCCCTGCGGATCGCGTCCCGCCACGTGGTGGAGCGACTCGACCGCACCCGCGACCGTCTCGTGGGTTCCATGGACCATCGGCTCGAGCAGTCCCGCGCATTGCTCACCGCGCATGGCGCACGCCTTGACGCCTTGAGTCCGCTCCGCGTGTTGGCTCGCGGGTATGCCGTGGCGCGCGACGCGAACGGCGAGGTCCTGAAACGCGTGGGACAGCTCCCCAGCGGCAAAGCATTCCGGCTCCGCGTGACGGACGGAGAGGTGAATGGCAGAGTTCAGTAAGCAGCTCGAGCGCCTTGAAGCGATCGTTCGCCGCCTCGAATCCGAAGACCTCGATCTGGACGAAGCGTTGAAGCTGTTCGAGGAAGGCGTCGAGCGGCTGCGGGTCGCGCGCGAGCAGCTGCAACAGGCGGAGCTCAAGGTCAAAAAAGTGCTCGAGATTGAAAGCCCTTCGTAGCTACCTCGCGGATGTCCGCGAGCAGGTCGACCGCGTCTTGGAGACGGCGACCGGCGTCGATGAGGTCATGCGCTACAGCCTGCTCGGTGAAGGCAAACGCTTGCGGCCGACGCTCGTATTCGCCGCGCATGAAGCCCTCGACGGCGCGTCACCCGCGGGCGTCGCCGAGATCGCGGCGGCGGTTGAAGTCGTCCATGCCTATTCGCTGGTGCATGACGACTTGCCCTGCATGGACAACGACGACCTGCGGCGTGGCCGCCCGACCGCCCATCGCGCCTTCGATGTGCCGCGTGCGACTCGCGCGGGCTACGAGATGGTCGCGCTGGCGGCTCGGGTGCTGGCACGCGGCCTTGCCGCGCTGCAGCTCCCGGCAGCGCGCTGCCGCGAGATCTCGCTCGAGCTGTTTCGCGCCGCAGGCGCGGGGGGCATGATCGGCGGTCAGGCGCTCGATCTCGAGGCGGAGGCGAAGGCGCTGCCGATTGATGCGCTGGAGGAGGTGCATCGGCGCAAGACCGGCGCTTTGATCGCCGCGTCGTGCGTGATCGGCGGACTCTCGGCGGATGGTACACCAGGCCGCATCGAGGCGCTGCGGGCGTACGGCGAGGCTATCGGTGTCGCCTTTCAGATCGCCGACGATGTGCTCGACGCCACCGCGACGTCCGATCAGCTGGGGAAAACCGCCGGCAAGGACGCCGCCCACGCCAAGGCGACATTCGTGACGCTGCTCGGCGTCGGGGCGGCGCGCGCCGAGGCGGAGCGCCTCGCGGCCAAGGCCGTAGACCAGCTGCGGGATGCCGGGTTAGTTTCCCCCATACTGGTCGAGCTCGCCCACTATATCGTGACGAGGCCTAATTGATTCTCGAATCGATTCACCGTCCCCAGGACGTCCGCGCGCTTCCGCCGGACCAGCTGCAGCAGCTGGCCGACGAGGTGCGCCAGCGGCTCATCGATGTCGTCTCGCAGACCGGCGGCCACATCGGTGCGGGCCTTGGCGTCGTCGAGCTGACGGTCGCGCTCTGCGCGGCGTTCGACTCTCCGCGCGACAAGATCGTGTGGGACGTGGGGCATCAGGGCTACCCGTGGAAAATCCTGACCGGGCGCAACGACCGGCTCGCGACCTTGCGGCAACGCGGTGGCCTGTCCGGGTTCCTGCGGCGCGACGAGAGCGAGCACGACCAGTTTGGCGCCGGTCACGCCGGGACGGCGCTGTCGGCGGCTTTTGGGATGGCGACCGCGCGCGACCTGAAGGGCGACACGTTCGAGGTCGTGGCGGTCGTCGGCGACGGGGCGATGACCTGCGGCCTGCCGTACGAGGCGCTCAATAACGCCGGCGATTCGGGCCGCGACATCATCGTGGTGCTGAACGACAACGGGATGTCCATCGCCCCCAACGTGGGCGCGATCAGCAAATACTTCGGCTCCATCATTGCCAGCCCGATCGGCGTGCGGATGCGCGAGCGCGTCAAGCACGTCATCGAGCGCGCGTCGCACCTGATCGGCGGCAAGAAGCTGGTCGACTTTGCCAAGAACGTGGAAGAGAGCATCAAGAATCTCTGGTCGCCCGGCATGCTGTTCGAAGAGCTCGGCTTCCGCTACTTCGGGCCGATCGACGGGCACAACATCGCGCAGATGCTCCACACCTTCGATATCGTGAAGACGCTGAAGGGACCGCGGGTCGTGCACGTGATCACTGAGAAGGGGAAGGGTTTCCCGCTCCCCGAGCCCGACCTCGAGAAGTATCACGCCCGCGCGCCCTACGATCCGATCACCGGCAAGCTCAAGCCGGTGAACCCCGGACCGCCGCTGTGGACGAAGGTCTTCGGGGACGCGCTGACGCAGCTCGCCGCCGAGAACACCAACTTCGTGACGATCACCGCGGCGATGCCCTCGGGGACCGGCACGAACATCTTCCAGAAGAAATGGCCGGCGCGCTTCTTCGACGTCGGCATCGCCGAGGCGCACGCGACGACGTTCGCGGCCGGGCTCGCGACGCAGGGGGTGCGGCCGGTCGTCGCGATCTACTCGACGTTCCTGCAGCGCGCCTACGACAGCATCATCCACGACGTCGCGATTCAAAAGCTGCCGGTGATTTTCTGTCTCGACCGCGCGGGCATGGTGGGCGAAGACGGCCAGACCCACATGGGTCTGTACGACATCGCGTACATGCTGGCGGTGCCACATATGACCGTGACGGCACCCAAGGACGGCGCCGAGCTAATCGGGCTGCTGCGCTGCGCGCTGGCGCACACCGATGGTCCCTTCGCGTTGCGGTATCCCCGTGACAAGGCACCGGCCGAGCCGCCACCGGCCGCCGAAGTGCCGCCGGTGCCGTATGGCACGTGGGAGCTTCTGAGAAAAGGAAAGGATTGCGCGATCCTGGCGGTCGGCGTGATGTGCAAGCCGGCGGTGGAGGCAGCCGAGCTGCTCGCGGCGGACGGTCTCGACGTCTCGGTCGTGAACGCTCGGTTTCTCAAGCCGATGGACCGCGAGATCCTCGAGGGGCTCTCCCCGACTCACAAGCTGCTCGTGACGGTCGAAGACGGCACCGTCGTGAACGGCTTCGGCGCGGCGCTGGCGGCACTCGTGCAGACGACCGCACCCGATGTTCGTGTCGTTGCGCTGGGCGTACCGGACCGCACGTACGAGCACGCGCCGCGCGCGCAGCAGCTCGCGGACGTCGGCCTGACCGGCGCGGGCATCGCGGCCCGCATCCGCGCCCTCGCCGCCGAAGAGTCGCTCAGCACGCGATGAACGTCGGGGTCGTCGGGAACCCCAACTACCCGGATCTCGGCGCATTTCTCGCGACGCTGCAGCAGAAGGCGTCGAGTGTCGGCATCACGCTGTACAGCGAGGAGCGCATCCAAGCGTTGTGGCCCGCACCCGGCCCGAGCCGCGACGGCGCCGTGCCGCCACCGCTCAGCGAGGCGCCGGGCGATCTGGACTGCCTCATCACGCTCGGTGGGGACGGCACGCTGCTGCGCGGCGCGCGTGTCCTCAACGGCGCCGATACGCCGATCCTCGGACTCAATCTGGGACGCGTCGGATTCCTGACGACAGCGGCACCAGACACGCTCGACTGGGTGCTCGATTCCATTGTCCGCCACGCCTTCACAACCGAGCCGCGGCTGGCGCTGCAATCGACGATCACCGGGAAGGGCGACAAGGCGGGTCGCGTCGAGCCGCTCGTGCTGAACGACGTCGTCGTCCACAAGGGCGGCGTGGCACGCGTAGTTCGACTCAAGGTCTCCGTCGATGGGGACGAGGTCGCGCAGTACTCGGCCGATGGGATCATCGTCAGCACGCCGACCGGATCGACCGCGTACTCCATGTCGGCCGGCGGGCCGATCGTCGTGCCGACAGTCGACGCCATCGTCGTAACCGCCATCTGCCCGCACACGCTGGCGGTGCGTCCGCTGGTGCTGCCCGCCACGGCGGTGGTGACGGTTCAGCCGATTCCACCGTGGAGCGATGAAGTGCTGGTCTCGTTCGACGGCCAGGTCGGCACGCCGATTCAGCCGGGTGACCGCCTGGACGTCCGCCGCGCGGCTCGGCCGATTCATCTGATTCGCCTTGGCCCTGAAGGCTTCTTCAAGCGGCTGCGCAAGAAGCTCCACTGGGGCGATCTGAGCGATCGGACGCGGAAATAGGTGCTGACAGAGCTTAGAGTTCGCGATCTCGCCGTCATTGCCGACGTCACCCTGCCATTCCAGCCTGGCCTCAATGTTCTGACCGGCGAAACGGGCGCAGGCAAATCGATGCTCGTAGACGCGCTCTCCCTGCTGCTCGGTGAGCGCGCGTCTGCCGATATCGTCCGGCCTGGGGCGGAGAAGACGATCGTCGAGGGGGCTTTCGAGTTCGGTGCGGCGGTCCATCGGCACCTGCTGACCCCATTCGCTGAGCTGGGTGTCGAGCTCGAAGAAGGAAGGCTGGTGCTCAAGCGCGAGGTGCTGCGTGAGGGCAAGTCGCGGGCCTGGGTCAACGGCTCGCCGGTCACGATCGGGGTCCTCAGCGAGATCGGCGGCCTGCTCGTGGACCTGCACGGCCAGCACGAGACACAATCGTTGCTCCGTCCCGACGCTCAGCGCGACATGCTCGATGCGTACGCGGACGCCGATGTTGAACGCGTCGCCGTCCGCGACGCGCATGCACGGCTGAAGGATCTGGAGCAGCGCGAGGCCGAGCTCACGACTCGCCAGGCGGAGGTCCGCAAGAAGGCGGATTACCTGCGTCACGTCCTCCAGGAGATCGAGCGCGCCAAACCGAAAGTGGGCGAGGATGAGGCGCTGGACGTCGAGGCCAAACGGCTGACGCACGCCGAGGAGCTTGGCCGGCTCGCGCGGGAGCTCGAGGAAGCGGTGGACGCGTCCGGTCTCACCAAAGCCCAGAAGATCCTGGCGAGTCTGCTGCGCGTCGATCCGTCACTCGGCAAATGGCAGGAGCTGTTGGACGCCGCCTTTGCCGGCGCCGCCGAGCTGGCGCAGGCTGCGCGCGCGTACGCGAGCGACATCGAGCCAGATCCGGAACGCTTGAATGCCGTCGAGCAGCGCCGCGATCTCCTGTTTCGGCTGCAGCAGAAGCACGGACCGACGATTCCCGATGTGCTGGCCGCGCGGGACACCGCCGCGCGCGAGCTCGAGCTGCTGGATACGGCCGATCTCGACCTGCGCACCATCGCATCCGATCGCGAACAGGCCGCCGCCGAGTTCAGGCGCGCAGTCGAAGCTCTGACGGCCAAACGAATCGCAGGCGGAAAGAAACTGTCACGGGCTGTGAACAAGGTTCTTCCCACGCTGGGGATGCCTGAGGGACGTTTCGCAGTGTCCCAGTCCCCACTCCCCACTCCCCGCAGTGATGGAGCGGAAACCGTCGTCTTCGACGTCAAGCTCAACGAGGGACTCGAGGCCCGGCCCTTGGCACGGGTCGCCTCAGGCGGCGAGCTGTCGCGCCTGATGCTCGCGTTGAAAGTGGTCCTGGCGGCGCACGATGTGGTACCGACGCTCGTGTTCGACGAAGTCGATCAGGGAATCGGCGGGGAAGTTGGCGGTCGGGTGGGGGAGGCGTTGGTGGACGTCTCGCGCGAAGGCCGTCAGGCGCTCGTGATCACGCACCTGCCGCAGATTGCGGTCCATGCCGATCAACACCTGGTGGTGGCGAAAGGGAAGAAGGGTGGTCTCGCAACGAGCGACGTCGCCGTCGCGGACGGTGACAATCGCGTGAAGGAGATCGCGCGGATGTTGGGCGATGCCGATATGGCGACCGCGCGCCGTCACGCGGTCGAGCTGCTCAGAACGGCCAACGAGAAGTCCGCATCACAATCCGAAACACCGTCGCCACCGGCACGAGCCCACCCGCCGCGCTGACGGTCTGCTCGATCGAGAAGCTGCCTTCCACATCTGATCCCACGTAGGTCATCGCGAAACCGAGTCGCGTTCGGCGGATGCCCGTGCCGGCATCCAGCACGCTCGCGGCCACTGGCGTGCCCAAGTGCGTCGCGACATCGATCGAGTCCTGCGCTGAACGATAGCTGTAGCGATCGCGCTGCTGCGTCCAATAGCCCACGGTGAAACCCACGCCGAAGTGTTTGGCGAGCCGGAGCATCGGGGCGACATCGATGGCGGCATAATCGCCCGGATCCCAGTTGAGGGTGGCGAGCGCCGCGTGCGGCAGGAGCAACGTCGATTGTGGCCCCACCCGCCTCGCGCGAGTGCCGGGCTGTTGCCGGGCGAGTCGCACCATCCCGTTCAGCCAGAGGTGATCGAACAGCGTCAGCTCCTGGGCGATCTGGAGCTCGATGTCCGTCTGGTGATCGCCGGTCGAGAGATCGAACAGGTTGCTCGGGGAGTCCTGGTGGCCCGTCGGCAAGCGCACGACGAGCGCACCACTCAGCGCAAAACTGTGGGTTTCCAGGAGCCGGTACTTCGCCTGCACCTCGACGTCGCCGGCGAAGAAGCGCAGCCGCCGGCTCGTGTTGTCGATCGGATCGAACGCGTACGTCGTGTCCTGGAGCAGCGAATCGAGCGCGCGGGCGGCGCTGTCGGGCGCCGGCGCTCCCGTGCTATCGAGCGGATATGTGGCGCGGGTGTTCACGCGCACGAGCGGGATGGAGACACCGACTGCAATGCGATTGGTGATCCCATACTCGAAGGCGAACGGCGTCACCCGACGCTCCTCGTGCACCAAGACTTTCGCGGGCAGCGGCGCGCCGATCGGTTGCTCGTGCGCGCCGTCCGTGAACTCACGCTCCCACGTCGTGATCACCGGTTCGAACGTGAAGCGCAGTGCACCGGCACGTGGCGTATCGGTGCGGGGCACAGCCTGAGCGCTGACGCCGGGCGCCAGCCCGGTGATCATCAGGGCGAGGACAAAGTAGGTCGGTCGCATTAGCAGAACGGCACCCGGCTGATGCCGGATGCCGTTTCGCTTACCCGCAATGGAGTACGAGGTTCGCGTTCAGGGAATCGCGGGAATCGCTGTGCCGTACTTCGAATTGATCAGGATGCGCAGCGTGTCGGCCAGGAGCCGGTGACTGCTGGAACTTACGTGCACGCCATCCAGCGAGAACGCCCGCCCGAACGGCCGCCGTACCGCAACCGTATCCCCAGCGTTCCCTTGGGGAAAATACGGGAATTGACGAACCTGGGCGGTATCGGCCGCGAGCGCCGCGAACTTGACGTTGGGATCGAGGTATGCCCAGCCCCGCGCTGTCGCCTGCGATGAGATGTATGCGTTGTATGCGATCACGGCACTAACCAGCTTGATGAACTCTTTGGGCACGATGACCGCGGCGACCGTATCGGCGCAATCGAGATTGCGTGACGCCCCAGCCTGTGCCGCGCCGAGCAGTGTGGCTCCATAGGGGAACGGCACGAGGGTCGAGTCCCCCCGTGCTCCTGGAATGAGTGTGGCGCCCGGAGCGCAGTTGTTGCTCACCGTGAATGTGGGCGGGAACGCGGCGCCAGGGACCAGACCGTTCTTGATCGCCCAGTATGTCGCGCCGCGGCTGAAGAACGGGATCCCTGTGACGTTACCGACGCCAATCAGCACGACTCCCTGCGGCCCTGCGGCCGCCACGGTGTCGAGCAGCGCGCCGTAGCGCGCTTGGAAATTGGCGACTGATGTGATCTTCGTGCTATCGCCCGCGTTCGGAGAGCTGGTTGCGGCTCCCAGCACATCGTTATTCCCGATCCAGATCGATACGAACGTTGGCTCCGCCCGTCGCAGCATCTGCACCTGCGTGAGCCCGCCGAGGATGAACTGCGTCAGGGCGTTCGCGTTGGATGCCGTGTCGAGATTGTTGTAAAGATCAAGAACCTCAGAGCCGGGCACTGCGGTGTTGCTAATGAATGGCGGCGGCTCCGATGGAATGCGTCGCAGGTAGCATGACGTCGCGGTACTGGTCGGATAGCCTGGCGGCGTAAGCCGGGCTTGCGTAAAGACATTTGTGAACGGCGGCGGGCAGCCGGGGTTCGTCAGCGACGGCACGAAGAACGGCGAGCGCATCGAGTGCGCGAGCAGCACGGCGTACGATCGTTGCTGAGTGCTGTCGTTGATGCCGTCCGACTGCCAGCCTGCCGTGAGCGAGTTGCCCATCGAGACGTAGCGCTCGAACAACGGATCGACCGGGATGTTCGCGAACGGCCGGTTCAGCTTGTCGTTGTTGCAGGCGGCAGCAGCCAGCACGAGTCCGAGGACTGCGGCCGAGAATCGCTGGGTCCGAATCATGAGTCGCGGGTCCTCAGAAGGAGACGGAGACCCCGGCCCCGAACAGATGGGCCGAGAACTCATAGAGACCGGTGTTGCCCGCGGCGAGGTTCACGGTGCCGCGGCGGTCATTCTGTTTGATGTACTGGTACGCCAAGTCGGCGTGCCAGCGCGGCGTCAGCGCGATGCCGGCGCCGATCGTGAATTCGTTGCGCGGTCCCTCCGGCAGCAGCGGCGTCACGAACTGGTCCGGAGAGGCCCCGGTGTGATACAGGTATCCACCGCGGAGCTGCACCTTCGAGTTGTACTGGTACTCGGTGCCGAAGCGGAAACCGTGTGTGTCCTTGTTCGTCGGATGGAGCGTCAGGTCGGGTGTGCCGGCGTTCGCGAAATCGATGACAATCGTGTTGAACCAGCCCCACACGACGTACTGGTAATCGGCCATGAACGTCCACTCTTTGTTGGCTTTGTACGCAAAGCCGATCGAACCCTGCGGGGGCATGATGATGGACGTGGAGACGGGGCCATTCGCCAGCGGGCCGCCGCTCGCAAATTCCGGCGAGAGCACGGAATCGACAGGCGTGCCAGCAGGTAGGCAGGCCGGGCAGGTTCCAATCGTGGCCGGAAGCACGAGCCCGGTCGAGACCCGGGTGAACGCTGCGTCACCGTCGTACTTGATGGTCTTTCTCGTGAGCCAGTGCCCGCCGATGCTCAGCTTGTCCGTGACCTGCCAAATGCCGCCAAAGTTGACCGCGAATCCAGTTCCGGTGGCGTCGAGCACGCCGTCGGCGAAGTCCGTGCCGGTGGGCACGCCGAGCATGGCGAACGTCGTACCGACCGGCAGACCTGCCGCTATGCGGAGCGCGTCGGGAACCAGCTGCGTCGAGAGATCCGCCCGCTGCCGCAGCTTCAACTTGCTGGTGATATACGCGACGCCGATCCCGAACTTCAGCTTGGGCGTGATCTGATAGCCGATCGTCGGCTGGATATAGATGGACTGCACGCGGGTGTTATAGCCGAGAAACCGTCCGGAGAAGTTGTTGGCGTCCCACTTCGTTTCGAGCCCGTACGGCACGTACAACCCGATGCCGGCTGTGACCTTGGGGCTGAAAGCGTGGGTGACGTAGACATTTGGAACGGGGATCAGGGGATTCTTGAGATCGCTGCGGGTGCCGAGAAAGTCGTCGGTGAAGCCCCCCTGCGCGCCGATCAGCGTGATGCCGGCGCTGATGTGGGTCCCCGAAAGCCCGGCCAGTCCCGCAGGACTGAAGTAGATCGCGGAGCCGTCAGGACAGGGGAGCGCGGCAGTGACCCCGGCCCGGCCCATAGCGCACGTGTTGTGCTCGTACACACCGAACCCCTGCCCAACCAGCGGGGTGGGGGACGCGGCGACAAGCGCAGACGCTCCGGCGAGCAGCAACAACGCAAACCGCCGCATACGTGTTCTCCGCAAGCAGAATTAGAGTGAGATGGTGAATCCGGTCGCGATACGGTAGCATTGGCCGGAATCATTGTCAACGCAATGCCACGACCCGCGATAGACCTGTTTCGCGAAACATTTAGGACAACACCTAGGGCCGCGGCGTCGGCACCGGGTCGCGTCAACCTCATCGGTGAACACACCGACTACAACGGCGGTCCGGTGTTGCCGATCGCCATCGCTCAGCGGACGAGCGTCGCGGTGGGCCCCGGGCGCGACGGTGACGCCGGCGTGCTCGAGGCGATTTCCACCCGGGACAGGAGCGTGGTTCGCGTCAAATGGCAGGAAGAGCTTCCTAAGGGATGGGCCGCCTACGTCGCCGGTGTGCTGCGCGAGCTGTGGGCGCTCGAGGTACTGCCGCCCGACGGACCCGTCCGTGTCGCGGTGGCTTCCGATCTGCCGGTGGGTGCCGGGCTCGCATCGTCAGCGGCACTCTCAGTCGCCGTTGCCAAGGCGCTCGCGCCCTCGCTGCCGCCGCGCCAGATCGCCGGCGTGGCGTTCCGCGCCGAGCACGACCATGTGGGCGTGCGCTGCGGCGTGATGGATCAAACGATCTCGGCGCTCGGCAAGCGCGATCACGCGGTGCTGTTGGAGTGCGCATCGCTCGAGGCGAAACAGATCCCGTTCAGCGCGCGCCTGCTCCTCGTGGACACCGGTGTGCGCCACGACCTCTCGGCGGGTGGGCTCAACCAGCGCCGGGCGGAGTGCGAAGCCGCCGTCAAGCGACTCAAGGTCGAGCTGCCCGAGCTTGTCTGGCTGGCGAGCTGGCCCGCGGAATGGCTGCCGCGGCTCAAGCGCGCGCTCCGTGAGCCGCTGCGATCGCGAGCCGTGCACGTGGTGAGCGAGACCGCCCGGACCCGCTTCGGCGCGCAGCTGCTGCAACAGGGCAAGCTCAAGCGTTTTGGGGAATTGCTCTACGAGTCACACGAGTCGTGTCGCAGACTGTATGAATGCAGCGCGCCCGAGCTCGATACGATTGTCAGCGCCGCCAAGCGAGCGGGTGCGCTGGGCGCGCGACTCACGGGGGCGGGATGGGGCGGTGCCGCGATCGTGCTGCTGAGCAAGCGGGACAACAAAACGATTCCCGCGATTCAGCGAGCGTATGAGCGCGTGTACGGGAAGACCCCAGTCATGAGTGAAGTGAAGGCGGCAGCCGGAGCACACACGGAGCGGCTATAATTCAGCCTCGGCTCGGGTGGCGAAATTGGTAAACGCAAGGGACTTAAAATCCCTCGGGGGCAACCCCTTGCAGGTTCGATTCCTGCCCCGAGCATGGCGTGCCCCTTCGTTTCGTAATGTGTCCTTCACTGTCCAGAATCGGTCAAGTCACGGAGCCATGCAACCTTTCACGCCGCTCCAGCGTCTTACTCTCTGAATGATTCGAACATGTCTCTAGCTGGAGGATGCAATGCGCGGCCTGACCCTGCTGATCGCGACGATCCTGACGTTCGGATACGGCTTCGCCGCCCAAGCCGCCATGACCGTGGACCGTGCGGCGACGTTCCGCCGCCTGGCCGCCGCGGTCGACACTGCGAGCCCCGCGGAGGACGCTAACCGCGTCTGGTACGGTGGGATGTTGGCCCCCGTGACCGTTGAGGCTCCTCCCCCCGATAAATGCACGATCTGAGAGAGGCCCGGACCGCCCGCCCAGTTTCGGCGGGCGGTCGCGCATTGGGCCGAAACTTATAAGATTGAAGGAGCGTACGACCCCGTAACCATGGACATGTCTTTGGATCAGGCACCTACCACACCGGCAAAGCGTTTCTGGCGCACGTGGCGTCGCGAGATTGTTCGCGCCGGCGTGCTCTTCACGTTAGTGGTCTTTGGTGGTCTCGGGCTCCGCGCCATGTTCCATAACGTCAAAGCACACATCCCCGAGTCGCTCGGCACGCTCGGCTCGTTCGGCGATTTCAATTGGGGTGACGGGGAAGCCAGCGACCTCTTTGGCCACGGCCGCGAAGTCGGCGACGCGTGGCACTACAGTGTCCTCATCAAACCGACTCAGCGCGTCTGGATTCGCAATACCAACGGGCCGATCGACGTCGTCGCCGGGACGGGCGACAGCCTCGTGATCGAGGCCGAGAAGAGTTGGCGCAACTCCGACCCACAGAGTGTGCAGCTCATTCCCGTCCTGACCGAGCGCGGGTTGACGGTCTGCGCCCTCTGGGACGCGCGCGAGCGCCGCTGCAACGAGGGTGGCGATTATCACATTAGCGGCGTGAAGAAGAACGACGTCGCGGTACGATTCACGGTCCAATTGCCGCGCAACGTCCCCGTCGACGCCTCGACGGTCAATGGCGGGCTGCAGATCGACGGCGTGAGCGCTCCGGTCCAGGCCGCCACGGTGAACGGCCGCATTGCGGTCAACACATCCACCGGCCCGGTGACCGCGACAACGATCAACGGAAGCATCGAAGCAAACATGCAGGCGCTGACGAGCGGCGACGTGCGGCTCACGACCGTTAACGGCTCGGTGAGTGCGGGACTCCCGCGGCAGATCAGCGCCAACATCGACGCCGAGACCGTGAACGGGCGCGTCGAGACCGACTTCCCCGTGAAGATCACCGGCAAGATCAGCACCCGGCATCTGCGGGGCACGATCGGGAACGGTGGGGCCACGCTGAAGCTCAATACCGTGAACGGCTCGATCACGCTCCACGAGGCGGACGCGAACCCCAACCCCAATTCCAATCCTCATCCCCATCCGAGAATGGGGCTAGCGCCTCGCCACCCCCACGCGCGGACTCCCGCGCCGGAGCGGCCCTAGAGCGCTGGTGGGGCCCCGGCCCCCGCACGGCCGATGCTGTAGGGCCAGCGCGATGGGTACATGGTCGCCAAGGCAAAAAGCATCAGACAGGCGCCGGTGAGCGCGATGTTCTTCCAGAAGTGCGCGGCTTGATTGGCCGCCAGCATCGGATCGGCGATCCCCCAAAACTTATGAACCATGAACGCCGCTGGAATGAGAAAGGCGGCGATGAGCAGCGATCCCCACTGCGGCTTCACCCCCAGCAGAATGCTCAGGCCGCCTGCCAGGAGCATGAGACCAGAGATCGCGGTGAGCACCGTCGGCGCGGGAACGCCCGACGCGCCCGCATACTGCGAATACATGCTCAGCTTGGTGAGATGATTGAAGCCGGAGTAGATGAAGAAGAAAGAAAAGACGATCCGCCCGATGAGCAGCACGAGACCACCCATGACTCACTCTCCCAGGTAGCGCGCGACTTCCGCGGGAAACGTACGTACGTCGATTGGCTTCGTGATGTAACCGTCGAATCCGGCAGCGCTGGCGCGCGCGCGATCTTCCGGCAACGCGTGTGCCGTCAGCGCAATGACCTTCCAGGAGCGCTCGGGCAAGGTTTTCAGTTCCTCGAGCAATGCATACCCGTCCCGACCCGGCAGCTGGATGTCGAGTAACACGAGGTTGGGGGCGGGCTGCTGCGTCCGCACCACTTCGGCCAGCCGGTCGCCATTCGGCAGGCCGACGACCTGATGTCCCTTAATCGTGAGTAGCGTCGTCAACAGCTTCAGATTGTCCGGCTGATCTTCGACGATGATGATGGTGGCCACGCTCACCGGACCTGTGGGAGCGTAAACCAGAACGTGCTGCCTTTTCCCATTTCGCTCTCCACCCCCATCGTGCCGCCGTGCAGCTCGACCAGCCGGCGGGAAAGCGCGAGGCCCAACCCCGTCCCTTCATACTTCCTGCTCGCCGACGCGTCGAGCTGGGAAAACTCCTTGAACAGCTTGGCCTGATCCTCGGCGGCAATGCCGATCCCCGTGTCCGTCACGGCGATCCGCACTTCGGAGCCCCCCCCCTCCCCCTCGCCGCCGTTGACAGCTGCCGTCACTACGGTGATGCGTCCTCCGTCGGGCGTGAACTTGATGGCGTTGGAGAGCAAGTTGAGCAGTACTTGCCGCACGCGCCCGGGATCAGCCTGCACACGCAGCGCTTTCGGCGGCGGAGTGACGACGAGCTCGTGCAGGTGCTTCTGCGCCTGCGCCTGCACGCTGCTCGCCGCTTCTTGCAGTAATCCCGCCAGCTCCACCGGCTCAGGTTTCAGCTGCATCCGCCCCGCCGCAATGCGCTGGAGATCGAGCAGCTCATTGATCAGCTCGAGCAGATGACGGCCGTTGCGCGCGACGGTCTCCAGGAAATCCCGCTGTTGGTCGGACAGGGGGGCGCCGAGGTCTTGCGTGAGGAGGAGATCGGTGAACCCGATGATGCTGTTGAGCGGCGTGCGGAGCTCGTGGGAAATGTTCGACAGGAACTGGTCCTTCGTCTTCATTGCCCCGTCGAGCTCGCTGTTCAGCTGTTCGAGCCGCTGGGCGGTCTGCCGCACTTCCATCGCGAGCCGCCGCGTGTTGTGATGCGCCGAGCCGCGTTCGCAGGCGATCGCGAGATTGGGAGCCGCCTGGTCGAGCGCGGCGCGCTCGTCAGCGCCGAACGTCGCACCGGGCACGACACCCAGTACGCCGACCAGCTTCGTGCCCGCGCGCAGCGGGACGAGTACCAGGCCTTGCGGCACAGCGACCGTCAAGCGGAGCTGATGCCGCACCGGCTGCACGGCTTCGCCGTGATAATGGAGCGCCTGCGTGGCGTCGCCAATGAGATTTCGCATCGTCGCGCGGGCAACCGGCTGGGGACGTGCTTCGATGCTGCGTGACGCGGTCGCCGCCCACTCGTTCGCGTCATAGGCCGGCTGGTACAGCACGATCCCCGTCGCCTTGGTCGCGTCCGCGATGATACCGAGGGCCTGGCTTATTCCGCTTGCCGCCTCGTCGGCCGACGTATTCAGTGCGGCGAGGAGCTGTGAGAGGTACGTCTGCAGCGCTTCGCGCCACGCGAGCGCCTTCGCCATGTGGTTGACGCCGCGGGCGATGATACCGAACTCGTCGGGCTGATCCTCCGGCAACGGCTCGACGAACTGTCCTTCGCCCACCCGCTGCAGCGCCTGGGAGATGCGGGAGAACGGGGCCGCCAGACGGCGGCGATTGTACCAGACGCCGAGGCCGAGCACGACGAGCATGGCGGCGAAGAGCACGCTCGATGCCAGCGCCGCTTGCACGGCGTCGTCGCCTGCTTCGGCCGCGATCTCCGCAGCGGCCGGCTCATGCATGCGATCGAGCCGCTGCGCGAGGATCACCATGGCAGCCTGCGTGGCACGGGCGCTGCGCCAGGTCGCGATCTGTGTGACCAGACCCACGAGCGCCACGGCGATGAACGTCGCCGCGAAGAGTCGACTGATGCTTGGCGCTGCCCCCGCCCCCGCCCGCATGGGGCTCCATAATATGCGGGCGCCGTGTACCTTCCAAGCCGTGCGACCCCAGACCCTCGGCCTGATCGGGCTTGGCGCGATCGGCGGCTCGATTGCCCGCCAGGTGAAACAGCCGGGCCGAGGGGGGGGGAACGGCATCGCCGTCGTGGGGTGGTCGCCGGAACCGGCGGAGCGCGCGCTGGCCGCGCAGCAAGGGGCACTCGACGACGCGCCCGCCCGCGCGACCGATGTGGCCCGACTGGCCGACCTTCTCATCCTCGCCGCTCCGCCCAGCGCGAACCTCGCGCAGCTCGCCGCGCTGATCCCACATCTCAAGCCTGGCTCCCTCGTCACGGACGTCGGGTCCGTCAAACGCGGCATCGTGGCCCGCGCCGAGCGGCTGGGCATCGCGCAGCGCTTCGCTGGGAGCCATCCGCTGGCGGGCACGCATCGTCACGGCTTTGAAGCCGCGCGCGCCGATCTGTTCCGCGGCGCGGTGGTGTACGTGACGCCGTGCAGAAACGGAGGCGATGCCGCGCGAGAAATCGCGCACTTTTGGGAGGACGCACTGGAAGCCGAGCCGGTCGTGCTCGATGCCGCCCAACATGACGCCCAAGTGGCGGCGACGAGTCATGTCCCACAGGTGATCGCCTCGTTACTCGGGGATTTCCTCGCGCGGCACGCGCCGCCGGGCTCGACATTCGGGACCGGCGCCGCGGACACGACGCGGCTCGCCGCCAGCGAGCCCGCGCTGTGGACCGAGATTCTCCTGATGAACCGTGACGAGATTCTGCCTGCCCTGCGTGTCCTGGAAGAATCGCTCGGCACCGTCGAGCGGGCACTCGAGGTCGGCGACGCCGGCGCGCTGTCGGCCTGGCTCGAGCGCGCGGCGGCTTGGCGGCGGCGGATTGGCGGGAGTGAGGCCTAAGGTGCGACGGGTCACCGGCGTGGTCCGACCGCCGGGTGACAAGAGCATCTCGCATCGCGTGCTCATGCTCGCGGCGCTGGCGCGGGGTGAGAGCGAGCTCTCGGGCATGCTCACCGGCGACGACGTGAAGAGCAGCGCGCGGGTGCTGCGCCAGCTCGGCGCGGAAATCTCGCGGATCCAGGAGTCGGGAGTCAGGGTGTCCGGCTCCCGGCTCCTGGCTCCCAGCTCCCGTTTGTACTGTGGCAACTCCGGCACCACCGCTCGGTTGATGCTCGGCATTCTCGCCGGGCAGCGGTTCGCCGCTACCCTGACAGGCGACGCGTCCTTGCGCCGCCGCCCGATGCGTCGGGTAGCGGAGCCGCTCAGGGAGATGGGTGCCGATATTAAGGAAGAGGGGGACGGGCTGCCGCTCACGATTCGGGGTGGGAAGCTGCGGGGGCTCACCTACACGAGTCCGGTCGCCAGCGCGCAGGTGAAGAGCGCGATTCTCTTCGCCGCAGTGACGGGCCAGGTGCCGGTGACGATTCGCGAGCCGTACCGATCGCGCGATCACACGGAGCGTCTGCTCGCCCACCTCGGTCTCGGTATCCACGAACGGAACGGCGCGATTGTTTACGAACCGTCTGGTCATTCCAACATTCCAACATTCCAACTGTCCGTTCCCGGCGACCCCTCGAGCGCCGCATTCCTGGTCGCAGCTGCCGTCCTCGCGGAGGCGGGAGAGCTCATCATCGAGAATGTCGGCGTCAACCCGACGCGCACCGGGTTCATTGTCGTGCTGGAGCGAATGGGTGCGCACGTCGAACGGGTGAACCTGCGGGACGAGGGCGGCGAGCCCGTCGCCGATCTGGTTGTGCGGCCGGCGCAATTGCGGGGCACAGAAGTACCGGCGGCGGAAATCCCGACGTTGGTGGATGAGGTTCCGGTGCTCGCCGTACTGGCGAGCCGCGCGCACGGCGGCACGGTGTTTCGCGAAGTCGGCGAGCTGCGAGTGAAGGAGAGCAATCGCCTCGAGCTGATTGCGGCAAACCTGCGGGCGGTGGGCGTTCGGGCCGACGCGCAGGGGAACGATCTCCACGTCGAAGGGATGGAAAAGCCACCGCGCGGGATGGTTGAAACGGCCAAGGATCATCGGCTCGCGATGGCGTTCGCGGTGTTGGGCACGATCGAAGGCGCCAAGGTTCGCCTGTCCGAGAAGCGTTCGGTGGCAATCAGCTATCCCCATTTCTTTCAGGATCTGCGGCGATGCTTCGCGTAATCGCGATCGACGGTCCCGCCGCGTCCGGCAAGAGCTCGACCGCAGGGCGGGTCGCCGAACAGCTGGGCTGGGCGCACCTCGACTCGGGGGCGCTGTATAGGGCGCTTACGCTCGCGGCCCTCGATAACATCGGGGAAGGGGGACGGGGGACGGGGGAAGGGTGGTCGGGCCAGAGGATCGTCAGCCTAGCCGATGAGCTGCCGGTCCGTCTCGTACTCGTGGGGGAGGTCTTCCGAGCGGAGGTCGCCGGTGTGGACGTGGGAGAGGCGATCCGGAGCGAGCGTGTGACGCGGCACGTATCGGTCATCGCTGCTATCCCCGAAGTGCGGACCTGGGCAAATGCCCAGCAGCGGAGGGCGGTGGAGGGTGGTGGAGGTGTTGGAGGTGTGGTCGTGGATGGTCGGGATATTGGCACGGTCGTCTTCCCGGAGGCTCCATTGAAGATTTTTTTGACGGCAACACCCGACGAACGGGCCCGGCGCCGTCTGTCCCAGCGGGGGGAGGCGGTGGACGGGGACCTGGTGCAGCGGGAGAGTCAGGCCCTCGCCGCCCGGGATGCCGCGGACTCCACCCGGCGGATTGCCCCCCTCAAGCCCGCTGCGGATGCGGTCTTATTGGACACGACGGCGCTGACGCTGGAGCAGCAGGTGTCCCGCGTCGTTGAACTGGCGCGAGGCCTGTTCCCTGGGTAGGTTTCCGCGCGTGAATTCACAGGCTGAAGCCTGTGCTCGGCAAACATGGTCCTGAAAGGACAATGAATGACGAGGTAACCTCAAACCCGAAACCGAACCGGTGTAACGAATGCTCGTAGAAGCACGTGACGTAGAAGATTTCGAAGAAGATCTACCCACCCGCAAAGCTCCCCGCTCGCAACTTCGCGTCCGCCCCGGTCTCGACGAGGAATACTCCTCCGACGAGATCGCGAAAATGACTGAGCTGTACGAAGGGACGCTGTCGAATATCGAAGAAGGCGAAATCGTCAAATCGAAGGTGCTGCGCGTGACCGACACCGCCGTCATTCTCGACGTCGGCTTCAAGTCCGAAGGCGCGGTGGCGATCGACGAGTTCAAGGACCCGAAGAGTCTCAAAGAAGGCGACGAGATTGAAGTCTTCCTCGAGCACCTGGAGGACCAGGAAGGCGCGGTCGTCCTCTCGAAGAAGAAGGCCGACTTCATGCGCGTCTGGGAGCGCATCCGCGAGGCGCACGAGAAGGACGAGGCGGTCAAAGGAACCCTGGTGAAGAAGATCAAGGGTGGCGTCGTCGTGGACCTGATGGGGGTCGATGCCTTCCTGCCCGGCAGCCAGATCGCCCTGCGGCGCGTCCCCAACATCGACGAGCTGCTCGGCCAGAGCTTCGAGTTCAAGATCATCAAGCTGAACAAGCGCCGTCGGAACATCGTCGTCTCGCGCCGCGTGCTGCTCGAGGCCGAGCGCAAAACGAAGCGCGACGTGCTGATGAAGGAGCTGTCGGTCAATCAGGTGCGGAAGGGCGTGGTGAAGAACATCACCGACTTCGGCGCCTTCATCGACTTGGGCGGCGTCGACGGCCTGCTGCACATCACCGACATGAGTTACGGCCGCGTCTCGCATCCGTCCGAGATGGTGCAGATCGGTCAGGAGCTCGAGGTCAAGGTTCTCGATATCGATTGGGAGCGCGAGCGGATTTCGCTCGGGTTGAAACAGCTGCAGCCCTATCCCTGGCAAAACGTCGCCGCGAAGTATCCCGTTGGCACGCGCGTTCAGGGCAAAGTCGTTTCGATTACGAACTACGGCGCGTTCGTGGAGCTCGAGCCGGGCATCGAAGGCCTGGTCCACATTTCCGAGATGAGCTGGACCCGCAATGTCCGGCATCCGTCGAAGCTCGTCTCGATCGGCGAGTCGATCGAAGCCGTCGTGTTGAAAGTGGACGAGACCGAGGAGAAGGTCTCGCTCGGCATGAAACAGACGGAGCAGGATCCGTGGATGGCGCTGCCGCAGAAGTACCCCGTGGGCACGCGGCTGCGCGGCAAGGTGCGCAACCTGACGTCATTCGGGGCGTTCGTCGAAATCGAGCCGGGGATCGACGGGCTGATCCACATCTCCGACATGTCGTGGACCAAGCGCGTGCAGCATCCATCGGAAGTCGTGAAGAAGGGGGATGAGGTCGACGTGCTGATCTTGAACGTCGACGCCGAGAACAAGCGGATCTCGCTCGGATTGAAACAGGCGCAGGAGGATCCCTGGCTCGGGATCGGCGAGACCTACCCGGTCGGCACCGAGCTCCGCGGCCGCGTGATGCGGTTGATGGACAAGGGTGTGGTCGTGGACCTCGGCAGTGACATCGAAGGCTTCGTGCCGATGTCGCAGCTCGGGATTCCGGATATCCAGCAGCCGGGCGACGCCGTGAAGGAGGGCCAAGCGGTCGAGCTGAAGGTGCTCGAGGTGGATCCGATCCATCATCGGATCGTGCTGGCGGCGACGGGGTTTCCCAAGGACGATATCATCCCACCGCCACCCGCTCCCGCGCCGGTGACGGAGGAGACGCCCAACGTAGACGCCTAGACGCCGAGACGCCTAGCGGATGTGAGGTTTGAGGGGTCAGGAAGTCTTCCTGACCCTTCTTTCTTCCATATCTTCTCCTCCCATGTCCATGCGAGAAAAACTCGAGCTGCTCCAACAGAAGCGATCCGAGTCGGAGCAGGGCGGCGGTGCGGACCGCATCGAAACTCAACACAAAAAAGGCAAGATGACGGCGCGCGAGCGGCTCGACGTGCTGCTCGATCCCGGCTCGTTCGTCGAGCTCGACCGCTTCGTCACGCATCGCGCGACCGATTTCGGCCTCGCCGACCAGAAGGTGCTCGGCGACGGGGTGGTGACGGGATGGGGCAGGGTCGAGGGGCGGCTCGTCTACGTCTTTTCCCAGGACTTCACCGTGTTCGGCGGATCCCTCTCGGAAGCCCACGCCGAGAAGATCTGTAAGGTGATGGACCTCGCTGTACAGAACGGCGCGCCGGTGGTCGGACTCAACGATTCCGGCGGTGCGCGGATTCAAGAAGGCGTGGCGTCGCTCGGCGGGTACGCCGGCATTTTCTTGCGCAACACCCTCGCGTCGGGGGTCGTGCCGCAGATCAGCGCCATCCTCGGGCCCTGCGCCGGCGGCGCCGTCTACAGTCCCGCCATCACCGACTTCATTTTCATGGTGCGCGGCATCTCGTACATGTTCGTGACCGGCCCCAACGTCGTGAAGACCGTCACGCACGAGGAAGTGGACTTCGAAAAGCTCGGTGGCGCCGACGTGCATGGTGCCACGTCAGGCATCGCCCACTTCGTGCACGACTCGGAGCTCGAGTCGATCACCGCGATCCGCCGGCTGCTCTCGTTCCTACCCGGCAACAACCTCGACAGCCCGCCGGCCCGCACTCCCGATGATCCACCGGACCGCCGGGAAGAAGCGCTGCTGGACGTGGTGCCCGATGAGCCGGCGAAGCCGTACGACATGCACGTCGTCCTCAAACACGTCATCGACAACGGGGCGTTGCTCGAGGTTCAGCCCGACTACGGCAGCAATCTGATCGTCGGCTTCGCGCGCCTCGGCGGCCGGTCGGTGGGGATCATCGCGAATCAGCCGGCGGCGCTTGCGGGCGTGCTCGACATCGCCGCCTCCCTCAAGGGGGCGCGGTTCATTCGCTTCTGCGACGCGTTCAACATTCCGCTCGTGACATTCGAGGACGTTCCAGGATTCCTTCCCGGGGTCGCGCAGGAGCACGGTGGCATCATCAAGCACGGTGCGAAGCTGCTCTTCGCGTACTGCGAGGCCACGGTGCCGAAGCTCACCGTCATCACGCGCAAAGCGTACGGCGGCGCGTACGATGTGATGAGCTCCAAGCACATTCGGGGCGACTACAACGTCGCGTGGCCCACCGCCGAGATCGCCGTGATGGGACCGAAGGGCGCCGTCGAAATCCTCTATAAAGGAGAGGCGAGCGAGGAGCGCGCCAACGAGTATCGCGAGAAATTCGCGCATCCCTATCAGGCGGCCGCCCGTGGGTACCTCGACGACATCATCGACCCGCGGGACACACGCCCGCGCTTGATCGAAGCGCTGCTCACCCTCGAAACGAAGCGCGGCCGCAATCCCCCCAAGAAACATGGGAACATTCCTCTCTAAGGCGATCCTCGGGCTCGTCCTGCTGCAGAGCCCTCAGAATCCGTCGCCCGACTCGGTGCGGGCCGAGTTGTGGGCGCGCGTTACCGCCGACTCGACCAATGGCCCGGTGTGGCTGGAGCTTGGCAGGGCATACCTGCAGCGCGGCACGGACTACCACTCGCACCGGAGGCCGATGACGGTCGATACGGTCTGGGCGCATGCGACACTGGATACGGCGCAGCTCGCATTCGAGCGGGCCGCGCGATTCAGCCCCGGCACCCGGACGGCCGACTCGGCGCGGCTCTATCGCGTTTATACCTACGGCGAATTGGCGTACGTAGACTGGGAGACGGGCGGAACCGCGGCGGCGACGCTGACGTGGCACACGTTGCCCGAAGGCTTGCGGATCCCGCCGGTCCTCGAAGAGCTCGGCGAGAATCTGCTGCGCGCCTGTCCGCATCAGGGGATGCTCTTCACCGCGGGAGAAACCGACACGCAAACGGCCTGGTACCTGCGGTTCTCGCGCGGACTGCGTCCTGACCTCACGATTGTGCCGTTCGAGCGCTGGCGCGGCGATAGCGTGCTCCGCAACCGAGTGTTACGGGAGCTGAGGACGCGCGATCCGTCGCTCCGCGCGCTCGGCCAATCACGGGCGGTCTGCGCGAGCATGGGATTCGAACGGCCGCCCGAAGAGCGGACCGTCAAATGGAGCAAGCGGCCGCTCGTGTGGGTGACCGGCAAGGAGACCAAGGCCGATCGCGTACCGGCACAGGATTTCGTGTTCGCCGCGCTGCGGCTCGCGATCGACGAACACGAGACGTGGACCGCCCCCGCCGTGGCGCTGTACCGCCGTGCCGTCAGCAACGTGGGCGCGCTCTGCAAGGCGTTCGACACCTTTCGGCTCGGGTCTGAGGTCGGGTGTCATTGAAGCGCGTCTTGGTCGCGAACCGCGGCGAGATCGCGGTCCGCGTCATTCGCGCGTGTCACGAGGAAGGTCTCGAAGCGGTCGCGGTCTACTCGGAGCCTGATCGTCTCGCGCTGCACGTCCGCCACGCCGACGCCGCCGTGCTGCTCGGCCCCGCGCCTTCCACCGAATCCTATCTCGACATTCGCAAACTGATCGCGGCCGCCAAGGATACGGGCTGTCAGGCCGTCCACCCCGGTTACGGGTTTCTGTCGGAGCGCGCCGCGTTTGCCGAGGCATGTAAAGACGCGGGGCTGATCTTCGTCGGCCCGCCCGCGACGGCGATTCGCGCGATGGGGGATAAGACCGAAGCACGCCGGCGGATGCAGGCGGCCGGTGTGCCGGTGGTGCCGGGGACGACGACGCTGCTGCGCGATCCCGTCGAGGCCCGCAAGGAAGCCAAACGCCTCGGCTATCCCGTTCTGCTGAAGGCGGCCGCCGGCGGTGGCGGGAAGGGAATGCGTCAGGTCGCGAATGACGCCGACGTCGAAGGAGCGTTCCAAGCCGCGCGCCGCGAGGCGCAAAAGGCGTTCGGGGACGGCAGCATCTACGTGGAGAAGTATCTCGAGCGGCCCAGGCACATCGAAATCCAGATCCTCGCCGACCATCGCGGACGCGTCGTCGCACTCGGCGAGCGCGAGTGCAGCATCCAGCGGCGTCACCAGAAACTCATCGAGGAGTCGCCGTCCGTCGCGGTGTCGCCCGCGCTGCGACGCCGTCTCTCGGAGGCCGCCACGGCGGCGGCCGGCGCGGTCGGGTACGTGAGCGCCGGGACCATCGAGTTCCTGCTCACGCCGACCGGCGAGTTCTACTTCCTCGAGATGAACACGCGGATTCAAGTCGAGCACCCCGTGACGGAGCTCGTGTACGGCGTCGACCTGGTGCGCGAGCAGCTTCGGATTGCCGGGGGACAACCGATGCGCGTGCACGGCGCATCAGGACCCGGTGGTCAACTGCATCCACGCGGTCACGCGATCGAATGCCGCATCACCGCCGAGGATCCGTTCAATGACTTCCTGCCGGCGACGGGCGTGCTCCAGTACCTCCGAGTGCCGAGTGGCCCCGGCATTCGGTGGGATGCCGGCATCGAAGCGGGCAACGACGTCACACTGTTCTATGATCCACTGCTCGCCAAGCTCATCGCGTGGGGGGAAACGCGTGAAAACGCGATCCAGCGTATGCGGCGCGCGTTGAGCGAGCTCGTGATCGTGGGATTGCCGACGAGCCAGCCCTTCCATCTGCGCGTGATGGACGATGTGGAGTTTCTGAAAGGCGAGATCGACATCAAGTACCTCGAGCGCGCCGGGAGACGGGTGCTGGCTGCCCCGCCGCGCCCCGGGCTGGAGCGCGCGCTGGCGGTCGCGGCGGCGATGGTTGCCGATGAGCAGCGGGGTCGAACGGTCGGACCGTCGGACGGTCGGACGGCCCCGGGGCTCTCGCCATGGATTGTGGAGAGCCGGCGGCTTGGCCTGCGGGATGATCTGGAGTGACGGATCTCGTGACGATCACGGGCATCGCGATGGGCGGCGACGGCGTGGGACGGTTGAGTGATGGCCGCGTCGTGTTCGTGCCGCGCACCGTACCAGGTGATCGGATCCGGTTGCGTGAAGGCTCGCTCGTGCGCCACCGCAATTTCGCCCGCGCCGAGGCGGGGGAAATCGTGGAGGCGGGGCGGGGGCGGGTCGCGCCGCCGTGTCCGCATTACGTCCACGACCACTGCGGCGGCTGCCAGCTGCAGCATCTCGCATACGACGGTCAGCTGAGTGCCAAGCGCGCGATCGTGGGCGATACGTTGCGGCGGATCGGCAAGCTGAAGATGGAGGACCCGGAGATCGTCGAAGCCCTCGACGAGTGGCGGTACCGCTCAAAGATCTCGATGGACGTGAAAGGCGTCGGACGGTCGGACGGTGTGACGGTCGGACTGCACCCCTACGACCGACCAAACTTCGTGTTTCCGCTCGCTGACTGCCACATCACCGACTTCCGCCTCATGGCCCTGTGGCGCGAGCTCCGCAGCCGGCTGGTCATGTTGCCACAGCCACTGACGCGCCTGACGCTGCGGCTCGATCGCGAAGGGCGCCGTCACATCATCGCGGAGTCTGCCGGCGAGCCGTGGCTCAACGCTGCGGAGCTGCGGCGAGCGCTGCAGGGCTCGGTCGACGGCGAGACGGTCTGCTGGTGGCAGCCGGTCGACGGGGCTGCCCGCGTCGTCGCGGGACCCGCCACAGGGTTCCCCGCCACCGCCTTCGAACAAGTGAATCCCGCGATGGGGATGATCACGCGGCGCTGGGCAGTCGAGCAGCTGGGTGACGTGCGCGGCCAGACGGTCTGGGATCTCTACGGCGGGATCGGCGATACTGCCGCCCTGCTCGTCGAGCGGGGCGCCAACGTCGTGAGCGTCGACAGCGACGAGAAGGCGGTGAGCTGGGGGCGTGCGCGTCTGCCCGCGGCGCGCTTCATCGCCGCGCGAGCCGAAGACGTGTTGCCAAGCCTGCCGGCACCGCACGCGGTCGTGTTGAATCCACCGCGCGCGGGGTTGCACTGGGACCTGTCCTTGCGGCTCACATCTGAGCCGGTTGCCAAAGTCGTCTACATCTCCTGCGACCCAGCGACGCTCGCGCGCGACCTGCATCGGCTCAACGTGAACTACGTCGTCCAGGACGTACGCGCGTTTGACTTGTGTCCACAGACCGGGCACGTGGAAACGGTCGCTGTGCTGGAGGCGGCGTAGTGCGGTACCACGTCACGCTCCGTTCCCGCACCTACATCATCGACGTCGCTGGCGGCTCGGTGACCGTCGATGGCGAAACGCTCGAAGCGCACGCTGCTGCTATCCCGGGGACACCGCTGCTTCACCTGCTCCTGGGCAAGGACTCTTGGACCGTGGCCTGCCAGCAGCTCGACGCCCGTCGCTGGGCCCTCGGGGCGGTCGGCGAGCGGGTCGAGATCGAGGTTCAAGACGACCGCTCGAAGCAGATCGAGGCGCTGACGGGTCAGGGGCGCAAGGTCGCCGCCGGCGGTGTGGTCAAAGCGCCGATGCCGGGGCTCGTCGTGCGCGTGGAAGTGACGCAAGGCGAGGTGGTCGAGGTCGGCAAGGGTTTGGTGGTGGTGGAGGCGATGAAGATGGAGAACGAGTTGCGGGCGACCCACCAAGGGGTTGTCGAACAGATTCATGTGAAAGCGGGAGATCGCGTCGAGAAGGGCGCAGCGCTCGTGACGTTGTCGGCCCAACCGTCGCAACCCTCAGGTTGACAGAGCCTTACGCCTCGGTTAGAGTTCGCGTCTGCTTAAAACCAGGTGCCTGGTTTCTGGTGTCAGGCATTTGGCGGGAAAAACCTGACACCTGGCCCAGTCACCTAGTTGGGGCAATGAAGACTTTTTCGCTGCGGAAAGAGGACATCGAGCGTCGCTGGTGGCTGGTCGACGCGGCGGGACAGCCGCTGGGCCGGCTCGCGAGCCGCATCGCGCAAATCCTGCGCGGCAAACATAAGCCGACGTTCACGCCGCACGTCAACGGCGGCGATTTCGTCATCGTGGTCAACGCCGAGAAGGTGCAGTTGACAGGCCGTAAGATCGAGCAGAAGCGCTACTTCCGGCACACCGGCTACATGGGTCACGAGCGGTTCACGCCGGTCCAGAAAGTGCTCGGCAAGCATCCCGAGCGCGTCATCGAGAAAGCGGTGTGGGGGATGTTGCCGAAGACGACGTTGTCGCGTCAGCACGTGAAACAGATGCTGAAGGTGTACGCAGGGCCTGAGCATCCGCATGCGGCGCAGCAGCCGACGCCGCTGGTCGCCGTGGAGGCCAAGTGAGCACAGGAATCACGCCGGAGCTGCGTTGGCATGCGATCGGACGTCGGAAGCTCGGCATCGCGCGGGTGTATCTGACGCCAGGGTCGGGCAAGTGGAGCGTCAATGGGCGCACGCTCGGTGACTATTTCCCCCGGCCGTCGCTCGTGTCGCACATTCAGCAGCCGTTCACCGCGACCGACACGCTGGGTGCTTTCGACGTGAAGGCGCGCGTCGTGGGCGGTGGACTCACCGGCCAGGCGGGGGCGATGCGTCTCGGGATCGCCCGTGCGCTGGTGCTGGCGGACGACAGACATCGCAAGAAGCTGCGTGAGCAAGGGCTGCTCACGCGTGATCCTCGTGCCGTCGAACGGAAGAAGCCCGGTCGTGCTGGAGCGCGGAAGCGGTTCCAGTTCAGCAAGCGGTAATCGATCAAATACTCACGCCGCTTGATCTCGCTCTGGGTCCCTGCGGGGTTGAGCGAGAGCTGAGAGCGGCGGCGGAAACAACCCATGGAAAGGGATAGCGTGCCTCAGCCTCAGTTGCAGGAGTTGTTGGAAGCAGGTGTGCATTTCGGCCACCAGACCCGTCGCTGGAATCCGAAGATGCGGCGGTTCATCTTTGCCGAACGCTCCGGCATCTACATCATCGATTTGCAGAAGACGATGCGCCAGCTCGAAGCCGCACAGGAGCTGCTGCGTAATGTCGTATTGAAGGGTGAAGGCGTGCTATTCGTCTGCACGAAGAAACAGCTCAAGGGCATCCTGGAGGCGGAAGCGAAGCGCTGCAGCGCGTTCTACGTGACCGAGCGCTGGCTCGGCGGTACGCTGACGAACTTCCAGACGATCAAGAAGCAGATCAAGCGGCTCAAGGACCTGGAGCAGGGCGCGGCGGACGGCGACTTCACCAACTACACCAAGAAGGAGCAGCTGCTGTTCGATCGCGAGCGCGGCAAGCTCGATAAGAACCTCGCGGGCATCAAGAACTTGAGCCGACTCCCAGGCGCGCTGTTCGTGGTCGACGCCAAGAAGGAGCGGATCGCGGTCGCCGAGGCCAACAAGCTCGGGATCCCGGTCGTGGCGATCGTGGATACGAACGCGGATCCCGATCTGATCACCGTCCCGATTCCGGGGAACGACGACGCGATTCGCGCCGTCTCGTTGATCACGAACGCGATCTCGGACGTGATCGCCGAAGCGCGCCGGCAGATGCCGCTGCGGGAAGCCGCCACCGGTGAAGAGGGTGAGGGCACGACGTACTCGACCGAGACGGGTGAAGCCGATGTCGATGGCGACCGCAAGAAGCGGCCGGCGCGGCGCAAGCGGCGGCCCAAGCCCGAGGCGATCGCCGCCCGGATGAAGACGGAGGAGGCGCCGGCTTCCGCGGAGCCCGTCAGCGGGGAGAAGGCGTAACAACTCGAGCTGGATGAACACACCGACCGCCGCCCCCGGGCTTCACGGCGCGAGGGCGGCGTTTTTATGAGGGAGTGAAAGGGAAAGGACGCAATGACTACTGTGAAAGAGATTCCGGCGAAACTGGTAGCCGAGCTCCGCGCTCGCACCGGCGCGGGCATGATGGACTGCAAGAGCGCGCTGCAGGAGTGTGGCGGTGATCTCGATAAGGCCGTCGACATTCTGCGCAAGAAGGGTGCGGCCAAGGCTGAGAAGCGCGCGGGGCGCGAGGCGTCGGAAGGGTGGATCGGATCGTACGTGCACCATGACGGCTCCGTTGCCGTCCTCGTGGAGCTCAACAGCGAGACGGATTTCGTAGCGCGCACGGACGACTTCAAGGCGCTGGCGAAGGAGATCGCGGTGCACGTCGCGGCCACGAAGCCGCTGGCCGTCCGCATCGAGGACCTGCCGCCCGACGTGGTTCAGCGCGAACGCCAGGTCTACGAGTCCCAGGTTGCCGAGCAAAAGAAGCCCGAGAACATCCGCGCGAAGATCGTGGACGGCATGATGAAGAAGTTCTACGAGGACAACGTCCTGCTCGAGCAGAAATTCGTGAAGGACGACAAGCGGACCGTCGGCGATCTGGTGAAGGAGCTGTCCGGCAAGACCGGCGAGAAGGTCGAGGTGCGGCGGTTCGTGCGCTTCGAGCTCGGAGGCAACTGAGTGAGCCAGAAGCTCGCCTACAAGCGTGCGCTTCTCAAATTGTCCGGAGAGGCGTTCGCGGGTGGGCGAGCTTCCGGTATTGACTTCAGCGTCATCGAGCGGCTGTCGGACGAGCTGAAGTCCGTCGCCGCGACCGGCGTCCAGCTCGGTGTAGTGATCGGCGGCGGCAACATCCTCCGCGGCACCACCGCGAGCGAGCAGGGCATGGATCGGGTATCCGCGGATTACATGGGGATGCTCGCGACCATCATCAACGCGCTCGCGCTGCAAGACATTCTCGAGAAGAAAGGCGTCGATACCCGCGTGATGACGGCCATCCGGATGGAGGAGCTGGCCGAGCCGTACATCCGGCGGCGCGCGGTGCGGCACCTGGACAAGGGGCGCATGGTGATCTTCGCCGGCGGCACGGGCAATCCGTATTTCTCCACCGATACCGCCGCGGTGCTGCGGGCGCTCGAGGTCGAGGCGCAGGTGATTCTCAAGGCGACCAACGTGGACGGCGTCTACACCGCCGACCCCAAGAAAGACCCGACGGCGAAGTTCTTGCCGACGTTGACGTTCCAGGACGCGCTGGTGAAAGGCTACGCCGTGATGGATGCCAACGCCTTCGGGTTGTGCAAGGAGAACAAGCTCCCCATCGTGGTGTTCAACATCAACCAGCCCGGCGCGACGGCGAGGGTTCTGGCCGGTGAGCGCGTCGGCACGATCGTCCAATGACTCCTGCCCCGGGTCCCACGCTGACCGATCACGTCAAGCACGCGAAGCAGCTCATGGACAAATCGGTCGAGGCGGTGAAACGTGAATTCTCCACGGTCCGCACCGGCAAGGCGACGACGGCGTTGCTCGATCTCGTGCGGGTCGAAGCGTACGGCAACGAGATGCCGCTGACACAGGTCGCGAGCGTGGCCGCGCCGGAGCCCAAGCTCCTCACGGTCCAGCCGTGGGATAAGAGTCTCATGAAGGCGGTGGAGAAGGGGATTCTCGCGTCGGACCTCGGCCTGACGCCCTCGAACGACGGCAATATCATTCGCATTCCGCTGCCGCCGTTGACCGAAGAGCGCCGCAAGGAGCTGGCGAAGGTCGTGCACAAGCTCGCCGAAGAGGGACGCGTGGCGATCCGGCACGCGCGCACCGAGACGATGAACCGGATCAAGAAGACGGAGCACGTCTCGTCCGACGATCAGAAGCACGCGGAGAAGGAAGTGCAGAAGACGCACGACGAGCATCTCAAAGCCGTGGACGCGGCGGTGAAGGCCAAAGAAGCGGAGATCATGGAAGTCTGATGTTGCCCCCCCCCGGTCCGATTCCTCGCCACGTGGCGATCATCATGGACGGCAATGGCCGCTGGGCGAGCGAGCGCCGGCTGCCGCGGCCGTTCGGCCATCGGGCGGGGATGAAGGCCGTGCGCGAGGCCGTCGAGGGAGCGATCGACGCCGGAGTCGAAGTGCTCACGCTCTTCGCGTTCTCGGACGAGAACTGGAATCGTCCCGCGCCCGAGATCTCCGCGCTCATGGACTTACTCGAGGAGTACATCGCGAGGGAAGTCGCCGAGCTGCGGGATCAAGGCGTCCGGGTGCACGTGCTCGGGGACCGCACCCGGCTGACGCCCGGCGGGCGGGCGGCGGTCGAGCGGGTCGAGCGAGAGACGGCGGCCGGCGAAAAGCTGTCACTCAATCTCTGTATCTCCTACTCGTCGCGCGGCGAGATCGCCCGCGCGGCGCGGCTGCTCGCGGAAGAAGTGCTGAAGGGCACCAAGAAGCTGGAAGACATCGACGAAGAAGCGATCCGGTCCCAACTGTATACGGCGCCGTGGGGTGACCCCGACCTGTTGATCCGGACGTCGGGCGAGCAACGCCTCTCAAACTTCCTCCTCTGGCAGCTCGCGTACACCGAGCTGTACATCACGCCGGTGTTGTGGCCCGACTTCAACCGGCGCACGCTGCGCGATGCCATTCTCGACTATCAGCGTCGCGACCGGCGGTTCGGCAAAGTCACCGCGTCCTGATGCCTTCCCAAAATCTCGTGCAGCGTGTTGCCGTGTCAGCGATCGCCATTCCGCTGGTGATTGCGATCATCTGGGTGGGAGGCTGGGCGCTGGCGGCGACGCTGGCGGTGTTGGGAGTCCTGGGCGCGCGCGAGATCTACGACATCGGCCGCCGCCAGGGCATCGAGGCGCTGGAGCGCACCGGCTGGCTCGCGGCCGCAGCAATTCCGCTGCTCGCCTACTGGGCGAAGGCTCCGGTTTTGTTCCTCGGCGCCCTCTGGCTGATGGTCGCCCTCATGATCGCCATGGCACGGCGCGGGCCGACCGGCCGGCCGCTCACGAGCGTGTCAATCACGATGTTCGGCTGGGTCTACGCCTCAGGCATGCTGGCATTCCTGATCGCGATCCGGCACGGCGGTGCGGCCGCCGTCCGTCCCGTTGCCTACATCTTCCTCACGCTGTTCCCGCTTGTCATTACGTGGATCTCGGACACGGCGGCCATGGTCGTGGGAACCACGGTGGGAGGTCCCAGACTCGCCCCAGTGCTCTCGCCGCGGAAAACGCACGCCGGTGCGGTGGGCGGCGCGCTCGGGGGCGTCATTGCGGCACTGGCCCTCGGCAAGTTCGTCCTGAACCGGCAAGGTTGGAGCTTCAGCGCCGGTCAGCTGTTGCTGTTTGGTCTCGTCGTCTCCATTGTCGGGCAGATCGGCGATATCGCCGAATCGCTGTTCAAGCGCGAAGCGGGCCTCAAAGACTCTTCGACGCTCATTCCGGGTCACGGCGGCGTGCTCGATCGGCTCGACTCGCTGTACTTCGTGATTCCTACGGCGGCGGGATTGTATCGCATGTTCGGGATCCTATGAGCATCGGGGTCGCGGTCCTCGGCTCGACCGGGTCGATCGGCCGGTCGACGCTCCAGGTGCTGGCGAGGCAACGCGAGCGGTTTCGCGTCGTCGCCATCACCGGACACTCGAACAAGGAACTACTCGCCCAGCAGGCCGCGGAATGGAAACCGGCGTTTGTGGGGCTGGTCAACGGGGGGAAGGGGGACGAGGGACGGGGGAAGGGTAGTGCCTGTCTCGTCGAAGCGGCGACGCATCCCGACGTCAAGATCGTCGTCAATGGCATCGTCGGAGCAGCGGGGCTGGAGGCAACGCTCGCGGCGTTGCGCGCGGGCAAGCGCGTCGCGCTGGCGAACAAAGAGACGCTGGTGATGGCCGGCGAGCTGGTTGCGCAGGCGGCACGCGAGGGCGGTGGGGAAATCGTGCCGGTCGATTCCGAGCACAGCGCGGTCCTGCAATGCCTCGCGGGCCGGCGGCCCACGGATCTCGCGCGACTGATTCTCACGGCGTCAGGTGGACCGTTCCGTACCTGGGGACCGGAACGCGTCTCGCGGGCGACGGTCGCCGAAGCGCTCAAACATCCCACCTGGACGATGGGTAAAAAGATCACCGTGGATTCGGCGACGCTCGTCAACAAGGCGCTCGAGGTAATCGAAGCGCACTTCCTGTTCACGGTCCCCTACGAACAGGTCGACGTGGTGATCCACCCGCAGTCGGTGATCCACGGATTTGTCGAGTTCGTGGACGGCTCGGTGCTGGCGCAGGTAGGTTTCCCGACGATGGAGCTGCCGATCTTGTACGCATTGACCTATCCCGAGCGGGTGCCGGATCAGGGCGTGCGCCGCTTCGATCCCGTGGCCGCCGGCACGTTGACCTTCGAGGCCGTGCAACCGGACCGCTTCCCGGCCTACGTCACCGGCCGCGAAGCGGCGCGCGTTGGCGGCACGGCGCCCGCACGCTTCAACGCGGCAAACGAAGTCGCGGTCCAACTGTTCCTGGAAGAGCGCATCACCTTCGGCCGCATCGCGGAGATCATCGCGCGCGTGACGGAAGACGCGCGCCATGACGGCGACGCCAACTCGCTCGATGCCGTGCTCGCCGCTGATACCGAGGCCCGGCGACTCGCGCGGGGGGCGGCATGCTCCTGACCATCGCGTCGCTCATCATCGTGCTCGGTGTGCTGATTTCAGTGCACGAATTCGGCCATTTCATCGTCGCCAAATCCGTCGGGATCCAGGTACTGCGGTTTTCGCTGGGATTTGGGCGCCCGCTGATCGCCTGGCGACGCGGTGAGACCGAATACTGGATCTCGTGGATCCCGCTGGGCGGGTATGTGAAGATGGCGGGGCTGGAAGAAGAGGGCATGGCGGGCGAGCTCGAGGGCGGCAAAGCCGCCGTGCCGATCGATCCGGAGCGCGCGTTCGACAAGAAGCCGCTCTGGGCGCGGATGGCGGTGATCCTCGCGGGGGTCACCATGAATGTGCTCCTCGCCTTCGCCATCTACACGAGTCTCGGTCTGGCGGTTGGCAATCCAACCCGTCCCACGACCCAGGTCGATACGGTTTTGGCCAGCAGGGTGCCGCCCGAGGCGGCCGCGCTCGCGACGCTGCAGCGCGGCGACCGGATCCTCGCAATCAACGGCGACAGCGTCCGAAACTGGGAGGACGTGCAAACGCATTTGCTGCTGGACACGGGCTCGGTGCGACTCGATGTCGCCGGCAAGAGGACCATTCGCATCAAGCTGCCACGCGATGACAACGCCCGCCTCGGGCTCGCCTTGTGGGGTATCGAGCCGCTCATGCCCGCGCGGATCGGCAGGGTGGTGGGGAGTGAACCCGCCCGCCGCGCAGGCCTGAAGCGCGGCGATTTGGTGGTGCGGGCCGGCGGCGATACGGTCCGGTCGTGGAGCGATGTCATTCACAGAATCTGGGTGCATCCCGAACAGCCCATCGTGTTGACGGTGGTGCGCGGGGACTCGGTGCTGCAACTCAGCGTGACGCCGCGGGCGGAGTCCGAAACGGATAGCCTGTCTGCCCGGCCCAAGACCTTCGGATACATCGGCGCCGAGCCGGCCTTTGTGGTCAAACGACGCATGTCAGTCGGCGAGGCGGTGGTCTATGGTGCGACGGAGACCGGGAACAAGGTCGTCGTCATGGTGGAGAGCCTCAAGCGCCTGGTACTGGGCCGTGCGTCCGTGCGGGACGTGGGCGGGGTGATCACGATCGCGCAGGTCTCCGGGCAGGCGGCGCGTCTCGGCCTCGTGACGTTCCTGCGTTTCCTCGCCTTCTTTTCGATCAGCCTCGCGGTGCTGAACCTGCTGCCGATTCCGGTGCTGGATGGCGGGCATGCGATGTTCCTCATCGCCGAGGGGATTCGCCGCCGGCCGCTCTCGCCGCAGCTCCGGTTGCGCCTCACGCAGCTGGGGATGCTGGTGGTTCTCGCAATCATGGTGGTGGCCCTGAGCAACGATGTCCTCCGCCTCTTCCGCTGACCGTTTGACCGCCTATCTCACGGGACAACTCACCGCGGAGCAGCTCGTCGCCGCGGTGACCGCCGAGTTTTACCAGAACGGGCGAAACGGGAAACGAGAAACGTGGCGGCCGATTCTCGACGTCGTCGAGCGAGCGCATCCCGGGGTCGTGGAGCTCACCGCGAGCGAACAGCAGCCCGGGTTCGATGTGCGGCTGGCCGAGCGGCCATTTCCCAAGCGATATGAGGCGGAGTTACGAGGGGCGGTGGAGCAGGTCCTGCAGACGTTTCCCCCTTCTGGTGTCCCGTTCCCCGCTGAAGTTGCCAGGAAGCCGGGCTTCCTGGACCGGATTGTTGCAGCGGTTCGCAAGTTGTTCAACGCATAAGCCGCACAACCAATCCCACTAGCAGCACCAGTCCCACAACAACTCCGACAACCACGAGCCAGGTCGGCCGGCGGGATTGCGGATCGCGCAGCTCCTCACGCAGCGACGTTCCCAGCGGCGCCGCCCCCATCGTCCCGGTGGGCCGGCGCTGCTGTTCGACTTCGTCCAGGTCGCTGCGCAGCTCGGCGGCATTGGCGTAGCGGTCGTCGGGGTGCTTCGCGAGACATTTCATCACCACCCGCTCGAACCGCTTCGACAGCTCCGGGCGCTTCTTACGCAGCGACGGCGGCGGATCCTCCACGTGCATGCGCGCCAGCTCGAACCAGTCGTTCGAGCTGAACGGGACCTCGCCCGTCGCGGCCTTGTACAGGGTCACGCCCAGCGCGTAGAAGTCCACGCGCGGATCGAGGGGACGCCCCTGCGCCTGTTCCGGCGAGAGGTAGTGCGGCGTGCCGATCGTCATGTTCACGCCGGTCGAGGCGACGTAGCCTGAGACGGCGCGCGCGATCCCGAAGTCCGTCAGCACGGCGCCGCCGTCGGAGCGAATGAGCACGTTGTCGGGCTTCAGGTCGCGATGAATGACGCCTTGCTCGTGCGCGAACTCGAGCGCGGCCGTGATGTCGCGCGCCAGCCGCAGGATGTCTTCTTCGGGCAGCGGTCCCTCGCGGGCGATGCGCGCGCCCAGGCTGTCGGCGCACAGGTCCATGGCGAAGTAGACGTGCTCGCCCGTCTTCGCGACCGAGCGGATGCGGATGATGTTGGGGTGCTCGAGCTTCGCGGCCGTCTCGCTCTCGTTGCGAAAGCGGGTTTCGAACTGGGTATCGCCGGCATAGCGAGGCTTCAGGACCTTGATCGCAACCGGGGTGCCGTCCTGCTCCCGCCCAACGAACGCCCAGGCGAAGCCGCCTTGGCCGAGAAGTCGCTCCAGGGTATAGGGGCCGAGGATCTGGCCGACAAGGTCGGTCGGGGCGTTAGTCGCAGTCACTTTACAAAGGGGTGCGAGCCGGTTAACCTACGGCGCTTCCAACGATTAGGGAACAGGGACGATGTACGACAAGACGACGCCGGTCAGGAAACACGGGCTGCACGACCGGGACACCGGTTCGAGTCGGGTCCAGGTAGCGCTGCTCACCGAGCGCATCAACAGCCTCACCGAGCACTTCCGAGTCCACGCGAAGGACTTCCACGGGCAACGCGGCCTGCTGCGCATGGTCAGCCGCCGCCGCCGCCTGCTGGAGTACTTGAAGCGCACCGATCTCGCGAAGTACCGGCAGCTCATCGACGAGCTCGGTCTCCGCCATTAAGTCGCGTAAGGCGTCGTGCTGAGCCACCCCGGGAAGAGCACCGGGGGGGGGCGCTCGGCACATTTCAAGTGCTCTAGACAGGTACCGCAGTGAAGCGTGTAGATACGAATTTCGCCGGTCGCACCCTAAGAATCGAGTCGGGACGGCTGGCCAAGCAAGCGGCAGGGTCATGTCTCGTGCAGTTCGGGGAAACGGTCGTCCTGGCCGCCGTGACCGTCTCCGAGAACATCGCGAACCTCCCGTACTTTCCGCTCACCGTCGAATATCGCGAAAAAGCATACGCCGCCGGCAAGATCCCCGGCGGCTTTTTGAAGCGTGAAGGCCGGCCCTCGGACGAGGAAGTCACGTCGGCCCGCGTGATCGACCGGTCGGTGCGGCCGCTTTTCCCCGACGGCTTCAAGAACGAAGTGCAGGTCTTCGTCTACGTGCTCTCCGCCGACCAGGAGAATGACGCCGATGTGCTCGGCGTCGTGGCGGCCTCGACGGCGCTCTCCATCTCGAAGGTACCCTGGAACGGTCCTATCGCGGCCGTCCGGGTGGGCCGCGTGGAAGGGGCGTGGATCCTCAATCCCACGTTCCAGCAGCTCGAGTTCTCGGATGTGGACCTGACCGTCTCCGGTTCGCGCGAATCGATCGTCATGGTCGAAGGCGGCGCGCTCGAGCTGACCGAGGCGGAGATCATCAAGGGGCTCGAAGTCGCGCACAAAGGCATCAAGGAGCTGCTCGAGGTCGCCGATCAGGTCGTGGAGGCAGTGCAGCAGCCCAAGATGGAATGGACGAAGGTCGAGCCTCCCGCTGACCTCGTCGCGCGCGTTAAGGAATTGGCGGCGAATAAGATTAGTGAAGCGTTAACGCTCGCGGTGAAGGCGGAGCGGACCCAGGCATTGAGCGCCATCAAGCAGACGATTGTGCAGCAGCTAGCGGAAGAGTTCCCCGACAAGCTGCGCGAGATCGTGACGGTCATAGAGGAGATCGAGTACCGCACCATGCGCGAGCGCGTGCTGGACGCGGGTGAGCGCGTCGATGGGCGCGATCTCGACACCGTGCGGCCGATTACCTGCGAGGTGGGCTGGCTGCCGCGCACGCACGGCTCCGCCTTGTTTACCCGCGGTCAGACGCAGGCGCTGGTCTCGGTGACGCTCGGCACGACGAGCGACGAGCAGCGCATCGACTCGATCGACGTCGCGCAGGAGACGACGAAGTCGTTCATGCTGCACTACAACTTCCCGCCGTTCTCGACCGGTGAGGTGAAGCCGATCCGCGGCACGTCGCGGCGCGAAGTGGGGCACGGCGCGCTCGCGGAGCGGGCACTGCAAGCGGTGCTGCCGCCGTACGAGCAGTTCCCCTACACGATCCGGATCGTCTCCGACATCCTGGAGTCGAACGGCTCGTCCTCGATGGCCACGGTGTGCGGCGGTTCTCTGGCGCTGTTCGACGCCGGCGTGCCCGTGAAGTCCGCCTGCGCCGGGATAGCGATGGGACTGATCACGGATGGTGGGCGCACGGCGATCCTGACCGACATTCTGGGCACCGAGGATCATCTGGGCGACATGGATTTCAAGGTCGCGGGGACACGCGAGGGCGTCACCTCGATCCAGATGGACATCAAGGTCGAGAGGCTTGACTGGAAGGTCATCAGCGAAGCGCTCGAGAAGGCCAAGAAGGCGCGGCTGCATATTCTCGACATCATGCAACAGGCGATGCCGCAACCGCGCTCGCAGCTCTCCAAGTACGCCCCGCGCATCCTCACCATTCAGATTCGGCCGGATAAGATCGGCGACGTCATTGGCCCGAAGGGCAAGACGATCCGCGGGATCCAGGAGCAGACGGGCGCGGAGATCAACGTGGACGACACCGGACTGGTCACCATTTCGGGCGTGGGCGAGGCCGCCGAGCGGGCGCGCGACATGGTGTCGGGCATCGTGCAGGAGCCCGAGGTGGGGAAGGTCTACGAGGGCGTCGTGAAGAGCACGACCGCGTTCGGAGCATTCGTCGAGATCATCCCGGGCGTCGAAGGATTGCTCCACATCTCCGAGCTGCAGCACGGTCGCACCGAAAAGACGGAAGACGTGGTGAAGAAGGGCGATCATTTGAAGGTGAAGCTGCTCGAGGTGGACGAGCGCGGCCGCATGCGGCTGTCACGGAAAGCGCTGATCGAGAAAACCTAGCGTGGTCACCACGCTAGATACGGTCCGCCTGGACCGGGAAATCCACCGCACGGCCGCCCCGAACGGGGTGACCGTGCTCAGCGAGCGCGAGCCGAACGTGCGGTCCGTGGCGCTCGGGGTCTGGGTTCGGACCGCGAGCGCCCACGAGCTACGCCAGAAAATGGGCGTGTCGCACCTGCTCGAGCACATGGTATTCAAGGGCACCGAGCGGCGCACGGCGCAGCAGATCGCGCTGTCGCTGGAATCGCGCGGCGGCTCGCTCGACGCCTACACGTCCCGCGACTCCACCGCCTATCACGCGCGCGTCCTCGATGCCGATCTGCCGCGCGCGCTCGACGTGATCACCGACATCGTGCGCCGGCCGGCGCTGCGGGACAGCGATCTTGCGCTGGAGCGCCAGGTGGTGCTCGAAGAGATCAGCACCGTCGAAGACACGCCCGATGACGAAGTCTTCGATCGCACCTACGAAACGATGTGGCCCGACCATCCCTATGGCTTCCAGATTCTGGGGACCAAGGAGACGGTCAGTGCGCTTTCGGCCGACGATCTCAAACAGCTGCATTCCCGCGCCTATTTTCCGGGCAACTGCGTCATTGCCGCCGCGGGCAACATCACGCATGAGGCGCTGCTGAAGGAAGTGGAAGCGCAGGGGTGGTTCGATGGCGTGGCGGCTCAGACGCCGCCGCCCGTGCCCCCGGTGCCGTCGGCCGTGCGCGGCGTGACGCGCTCGTTCGAGAAGGACACGGCACAGACGCACATCGTGTTTGCCACCGACTCGATTCCCTACGCCGACCGCCGCAAGTACGGGATGCTCGTCATCTCGAACATCTTCGGCGGCGGGATGTCGAGCCGGCTCTTCCAGCGGATCCGCGAAGAGCTCGGGCTGGCGTATGCGATTTACAGTTTTGCCTCGTTTTACCGGGCGATCGGCATGGCGGGCGTCTATGTCGGCACCCAGCCGGGCCGCTCGGAGAAAGCGGTGGAGGCAATCCGGAACGAGTTCGCCCGCATGGCGAAAGAGGGCCTGCGGGGTGAGGCCCTAGAGGACGCGAAACAGCAGACGTTGGGACAGCTGATGCTGTCGCTGGAGAGCCCCACGTCCCGGATGTATCGTTTGGCGAGCACCGCCGTCTACGGCGAGCAGTATCGCAGCCTGGATGAAGTCCTGCGCACGGTCGAAGCGCTCACGGCAGACGAGGTGTCGGCGCTGGCCGAGGAGTTCTTTGCTCCCGAGCGGCAAACGGTGGTGGCATTGGGGCCGAATGGAGGCAAACGGTGATCGTCGGCGTGCCCAAGGAAATCAAGACCGCGGAGCATCGCGTCGCCCTCGTGCCGGCGGGAGCGGAGTCGCTCGCGAGCGACGGTCATGCGGTCCTGGTGGAGCAGGGCGCGGGCCTCGGCTCCGGTTTCAGCGACGACGCGTACCGGGCCGCCGGCGCGGAAATCGTGGCGTTGGCCGACGCCGTGTGGGCGAAGGCCGAAATGATCCTAAAGGTGAAAGAGCCGATCGAGCCGGAATGGGCGAGGCTGCGCAAAGGGCAGGTCGTCTTCACCTATTTCCATTTCGCCGCGTCGGAACCGCTCACCAAAGCCGTGATCAAGTCCGGCTGTGTCGCGATCGCGTATGAAACGGTGGAGCTGCCCAGCAAGGAGCTGCCACTGCTCACGCCTATGAGCGAGGTTGCAGGCCGCATGGCCGTGCAGGAAGGCGCGAAATACCTCGAGAAGGTTTTCGGCGGTTACGGTATTCTGCTGGGCGGAGTCCCGGGTGTGCTGCCGGCGGAGGTGCTGATCCTCGGCGGGGGCGTGGTGGGCACGAACGCGGCCAAGATGGCCGCGGGACTGGGTGCTCACGTCACGCTGCTCGATATCTCGCTCGACCGCCTGCGCTACCTCTCCGATGTCCTTGCCCCCAATGTCGACCTGCTGTTCTCGAACCGCCACAATGTCCTCGAGCAGCTCGCCAAGGCTGACGTCGTGATCGGCGCCGTGCTCCTCACGGGTGCCAAAGCGCCCAGGCTGGTCAAGCGCGCCGACCTCAAATTAATGAAGCAAGGTTCGGTGATCGTAGACGTCGCCGTGGACCAGGGCGGCTGCATCGAAACGACGAAGCCGACGACGCACGACCAGCCGACTTATGTGGTCGACGGCGTCATTCATTATGCCGTGGCTAACATGCCCGGTGGCGTGCCGCGGACGTCGACGCTCGCTCTGACGAACGCGACGTTGCCGTACGCCAAGAGGCTGGCGCGCATGGGCTGGAAACAGGCGTGCAAGCAGGATCCGAGTCTGTTTCTGGGGCTGAACGTGGTCGAGGGGAAGGTCGTGTATCCAGGCGTGGCGGAAGCGTTCGGGCTGTCGCTGGCCGACGCCAAATCTCTCGTCTAGGCACGTTTCGTGTTTCTTCCCACCGTTCTTCTCTTCTTGCAAGCCACTGCGAATGCGGAGCTCGGCTACGTGATGAGCTTGCCGGACGATTTCGTCGCGGTTCCGGCGGTGGGCTTCACCTCGCCGGACGTCGTCGGGTGCTGGGCGGGCGATAACCGCATTCTGTTGTGCGTGCAGCGCATGCGTGCGGTGCTCGGTCGAGAGCATCTGAAGCCCGCCGATTTGCCTCCCCGCTCACAGCTCATGACCGTGAAGTGGAACGGCCTCGACATCGACGCCATCCGCACCGACACCGCACAGGGCGGCGGCGCGATCACGGTCTATACGGCGCAGGTGCCGCTGCGCCGGGAAGCGATCCAAGTGGTGGCCGCCGGTCCCGGCGCTCGCGCCGGCGAAGTCCTGGCAACGCTCAACCAAGTGCTCGGGTCGCTCAAAGGCGAGACCAACTGGCTCTCGTCGACTGAGCGGGCCGGCCGACTGGGAACGATTGCCGGGTGGATCATCGGTATCGCCGTCGGCGTGCTGATCGTCAGAATCGTCGTGACGCGGCGCCGGGCGCAGTCCGTCGCCTGACGGCCGTCCGTTGCTCCACTCACATCTCGTTTCATCAGGAGTCACCATGATGCGTGCAAGTGTGGCCGCGCTCTGCGGTCTTGTGCTCACTATCTCCGCCGCCGCGGCGCAGGACCAGCCGAACCGTCCCGTCGACCCGGCCGCCGCGGCTTCGGCGCGCAAACTGCTCGCCGCCACCGGCGCGACCAAGCTGATGATCGGCAACCTCGAGTCGATGATCGTTTCCCAACGCCAAAACAATCCGCAAATCCCCGCGGCCTTCTGGGATGCATTTCTGGTGCATGCGCGCCGCGACACCACGCGACTCGTCGACATGCTGGTGCCGATTTACGCCGCGCATCTGACGCAGCCTGAGCTCGAAGAGCTGCTGCGGTTCTACAACTCGCCGATCGGTCAGCGCCTGACGGCGGTGCAGCCCGCGATCTTCAAGGAAAGCATGGCGGCCGGCGAGAGCTGGGGGGAGCAGATCGCTCGTATGGTTGGAGACAGCCTGCAGCAGTCGCAAGGGAAAGCGCCCCCGAACTGATGATCCCCGCGCGCGAAGCGCTGGAGCGCCTGCACGAAGGCAACCGGCGTTTTGTCGAAAGCGCCAGCGGCCCCGTCGGTCGTCCCAGCGCTGGGCAGCAGCCGTTCGCCATCGTGCTGGGGTGTTCCGATTCGCGCGTTCCGGCAGAACTGGTGTTTGGGCAGGGGTTTGGCGATCTCTTCGTGATTCGCGTGGCGGGCAACATCGTCGCGCCGTCTCAGGTCGGCAGCGTCGAGTTTGCCGCCGACCGGTTCGAGACGCGCCTCGCCGTCGTGCTGGGGCACACGCAGTGCGGTGCAGTGGCGGCGACGTTGGAGGAGCTTCGTCAACCGCAGGGCCACGAGTCGCCCAATCTCCGCGCCATTGTCGATCGCATCCGGCCCGCGATCGAGCCGCTGTTCGGAACGCCGGTGGCGAAGGATCCCGCGGCGCTGGCCGCCGAGGCTACACGCGCCAATATCCGGGCGTCTGTTGCACACCTGCGACATGGTTCGGCGCTGCTCGAGCGGCGAATCGAGCGGGACGGCTTATTGATCGTCGGAGCCGAGTACTGTGTCGAAGCAGGTACTGTGGAGTTCTTCGACGACTGATTGACAATCAGAAATCACTTTCAATATTGGCGCCATGAAGCCAGCGATTATCTACGTCGTCGTGGCGGGGATTGTCGTGTTCGATCCGGATGAAGTGAGGGAGTACCCGGCCGACACGGCCGTGCTCGTTCGGCGGCCGAAGACGATCCATTGCGTCCGCCGCTGCCTTCATCCCGCGAAACGCTAGGTGCCTTCCGCAGGCGAATCGACGACGCGTACCATAGACGGGTACGAAGTCACGATCTCGAATCCCGACAAGGTCCTGTTTCCCAAGCCGAAGTACACCAAGCTCGATCTCGCGAACTATTACCTGGCCGTGTCCGACGGGGCGCTGCGCGGGGCCGGCGGCCGGCCGAACATGCTCGTCCGCTTTCCGAACGGGATCACCGTCCCCTCCTTCTACCAGAAGCGAGCACCCGAATCTCGGCCGCCCTGGATCGAGGTCGTCACACTGCGCTTTCCGTCGGGCCGCACGGCCGACGAGGTCGTGCCTCGCACGCCGGCCTCGTTGGTGTGGCTCGCGAACCTGGCCTGTCTCGAGCTCCATCCCCATCCAGTGCGGGCCGAGGACCTCGATCATCCTGACGAGCTGCGGGTGGACCTCGATCCGGTCCCCGGCATCAAGTGGCCGCAGGTGCGCCAGGTCGCGCAGCTCGCGCGCGTGGTCCTCGCCGATTTTGGGCTGGTTGGTTGGCCCAAAACCTCGGGCTCGCGCGGCATGCATCTCTTCGTCCGCATCGAGCGCCGCTGGGGCTTCGACGAGGTCCGGCGGTCGGCGCTGGCCCTGGCGCGCGAGGTCGAACGTCGCGGCAACGGGCTCGCGACCAGCAAGTGGTGGAAGGAGGAGCGCCAGGGCGTCTTTGTGGATTACAACCAGAACGCGAAGGACCGGACCGTGGCATCGGCCTACTCCGTGCGGCCCGTGCCCGACGCCCGGGTGTCCGCGCCGCTCTCCTGGGATGAGGTGGACGACGCCGACCCGGAGGACTTCACACTCGGCACGATGCCGCAGCGGTTCGCCAAGATCGGCGACCGGCACGCCGGCATGGATGAAAGTGCCGGATCGCTCGAGGGTCTGCTGGACCTATCCGCGCGCCAGGAGAAGGAAGGGCAGGGGGATGCGCCGTGGCCACCGCACTACCGCAAGCAGCCTGGTGAGCCACCGCGCGTGCAGCCGTCCAAGTCGCGAGCGCGGGCGGAGAAGTATCCTCTGATCGAAGTCAGCACAGGCAAGGATAAGAAGGAAGCGCTGGCCGGCTTGGCGAGATGGAAGAAGCGGCACGCGCGTATCGCGAAACACCTCGAGCCGGCCGATGTGCTCGTGGATCAGATGCGCGGCCGCTCCTCAGCCTGGTATCGTATTCGCATCAACCTGCAGCATGTGCCCGAGAAAATCAGGCCCCGAACACCTTCGCCAGCTCGTAAGCCGGAGTGACTTCGAGCTGGTCGTAACGACAGTCCTTAGGTTTCTTGTCGGGGCGCCAGCGCAAAAACACCGGCGGATGGCGGAAACGGTCGCCCTCCATGTGGTCGTACTTTACTTCGCACACCCGCTCGACGCGCAGCGGCTCCCACGAGAGATCCTTGCCGGCGCTCCAGCGGCTCTGCCCGCCGGGCATCCGACTCGACTCGGCCTCGACGCCGGCCCACGCGCGCCAGGGATGACGCTGAAGTGCGTCCTTGCGCAGCGGCGCCAGCTCTTTCACGAGCTGCTTGCGCATCGCCATGGGAAACGCGGACGTCACACCGACGTGCTGCAGTGTACCTTCGTCGTCGTAGAGACCGAGGAGCAGCGATCCCAGGGTGTCTTTGCCGCTCTTGTGCCAGCGAAACCCGGCCACGACACAATCAGCGGTGCGCACATGCTTGATCTTGAACATCGCGCGCTTCCCGGGCTGGTACGCGGCCGTCGCGGGTTTGGCAATCACGCCGTCGAGCCCGGCGCCCTCGAAGCGCTTCAGCCAATCGACGGCGAGATCGCGGTCACGCGTCATGGGCGTGAGGTACAGCGGGCGCCGGATCTTCTTGAAGAGCTTTTCGAGCTGTGCTCGGCGGTCTCGCTGCGGCTCGTCAATCAGGCTCTTGCCATCGACCGCGAGAAGATCGAAGGCCACGAACGCGGCCGGCGTGGCCTTGGCGAGTTTCGCGACGCGTGACGCCGCGGGATGCAGCCGCATCTGGAGCCCACCGAAGTCGAGCCCGTGCTTGGTGGGCATGACGATCTCGCCGTCCACGACGACGCCGCCCGGCAGCCGCTCCAGCAAGACCTCGTGGAGCTCGGGGAAGTAGCGATCGAGCGGTCGCAGGTCGCGACTCTGGATGAACACGTCGTCCTTGCTTCGGAACACGATCGCGCGAAATCCATCCCACTTGGGCTCGAACAGAAAATCGCCATCGTGCGGCACCTCGTCGGCGATTTTGGCGAGCATGGGTTCGATGGGAGGTGAAACGGTCATGCTGTAAAGTAGCGGGGCTCACGTTTCATTTCTCAACCCGAGGCCGGGTGCTCGTCAGTCCCGGTATTCGGGGTAGCTTTACGCGGATATGACGATACGAACCGCCCTTGTCCTGGCGCTTGCTGCTCCAGCAGGCGGGGTGCTCACCGCGCAGACTCCGAAGAACTACACCCCGGCAGACGTGCATTTCGTGGCCGGGATGATCGGCCACCACGCCCAGGCGATTCAAATGGCAAAGTGGGCGCCGTCGCACGGCGCGAGTCCGGCCGTGCGGGTGTTGTGCGAGCGGATCGTCGTTGCGCAGACCGACGAGATCGCGTTTGCCCAACGCTGGTTGCGGGAGCACGGTGAGTACGTCCCACCGGCCGACCCGCGCGGCCATATCATGCAGGGGATGGACCAACCGATGCTGATGCCGGGCATGTTGACGCCGGAGCAGATGGCGCAGCTCGATGCCGGGCGCGGTCCGGAGTTCGACCGGCTGTTCCTCACGTTCATGATCCAGCACCATCAGGGGGCCATCACGATGGTGCAGCAACTGCTCGCGGTGCCCGGGGCGGCGCAGGACGGCCCGATTTTCCGGTTCGCTTCTGATGTCAACGCCGACCAGACCACCGAAATCAACCGTATGACCCTCATGCTGGACGACCTGAAACGGAGCTCTCAGTGAAATCACGGTTTTCGTGCGTCATTTCCGCCGTCGCGCTGGTGTCCGCTGGTTCTGCGACCTTACAGGCGCAGGCAGGCTATAAGGCGTCGTCGACAACGACACCTGCGACAGCGTCGCCCGGGAAACCGGACCCACGCATCGGGCTTCGGGCCGGCTGGTTCGACGCCGCCCAGGCCGCCTGGAATCTGAACCTGGTGTCGACGACGCCGCCCTCGGACTCGTTCCTCAACAAGACGAACCCGGGCGACTTCAACTTCATCAACTCCGATCTCTCAATCCGGGGCAACTACGTCATTCAGGGGAATTTCTCCGGGATCCAGGTGTGGGATATCTCGGACCCCAAGCATCCGACCCTGAAGCGGGCCTTCGTCTGCCCCGGCTCGCAGAGCGACGTCTCCGTCTTCCGCAACCTGCTGTTCGTGTCCGGTGAGGCGCTGAACGGGCGCACCGACTGCGGCAAGCAGGGCGTGACCGATACCGTCAGTCATGAGCGGCTGCGCGGCATCCGCATCTTCGACGCGACGGACATCGCCAACCCCCGCCACCTCACCGATGTGCAGACGTGCCGGGGCTCGCATACCCATACCGTCGTGACCCAGCCGAACGACACGGACAATGTCTATATCTACGTTTCCGGCTCGGCACCGGTCCGCTCTTCGAATGAATTGGCCGGTTGCGCGGTCGGATCAGTGGACAGCACGCCGAGCACGGCGCTGTTCCGTATCGAAGTGATTCAGGTTCCGCTCGCGCATCCCGAGCAGGCTCATATCGTCAGCTCGCCCCGCATCTTTCAGGATCTGGTCGCGCCGCCGCGTCATGGTGAGGCACCCGAGGACATCGCCGCGCTAAAGCGCGAGATCGATTCCACCCGCGCCGCCGGCGGTTACGTGGTGACGTTCGAAGGTCGTGACATCATCCTCGGCCCCCCGTTCGTCAAGTCAGCGCTCGACAGCATCGTCAAGGCCCGCGGGGGTACCGGGGTACCGACAGCCGCCGACACCGCCACGCTGCGGGCCAACGCCCAGGACCTCGTGACGAAACGCATCGAGGCGAATCGTCGGCGTCAGGGCTTCAATCCCAATGCCGGGCCAACCCAGTGCCACGATATCACCGTCTACCCCGCGATCGGGCTGGCCGGCGGGGCCTGCGGCGGCTACGGCCTGCTGCTCGATATCCGCGACGCCGGCAATCCCAAGCGCATCGGCGCGGTATCTGATTCGAACTTCTCGTTCTGGCACTCCGCCACGTTCAACAACGACGGCAGCAAGATCCTGTTCACGGACGAATGGGGCGGCGGCCTCCAGCCTCGCTGCCGCGTGACCGACAAGCCAGAGTGGGGCGCGGACGCGATCTTCACGCTTTCGGGAAGCGCGATGGCGTTCAAGAACTACTACAAGCTTCCGGTCGCCCAGACCTCGAACGAGAACTGCGTGGCTCACAACGGCACCCTGATTCCGGTGCCGGGTCGCGATATCATGGCCCAGGGGTGGTATCAGGGCGGCATCTCGGTGTTCGATTGGACCGATCCGTCGCATCCCAAAGAGATCGCGTTCTTCGACCGCGGGCCGATGGACTCGACGAAGCTGGTCGGCGCGGGCTCGTGGTCCGCGTACTGGTACAATGGCTACATCATCAGCTCTGAGATCGCGCGCGGCCTCGACATTCTCGAGCTGAAGCCGAGCGCGCTGCTGTCGCAAAACGAGATCGACGCCGCGAAGCTCATCCATTTCGATTACCTGAATGCGCAGGATCAGCAAAAGCTGGTCTGGCCCGCGAGTTTCGTCGTGGCCCAGGCGTACGTTGATCAGCTGGAGCGGTCCAATGGGCTGGCGGCGGCCAGGCTCAAGGCTACCCGGGATGCGCTGAAGCGTGCGGAGAAAGCGTCGGGCCAGAAGCGCCGGGCCGCGTTGAGTCAGTTGACGACGCAGCTGAACGCCGCCGCCCAGGGGTCGAGCGATCAGGCGAAGGTGCACCTGCTGATCGGCGTGGTGAGCGATCTCGCCAAGTAACGGGCAGTTGACTACGGTCCAGAGCGGGGTTCACGTTGTCTCGTGAGCCCCGCTCGTTCTTCCCGCAAGCGCTACCAGGAGTTCGTCGAGGACTATAAGCACGGGCGGCTGGACGCCGCCGACGAAGACGGGCGCGCGCCGCCTTCGCAGGCCCCAAAACAGGCACGTCGGGCCTTCCTCCGCGAGTATCTGCACTGGTTGCGGCCGCACCGCCTCGCAGTCGGTGCCGTCTTCCTGGTGGCCCTCGCCGTCGCCGGTCTGCAGATGATCGAGCCGCTGTTCATGCGGTTCATCGTCGATCACGTCATTCTCAATCGCAACCTGGATGTCGGCGCTCGGCTCACCCGGCTCAACATGACCGGGATCGTATTCCTCGGCGTGATCATCCTCTCGCATGTGGGCGGCGGCTACAAGGACTACCGCCAGCGCATTCTCAACGTGCGCGTGATGCTGTCGCTGCGGCGCTCGCTCTACGAACGGCTGCTGCACTTGCCGCTGCCGCGGCTCTGGGACATGAAGACGGGCGGCATCCTGTCGCGCCTCACCGGCGATGTGGAAACGACGACCGGGCTGCTGCAGCTGGCGATCGTGTCGCCGGCCATTTCGGTGATTCGTCTCATCATTGCCATCGGAATCCTGCTGGCGCTCAACTGGCAGCTGGCGGTAACGGCGCTGGCGATCATCCCGGGAGTGATGGTCCTGAGCCTCATCTTCACGCGCCGCATCCGGCCGATCTACCGGTCCGTCCGCAAGGACGTGGAGATCGTCGATGGTCGCGTGGGCGAGACGTTTTCGGGAATCCGCGTCGTCCGGGCGTTCCGGCAGGAGATCCAGGAGTTGATCAGTTTCATGCTCGGCCGGCATGCCGTGCTCCGAAAAGAGCTCTTCGCGCACCGGCGCGAGCTGCTGCTCTGGACGTCATGGGGGCTGCTCGAGGCGGGGATCAGCGTCGTGATCGTCTGGTTCGGCGGCTACCTGAACATCGTTGGCCGCGCGTCGGTCGGCGATATCATGGCGTTTCAGTGGTACATGTTCCTGCTGCTCAATCCGGTGTGGAACATCGTCAACTCGTTCTCCGAGATGCAGCGCTCCCTCGCCGCGATGGAGCGGGTGTTCGAGGTGCTGGGCATGGAGCAGGACAAGCCGGATCGCGCGGACGCGCGGGATGCGCCGGCTGAAGTGCGCGAGCTCAAGTTCGAGGACGTCGCGTTCGAATACCGGCCCGGGCAACCGGTGGTGCGCGCGTTCGATGTGATCGTGCCCGGGGGCTCGGTGGTGGCGTTGGTCGGCCGGAGCGGGGCGGGGAAGACAACCGTGACCGACCTGGTCGCGCGCTTCCACGATCCCACCCACGGCCGCATCCTGCTGAACGGCGTGGATATTCGTGATTTCCGGCTGCGGAGCTATCGCGACCTGCTGGCCATCGTGCAGCAGGACGTGTTTCTCTTCGACGGCTCCGTACGAGACAACATCGCGTACGGCCGCCATGATGCGACCGACCGGGAGATCGAGGACGCCGCCCGGCGCGCGAATGCGCACGAATTCATCGTCCGGCTGCAGCAGGGTTTTGAGACGACCATCGGCGAGCGCGGCGTCAAGCTCTCGGGCGGCCAACAGCAGCGCCTGGCGATCGCGCGGGCGATTCTCGCGTCACCCCAGATCCTGATCCTCGACGAGGCGACCAGCAATCTCGACACGGAAAGCGAGCAGCTGATTCAGGCCGCGATGGCCGACCTGCTGGCCGACCGGACGACCTTCGTCATCGCACATCGGCTGTCCACGATCCGTCGCGCCGATCTGATCCTCCTGATGGAAGAGGGTCGCGTGATCGAGCGCGGCGCCCACGAAGACCTCATGCGCGCGCGCGGCACCTACTACGAGATGGTGAAACGGCAGATGGAGTCGCACGCGCGCGACGGCGACGAGGTATTCCGGTGACCGACGTGCGTGCCGCCTTCATCAAAGCGGCCACCTGGCATGGGACGCTCGACGAAGCCGAAGCGTTGCTGGCGAAGCACCCCGAGCTGCGCGCGAGCGACATTCACACGGCCGCCATTCTTGGCGACGACCAGGCGGTCACGCGGCTTCTCGCCGAGGATCCGAGCCGTGCGACCGCCAAGAGCCCGCCCTACGGCGGCGACGCATTGACGTATCTGAGCATGTCGAACTACCTGCGTCTGGATCCGACTCGCACACCGGGACTGCTCCGGGCCGCCAAGGCGTTGCTCGACGCGGGAGCGGACCCCAATGCCGGGTTCTGGGAGACCGGTCAACATGCATCGCACGAGACACCGCTGTACGGTGCGGCAGGTGTGGCCCACAACGTCGAGCTGACCAGGCTATTGCTCGCTCGGGGCGCGGATCCCAACGACAACGAGTCGGTCTATCACTCGCCGGAAACGTACGACAATGCAGCGATGAAGCTGCTCGTCGAGACCGGGAAGCTGACACCCGAGAACCTCGCCTTGATGTTGGTTCGCAAGCACGACTGGCACGACCTCGAAGGCGTGAAGTACCTGCTGGAGCGGGGTGCCGATCCGAATTACTATCGCGAGCGCGGCTGGATGCCTTTGCATCACGCCGTCGCGCGGAACAATTCGTTGGCCATCCTCACATTGCTCCTGGATCACGGCGCCAACCCGCGAACGCGCATCGGGGGAGTCACGGCGATCGAGCGGGCGGCGCGCAAGGGACGGGGCGATCTGCTGCAGCTGTTCGAGCGGCGCGGCTTCCCGATCGAACTCCAGGGTGTGGATCGCCTGATCGCCGCCTGTGCCGTGGACGACGGGCGCACCGTGCGCGAGATCCGAGACCGGGAGCCGCACCTCGTGCGTGAGCTCCTCGCGCAGGGGCCCACGCTGCTGGCCGAGTTCGCGGGGACCTGGAATACCGCCGGGGTCCGCCAGCTGCTCGACCTCGGCGTACCGGTCGACGCGCGCTACACGGGCGATGGGTACTTCGATATCGCGAACGACAGCACCGCGCTGCACGTGGCCGCCTGGCAGAGCCGTCCCGATCTCGTCCTGCTCTTGATCGAGCGCGGCGCCGATGTGAATGCCACGGACGAAAAGGGACGGACGCCGCTGGTGCTCGCTCACAAAGCGCGGGTGGATTCGTACTGGCGAGCGCGGGCGACGCCCGAACCGGAGCGTCTGTTGCGCGCCGCGGGAGCCCGCTGAGCCGTTGCTCGACACGCGGATGCGAGCTACGATTGACGCCCCCTGGAGTCGGGAGGCGCAATGACCGCGTTGTCCGCCCTGTGGTTGCCGATCCTGATCTCGGCAGTGGCGGTGTTCGTCGTCAGCTCGATCATCCACATGACCCCGCTGTGGCACAAGAGCGATTATCCGCGCTATCCCAACGAAGACCGCGTGTTGGATGCCCTGCGGCCCATCGGCATGCCGCCGGGTGATTACCTGATGCCGCGGCCGGCCAACCCGGCCGAGATGCGCTCGCCCGAGTTCAAGGAGAAGATGAAGCGCGGACCGGCGGTCCTGCTGACGGTCATGCCGCCCTGGAGCGGCTCGATGGTCTCCAATCTCTCGCAGTGGCTCGTGTATTGTCTCGTGGTCAGTGTGTTCGCCGCCTTTATCGCAGGCTCAGCAGTACCCCCGGGGGGCTCGCCGTTCAGCGCGATTTGCCGCTATGCCGGTACGACCGCGTTCGTCGGCTACACGCTCGCGCTGTGGCAGATGTCCATCTGGTATCGCCGGGCGTGGGCCATGACGCTCAAGGCCACGTTCGACGGCGTGATCTTCGCGCTCGTCACCTGCGCCGTATTCACGTGGATATGGCCACACTAGAAGCTAGAAGACGACGCGGACCGGGACCGCACTGAACGTGGTCGTACCATCGCCGAGCTCGCCGTAGGTGTTCACGCCCCAACAGTAGGCGGCGTGGTTCGTCGTGACTCCGCAGAAGTGTTGGAACCCGGCCGAGATGGATGTGAACGGGGCTGGCTGGGGAATGGTTCTTGGCGTTGCGCTAAAGTAGTCGCCCCAGCACCACGCGAATCCGAGCGCCGTCAGCCCGCAGGTGGATGGACCGGCGGCATAGATGCCGACGAATGGCGGCACGCCCCCGACGCCAATTGGGGTCAAGCGTTGGGTCGTGGTGCCGTCGCCGAGTTCGCCGTACCGGTTGTCGCCCCAGCAATAGGTCGTACCATCGATCGCGATGCCGCAGGTGTGAAACGCTCCGGCCGCAACCGCCAGGAATGTGTGACCGCCGGCCACCGGATTGGGGGCGAGCTTGTCTACGAGGGTACCGTCGCCCAACGCGCCGTTGTTGTTGCTGCCCCAGCAGTACGCTGCGCCGCCCGTCGCGATCCCACAGGCGTGGAAATTGCTCGCGCGCACGTTGTCAAACATCAATCCGCCCACCACCCGCCTCGGCGACAACGAGCCGTTTCGGGTCGAATCGCCGAGCTGGCCGAAGTTGTTGTCACCCCAGCAGTACGCCACGTGCGATCTGGTGACCGCGCACGAGTAGTCGAAGGCGAGATTGAATTGTGAAAACGTGAGGCCGCCGCGTACGGCCACCGGCGTCGAGTGATCATTGAAACTCGAGTCGCCCAGCTTGCCTCCGCCGTTCGAACCCCAACAATAGGCGTCGCCGACGGCGGTGAGCCCGCACGCTGAGCCATATCCGGCGAGGATCGTGTCGAACGATACGGCAGTGTGCACGCGGACGGGTCGCAGGCGGGGCAGGACCGTCGAATCGCCGACTTCACCGCCGGCGTTGCGGCCCCAACAATACGTCGCGACTCCTCGCTGCAGAGCGCACGTATGTTGGTCCCCTGCGGCGATCACATCGACGATGTCCGGTTGGACCCCCGGTCCGCCAGTATCGCTACAGGCACTCCCAAGCACCAACAAGCAGACGGCCAGACCCAGCGTGTGCCGCAGCATAGCTGATTTTCGGGAGGCTTATGTGGAAAGTCAACCGACCACGCACCTAGCGTCATAAGGCTAGCACGCTGACTATACGACGATGTCCGGCGTTCCCGTCCTCTGCTATCACCGCATCGGCGGCCCACTCGAGCTCGGCGTGACTCGGGTGGGCCGCTCGGTCTTCGCGCGCCAAATGACGGCGCTCGCCCGCGCGGGTTGGCGGACGCTAACGCTCGAGGAATTCGCGACGTCACGCACGACGCACGACGAACGACGCACGTTCTTATTGACCTTCGACGACGCGTACGCCTCGTTGGCCGAGCACGCCTATCCCGTCCTCGCCGACCTTGGCTTCACGGCTACGACCTTCGTGATCACGGACTATGTCGGCAAGACGAACACGTGGGACACGCGCTACACCTGGAACCGGCTCCGGCATTTGAGCTGGACCGACATCGAACAGTGGCGCGCGCGAGGCTTTGATTTCGCATCCCACGGCAGGACGCATCGCCGGCTCACTTGGCTGGATGACGCGGCGATCGAGAGCGAGCTCAAGAGCTCCCGCGACGTTCTGATCGGCCGCCTGGGCCCGGATGCGGGTCGTGCTATCGCCTATCCGTTTGGGGCTGTCGACGCGCGGGTCGCCCGCCACGCGCAGGACGCCGGGTACGAGCTGGGATTTGGCGGCGTGAAGGCGAGTGGGAAAGCACTCCATCTGTCGCGCGTGCCGGTCTATTTGTGGGACTTGTGGAACGTGCCGTTTGGACTTCGAACCGATGCCCTTGGTGTCTTGGGGAGTTTCGTCGCGCACGTGGCGAATCGCTGCGCGGTAGGCACCACGCTGATGCAGTCGCTTACACGAAGAACCGCGCCGCCACCGGAATCAGCTGTGGATGCCTGATCAAGGCGTGCGTCAGCACGCGTCCCAGGGTCCGTTTGCTCGGTGCGATGCTGTTCATCGTCCGCGCGAGCGAGTTCAGAAATGCGTCGTCCATGTGCTCGAGCGCCTGCTTGAGCCGGTAGTACTTGAGGTGATCCTCCCCCAGCAGCTCCATCCAGGCATTGTGATACGCTGACAAGCGCCGTTCGCTGGTGTCGCGCGCGCGAATCGCCGCGGCGGCGTGACAGCCGGCGAGCCGGCCCGCTTTCATCGCGTTGGTGATGCCGCCGCCCGACAGCGGGTTGATCATGTGGCCGGCATCGCCCGCGACCAACACGCCGTCGCCGTAGGTTTTTGTGATCGTGGTATGGACGATGACACCGCCGACGGTGTAGCCGGTGCGCGAGCCGCCGGGAAAACGCCGCGTCACCCAGTCGTCGAGATACTGGCGCGCGTTGCGGCCATCCGATTTCAAGGCGACGACTCCCAGTCCCACGTTCGCGACGCCAACCCCTTTCGGAAAAACCCACGCATACCCACCCGGCGCGATCGCGTTGCTGAACTGCAGGTAGATCGCGTCGGGATTGAAATCGATCCCCTGGAGTACGTACTGCGCGCAGGATTCCATGTCCCGCGCCGGCACGCGGGTGTCGAGCCCCGCCCAGCGGCCCACCATCGTCTCGACGCCGTCGGTGCCGATCACCACTCGGGCACGATACACGTCGTCGCGGCCGCGTTCCTTCACCCGCACGTACCAGCGCTCGTCGCCGTTGCGAGACATGGCGGTCGCTTCCGCGCCGACGAGCACCTGGGCGCCCGCGCGCGCGGCCTCGGCCGCCAGAAAGGCATCGAACCGCGTGCGGTCGAGAATCCAGCCTCGCCCGGAATTGGCGAGGATGACTTGCGTGTCATCGGGCGCTTCGAAGATGACGTCGGTGATCCGCCGCGACACCCAGTCGGCACCGTCGGGATTCGCAAACTCGCGCAACCCGGCGTCGCCCACGCCCTCGGCGCATCGCACCGGGGCCCCGACCGCGCGGTCGCGTTCCAGCAGGACGACGTCCAGCTCAGGCGCCGCCAGCTTCGCCTGCCATGCCGCGACGGCGCCAGCTGGCCCCGCCCCGACGACCAGGACGTCGACGTCAGGCATAGGCGACCATCGCCAGCGCCCCAACGGGGCAGGGGGCGATGCACTTCTCGCAGCCGGTGCAGGCCGCGTCGTCCACGGTCAAAGTGTTCAACTCGAGATGGATGGCTTCCGGCGGGCACAGCGGTAAACACAGGCCGCAGCGGTCACACACCGCGAGGTCCACGATGGCGATTGTGTCGGGCGTCACGCGACGCATGGGCGGAAGCCTAGCCGTGCGAAAAACGGCCGTCAAGCTTCACGCTTGCTTGGGGTTACGCATTTCATTACCTTGAGCCGTTCGCAACGGCCCGCCTCACTCTTTTACCGACGATCACGTGCCACCACGCTGGCTGAATTTAAAAATGGGTGCTTGGAGCCCGGCGAATGAAATCGCCGTAGACCTTGGCACCGCTAACACACTCGTCTACGTTCGCGGCGAAGGGATCGTGTTGAACGAACCCTCCGTCGTCGCGATCGAAAAAGCTACCGGCAACATCAAAGGCGTCGGACTCGAGGCCAAGCGCATGCTCGGCCGCACGCCGGACGGTGTGCTCGCCGTGCGGCCCCTCAAAGACGGCGTCATTGCCGACTTCGATGTGACCGAAAAGATGCTGCGCTATTTCCTCAAGACGATCATCGATCGCCATCTCTTCCGCGTCCGTCCCAAGGTCATCGTCTGCGTGCCGAGCGGCATCACCGAGGTCGAGAAGCGCGCGGTGCGCGACTCGGCGCAGTCAGCCGGGGCGAAGGAAGTCTACATGGTTGCCGAGCCGATGGCGGCGGCAATCGGCGTGGGGCTGCCGGTTGAAACGCCGACGGGCAACATGGTGATCGACATCGGGGGCGGCACCACCGAGATCGCCGTCATCGCGCTGTCCGGCATCGTCTCCGACACCTCGATTCGGACGGGTGGGGACGAGCTCGATCAGGCGATTGTGCAGTTCATGCGCAAGAACTACAACCTGCTCATCGGCGAGCCCACCGCGGAGCAGATCAAGATCCAGATCGGGTCCGCGGCCCCGATCGGCGAGGAACGCGAGATGGAAGTGAAGGGCCGCGACCTCGTGTCCGGCATTCCCAAGATCGTGCGGGTACACTCGAGCGAGATCCGCGAGGCCGTGCAGGAGCCGATCCAGCAAATCGTCGACGCGGTGCGTCGCGCGTTGGAGATTACGCCGCCCGAGCTGGCGTCCGACATCGTCGACCGGGGCATCGTGATGGCCGGCGGGGGGGCGTTGATTCGTGGGCTCGACCTGCTGTTGCAGCAGGAGACCGGGCTGCCGATTCACCTGGACGAGGACCCCATGACCTGCGTGGTGCGCGGGGCGGGGCGCATTCTCGACGCTCCGGAGAAATACCGCAACGTCTTGACGACCTAGTCGAATGGCGATCGGCACGGATCGGTACGCCACGCGCGCCGACACGCTGCTTTTCATCGCCTGCGTGGCGCTGTCGGTGGCTGCGCTAAGCCTTCCCGATCAATGGCGCGACCCGCTCGCGCAAGGACTGCGACAGAGCGTGCTCGCGCCGTTTCTGTTTCTCCAGCGCCAGACGGAGCTGCTCGCCGCCGCCCGGTACCGCTACGACGGCGTCGTGGCGCAGCGCGATTCGATGGCGCTGGCAGCCACCTTCATGCCCGAGCTGCGCAGCGAGAACGCGCGCCTGCGCAATCTCCTGGGGCTGAGCGCCCGGCTGGGCAGCGGCTACGTGACGGCCGAGATCCTCCACCAGCCCGAGCCGACGAACCCGCTGAGTTTCGTGGTCTCGGCGGGGAAGAAAGAAGGCGTCCGACCACTGTCGGCCGTAGTGAGTCCGGAGGGACTGGTCGGCCTGGTCGCCTCCGTCGATGAACACACCAGCGTGGTATTGAGTTGGGCGCATCCCGAATTTCGCGCCAGCGCCATCGCCACAGACGGCAGCGTGGTCGGCATTGCCGCGCCGCATGGGGCGGAAGGTCCCAGCGTCTGGCTGCTCGAGCTGCAGGGCGTGCTGTATCGCAAGCAAGTGCCGGCGGGGACCGTCATCGTCACGTCGGGCCTGGGCGGCGTGTTTCCGCGCGGTATCCCGATCGGCGTCGTGATCGGTCCGGCCGGCGAGGAAAAGGGCTGGGGTCGGACGTATCTGGTCCGGCCAGCCATTCATCCCGCCGAGCTGTCGCACGTCATGATTCTGACCTCGCCACGGCCGGCTGGATCGGACCTGCGCAATGCGTTTACGATTCCTCAAGACAGCACTGTTCCGGCCGAGGCTCCGCCGCGATGAGACGGACCGACCGCTATCGCTATCCCTTCATCATGACCCTGCTGGTGCTGCTTCAGTTCACGGTGCGCAGCCGCCTCGGTGGCGATCGTGTGGCGCCCGATTTCCTCCTGCTGGCCCTGCTCATCTACACGATTCGCGCCGAGCCGGGGAAGAGCGCGGCCGCGGGGTTCATCCTGGGGCTGCTGCGTGACGCGTTGACGCCGGCGAGCTTCGGCGCCGGCGCGCTGGCCCATACGATCGTGGGATTCTCGTCGTCGTGGGCAAAGGCGGTTTTCTTTGCCGAGCATGTGTTCGTGAAAGGCTGCCTGTTCTTCGCGGGCACCTGGCTGCGGAACTTCATCCTCCTGCTGGTTTCCGGGCGACTGCAGGGCTCACAGGTGGCGTGGGAGCTGCTCGTGTGGTCGCCGCTGCAGGGGCTGACGACGGCGCTGGTCGGTGTGGTGGTGTTGTGGTTCTTCCGCGGCTGGTTGTACCCGAGACGCGCGGGAGTCCCAGCGTGAATGCGTTTCACCCGTATCTGCTCGATCGGCGCCTCGGCGTGGCGCGCACGGCGGTGTGGATCGTCCTCGGCATCCTCGTGATGTCGTTCTTCCGCACGCAAATCCTCGGGCACGGGAAGTATCAACTGCAGTCCGAGACGAATCGCCTGCGGCCGATTCCGCTGCCGGCGCCGCGCGGCGTCATCTACGACCGCAATGGCCATGTGATGGCGGAAAATGTACCGGGCTACACCGTGTCGCTCTTGCCCGGCCCCGAGGCCAACCTCCGCTCGACGCTGGCGCGCATCGCGTCGATCGCCAACATCGACAGCGCGGTCATCGAGCGCGTCCTGCAGCGAGCGCGCCGCGCGCCCTACCAGCCCGCGCTCGTGCTCGGCGATGCGCCGTTCAACGTCGTCTCGGCGCTCGAAGAGCGGCGCGTTGCGATTCCAGGCCTGCTGATTCAGGCGGAGCCCAAGCGCTCCTATCCCGACAGCGCGGTCGCGCAGCTCGTGGGGTATGTGGCCGAGGTCACGGAGGCCGAACGCACCTCGAAATTCGCAAAAGTGCGGCTTGGCGGGCTGGTCGGGAAAGACGGCCTCGAGCTGCAGTACGATTCCGCGCTGCGCGGAGACGAAGGGCTGCGGTTCGTGGAGGTCAACGCCCGGGGACAGATGGTCCGGGAAGCGGCGGCGGCCGCGAATCTCAATCCGGTTCCCGGGACCGATCTCCATACGACGATCGATCTCGATTTGCAGCAATACATCGCGCGGATGTTTCCGCCCGGACAGCGCGGCGCCGTCATGGCGCTGAACCCCAATACGGGGGAAGTCCTCGCGTTGTACAGCGCACCGACGTTCAACCCCAATGCGTTCGTGAGCGGCATTTCGCCGGCGTACTGGCGGACGCTGAGTGAAAGCCCGACCAGGCCCTTACTCGATCGCTCCATCAAGACCCGCTACCCGCCCGGGTCCACGTGGAAGCTCGCCATCGCCGCCATGGCGTTGAAGCGCGGCATTGTTGGTCCGCGCAGTCATATGCCGATCCCGTGCCGTGGCGGGCTACAGTACGGGAATCGGTTCTTCCGCTGCTGGAACGCCCACGGCCACGGTGATCTGACACTTACCGAAGCGATCGCGCAGAGCTGCGACGTCTACTTCTATCAGTTGGGCATCAAGTTGGGCGTCACGTCGCTGCTGGAAGACGCCAACGAGTGGGGCTTTCGCGGGCGCACCGGTATCGATCTCCCCGGCGAAATCCCCTCGGAATTCCCGACCGGCCCGGAGTACTATGACCGCCTCTACGGCCCGCGGCGCTGGACGTCGGCGGTGGCGCTGAACCTCGCCATCGGGCAGGGGGAAAATGCGCAGACCCTCATTCAGATGGTGCGGCTGTATCAACAGCTGGCCAGCGATGGGCGCATGCGCACACCCTTCGTCGTGCGCGCCTCGACAGAGGCGACGCGTGCTTCGCTCGATCTCACCGCCGACCAGCTCGCCACTTTGCGCCGGGCGATGATCGCGGTCGTGGAGCAAGGCACCGCACGCGGCTCGCGCCTCGCCAATCTCACCATCGCGGGAAAGACGGGGACGGCGCAGAATCCGCACGGGCTCGATCATGGCTGGTTCATCGGCTTCGCGCCGGCCGACAAGCCGGAGATCGTGATCGGCGCCATCATCGAGTTCGCGCGGCACGGCACCGCGGTCGCGCCGCTCGTCTCCCGCGCCATCGCGCATTATCTCGGGATCGATGAGCGCACCGCGGCGCAACTGCAGGTCACCGTCCCGAACGACTCCGCGCCGGCGCCCTTCCGGATCCCCCTGGTGCCCGACACCATTCGTCCGGTCATTCCGGATACGACTCGTCCGTCCATTCGGATAGACAGTGCTATCTCGCGTCCGCCAACTCGATAAGGCGCTCGTCATCTCCGTGGCGGCGCTGGCCCTGTTCGGGCTGGCCACGCTCTACTCGGCGGGCCAAACGGACGTGCCGACGTTTGTCGCAACGATCTGGCACCGCCAGCTGGTGTGGCTGGGTCTCAGCTTGATCGTCGCGGGGCTGACCTTTCGCACGTCGCCCCGCATGCTGGAATGGGCGACGCCGTTCGTGTACGGGATCGCGCTCTTTCTCCTGGTGCTCACACTCTTCATCGGCACCGGCGCAGGAACGGCAGCGGGCAGCAAGTCATGGCTGGCGATCGGGGGCCATCGCTTCGGCCAGCCTGCCGAGCTCGCGAAGCTCGCGGTGATCTTGATGCTGTCGCGCCACCTCGCCGCCATGCGCGAACCGCCCGCCACGCTGCGCGATCTGATCATTCCCGGACTCATCGCTGGGATTCCCTGCCTGCTGGTGCTCAAGCAGCCGGACCTGGGCAGCGCCATCGTCTTCCTGGCGATTCTGTTTTTCATGCTGTTCTGGGCAGGGACCAAGCCGTCGCTGCTGCTCCTGGCCGCCTCCCCCGTCATTGGGCTCACGCTCGCGTTCTCGACGGTGGCTTGGGGCGTGTGGATCGCGACGCTGGCGGTCTTGCTGCTGTGGTGGCGTCCGTATGTCTGGGAAAGCATCATGATCATGGCGGCCAACGTCATGGGTGGCGTGCTGGCGATTCCCTTCTGGAACCGCCTCGCACCATACCAGCAGAACCGGTTACTGGCTTTCCTCAACCCCGACGTGGATCCCCGGGCCGCGGGGTGGCACGTCATTCAGTCGAAGGTGGCGGTGGGCTCAGGCGGCCTCCTCGGGAAGGGGTTCACGGAGGGCACGCAAAAACGCCTGGCGTTTCTCCCAGCCCAGCATACCGACTTCATATTCTCGATCGTCGGCGAGGAGCTGGGGTTCGTCGGCGTGCTGGTCGGGCTCGCGCTGTTCGCCTGGATGCTGTTCAGCCTGCTGCGCGTCGCGCGCAAGGCGACCGATCCCTTCTCCAGCCTGTGCGTGTTCGGGATCGCCGGCCTCTATTTCACGCACATCGTCGAAAACGTGGGGATGACGATCAATCTCATGCCCATTACCGGTATTCCCCTGCCGTTCTTCTCGTATGGCGGCTCATTCCTCCTCGTGTGCTCGCTTGGCGTCGGTATTGCGCTGCGTGTGGCGTGGGAGTCTCGCCAGTCTGGCTATGCCGAGCTAGGGCAATAGGTTAGCTCGGCGGGACTGGCGGCGACCGGGCACCCAGGCCAAATTGTGCGCTTCGTCACTACATATGGCGCGAATGGCCTGGTTCAAAAAGGAACGTAAGCCGCGCACATCCGAGCGTGTAAAGCTCGAGATTCCGGCAGACGCCTGGGAAAAATGTGATCAATGTGGGCACGTCGATATTCGCGAACGCTTTGTTCGCGCGCTCAACGTGTGCCCAAATTGTGGCTACCATCGTCGCATCAGCGCGCAGGAATACATCGACCTGCTGGTGGACGAAGGGTCGTGGCACGAGTTGTTCTTCACCCTGAAGTCCGCCGATCCCCTGAAATTCGAGAACTACGCCGACCGCGTGCAGGCCGCCGTCAAGAAGGCGGGGCCGCTCGACGCCATCCGCACCGGCTATGCACGGCTTCACGGGATGGCGGTGAATCTGGGCGTCATGGATTTCGCCTTCATGGGCGGCTCGATGGGATCGGTCGTGGGAGAGAAGATCGCCCGGCTGACTCGCCACGCGATCGACAAGCGCGCGCCGCTCATTCTGGTCTCGGCCTCGGGCGGGGCGCGCATGCAGGAGGGCGTCCTGTCGCTCATGCAGATGGCGAAAACGTCGGTCGTGATCGCCGAGCTGCAAGGCGCGGGTGTGCCGTTCATGTCGGTGCTCACCAACCCGACGACGGGCGGCGTCTCCGCGTCGTACGCGATGCAAGGCGACGTGATTCTCGCCGAGCCCGGTGCAGTCATCGGCTTTGCGGGGCCCCGCGTGATCAAACAGACGATCGGTCAGGACCTGCCGGAAGGGTTCCAGACTGCTGAATTCCTGCTCGACCACGGAATGATCGACGCCGTGGTCCCCCGTGGCGAGCTGCGAGACACGGCCGCGCAGTTGTTGCGTCACATGACCGGCGCCTGGCCGGCCGAGGCTGCTGACTGACCTTCGAAGACGCCTGCCAGTTTCTCTTCGCACGACAAGCGGGTCGCATCAAGTGGAGCCTCGGTCCGACCGAGGGTCTCCTCGACGTGCTCGGTCATCCAGAGCGTCATTTCCCGACCATCCACATCGGTGGGACGAACGGGAAAGGCTCGACCTGCGCATTCGTCGCGAACGAGCTGCGGGCGCAAGGGTGGCGCGTCGGTCTGTACACCTCGCCCCATCTCGTCTCGCCGTGCGAGCGCATCACCGTGGACGGTGTACCGATCGGCGAGGAGGCCTTCGCCGAGTGGACGTCCCAGCTCAAGCCGCATATCGAGCGCCTCGACGCCAGTTTCTTCGAAGCGACCACCGCCATCGCGTTCGCCGACCTCGCGGCGCGAAACGTGGACATTGCGGTGATCGAGGTGGGACTGGGCGGCCGACTTGACGCCACGAACGTGCTCACGCCGCTGGTCACCGCGGTCACGAAGATCGCGCTCGAGCATGTCGATTACCTGGGATCTGATTTGAAGGGCATCGCCCGCGAGAAGGCCGGGATCGCGAAGCCGAAAGTGCCGTTCGTCACGGGCGAAGCCGACCACGCGATTCGCGCCGAGCTCGTGAAGGAGGCAAAGCGCCGTGGCGCGGCGCCGATCATCAGCGTCGATACCACGCTCAGGCCGCGAAAGGACACACGGTTGGGGCTGCGTGGGCGGCACCAGATCGCCAACGCCCTCGTGGCGCACGCGGTGCTGAACGAGTTGCCGCAGCCGTTCGCACCCGCGAGGAAGAACCTGCCCGCGAGCTTCGCGTACGCCTACATCCCCGGACGCTTCGAGGTGCGGGGCAAGTGGATCTTCGACGTTGCGCACAATCCGGACGGCATGAAGGTGGTCGTCGATGCGATCCAATCCGCTGATCCGCCGATCCGCCGGCCTTTGCATGCGCTCGTCGGAATTCGTAACGACAAGGACTGGCAGGCCATGCTCGCGATTCTGCGTCCGGTCGTGGACAAATTGATCCTGACTGTGCCGCCGTCGATTCCGGTGATGCAACGGTGGTCGCTCGAAGACCTGGATGCGCTCTCGCATTTCGATCCCGATTTCCCGCGGGCGCTCGAGGACATTCAAGGCGGCGCGGGGACGGTACTCGTCACCGGATCGTTTCATACGGTCGGCGATGCGTTCGAGCGACTGCCCGGTTTTGCGCCGGTGGGGTAGGGGGGCTAAATTCTTGCGATGCAAGGGAAAGCGCTCCCCGGCTTCCGCGATTTCTACCCTGAAGACCTGACCCTTCGCAACCACATCTTCGCAACCTGGCGCAGCGTCGCCGCCCGATACGGGTTCGAGGAATACGACGGGCCACCGCTCGAATCGCTCGAGATGTACACGCAGAAAAGCGGCGAGGAAATCGTCCAGCAACTCTACTCATTTCGAGACAAAGGCGACCGGGAAGTCGCGCTCCGCCCGGAAATGACGCCGACGCTGGCACGCATGGTCGCGGCGCGGGTTCAGGCGCTCAAGAAGCCGATCCGATGGTTCTCCATCCCCCAGCTGTTTCGCTACGAGCGACAGCAACGGGGACGGCTCCGGGAGCATTTCCAGCTCAACATGGACATCATCGGCGAGGCCAGTCCCCTGGCTGATGCCGAGCTGATGGCGGCCGCCGTCGACATCATGCGCGCCCTGGGGCTCGGCCCGCAAGACGTCCGGTTGCGGGTGTCGGATCGGCGCCTCCTCAAGGCGCTGCTTGCAACTCGGGGCATCACGGAGACACAGCTTCCTGTCGCCTTCGCGGTGCTCGATCGCAGCGAGCGCGTCCCGAAGAACGTGCTTGAGGAGATGCTGCGGGACGCGGGATACGGGAAACGCGAAATGGACGCGGTGTTTCAGGTCGCGTCGCTCCCCGGAGAGGGCGCGCTGGGAGCCGGTGGCGAAGCGGCCGAGCCGCTGCGGCAGGCGGTCGCGGCACTCGAAGCGATGGGTCTCGGCGAGTTCGTGTCGATCGACCTGACGGTCGTGCGAGGGTTAGCCTACTACACAGGGATCGTCTGGGAGCTGTTCGACGCGCAGAAAGCGCTCCGAGCGATCGCGGGTGGCGGTCGCTACGACGCCCTGCTCAACCTGCCAGCCTTGGGGTTCGGCATGGGAGATGTTGTCCTCGGCGAGCTCCTTAAGGAGCGCGGCGTAACTCCCAAGGCGTCGATCGAGCTCGGCGCCTTTTTGATAGCGGTGGGCGGGGAGGACATGCCCTGGGTGCTCAAACTCGCCCATGCCCTGCGGGAGCGCGGAATCGCCGTCGAATACGGGCTGCGGCACACCGGTGTCCGCAAGCAGCTCGAGCTGGCTGCGGCGCGCGCCGCTCCCCGAGCCGTGATCATCGGGCCCGAGGAACGCCAGGCGGGCCTCGCGGTTGTGCGAGATTTGAAAGCCGGCACCGAAGCCAAGGTACCGCTCGACAAGCTTCTCAACGGATATTTCGATTAATGGCCCAAGCCCAGAAAATCACGCCACGCGCCAAGGACTTCAGCGAGTGGTACGGGGACGTGATTGCGCAAGCGCAGCTCGCCGACTACTCACCGGTCCGCGGCTGCATGGTCATCCGCCCGCACGGCTATCGGATCTGGGAGCTCATGCAGCGCGCGCTCGACGACATGTTCCGCGCGAGCGGGCACCGTAACGCCTACTTCCCGCTGTTCATTCCGATGAGCTTCCTTGCCAGGGAAGCCGAGCACGTCGAGGGGTTCGCGAAGGAAGTCGCGGTCGTAACCCACACGCGTCTGCGCGCGACCGGCAAAGAGGGGAAGGATGCCATCGCGGTCGATCCCACGTCCGCACTCGAGGAGCCCCTGGTCGTCCGACCCACGTCCGAGACGATCATCTACGCGATGTTCGCGAAGTGGATCCAGAGCTATCGCGACCTCCCGCTGAAGCTCAACCAGTGGGCCAATGTCGTCCGCTGGGAGCTGCGCACGCGCCTGTTCCTGCGGACGACGGAGTTCCTGTGGCAGGAAGGACATACCGCGCACACCGATGAAGCCGATGCGGAGAGCGAGGCACGGCTCATACTGGAGATTTATCGCGACTTCGCGGAGACCTGGATGGCGATGCCCGTCATCACAGGCGTGAAGACCGAGAGTGAGAAATTTGCCGGCGCACTGCGTACGTACGCGATCGAAGCCCTGATGCAGGACAACAAGGCGCTGCAGGCGGGCACGTCGCACAACCTCGGCCAGAACTTCGCCAAGGCGTTCACCGTGCAGTATCAGACCGCGGCGGGCGGGCTCGAGTACGTCTGGAACACGTCGTGGGGCGTGTCCACGCGGCTCATCGGTGGCCTGATCATGACGCACTCGGACGACAACGGGCTCGTCGCGCCACCGAAACTGGCACCGGTCCAGGTCGCGATCGTGCCGATTTGGAAAACGGATGAGGAGAAACAGCAGGTGTCGGGTGTCGGGTCTCAGGTAAAAACCGACCTCGAAAAGGCCGGGGTGCGCGTGGAGCTCGATCTACGGGACACGATGAAGCCAGGTGCGAAATACTTCGAATGGGAAGGCCTCGGCGTCCCAGTGCGGTTGGAGATCGGCCCCCGCGATCTCGCGAGCGGGCAGGTGGTGCTGGCACGTCGGACCGGTGGGAAGGCTCCCGCCCCAATCCAGAGCGTGGTGGGAGCAGTCACGAAGGCGCTCGACGGGATCCAGGCGGCATTGTTCGCGGCGGCGCGGGAGCGGCGCGAGCAGAACTCGATCCGGGGTGCCACCAAGGCGCAGTTCATCGAGTTCATCAAAGGTCCGGGAGGGTTTGCGTACGGCGGCTTCTGCGGGAGTCCGTCGTGCGAGGCGGAAATCAAGCAGCAGACCAACGCGACCATTCGCGTGCTCCCTGATCCCGAGTTCCGCAGCAAGGAAGCGCCACGGAACTGCATATGGTGTGGCGCGCCCAGCCTGGCGGAGGCCGTGTGGGCACAGGCGTACTAGGGTTCGATCCGGGGTTGCTGCAGGCAATCGCGGATCGCGTCAGGACGCCGACCTATGTCTACAGCACCAACCTGATTCGCGCGCAGTACCACGCGCTCGACGACGCGCTGCACGGGATCCGGCACCGCATCTGCTACTCCGTGAAGGCCAACGGCAACCTCGGCGTGCTCCGCGTGCTGAAACAGCTCGGCGCCGGCGCCGACATCGTCTCGGTCGGCGAGCTGCGCCGCGCGCGCATGGCGGGGTTCGATCCTGACGGGATCGTGTTTTCCGGAGTGGGAAAGACGGCGGCGGAGATCGAAGAGGCGGTTCGCAGCGGCGTGGGTTTCATCAATATCGAGTCCACGAGCGAGCTGGCCACGCTCACCGCGGTCGCGACCGACCTGAAGATGCCGGCGCGCGTCGGCATTCGGGTGAATCCTGATGTGGCCATCGAATCCCATCCGTACACCAAGACCGGCGAGAAGACCGCCAAGTTCGGGATCCCGTTCGATGAGGTCGTGACGGTCGCACAGCGGATCGCGGCTGAGCCGAGACTCGTGCTGCGGGGACTGGCGATGCACATCGGCTCGCAGATCACCGACGTGACCCCCTATCACCGCGGCGCCATCAAGCTGGTCGAGCTGGTCACCGCGATCCGCGCGTCGGGTGTCAACACGCTCGAGGCGCTCGACGTTGGCGGCGGGCTCGGCGTGCGATATCACAACGAGAAGGCGCCGTCCCCCAAGGCGTTCGCGGACGCGGTCGTGCCGGTGGTCGGAGCGGCGGGCCTGGGGTTGCTGTGCGAGCCCGGGCGCTACCTCGTGGCCAACGCCGGCGTGTTGCTCACCCGCGTGCTGTACCGCAAGCACGCGGGTGGCAAGGAATACGTCATCGTGGACGCAGGTATGTCCGACTTCGTCCGGCCGAGTCATTACAATGCCCACCATGAGATCATTCCGCTGCGCGACGGGAAGCGCCCCGAGGAAGTCGTGAACGTGGTGGGACCGATCTGCGAGTCCGGGGACTTCCTCGCGCTCGACCGCAAGCTGGTCGCCGTGGGGCCGGGCGATGTGCTCGCGGTGCTGGGGACCGGCGCCTACGGCTTTGTGATGAGCTCGACTTACAATCAGCGACCGCGTCCTCCGGAAGTCGTCGTCGATGGGGACCGCTATTACGTGGCTCGGCAGCGCGAGACGCTCGACGATCTGCTCCGCGGCGAGACCGCCGAGCCGACGACCTGGTATAAGGCGTGAACCGCATCCTCATTCTCGATTGCGGCTCTCAGTTTACCCAGCTGATCGCGCGGCGGATCCGCGAGGCCAGCGTCTACTGTGAGATCCACCCCGCCGCGCGGGGAACGGATCTCGATTTCATTCGGTCGTTCGATCCGAAGGGGATCATCCTGTCCGGTGGTCCGAATTCGGTATTCGAGCCCGGCGCGCCCACGGTCGACCCCAAGATTCTCGACCTGGGCCCCCCGGTCTTCGGCATCTGTTACGGGATGCAGCTCATCGCGCAGTTGTCGGGCGGCAAGGCGACGCCGGCACAGGAGCGCGAGTACGGCCGCGCCGAGCTCTCGGTCAAGAAGAACGACGGACTGTTTGCGGGATTTGAGCCCGACTCCCGTGTGATCGTGTGGGCAAGTCACGGCGACCGCCTCGAGACGCCGCCACCGCATTTCCGCGTCACGGCCACCAGTGGAAACGCTCCCGTCGCGGGAATGCAGCACGACACGAAGCCGATCTATGGGGTGCTGTTCCACCCCGAGGTCGCACATACGCCGCGCGGCGGCGAGATCCTCCACAATTTCCTGTTCGATATTTGCGGCTGCACCCCCGACTGGACGCCCGGGCACTTTATCGATCAGGAGATTGGTCGCATTCGCACGCTCGTCGGTCCGGAAGGCCGCGCCATCTGCGGGCTGTCGGGGGGGGTCGATTCCACCGTCGCCGCGGCGCTGGTGCACCGCGCGATCGGGAATCGCTTGACCTGCGTCTTCGTCGACCACGGGCTATTGCGCCGCGGCGAGCGCGAGCAGGTCGAGCACACGTTCCGCGCGCACCTCGGCATGGACCTGCGCGTCGTGGATGCCACGCATCGATTTCTCAAAGAGCTGAAGGACATCGAGGATCCCGAGGAAAAGCGCCGGCGCATTGGCCACACGTTCATCGATGTGTTCGAGGACGCCGCCCGGCACGTCGAGGGCAACGTCGGATTCCTGGTCCAGGGCACGCTCTATCCCGACGTCATCGAGTCGACGTCAGCGAAAGGCGGCCCGTCCGCGACGATCAAAACACACCACAATGTGGGTGGCCTGCGTCCCAATCTGCCGTGGAAGTTGATCGAGCCGCTCCGCGAGTTGTTCAAGGACGAGGTCCGCCAGGTGGGCCGTGAGCTGGCACTGCCCGATGAGATCGTGGGACGGCACCCGTTCCCGGGTCCCGGGCTCGCGATTCGTGTCCTCGGGCCCGTGAACGAAGACCGCCTCGATTTGCTGCGCCGCGTGGACGCGATCTATCTGGAAGAGATCCGCGCCGCCGGCTTGTACGACCAGATCTGGCAAGCCTTCGCCGTGCTGCTTCCCATCAAATCGGTCGGCGTGATGGGAGACGGGCGGACCTACGATCACGTCGTCGCGCTGCGAGCAGTAACGAGTCGCGACGGCATGACCGCCGACTGGTATCCGTTCCCGCCCGAGGTGCTCGGTCGGATCTCCAACCGCATCATCAACGAAGTGCGCGGCGTCAATCGCGTCGCCTACGACGTCAGCTCCAAGCCGCCCGCGACGATCGAGTGGGAGTAACGACTCGACAGGCTGTCCTCATTGCCGGGCTCGTCGCTGCCGCCGTCGCGGCGCCATCGATCCGCAACGATTTCGTCGCCGACGATCAATGGGTCGTCGCGAACCGCGAGGTGCTCGAACACCCGCCCTCCGTCGGCGCCGTCCTCAAGGAGCCCTATTGGCCCGCGTCATTCGGGGGCGTGATGTGGCGCCCCGCGGTGATCTCGTCGTTTGCGCTGGATTATCGCGTCTCGAGTAGCCCGCACTGGTTCCACGCAATCAATGTGCTTTGGGCCGTCCTGACGACGGCGTTGTTCGCGCTCCTGGCCTGCGAGCTCGCGGGCCCGGGCGTGGGGCTGGTCACTGGTCTGTTCTTCGCGGTGCACCCGGTACACGTCGAGGCGGTCGCCAACGTCGTGGGCCGCGCCGAGATGATGGCCGCGGCGGGCTATGCCGCGGCGCTCCTGTGCGTCGTACGGGCGGAGCGAAAGCCAGCCTATCTCGCCGGAGTGGCGGCGGGCGCCGCGTCTGCGATTACGTCGAAGGAGATCGCCGTGACGCTTCCGGCCGCGGTCTTGTTGATCTTATGGGCGCGGCGGGCTGACCTTCGACTCGCTTGGCGAGCGGTTGTGGCAGCCACGGTGCCCATTGTGGCCTACTTCATCATCCAGGGACTCGTCGGCATCAGGACGCTCTACGCCGGTGGACTGGCCGTCGGCCTCGAGCACGTCGGGTTCCTCGCGCGAGCGTGGGCGATGGTGCGCCTGTCCCTGGAGTGGTGGCGGCTGTTCCTGTTGCCGGCACATCTGTCCGCCGACTACTCGCCGGGTGAGCTCACCGTATCCACCGCCCTCACATTCTGGCACCTGGTCGGCCTGCTGATCTGGATCGCGGCCGGCGTGTTGGCGTGGCGCACCCGGCGGACCGTTCCCGGCATCGCGATCGGGCTTGCCTGGATGGTGATAACAATCTCCCCCGTCGCCAACATCGTCTTTCCGACGGAGTTCCTGATCGCCGAACGCACGCTGTATCTCGCCTCGTTCGGCATCGTGTTCGCACTGGCGTGGGCGGTACTCGCGATTCGGGCGCCCAGGCTGCGAATTGGCGTCGTCGCCGCCCTCGTGGCGGCCGGTGCAGCGCGCAGCATCGCCCGGATTCCGGCCTGGCACGACGATGAGACGCACTATCAAGCGCTCAAGCGCGAAGCGCCGCGCTCCTATCGTACGCTGTGGCTCGAAGGGAAAGACGAATTCGCGGCGGGGCACTGGGGCAGCGGCGAGCAGCTGTTGCGCCAGTCAATCGCGTTCGCTCCGTCACTCGCGGGGCCGCGCTACGACCTCGGCACGTTCTACATGCGGGCTAAACTCTGGCAACCCGCCATTCAGCAATTACAAGCGGCGGTGGCAGTCGACAGTGCGTTCGAGCCCGCGCGCGACGCGCTGCGCCGGGCGCTGCAAGCCGCCGGCGACACTGTCCGCTAAATGTTCTTTTCTTCTAAGAGCGACAGAAACTCGGCAGGCGTGTTGAGCTTGGCCAGGCGGGCGGGTACATCGGATTCCTTGGCGAACTGGGCGATCTTCCCAAGCACCGGCAAATACTGGTTGGACACTTCGAGCGGTGGGGCAACGATCAGGAAGAAGTAGTTGACCGGCTGATCGTCGATGGCCTTGAAGTCGACTCCCTTGGCACTCCGACCGAACGCACACCGCAGCCGCGTCACAACCAGTGACCGGCAGTGCGGAATCGAGATATGCTGTCCGATGCCGGTCGAACCGAGCGTCTCGCGGCGCTTCAGCATCTTGAACAGCAGCCCCTGCGCTTTGTCATCGAGTTTGAGGAGCCCGACGAGCTCCTTGAGCACCGCGTCCTTGGCGGTGCTCTCGAGATCGAGCTTGATCGCGTCTTCGGAAAAGAACTCGCGCAGGCGCATTTTCGCGGGCGAAAGGTAAAACTTGGTTGCTCCGTACGCAACGCGTTATTACGTTCCAGCGCATGGACTTCCCATACTCCGTCCAGCGCACCTTCCCGCTCTTCCTCGCCCCCATGGCGGGCGTGTCGGAGTCTCCGTTCCGGCAGATCTGCCGCCGCTACGGGGCGGACGTGGTCGTGTCTGAGTTCATTTCCTCGGTCGGCATCTCGCTCGGCATCGAACGCGTGCTCGCCGAGATGCGTTTCGAGCCCGTCGAACGGCCCATCGGCATCCAGATCTATGGCGCCGACGCAGCGATCATGGCCAAAGCGGCGGGCATGGTGACGGAGCTCTTCGAGCCAGATTTCGTCGACATCAACTTTGGGTGTCCGGTCAAGAAAGTCGTCCGGAACAATGGTGGATCGGGGTGCCTCAAGGACATGGGCCTGGTCCAGGGCATCATTCGAGCCGTCCGGGATGCCACGCAGCTGCCGGTGACAGTGAAGATCCGCAGCGGTTGGGACGAGAATCAGCGCGATCCGGTGGACATCGCCCTGCGGTGTCAGGAAGCGGGCGCTCAGGCACTCACGTTGCATCCGCGAACGCGGACGCAGATGTATCAGGGCGCGGCGAATTGGGATGAGATCGCCGCGGTCGCCCGCGCGCTCACGATCCCCGTGATCGGGAACGGCGACATCCGCACGCCCGAGGACGTCGCGGCGATGCGAGATCACACCGGCTGCGCGGGCATCATGATCGCCCGGGGGTCGTTCGGCAATCCGTGGCTCTTCGCGCAGGCGCGCGACGTCCTGGAGGGCCGGGCCAAGCGATCGGATCCGACACCCGAAGAGCGGTTCGCGACGGCGCTCGAGCACGCGCGCCTCGCGCTCAGGCTGCAGGGCGACACCCGCAAGACCGCGCTCGAGTTTCGCAAGCACTTCGGCTGGTACACCAAGGGGCTGCGGGACGGCTCCGAGCTGCGCCAGCGACTCTTCGCCATCGAATCGATGGCGGAAGCGGCGAAGATCTTCGCCGAATATCTCGCGCGACCCGCGTTGATCGCCGCGTGAACCTCGAGCGGCTGCCGTTCGCGACCATCGATCACCTCAGGCCCATCACCCAGGGCCATCAGGAGGTGATTTTTGCTCCAGGCAAAACAGTCGGCCAGGTGGTCGCGATCGCCGAACGGCTCGAGGCGGCTGGCGGCAGCTTTCTCGCGACACGCGCCGACCCGTCGCAGTGGGAGGCGCTCGCGGCACGGTTCCCGCGCGCCGAAGTGAACGAGCTCGGCCGCACGGTCTACCTCCCGCCCGATCCTGAGCCGCCGCCGACGGGGCGGGGCACCATTCTCGTGTGCACCGCCGGCACGAGCGATCTCGCCGTGGCCGAGGAAGCGGCCGTCAGTGCTCGCGCCCTCAAGAATGCGGTGGAGAGACTTACGGATGTCGGCGTGGCGGGCATTCATCGCCTGCTGACGCAGACTGATGTGCTGCGAGCCGCCAGCGTGATCATCGTAGTGGCCGGGATGGAGGGCGCGCTGCCCAGTGTCGTGGGCGGCTTGGTGAAAGTGCCAGTGATCGCCGTACCGACGAGCGTGGGATATGGCGCGTCCTTCGGTGGCCTCGCGGCGTTGCTCGCCATGCTCAATTCCTGCGCCTCAGGCGTCACCGTGGTCAACATTGACAACGGATTCGGCGCGGCTGCAGCCGCGAGTCGCATCAACCATTCGTAAACGCACGCAGGGCGGGGCGCGACGTTGGATCGCGCTCGCGCTGCAGGTCGCGGGTCTCAGCGCTGCCGTCGTCGGAGCCTGGCGGGGTGCGCTTTGGGCGATGCTCGCGGCTGCCGGCGGGGCGGCGCTCGCGTTTGGCTGGACGATTCGCTGGCGGCCTGGGCGCCTGCGTCGCCGTGGGCCGCCCCCGCTCGGGGTGGGCGAGGTACTCGACCTGCTCCGCCAGGCCTACAGCGCGACTGCGGGGTGGGGGGTAGGCGGCGCGGTGGGCCACCTTGAAACGGGCACTCAAGAAATGGACCCCGATCGCCGCCGCCGCGGCGCAGCGCTCGTGCAACTGGCGTCCGTAGATGGTCGCTTGCACGTCGTTCGCGATCCCGAAGCCACGTTCGTGGCGGTCGGCGACTTTCCGTACGCGGCAGGCCTTGCGCTGCCCGGGGCCCGCCATCCGACCACGGTGATCGATGAGATCGCCGGCGCGCTGCGACGGTTTGTCGCCGGAATGAGGGTCGCCGAGGAGGAGAACGCGGTATCCCGTGCGCGGATCGTCGCGGGCCGGGTCTCGCGCCTCGTGGCCGGCGCGGTCACGCTCGAGGGGATTGCGCGGGCGGCGGTCGAGCTGGGTGAGCAGCTCACGCATCGCGCCGTGGCCCTCGTCGTCACGACCGGCGATCGCGCGCAGATCATGGCAGTCTCAGCCGCCGCGGATCGGCGGCTGAGCGGGCTCGAGTTGTCACCGGAGTCACCAGTCGCGCACGCGATCGCAACCGGGCTTCCCGTCGCCACCCGCGGACCGGAGGACCTGTTCGGTCTCGGTGTGCCCGGGCGGCGTCGCAGCGAGCGGGCGGGGATCGCCTATCCGTTGCTCGACGGGGATATTGTGGTCGGAGCGCTGGTGTTGCTTGGCCCACCGCTGGGTCCCGACGTCGCAGCGCTCGAGGATCTTGGCGCGCTGCTCACCGACCTCGGCCCGCGGCTCGCTGCCTTGCGCGCCGTGCACGATGCGGAACGGCGTGCCGTCGTGGATCCCCTCACCGGGCTGCGCAATCGCCGCGAGTTGGAGCGAGCGATGGCGGCCTATGGGCCGCGGGCGTCCGAACCGGCGACGCTCGTTTACGTCGATCTCGATCACTTCAAGCGGCTCAACGACACGCTGGGACATCCGGCCGGTGACGCGGCGCTGCGGCACGTCGCGCGATTGCTCGAGACCGCCGTCCGTGATGGCGACCTGGTGGCGCGCATCGGTGGCGAGGAATTCGCGGTGTGGCTGCCCGGCACCCCGCTGCGAGAGGGGATGGAGGTAGCCGATCGGATTCGGCGCTCGGTCGCGGAGAAGCCGCTGACGTGGACTGGTACGGTGTATCCGCTCACGACGTCGTGTGGCCTTGCGTGCTATCCACAACCCATCGGCGATCTATTGAATCTCCCCGCCGCTGCGGATGCGGCGTTGTATCGCGCCAAGCAGGGCGGCCGCAACCGCGTGGAGCGCGCGTGAGGGCGTAAGCATTGAATAGGGGCTTCGCACCGATTACCTTGCGCCGCGAGGGGGCGACAGGCTTCGACGGGTTTGGCGAGGGTACTGTTGCGTGCCCAGGTTCTCAGTCACCTGGTAAATCAACTGGGACTATACACAAGCCAACTCTGAACTGGCTCTGGCTGCGTAAGCTTCGGCTTCACGCACCTGCGTGAGTGGCAGCCCGCCTGAGGCGGCGCTCACGTATCGCAAAGTCGGGCTGGCGGCGCTTGGGGCCTCAACGAGTGCCGTAAGAGATTAAAGAGGCTTGTTGCTACCAGGGCTGACGGAGCGCCGAGGTAGCGAGACCACAAAGCTCTGTCTACGCACGTAGGAGCGGTATCGGAGTCATGCTCGGACCGGGGTTCGATTCCCCGCGCCTCCATCATTGACAGATTGAGGGGAGAAGGGTGAGGGGAAAGAATTCCCCGGCGCCCTTCTCCCCTCGCTTTTCCCGCCAGATGACTCCTCGATGACTTTCGCGTGACCGCGGACTGACCGGCCCTTCGTAACGTGGCTTTCGAGTCGAGTCCCCTTCACCCAAGAGGTTCTATGCGTCACTTTCCGCTCGCCGCGCTCCACGCCTGCACCGCATGCGCCGTGCTGCTGATCGGCTGCCAGTCCGCGGTCGCACCCGTTCAGCCAACGCCGCCACCGCCGCCAGCGCAGTCGCTCTCGTTTGAGATCAGCGGTCCGTCCCAGATCGATGCCAGCGGGTCCTTCAGCTGGGAGGCTATCGCCTTCGGGGGATCCGGCGAATACCAATACCTGTGGGAGGTAACGCGCCCGGGACAACAGATCACCACAAATACTGGGCGAAAGTTGTCGCTCCTCGTCACGGATACTGACGGAGACCTGGTGTTGAGGTTGACAGTGACGTCCGGCGATCAGAGCAGGGTTCAGAGCCTCAGCGTGAGCAATTGCATTGGTGGATGTCGCCGGTGATGTGCCATTCCGCGACCGGGGTCCGTCGGCACGAAACCGCGGGCCCCGTGTCCGGAGATTCGTCCGCAGCGTGCCTCGTTACGCGCCGCCCCGCAGCTGCTCGATCATTCTCACCACGTTGGAGTCCGGAGGAAGACCGAGCTCGCTCCGCAGCAGATCCGCATGCTGCTGGGCGCATCGAACCGCCGCCGCCCGATCACCGATCGCCACCCACGCATTGGCCAGGTGCAGCACCGTGTCGGTATGGTAGGGATTCAAATCGACGGCGCGGCGCCACCACTCCACCGCCTGCCGTTGTGTCGCCGCAGCCGCCGCGAGCAAGCCAAACGCCTGCGCGCATCGTTCCGCAAGGCGCCTGCGCTGGTCGTCAACCCACCGCTCGAACCCGGGCGCCTCCCGCAGAAAGAAGCCGTCGAGAAACGAGCCCGCGTATAACCGTACCGCCACCTCGTGGGCGCCCGCGTCGAGGGCGTCCTCAAAATCCCACACATCACTCGTGATCATTGCCCGATTGAGACGAAGGGTCTTTTTGCCGAGGAACAGGTTTTCGCTGTCGAGGTGACGTCGCTGGAAATAGACCATCTGGTTCAACCCGTGACGCGCCTGCTCGGTGTCGCTCTCGGGCCAGAGATAGGCTTGGACTTTCTCGCGGTTCAGCCCCCTGTCACGCGCGACGGCAAGCAGCACAAGGAGGGCCAGCCGCCGGCGTCCGGTCGCCGCCCCAGTCATCGTGGCATCGCCGACGAGAAGGTTCAGGCCGCCAAACGTCAGCAGGCGAAGCTGCTCCATCGACGTTTCCCGTTCTTGTCAGCTCAATGCCGCCGGCCAGTATACGTCCGCAGCTCTGCACTGGAGGGCACAACCAGGCGTGGCGCGATCGGGAACGCGACGCCCATGGACCGCGGGGCCGGAGGCGCGGGCGGCGGGAATTGGCGGTCCGGGAAACGGCGGGCGCCGTGGACCACGATCGGCAGATAGTACGGAACGTAGACGGGCTGGGGCGCCGGGGCCGGGGGCTGGTAGGCCGCCTGCGGCGGCATACTCGTGATCGAGACGCTGCCGCTATTCACGCCGCAGAACGAATTGGTGAGCGACGCGTTCGTACAGTCGACCGCGTTGGTTGCAGCGGCCGCGGGAGCTGCGTCGACGGCGGCCACGTGGCGGACGCAGCTGAGGCACACATCCGGCGGGACCAGCGGCCCACGCGCCACGACGGTCCCCTCCCGCGAGTACGTCACAACCCCGTAGTCGTAGGGACGCCCGTCCGTCACCCGGTCAGCGATGTCGAGCAGCGCGCCAAGCGGATCGCCCGCGGTCGGCTGGAGCAGTAACGCATCGTAGTAATTCCAACTTGCTCCGGCGCGCAGGGCCGCGAACTCAAATGGCCAGCGCGACCGGACCGCGACGAACGTCGCCGGGTTGCCTTCGCCAGTCGGCGGCAAGGCGAGCGCCACGGGCGCGTCGTCGGACATCGCCGTGCTGTCGTCGGGAGCCAATGGGAACAGCACCTGGATGCGGCCAATCGCGTCCACGTGCAGGACCAGGAGGTGCCCTGGCTGGCGCAGCGCGACGTAGACCGTGGAGTCGGTGCGCCAGACGCGGACGGGATCTGGGGCGGGGGCGCGCGTAGCGCGCGCGGGGTGTGGATTCCCGGCTGACTGCACCAACAAACCGACCGTCACCGCGAGAAAGGGGAGCATGGGTTCGTTCCTTCTACCCTACAACGCCTTCGGAGTGCTGGGAAGTCCCCACCGTATCCCCTTCTCGTTTCACGGTCTATATTCTGCGCCGACCCTCACCGGAGGCCGCATGGGCGCAGGGATTCAGCCACCCACCGTAGCGCAGGGGAGCGAAGGCAACGCGTTCGTCGACGTCGTCAAAGTCCTGTTCGAGCCCACCGCGGTCTTTGAGCGCGTGCGCGCGCGCCCGAGCTTCTTCGCGCCGTTCCTCGCGATCATCGCGGTGCAATGCGTCTTGTTCTTCGTCAATCTGTCGTATCTCAAGATCGCGGTAGCAGCGCAGGCTGCGGCAGCAGGTCGACCGGCACCCGGCACGGGGGCACTCGCCGCATTCGGCTTGATCGGTTTGATCGTCGTCCTAGGAATCATTTTCATGCTGACCGGTCTGATTCTGTGGGTGCTCGCCTCGGTGTTGGGCGGAGGCGAAGCCAAGTTCAGCACGATGCTGAGTGTCGCGGCGTATTCGGCAGTTCCTTCCGCGATTCTTCTCTCGGTTGTCGGCACGATTGTGCTCTATCTGAAGGGAGCCGGACAGATCACCTCGCCTCAAGACATGCAGCCAGCGCTCGGCTTGGACCTTCTCGTGTCCGGCGCCAAAGGCTTCGTGGGCGCGGTGTTGAAAGGGATCAACCCGTTCAGCATCTGGGGACTGGTGCTCATGGCGATCGGCGTGTCGACGACGCAGCGGACGTCGAAAGGCAATGGCTACACAGCGGCCGTGGCCGCGTTTGTGATCCTGCTGTTGATCGGGGCTGCGCTGTCGGCGGCCTTTGGCGGCTGATTAGACGGTCGCCTTCGTGCGACTGACGACGCCCGCCTCCTCGAGGGCCGCCTGGGCCGCGGCGAGGCGGGCGATCGGCACCCGGAACGGCGAACAGGACACGTAGTTCATCCCCACCCGATGACAGAACTTCACGGAGCTCGGCTCCCCACCGTGCTCGCCGCAAATCCCGATCTTGAGATCGCGGCGCGTGCCGCGGCCGAGCTTCACCGCCATCTCGACCAGCTTCCCCACGCCGGCCTGATCGAGCACCTGAAACGGATCGTCGGACAGGAGCCCGTGCTCGACGTAGAACGGCAGGAACCGTCCGGCGTCGTCGCGTGAGAGACCGAACGTCGTCTGCGTGAGATCGTTCGTCCCGAACGAGAAAAACTCGGCTTCCTTGGCAATCTCGTCCGCGGTCACTGCGGCACGCGGCAGCTCGATCATCGTGCCGACGAGGTACGGGACGGCACGCCCCTCGCGATGGAAGACCTCCTGCGCGACCCGCCGAATGATTTCGGTCTGATTCAACAGTTCGCGCACGTCCGCGACGAGCGGAATCATGATCTCGACCGTGACTTTCTTACCTTTGCCGGCCACATGGCCCGCCGCCTCGAAGATCGCGCGCGCCTGCATTTCGGTGATCTCGGGATATGTGATCCCCAACCGGCAGCCGCGATGACCGAGCATCGGGTTCGCTTCGACCAGCGAATGAATCAGCCGTTCGAGCTGCGCAGCCGGCACCTTGGCATGCTTGGCCAGCGCGGCAATTTCGGCGTGGGTGTGCGGCAGGAACTCGTGCAGCGGGGGATCGAGCAGCCGGATCGTGACCGGTAGGCCGTCCATGACCTCGAACAGCCCTTCGAAGTCGCGGCGTTGAATCGGTAGCAGCTTCGCCAGGGCCTTGCGGCGGCCCGCCTCATCGGCGGCCACGATCATTTCCCGCATCAACGTGATGCGGTCGCCCTCGAAGAACATGTGCTCGGTGCGACAGAGGCCGATCCCTTCGGCGCCGAACTCGCGCGCCCGGCGCGCATCCGCCGGAATGTCGGCGTTCGCCCGCACGCGCAGCCGGCGCCGCGCATCCGCCCACGCCATCAGCTGGTCGAATTCCTTGCCGACCTTCGGTGTGACGAGCTTGGCGGCGCCGAGGATCACCCGGCCGGTCGTGCCGTCGACGGTGATCACCTGGCCGCGTTTGACGGCGCGCCCGTTTACTCGGAACCGGCCGGCGGTGGGATCGACATCCAGCTCTTTCGCGCCGACGACGCACGTCTTGCCCATGCCGCGCGCGACGACCGCCGCATGGCTTGTCATCCCACCTCGAGCGGTCAGGATGGCGCGCGCCGCGACGATCCCGTGGAAGTCTTCGGGTGACGTCTCGGGCCGCACGAGAATCACGTCGTGGCCCTTCTTTTTCATCGCCTCGGCTTCATCGGCATCGAACACCACTTCGCCCGTGGCGGCACCGGGGGAAGCCGGCAGGCCTTTAGCGAGCACCGTCACGCTCGCTCGCGGGTCCACCATTGGGTGAAACAACTGATCGAGGTCCTGCGGCGGAACGCGCTGGACCGCCTCCTCCTCGGTGATCAGTCCTTCTTCCACCATCTCGACCGCGCTGCGCACGGCTGCCATGCCGGTCCGTTGCGCGCGACGAGTCTGCAGCATGTACAGCTGGCCGTGCTCGAACGTGAACTCCACATCCTGCACGTCCTTGAAGTGCGTTTCGAGTTTCGTCGCCAGGCGCTCGAGCTCGCGGTAGACCTTGGCGAGCTTGCCGCGTTTCATCTTTTCGATCGGCTCCGGCGTGCGTGCGCCGGAGACGACATCTTCGCCCTGCGCGTTGGTGAGCACGTCGCCATTCAGCACATTCTCGCCGGTGCGGCAGTCGCGCGTGAACGCCACACCCGTGCCGCAGTCGTCCCCCATGTTCCCGTAGACCATGGCGACGATGTTGACCGCCGTCCCCAGGCTGTCGGGAATGCCGTGCACCTGGCGATAGTCTTTGGCGCGGCGGGTGTTCCAGCTCTTGAAGACCGCCTCGATCGCGCCCCACAGCTGCTCCTGCGGATCGTCGGGGAACGGGTGCCCCGTGCGCTTCTTCACAATCGTCTTGAAGTCGTGGACCAGGTCGTGCAGGTCGTCGGCCGGGAGGTCGATATCGCGTTTGACCTTGCGCCGCGCTTTGGCCTTGGCGAGCTCCTCCTCGAACGGCTCCTTGCCCAGGTCGAACACGACGTCGCCGTACATCTGGACGAAGCGGCGATAGGAGTCGTAGGCGAAGCGCTGGTTCTTGGAGCCGGCGATCAGGCCTTCGACCGTTTGATCGTTGAGGCCGAGGTTCAGGATCGTTTCCATCATGCCGGGCATCGAGACCGCGGCGCCCGAGCGTACCGAGACGAGGAGCGGGTTCTTCGCGTCCCCAAATCCTTTCTTCGTGACCCGCTCGAGATGCTTCAGATGGCGATCGACTTCGGCGCGCAGCGCCGGGGGGAACGTGCCTTGCTCGACATAGGCGATGCACAGCTTGGCGGAGATCGTGAACCCGGGAGGGACGGGCAGGCCCAGGTTGGCCATTTCGGCGAGCCCGGCGCCTTTGCCGCCCAGGATGTCCCGCATCGCGGCGGAGCCATCAGCGCGGCCGTTGCCGAAGAAGTAGACGTGGCGTTCAACGGACATACGGGCGATTATGGCGCCCAAAACGTCACGTGGGTAGGGGCGCAGCATGCTGCGCCCCTACACCCATCAAACGGCAATCGTCACCTGTACAGGCGCGGCATTTGTGGCCTTCTGCGTATCGTCGGGGATTTCCGTGGGATATTCACCCGAAAAGCACGCATGGCAGAATTCTGTCGCATCGCCGCCGGCGGCCCGCAACATCCCATCCAGCGACAAATAGCCGAGCGTCTCGACGCCCAGATGCTGGCGAATCTCCTCGAGCGAATGGCTCGACGCGATGAGCTCTGACTTGGTCGGCGTATCGATGCCGTAATAGCAGGGGCCGGTGATGGGCGCCGAGGCGACACGGAAATGCACTTCCTTGGCACCCGCCTGACGGATCATCTGGACCAGCTCACGGCTCGTCGTACCGCGGACGAGCGAGTCGTCCACCACGACGACTCTCTTCCCCTGCAGCACCTCGCGCACCGGATTGAACTTGATCTTCACTTTCGCGTTGCGCGCCGCCTGCGTGGGATTGATGAAGGTGCGGCCGACGTAGTGGTTGCGAATCAACGCGTGCTCGAGCTTCAGACCGGATCGCTCCGCAAAGCCGAGCGCCATCGCGTTGGACGAGTCCGGCACGGAGAAGACGCAATCGGCGCCCTCGGCGGGGTGCTCGCGCGCCAGCTCGCGACCGAGCGCGCGCCGCACGCGGTCGACCGAGCGTCCGAAGATCGTGCTGTCGGGCCGCGAGAAGTACACCAGCTCGAAGATGCAACGCTGGTGTGGCTTCGGCGGCAGCGCGGGCAGGCGATCGATCTCCGGAGGGGACCCCTGAATTCGCAGGAACTCGCCCGGCTGGAGCTCGCGGACGGTTGTGGCACCGATGAGGTCGAGCGCGCAGGTCTCCGACGCGAGGACGTAGCCAGTGCCCAGCTTGCCGAGCCAGAGCGGGCGGAACCCGCGCGGATCGACGATCGCGTAGAGCGTCCGCCCGATCGTCACGACCAGCGAATACGCGCCCTCGACGCGCTCGAGGGCGTCGAGCAGCTGATCCTCTGGCTCGCGGGCTTCGGAGCGCGCAATCAGGTGAATCAGGACTTCGCTGTCCGATGACGTCTGGAAGATCGAGCCCTTGGCGACCAGATCGGAGCGCAGCGCGTCGGCGTTGGTGAGGTTGCCGTTGTGCGCGAGCGCGAGCGGGCCTTCGCGGTAGCCCGCGAGAATCGGCTGCGCGTTGGCAAGGACCGACGAGCCGGCAGTCGAGTAGCGCGTATGACCGATCGCCACGTCACCGGGGAGCCCCGCGAGCACGCTTTCACCGAAGACATCGGACACCAGTCCCATGCCGCGGTGTGAGCGCGCCACGCCTGCGCCATCCACCGCGACCATGCCAGCCGACTCCTGGCCGCGATGCTGCAGGCTGTAGAGCCCCAGATACGTGACGCGCGATGCGTCGGAGACGCCCGCTACACCGATGATGCCGCACATGCGCCGATCAGTCTCCCATGCGTCGAGGAATGGCGCTGAAATATACGTCTCTGAGCCGGGCGACAGGCTCCTCGATCTGTCCGTCTCGCAGCGTGACGCGGAAGCCGCCGTTCACGGGACCTACCGTACCCGCCCGCAGGACCGGGATACCAAGCTCACCGGCCAGCGCTTGGATCGCCGCCGCACGCTCCGGCGAACAGGTGATCACGGCGCGCCCATGGGATTCGCTGAACAACACCTGGTGCGCGGTGAGCGGTGCGCTGTACGCGGTCAAATCGACGTCGAGGCCGAATCCGAGTTCTTGATACGGACCACCCATCGCGACTTCCGCCAACGCGACGCCTAATCCGCCGTGAGAGCAGTCGTGCGCCGATCGAAACAGGCTGCGCTCGGCTCCCGTCACGAGGAGGTCGACGAGTCGCTTCTCGTCCTCGAGATTCACGCGCGGCGGCTGACCGCCGACGAAATCGGCACAGACTTCCCAGTACGCCGAGCCGCCCAGCTCGGCCCGCGTGTCACCGAACACGAACACGGCGTCGCCGGGGGATCGCGCGTGACTCGGCACGGCGCGATCGGCCCGCGTGAGCAGTCCGATCATCCCCACCACCGGTGTCGGATCGACAGCGCCCGTCGGGCTCTCATTGTAGAACGACACGTTCCCGCCCGTCACGGGCGTCCCGAGCGCGCGGCAGGCGTCGGCGATGCCACGGCATGCTTCGCGGAACTGGTAAAAGACCGCGGCACGTTCGGGGCTACCGAAATTCAGACAGTCGGTGATCCCGAGGGGCCGCGCGCCGGTGCAGGCGACATTGCGTGCCGCCTCGGCGACCGTCGCCTTGCCGCCTTCATACGGATCGAGGCGTACGTAGCGACTGTTGCAGTCGGTCTTCACGGCGATTCCAAAATCTTCGTGCCGAACACGCAACACGCCGGCGTCGCCGCCGGGCGGAATCACGGTGCTGGCCTGGACAGTGGAGTCGTACTGTTCGAAGACCCACTTCTTGCTGGCAACTGACGCAGAATCCAAAAGCGCGAGTAAGGCGTCTGAAGGCGCGTAACTGCGTGCGGCGTGCGGCGTGGATGCGCGTAGCTTCGCGACGGCCGGATCTTCTTTCGCTTCTGGATAATAGACTGGGCAGTCCTCGACGAGCTGACGTCCCGGAATCTCGACGACCACTTTCCCCTGCCAGGTGCAGCGATACATCCCGTCGTCCGTGACCTTGCCGATCGGCGTCGCGTCGAGATCCCATTTGGCCGCGATCGCCCGGACTTCCTTCACGCGATCGGCCTTCGCCACGACGAGCATCCGTTCCTGCGACTCCGACAGCAGAATCTCGTACGGCGTCATGCCGGGTTCGCGCGTCGGCACCTTGGACAGATCGATCTCGACGCCCACACCGCCCCGCGCCGCCATCTCGGCCGACGACGAGGTGAGCCCCGCCGCGCCCATGTCTTGAATCGCCACGATGTGGTCCGATGCGATCAACTCGAGGCTGGCTTCCAGGAGCAGCTTTTCCGTGAACGGATCACCGACCTGCACCTGCGGGCGCCGCTTGTCGCTCTCGTGCGTCAGCTCTTCGGAGGCGAACGAGGCCCCGTGGATGCCATCGCGTCCCGTCCGGGATCCGATGGTGAGGAGCACATTGCCGACGCCATGCGCGGCGGCCTTGATCAGGTCCTTCTCCTTCAAGACGCCGACGCACATCGCGTTGACCAACGGATTGCCCGCGTAGCCCGGCGCGAAGTCGACTTCGCCGCCCAGCGTCGGCACGCCGACGCAATTGCCGTAGTCACCGATGCCACGCACGACGCCGGCGAACAGATAGCGGTTGCGCCCATCGTCGAGCGGTCCGAACCGCAGGCTGTTGAGCAGCGCGACGGGACGCGCGCCCATCGTGAATACATCCCGCAGAATGCCGCCCGCGCCGGTTGCCGCGCCCTGGTATGGCTCGACCGCGGAGGGATGGTTATGGGATTCGATCTTGAACGCGACCGCCCAGCCGCCGGGGAGCCGCAAGACGCCGGCATTTTCGCCGGGTCCTTGCACCACCTGGGGACCGGTGGTGGGAAACGTCTTGAGAATAGGCCGGGAGTGCTTGTAGGAGCAGTGCTCGCTCCACAACGCGGAGAAGATGCCGAGCTCGGGGAATGTGGGCGTGCGCCCCAGCATCGCTACGATGCGCGCGTACTCTTCGGATGTGAGATTGTGTTCCTGCACCAGCTCCGGGGTGATCTTCGGATCGGTCACTTCCGGGTCACGCCCTTCGCGACCGCGCGGAATACACGCGCCAGGATGTTCGGCGCCGACGTCTTCATCAATGCTTCAGCCTCGCCGGCGTCGAACCAGACGCCGTGACAATGCGTGCACTGGTCGATCTGGATGCCGTCCCAATCGTGGGTGATGAGGTCGTAGCCGCATTTGGGACACTTCATGTGATGCTTCTTCCGCTCGCTCTCGGCCGCCGCCTGCTGCGCCGCCGCACGTTGCTGTCGCAGCAGCTCGGCGTCGCGGCGCGCGAAGTATTCGTCCTCGTTCTTATTGTGCGTCATGACTCGCCGGTGCTGGCGGCGGCGCAGGAGGGGGCGCAATGTGCAAGGTGTCCCCGCCCGGATTGGCGATTGGAACCCGGCCGGGAGGTGACGACGATTCGCCGGAGTAGCGGTGGCCGTCCCAACGCAAGATTGCATCGACGACGTGGCCGTTCTCGAGCGTCACCACGTCCATGGTCCCGCAGGTGTATTCGCAGCCGTTGCGGAAGAACAGATAAGTGTATTTGCCCACGCGCCGCACTGCGGCCGGCGCGGCCCACAACTCATAGATCTCACGCTCGGACGTCCCGGGATTGATGGTGCCCGTGTCGTCCGACACATAGGGCACGTCGCGCGTCAGGGCGTGGCCTTGTGGCGCCGCCGGGGGGCGTGGACGCTGCGACGCCGCCTGCTGCCGCTCCACCGCCGTCACCCGTGTTGCTGCGGTATCAGTCGCCGGGCGAACCGGCGGCGGTGGCGGTGCCGGCGCGGTCGAGCGACCCCGGAGTTTGTCCCACGCCAGCTTCAGCTTCGCCTTCGCGGTGTTGACCTGGGTGTTGACCTGATCACACCCTAAGATGGCGACCGTCAACAGCGCGCAAATCGCCAACGTGCTGCGTCGCATTACGAGCCTCCAGAGAGAGGAAGACGCGGGCGCCATCCTGACCGCCTAGGACCTGCGCGTTGCGGCGCTCCGGATGCGGCATGATCCCAACCACGTTGCGACCGGCGTTGCAAACACCGGAAATATCGTGCAGCGATCCGTTCGGATTCTCCGTGACATAGCGCAAGACCACCTGGCCATTGGCTTCGAGCTCGGCCGCCGTCTGCGAATCGGCGACATAGCGGCCGTCGCCGTGCGCGATGGGCAGCGTCAGCTCCGCGCCGCGCTCGTAGCTCGCGGTAAACGGTGTGTCGGTCGCCTCGACGCGCACCCGCACCGGCCGCGAGAGAAACTTGAGGCGCGCATTGCGCATCAACGCGCCGGGCAACAGGCCCGCCTCGCACAGAATCTGGAAGCCGTTGCAGATCCCGAGCACCGCGCCGCCGGCGCGCGCGTGCGCCGTCACCGCGCGCAGCACCGGTGAAAAGCGCGCGATCGCACCAGATCGAAGATAATCGCCGTAGCTGAAGCCCCCCGGCAGGATCACCGCGTCCGCCCGTTGCAAATCGGTGTCCTTGTGCCAGACGTAGTAGGCATCCGATCCCGCCGCGCGGGCCGCGTCGAGCGTGTCCGCGTCGCAGTTCGAGCCGGGGAAGACGACTACGGCGACACGCTGCATTCGTAATCCTCGGTCACGGGGTTGGCGAGGAGCCGGTCACACATGGTGCGGGCCTTCGCGGCGGCTTCTTCGCGCGTCGCCGCCTGCACCTGCACCACCAGGTGTTTGCCGGCGCGGACGCTGGCGACCTCGCCGAAGCCGAGCGCCTGGAGCGCGTGTTGGACGGCCTGGCCCTGCGGGTCGAGGAGCGAGGCACGCGGCATTACGCGGATCTCGACCGTGTAGGCTCCTCCGCTCACGCCACCCCTCCCGCGCCCGTGCCCGGACGCCTGGGTCCGCGGAAGTTCTGCTCACTCTCGTCGATGACGATCGGACCTGCGATCTCTGCCTCCTCATCTTCAGCGGGGGCCTTGAAGAAACCGAGCAGAATGGCCCGGCTCACGCCGTAGATCATGTAGGCGATTCCCAGCGGGAACAGGAACACGTCGTGCTTCCAGATCCCGAACACCAGGATAACAACAATGAGCGTGAGCCCCAATAGTCCGCTGGCGGTGCGGAAGCCGGCCCGGGGCAGCGTCGGATAGTGGACGTTGCTCACCATCAAGATCGTCAGGGCGATCATCAGGAAGGTGAGCACCAGATGCCACGGGAGGGTGTGCAAGGACGCGTACAGCGAGGTTTGCGTAAACGGGAAATAGGTGGCCAGCGTCATCCCCGCCGCCGGCGAGGGCAACCCGATGAAGTACGCCTTGGCGCGACCCGCCTGCGTCACGTTGAAGCGGGCCAGCCGGATTGCCGCAGCCATCACGTAGAAGTAGCAGAAGATCCAGGACGCGCCGCCGCTCCCTCCACCCGCGCTGCCAGCGGCAAACTCGACCTGATACATAAGGAAGGCGGGGGCGACGCCGAAGCTCACAATGTCGACCAGGCTGTCGAGCTCGGCGCCGAACCGCGTCCCCGTGCCCGAGATGCGGGCGACCCGGCCATCCAGCGTATCGAGAATGCCGGCGAAGACGATAAACCACCCGGCGCGGTAGAACTCGCCGCGCGTGGCGAGCACCATCGCCCAGATGCCGAAGAACAGATTGAACAGCGTGAAGAGACTCGGCACCACGATCACGACGCGACGCAGCGGCAGTGGCGGTGGTCTCATGCGTACTCCGCCAGGACGGTGCCACCGACCCGGACGCGGTCGCCAAGTTTGACTTTGACGACCGGGCGCGCCGAGAGGGGAAGAAAGACGTCAGTGCGCGAGCCGAAGCGGATCAGTCCCAAACGGTCGCCCTGGGTCACACGATCGCCCGGCCTTGCGTCGGTCACGATGCGCCGAGCGATCAGCCCGGCGATCTGGCGCACCAGCACGCGCCCCCGCGGGCCACGCAACCCGATCGAGGACTGCTCGTTGTCGAGACTCGCCTTCTCGTGGCCAGCGTGCAGAAACTTTCCTTTGTTGTAGTGGACCAGCTCGACCGTGCCGTCCACGGGATAACGATTCACGTGCACGTCGAAAACCGACAGAAAGATCGAAACCCGCACGACGCGTTCTTTCACGTAGAGCGGCTCGTCGGTTTCGATCACCTGCACCACGTGCCCCTCGGCCGCGGCCAGGACGTAACGCTCACCGCGCGGCCCCGGTCGAATCGGGTCGCGGAAAAAGGCGACGACCCAGGCCGCCACGATCCCCAGCAATATGCCGAGCGGCCACCACAGCCACCCGGCTACCAGTGCCAGGACCCACGCCGCTGCGATGAATGGCCATCCCTCGGGCGCGATCCTCACTCCAGATCGGTTCCAGTGATACGGCGATACGCGTCCCGATACCGGCCACTCGTCGCCTGGACGACCTCGGCTGGGAGCGGGGGCGGTGGGGCTTCGCCGTTCCATTTGCCCTGCTGCTTCAGGTCGGCCAGATAATCCCGCAACGGCTGCTTGTCGAAGCTGGGTTGGCTCTTGCCCGGCTGGTACCGGTCGGCCGGCCAGAAACGCGATGAGTCGGGCGTCAGGATCTCATCGATGACGATCAATTCGCCCTTTGGTGTGGTCCCGAATTCGAATTTCGTATCGGCGATGATGATGCCGCGCTTCGCGGCATAATCACGGCCTGCCTCATACAACGCGAGGCTGGCGCCGCGTAACCGCTCGGCCGGGAGCCGGCCGAGACCACGCACGACGTGATCAAAGGTGACGTTCTCGTCGTGTCCCTGTTCGGCCTTGGTGGCCGGCGAGAAGATCGGAGGATCGAGCTGAGCGCTTTCGACCAGCCCCGTGGGCAACGGTTCGCCCGCGAGAGTACCGGCCTGTTTGTACTCGGCCCAGGCGGAGCCGGAGATGTAACCGCGCACGACGCATTCGAACGGCACAGTGGTGGCGCGGCGCGTCAGCATCGTGCGCCCCTGTAACTCATCGCGGTGTGGAGCGAGCGTGGGAACGCGAGCGACGATCTCATCGAACTCGGCGGTGAGCAGGTGGTGCGGCATCACGGCCTTCAGCCGCTCGAACCAGAATGCGCTCAGCTGGGTCAACACCGCGCCCTTGTGGGGCACCGCGTCCCGCATGACCACATCGAAGGCGCTCACGCGATCGCTCGCCACAAGCAGCAGCGTGGCGTCGTCCACCTCGTAGACTTCGCGCACCTTGCCGCGACGCAGGAGCGGCAGCGGCAATTTGCTCTGCACCAGCACTCCGGTCATACCTGAACCTCCGCCGCGGCAGCCGCGGGGGCAGCGGTTTGAATGGAACGCATCAAGTCTGGCAGCACCCGATCGAGAAACTCATCGACCTGCTGGGGCGCACGGCCGACGTAGGCCGCGGGATCCAGCTCCTCCGCCGTCGCACGAACGCCCAGCTGTTTGAACTCAGGTGTCCGGGCCAGCCGGTCGAGCAGCCCCTGCGACCCCTGGAGACTCTGCGCGCGGATCACCTCGTGCAGCTGCTGGCGGTCTCCGCCCGCCTTCACGCCCCGCATCAAGAGCCGTTCAGTCGCCAGGTACGGCATTGCCGCCGTGACGTGCTGGGTGATCGTCTCTTCGCGCACCTCGAGGCCGGCGGCGACGTTGATGGCCAGGACGAGAATCGCGTCGGTCGCGAGGAAGGCTTCCGGAATCACAAGGCGGCGATTCGCGCTGTCGTCGAGCGTGCGCTCGAGCCACTGCGCGGCGGCGGTATGCCAGGCGTTGCCCTCAAGCTCGATCACGAACCTCGCCAGGCTCGTGATCCGCTCGGCGCGCATCGGGTTGCGCTTATACGGCATAGCGGACGAGCCGACCTGCTCGCTCTCGAACGGCTCGAGCAGCTCGCTCTCATGTTGCAACAGCCGCAGGTCGGTCGCGAACTTCGCAGCCGATTGCGCAACGCCGGACAGGACGGCGAGCACCTGCCCGTCCAGCTTGCGGGTGTAGGTCTGCCCGGTGATCGGAAGCACACGATCGAATCCCAGCGCGCGTGAGACGCGAGTGTCGAGCTCGGCGACCTTCGCGTGATCGCCGTCGAACAGCTCCAGGAAGCTGGCCTGGGTGCCCGTCGTCCCCTTCACGCCGCGGAAGCGCAGCGTCGCGATCCGGTTCAACAATTCCTCGGCGTCCAGCGCGAAATCCTGCATCCACAGCGTCATGCGCTTGCCCACGGTGGTGAGCTGCGCAGCCTGGAAATGCGTATAGGCGAGGCAGGGGAGTGCGCGATGGCGGCGAGCGACTTTCCCCATCGCCACGAGCAACGCGCCGATCCGGCCCAAGAGGAGCTGCATGGCCTCGCGCATCAACACGAGGTCCGCATTGTCGGTTACGAATGCACTGGTGGCGCCGAGATGGATGAAGGGACGGGCGGCGGGAGCCTGGTCGCCGAGCTGGTGAATGTGCGCCATCACATCGTGCCGTAACCGGCGCTCGTATTCAGCGGCCTTCTCGAGATCCACGTCGTCGAGGTGGGCGCGCAGCTGCGTCACCGCGGCCTCAGGGATCGCCAGGCCCAGGTCTTTTTCGGCTTCCATCAGCGCGAGCCAGAGCCGGCGCCATAAACCGATGCGGCGGCGCTCGCCCCACAGCGCCTGCATCGCTGGTGAGGCGTAGCGCGCCGAGAGCGGCGAGACCCAGCTCAAACTGCGGCCTTGGCCCGCGCGACCAGTTTGTTCCAGTCGGCGAGGAACTGATCGAGGCCGCGGTCGGTGAGCGGATGCAGCAGTAGCTTCTTCAGGACATCGGGCGGCAATGTCGCGACGTCGGCGCCGATCATCGCCGCTTCCACAACGTGGCGCGGATGGCGGATCGACGCGGCGAGAATTTCGGTCTCGATATTGTAGTTGTCGAAGATCGTGCGGGCTTCGCGGATGACGTCCATGCCTTCCTGCCCCACATCATCCAGCCGGCCGATGAACGGGCTCACGTACGATGCACCCGCCTTCGCTGCGATGAGGCACTGCACGCTCGAGAAGCACAGCGTCACGTTCGTGCGAATCCCCGCGGCCGCGAGCCGGCGTACCGCGATCATGCCCGCCTCGATCATCGGAATCTTGACCACGATGTTCTCGGCGATTTTCGCAAGCTCCGTGCCTTCTTTGACCATCCCCTCGGCGTCCACCGTCACGACTTCGGCCGACACCGGACCGTCGACGAGCGAGCAGATCTCTTTCAGCACGTCGCGGGGATCGAGGTCGCCGGCTTGCTTGGAGAGCAACGAGGGATTGGTGGTAATGCCATCGATCAAGCCGGCCTGCGCGGCCCAGCTGATGTCTTTGAGACTCGCCGTGTCGAGGAAAAACTTCATGATGTAGACTCCTCGGCGTAGAGGTCCGGGGAATACTGCACCGCCTCCAGATACAAGCCCTGGGGCGGAGCGGGCGGGCTGGCCGCCAGATTGTCGTTCGCAGCGAGCTGACGGGGGAAATCCGCCGGCGGGCGCCGGCCAAGGGCGATGTCGACCATGGTGCCCACGATGAATCGCACCATGTGATGCAGGAATCGATCGGCCTCGACCGTGAACGCCATCCCTACTCCGTCCGCTCGCGGCGCCCATTGCGCAAGCGCCACGCGGCATCGGTAGTGGGTGGTGTTCGCACCGGCCGCGGCCAGGCCGCGAAAACTGTGCTCGCCGACGAGTGCCGCCGCCGCGCCCTGCAACGCGTTGACGTCGAGCGCCTGGCTGAGCGCCCATTCGTAGGGCCGGCGGAACGGCGACGATGCGGCTTCATCCGTGCCGATCAGGTACCGATACCGCCTCGCCATGGCGCTGCGGCGCGCATCAAAGCCCGGGTTCATCAGATGCACCTGCTGAACCCACATCTCGCGCGGCAGCAGCCCATTGAGCGCACGGCGCAGATCCACTGATTGCCACCGGTCGCCCCCCGCGAAGCTGACAGCCTGGCCGAGCGCGTGGACGCCGGTGTCGGTCCGACCGGCGGCCGTTGCGGGCGTCTTCCGACCCATCAGGCGCTCGAGCACGGCTTCAAACTCAGCCTGAACCGTGCGGTCGACCGGCTGCCGCTGCCACCCTGCGAAGCCACCCCCGTCGTATTGGATCACCGCGAGAAAGGGGCGGCTTGTCACGCGGGGAAAGATGCAACTCGTTGTCACTATTTGACAAGGGTGATAGGCTTAATCCTTCATGGACTCTCCCCTGCGCCGCGCCCTGACCGCCCTCGCGAACCGGCAATCGCTCTCCGAGGAGCAGACCGCGGAGGTGTTCGCCGTGGTGATGAGCGGCGACGCGACGCCCGCGCAAATCGGCGGGCTGCTGATGGGCCTACGGGCGAAAGGCGAGACTGCCGACGAACTCGCCGGGGCCGCGCGGGCGCTGCGGCACGCGATGGTGCGAGTCAATGCCGCGCATCAGCACCTGGTGGATACGTGCGGCACCGGCGGTGGCTCCGTATCGACGTTCAACATCTCCACGGTGGCCGCATTCGTCGCCAGCGGCGCCGGCGCAGTGGTTCCCAAGCATGGCAATCGCTCCTACACATCGCGCTGCGGCTCCGCTGATGTCCTGGAAGCACTCGGCATTCGCATCGTACTGGACGCCGCCAACGCGAGTCGCGTGTTGGAGGAAGCACGCGTCGTCTTTCTGTTTGCCCCGAGCTTTCATCCCGCGATGAAACATGTGGGGCCTGTCCGGCGCGAGCTTGGTACGCCCACGCTGATGAACCTGGTTGGCCCCCTGGCGAACCCCGCCGGGGTCAAGCGCCAAGTGATCGGTGTCGCCGAGCCCGAGCGGGCGCCCATCGTCGCCGAGGCGCTGGTGAGACTTGGCGCCGAGCACGCGCTCGTGGTGCACGGTCGCGTCGGCATGGACGAGATCTCTCCGCACGGCGTGACCGACGTCTGGGAAGTGAAGGACGGAGCGGTACGCAGCTGGGAGATCGATCCCGAGCGCTTCCGGCTGGGCATCAAGGACGTAGGCCATTTACAGGGTGGGGAACCGGCGGCGAATGCCGAGCGGCTCGAACGGATTCTTGGAAACGGTGCCGCAGGTAACGAGCCTGATCCTGCGGGGCTCGCGGCGGTGCTGCTCAACGCCGGGGCGGCCATTTACGTGGCGGGAGTCGCCGCGTCCCTCGCCGAAGGGATCGGCCGCGCGCGTGAAGTTGTGGCGTCGGGCGCCGCGCGCGCGGCCCTCGATCGGCTGCGGAAAGCGACGGCTAGTATTTCCGGATGACCCCGACCACCACTCCCTGCACGATGACATCCCGCTCGTTGAGACGCAGCGGCTGGAGCGCATCGTTGGCCGGCTGCAGCCTGATCCACCCACCGGGTTCGCGGTAGAAGCGTTTCACCGTGGCGCCCTCTCCATGGACCAGTGCGATCACGGTCTGGCCGGGGTCGGCCTGATTGCGCTCCTGGACGACGACGTAATCGCCATCCTTGATGTGCTCGTCGATCATCGAGTCGCCACGCACCTTGAGGACGTAGCTGCGTCCGCGCCGCGGCAGCAGCTCGTCCGGGACCGCGATCGTCTCGTCACCCGTCACCGCCTCGATCGGCGTCCCGGCCGCGACCAGGCCCAGCAGCGGCAGCTCTGTGGCGCCAGTCTGACCTTTGGGCGGCACGATTTCGATCGCCCGGCTCTCGTTGTGAGTTCGCCGGATGTACCCTTTGCGCTCGAGATTGGTGAGGTGTTCGTGGACCGTGGCCAGCGACTGGAACCCGAACTGGCGGGCGATCTCCTCGAAGCTCGGGGCGTACCCCTTTTCCTCGAGGTGTTTCGAGATGTAATCGAGGATCTCGCGCTGGCGCCGCGTGACCGGCATACTGGCTCCCGAAGATTTACCGAACCATAATCTACCCGAATAACGACCGAACGCAAGGATGCCAGATAACCCGCCTGCCGCCTCGCTGGATGCTATCCTGGGCGTAACTCGGGCGCGCGTCGCGACTCTTGGTAGGAGGGCGGCCGAGTTGGAGCGGGCGGCCTCTGCGGCTCCGGCGCCCCACCCATTTCCGACACCTGGAGCGAGCGTCGGTGTGATCGCCGAGGTCAAACGCCGCTCCCCGTCCCAGGGCGCGATTCGGGAGGACCTCGACCCCGTCGCTCACGCCGCCGCATACGAGCGCGGTGGCGCCGTCGCGGTATCGGTGCTTACGGACGAAGCGCACTTTGGAGGATCGATTGAGGACCTCAGGCGCGTCGCAGCCAGCATCGCCCTCCCGGTCCTCCGAAAGGACTTTGTGATCGACGAGCTCCAGATTTCCGAGGCTCGGGCAGCTGGAGCGAGCGCGGTGTTGCTGATTGCTCGTATCCTGACGCCCGCACAGCTCGAGGAGCTCGCCGGCGCGGTACGGCAGCGAGGGATGATGCCGCTGATCGAAGTCCATGCGCCTCGTGAGCTCGACGCCGCGCTCGCTGCCGGCCCCGGCGTTGTCGGCGTGAACGCGCGCGATCTCGACACCTTTGTCGTTGATCTACGCGCCGCCGAGGAAACCCTGCGACGCATACCGCCGGAGGTGACCGTCGTGGCTGAGAGCGGGATCGAGACGCGCGAGGATGTGGAGCGGCTCGCAAACGCGGGAGCCGATTTCGTCCTCGTGGGGACGAGCGTGGCGCGACAGCGCGATCCTGAGAAGGCCGTCAAGGCACTCACCGGGGTGGAGCGGCGAGCCAGACGATGACCGCGACGCAGCTCGGTCGGTTCGGTCCCTACGGTGGCCGGTATGTCCCCGAGACGCTGATGCACGCGCTCGAGGAGCTGGCCAGCGTCTACGACGCGGCTCGCAACGATCCGCGATTCTGGGCCGAGCTCGAAGCGCTCCTCAAGAACTATGTCGGGCGGCCCACGCCCATCAGCGCCGTTCCGCGCCTTTCCGCGCAGGTAGGCGCCCAAATCCTGCTGAAACGAGAAGACTTGAACCATACCGGCGCCCACAAGATCAACAACACCTTGGGGCAGGTGCTGCTCGCCCAGCGGATGAGCAAGCGGCGCATTATCGCGGAAACCGGTGCCGGCCAGCACGGCGTCGCGACCGCCACGGTTTGTGCGCGGTTTGGGCTCGAGTGCGTGGTGTACATGGGCGAGGAGGACATGCGGCGGCAGCGGCTCAACGTCTACCGCATGGAGCTCATGGGGGCGACGGTCGTGCCCGTCACGTCCGGCACGCGCACTTTGAAGGACGCCACGAACGAGGCGCTGCGCGACTGGGTCTCGAACGTCACGTCGACGCACTATATCATCGGCTCCGTCGTGGGACCCGACCCGTTCCCGCGCCTGGTCCGCGACTTCCAATCAGTGATCGGGCGGGAGGCGCGCGCCCAGATGCTGGAGCAGGTTGGCCGGCTGCCGAGCATGGTGGTCGCATGCGTCGGCGGCGGGTCGAACGCGATGGGCATCTTCACCGCGTTTCTGAACGACAAATCGGTGAAGCTCGTGGGTGTCGAAGCGGCGGGGGAGGGAATGCAGACACAGAAGCATGCCGCCACGCTTGGCGCCGGTCGTCCCGGCGTGTTTCACGGCAGCATGAGCTACCTGTTGCAGAATGCCGATGGACAGGTGCAACCGGCGCATAGCGTCTCGGCCGGTCTCGATTATCCCGGTGTGGGCCCCGAACACGCTTACCTGAAGGACACGGGTCGCGTATTGTATGAAGCCGTGACGGACCGGGAGGCTCTGGACGCCTTCGCCGCCCTCTCGCGTTTGGAAGGCATCCTCCCGGCGCTCGAGAGCGCCCACGCGATCGCCTGGGTCATGCAGGCGAAGCGAGCCTCTGACGAACTCATCCTGATCAACCTGAGCGGCCGTGGCGACAAGGACGTCGCCATGGTCGCCGAGCTTACGGGAGCAACGCTCTGACGAATCCCGCTTCGCAAATCCCCGAGCTGGCCCTCCCGCCGTCGCAGGTGGAGGAGCTGATGCAAGTCATCAGCAAGGGGATGCGGGCGACGCAGTTGTACCTGCCGAACAATCCCGTTTACCAGCGCGCCGTCGACAACATCCGCACCGCCTTCCGTCAGATCTGGCAGGCGACGGACGATCTGATCTTCGACATCGGCGAAACGGACATTCGCTGGGAGGATAACGCGATCTACAGCCAGGATCAGCGCAACGAGAGCATTGCGTGGACGCTGTACAAGGACGGCGTGCGCTCGCTCACGTTCAAGCCCGGCATCGAGGACGCCGAGATCGTGCGCTTTCTGTCGGTGTTGCAGCAGGCGAAGAACCTGCAGGCCGACGCGCCCGATGACCTGCTGACGTTGCTCTGGGCGGAAGACTTCCAGTTCGTCACCTATACCTTCCGCGAGCTCGCGAGCGAGAACGCGGTGCCGATCGAGCGCACCGAGAAGGGCGCGCCCACGCTCGGCGGCGGCGGCGGCGGGACCCCGGGCGGCGATGGCGGCTCCCCTGATGCCACGACGGTCCGCCGACAGGTAGAGGAAGAAGCGCCGCCCAAGCGCGAAGGACTGGTGTCGATCGACGACTTCGATACGACACTGTATTTCCTCGACGACAAGGAGATCGAGTATCTCCACAAGGAAGTCGAGCGCGAATACGCGCAGGACCTGCGCGGCAACGTGCTTGCGATGTTGTTCGATCTGCTCGAACTGCAGACCTACGGCACGGTCCGCGCCGAGTTGATCTCCATCGTCGAAAACTTCATTCCGTATCTGCTGGGCGCCGGCGACTTCCGCTCCGTCGCATTGATCCTGCGGGACTGCAAAGTCGTCCTGCAGCGGGCGCGCGAGCTGATTCCGGAACATCGGCAGATCCTCGAAGCGCTGCCGGCGCGACTGTCCCAGCCCGACGCGCTGGCGCAGCTGCTGCAGTCGCTCGATGAGGCGACCAGCCACCCGACCGAGGAAGAGCTGAGCGACCTGTTCGGCGAGCTGCGAGCGGACGCGCTCGGGACGCTGATGGGATGGTTGCCGAAGCTGACGAACGAGCGCGTCAAGAGCCTCGTGCAGAACGCCGCGGAACGACTGGCGCAGGCCAACGCGGCGGAAGTACTCAAGGCACTGGCAAGCACCGATCCGGCCGTGCAGCTGGAGATGGTGCGGCTCGCCGGCCGGCTCAAGCTGCCGGGTGCACCGGACGGCATGGGTCCGCTGCTCGAGCGCGGTGAACGGGAGCTGAAGCTGGCTGTCGTGGAAGCGCTTACGACGATCGGAAGCCCCAGCGCAATGCGGCTGCTGGAGAAGGCGATTGACGATCAGGAACGCGACGTCCGCATTGCGGCGGTCAAGTTCCTCGGCCAACGCGGCCATCGCAACGCCTTTCCGCGCATCGAGGCGGCGGTGACGGGCAACAAGCTCAAGGACGCCGATCTCACGGAGAAGATGGCGTTCTTCGAGGCGTATGGCGCCCTGGCGGGCGAGGCGGGGATTCCTACGCTCGAGAAGCTGCTCCTCGCGAAGGGCGGTCTCCTCGGCCGCAAGGGGCATCCCGAGACACGCGCCTGCGCGGCGATGGCACTTGGCAAGATTCGGACACCCGCGGCGCGCGAGGTTTTGCAGAAGGTGACGCAGGATAAGGAACCACTCGTGCGCAACGCCGTGAGCCGCGCGCTGCGCGATGTGGGAGCGGGATCGTGACCGCGCCCGGCGACAAACGGCCCTCGATGCTGGAAACCGTCCAGACGACGGACGGCTTCCTACGCCACGCCGGCCGCGACTTCCTCGTCGTCCTCTACACGGCGTTCCGGTCGCTCAAACTCTATCCGATCGAGAACCAGCAGGTGCAGAAGGCGCTGGACGACCTCGCCGCGACGACGAAGCAGCTCCTGGACGTCGAACGCGAGCTCGAAGTCCGGCTCCAGGGCGAATTCATTTTCGTCAACTCGACGCGGCTGCGGCTCGACCTCGACAACTACGCCTCCTTCTCGCACATCCTGAACGTCCTGCAGCAGTGCGGCATCGGCGCGATGCGGCTCGACGAGGGGGTGGATCGCAAGCAGCTGCAGGTGTTCGTCTCGCTCCTCCTCGCGTACGCCGCGAAAGAAGCCAACCCCAACAAGCTGTTCGAGCTGTCGCAGAAGCTGAGCGATGGTGGCGTGTCGCACATCAGCGTCGAGCCACCGCTCGAAGTCGAAGAGGATGTCGAGGAGGAAGAACGGCAGAAGGAAGCGGCGAAGCGGACGTACGCGCGCTCCGTGGCGGTGACCAAGGAGGTCATCAACAGCATCCGCATGGGTCGGACCGCCAACGTGAAGAAGGTGAAGCGCGCGGTGCAGGCGATCGTGGATCAGGTGTTGAACAACGAATCGTCGCTGGTCGGGCTGACCACGCTGCGCGATTACGACGAATACACGTTCACGCACTCGGTGAACGTCTGCATCTTCTCCGTGGCGCTGGGACGCAAGCTGGGGCTCACCAAGCTGCAGCTCTACGACCTCGGCATGGCGGCGCTGTTTCACGACGTCGGGAAGTCACGGGTGCCGCTGGAAGTCCTCAATAAGGAAGGGGGCCTGACCGAGGAGGAATGGCGGATCATGCAGGCCCATCCCTGGCTGGGGGTGTTGACGCTGTTTGGGCTGCGCGGCTATGGCGAAATCCCGTACCGCGGCATGGTCGTGGCCTACGAGCACCACATGAAAATCGACCTGACCGGTTATCCGAAGTCGATCCGCAACCGGCAACTCTCGATCTACTCCAAGGTCATCGCGGTGGCCGACGGGTTCGACGCGGCGACGAGCCGCCGTGTGTATCAGACCGTGCCGATCCAGCCGGATCAAGTGCTCAAAGAGATGTGGGAGAATCCGCGACGCGGGTATGACGCGGTCGTGGTGAAGGCCTTTATCAACCTGATCGGGATTTACCCGGTAGGCACCTGCGTCATTCTCGACACCTACGAAGTGGCGCTCGTGCACACCGCGAACCCCGACGTTGCTCACGTCCACCGGCCGGTGGTGCGCCTGGTCACGACGCCGGACGGCGCGCTGCTGACCCCCGGAACGATCGTCGATCTCTCGGAGAAGGACGCGAACGGGAGTTATCCTCGCACCATCGTCAAGGTCACCGACCCTGTCAAATACGGGATCAACGTTAGCGACTACTTTGTCTGAGAATGCGTCCCCCATTGCGGCGCGGTGGCGGGCGCTCGGCAAATCGCGAGCGCTGATTCCGTACCTGACCGCCGGTTTTCCCACCTTCGCTGCGTCGCTCGACGCGATCCAGTCCGTCGCGAGCGCCGGCGCGGACTTCATCGAAGTGGGTGTACCGTTTTCGGATCCGTTGGCCGACGGTCCTACGATTCAACGCACGACGCAGACGGCGCTGGAGCACGGAATGACCGTCCCGCGCGTGCTGGAATTGGTCCGCAAGGCCGACGCTCCCGTGCCCGTCATCATCATGACGTATCTGAATCCGGTGCTCTCCTACGGTGCGCAGCGCTTTGCGCAGGACGCGCGCGAGGCAGGGGCAGCCGGCGTGTTGCTCACCGACCTCCCCGCCGGCGCCGATCCTGCCGTCGAACAGGCGGTCACGGGCAGTTCGCTGGCGCTCATTCGCCTGGTCGCTCCCACCACCGACGATGCCCGGCTCAGGGGCGCCCTGGCCGGCGCCAGCGGCTTCGTGTACCTGATCTCCCGACTCGGCGTCACGGGCGCACGCGACACGGTGCCACCCGACCTTGACGCGCAGGTGCAGCGCGTTCGCGCCACCACGCGACTCCCGGTTGCCGTTGGATTCGGGATCGGCACGCCGGCGCAGGCGGCCGCGGCCGCGCGTTCGGCAGACGGGGTGGTGGTGGGAAGCGCATTGATGGATGCGCTGGCGAGGGACGGCCTCTCGGGTGTGCAGCAGTTGACCCGGGAGCTGGCTGCGGCGGTGCACGGATGACGGTCGCGCGCTCCGTCGGGGTCTACAGCCAGGCCCTTGCGTGGGCCGGCATTGCGCTGCTCATCGCCGTCCTCGGCGCCGATCACCGCTGGTTGGGGCAGATCCCCGAGATCATCGTGCTGTTCGGCGCCGCCGTGGCGCTGCGCGGCTTGTCAGTCCCTCTGAGCAAGTACTCCTATCTCACCCAGACCGCCCTCGTGGGGCTCGCCGGCAGCCTGCTCGTCGGCGTGCCCGCGACTGCGCTGGCCATCGCCGGGGCCACGATCGTCACCGATTCGGTGTGGCAACGCAAGCCGCTGCGCGTTGCCTGGATCAATCTCGGCCGTGAAGTCATCACGCTGGTCGCGGCCTACGGCGTGTACGCCGCGTCATTGAGCTGGCTCGACATGCCGAACGGCGCGCCGGTTCTGAGCATCGAGCTCCTGCCAGCGCTTGCGGGGTACGCGCTGGCGTATTTCATGTTCGGCCGCGTGCTCTTCTACTTCACGCTCATCATCCGCGCGAAGCTCGAGCCGGCTGAACGGCTGATGATCGTGCGCTACGAGGTGATCGCGTACGCCGCGACGCTCCTCGCCGCGACCATTTTCGTCGGCGCGGTGGTCGCGTGGTCGTTGGGCGCCTGGCTCCTCGTGGGCCTCGTGCTCACGTTCCTCGGCCTGCTGCTGAAGCAGATGATCGAAGAGGCGATCTCCGCCGAAGAGCTGAACAAGATCCACGCCGTGGAAGCCGTCATCACAGCCAACATCAGCCTCGAAGACTCGTTCCAGCGAATCGAGCGCCTCGCCAACCGCCTCGTGGATTGGGGCGACTTCCGTATCTACCGCCTCCACGATGGCCAACTGACCCTCGTGCACCGCTCGGCACGGGGGCGGGAGGGGCGCGGTGAACCCTCGCCAGACACGAAGCACCTCCGCAACGAGGTGGCGACACACGGCGAGACCGTTGTGATCGACGATGTCACACGTGACAAGCGCGTCGCGGACGCGCCGCTCGACGTGCAGAGCCTCGTGATCGTCCCGCTCAAGTTCGGCGATCAGATCATCGGGACGTTGGAGCTGGAACATCACAAGAAGCACTGCTACCGGCGCCAGGACATCCTCACGATCACGACCTTCGCGAGCCAGCTCGCCACCGCCGTGCACATCACGGACTTGCGCCGGCCGCTCGTCGAAACGGTCGAGCGCATGACCCGCCAGCTCGCCACCATCGCCCAGACGGCCGAGGCGTTGAAACGCATGGCGGCGGCGGTGGCGCAATCGACCGGGGTCATTCGGGAAGGGGTGCGTCGCGAGGAAGGCGAGGTCTCCGGCGGCCTCGAGGCGACTGAAAGCCTGTCCCAGGTCTCGCGCCGCGTGTCCGATGACGGCGCCGGCGCGGCCCGTGCTTCGACGGCGGCGAGCGACGTCGCCAGCCGCAACCGCACGCAGATTCGCGAAGCCATCGAGCGTCTGGTCGCGCTCAAGGCGTTCGTGGGGGAAAGCTCGAGCAAGGTGCAGCAGCTCGGTCAGACGAGCCGGCGGATTACGGGGTTCATTGCGTCGATCCGCGAGCTCGCCGACATGACCAATCTCCTCTCGCTGAACGCGGCGATCGAGGCCGCACGCGCCGGCAAGCACGGCAAGGGATTCGCCGTCGTCGCCGACGAGGTGCGCCGGCTGGCCGAGCAGAGCGCCAACGCCGCGGCCGAGGCCGGTGAGCTGGTTCAGGACATTCACACCCAAGTCGGCGAAGTCGTGGAGCAAATGCGCCGCGGCCAAGTGAACGTCGGCGACGTGGAGGAGCTGTCGGCCGCGGCACTCGAAGCCCTGGACGCTATCGTCGTCGCGACGGCGGAAGCGACCGCCCACGCGGGACGCATCACCGCCGCCGCGGGCGAGCAGAATCAGGCGTTCGCGCGCCTGCGCGAGCGCATCAACGCGGTGGCCAGCATCGCCGGGCAGAACCGCGCCCAGGCCGACGACGTGGCGACCCGCGCCGTGCAGGCCGCCGAAGGGCTCACCGATCTCGAGCGCGCGACGCGTGACCTGGAGCAGGTGGCGACGATGTTGCGCGACTTGACGCGAGGTTTTGCCAACGTCAATTGAAAGAGCCTACGTGGCGCTCGGGTCCAACGTAGGCGATCGCGCGGCGCACCTGGCTCACGCGCGGTCCCGGCTCGGCGCGCTCCCCGGCACGCGGCTCGTCGCCGCATCGCGCGTCGAGGAGACGGCCCCGATCGGACCGATTGCGCAGCCGCCCTATTTGAACCAGATGGTGGTGCTCGAAACGTCGTTGAGCCCGGCCGAGCTGCTGGCGTATTGTCTCGCGATCGAGGCGGAGCGGGGCAGGGAACGCGGCGAGCGGTGGGGACCGCGGACCCTCGATCTCGACATCGTTCGCTACGGCAAGCGCTCCGTGCGGGAGCCGGGGCTGACGATCCCCCATCCCGAGCTGCCCAACCGCGATTTCTGGCAGCGGGAAATCGCCGAGCTGGAAGGGAAACATGTCTAGCATCACGACGCTGACGTTGCTCGAGATGAAGGAGAAGGGCGAGCGCATCGTGGCACTCACGTGCTACGATGCGTTGTTCGCGCGCCTGCTCGATGCCAGTGGCGTCGACATCCTGCTCGTCGGTGACTCGCTCAATCAGGTGCTTGCGGGCGCGCCGTCCACCCTGTCGGCGACGCTCGATCAGATGATCTATCACACGAAGATGGTGCGGCGCGGAACGGAGCGCGCCATGGTCGTCTGCGACATGCCGTTCCTGAGCTACCAGATCTCGCCCGAAGATGCGCTGCGAAACTGCGGCCGGGCGATGAAGGAAACGGGTTGCAACGCGGTGAAGATCGAGGGCGGCCAGCCGATGGCCGCGACGGTGCGCCGGCTCGTCGACGTCGGCATCCCCGTCATGGGCCACATCGGTCTCACGCCGCAGTCGGTGCACGCGCTCGGCGGGTATCGCGTGCAGGGCCGCGACGATGCCGCCGCGGACCGTCTCAAAGCCGACGCGACCGCGCTGCAGGAAGCCGGTGCGTTCGCGATCGTGCTCGAGCTGGTCCCCGCGCCGCTCGCCTCGCAGATCACGAAGTCGCTGTTGGTCCCGACGATCGGCATCGGTGCGGGTCCGGCGTGCGACGGCCAGGTCCTCGTGCTGCACGACATGCTCGGCCTGAACGACCAGTTCTCAGCCAAGTTCGTCAAGAAGTATGCGGCGCTGGCGGAGGACGTCCGTGAGGCGGCGCGGTTGTTCACGGCCGAGGTACGGGAGGGCCGCTACCCGGGACCGGAGCACTCCTTTGGGAAATGATCAATGATCAATGTCCAATGATCATTGAAAATTGATCATTGATTATTGATTATTGATCATTCTGACCGGAGGGAAGCCGTGTCGAAGACGGACGACGAAAAGCTCGCCAAGCTGATCAAGAAAAACATGGCGAAGGCCGCGAAGGCCAAGCCTAAGGCGCGCAAGCGCTATGACCCGACGCTACCGCCGGACAGCACGGACGATGACATCGAGCGTCGTGACTTCTTTTCGGAGATGAAGAAGCGCGAGTTCTAGTTGCGCGAGCTCTCCACCATTTCCGAGATGCGCTCGTGGTCTCGCGCCGAGCGCTCTCGCCGCCACACGATCGGTTTCGTTCCTACCATGGGATATCTCCACGAGGGGCACCTGCGCCTCGTGGATCGCGCGCGCGAGCTCGCCGAGCGCGTCGTCGTCAGCATCTTCGTCAACCCGCTCCAGTTCGGGCCGGCCGAGGACCTCAACCGGTACCCGCGTGACCTCCCGCGCGACCGCCAGCTCGCGCTGGCGCGCGAGGTGGACTGTCTCTTCGTGCCCGACGCCACCGCCATGTACCCGGGTGAGCCGCTCGCCCGCGTCATCCCCGGACCGGTGGCCGACACGCTCGAGGGCGCTGCCCGGCCGGGCCACTTCACGGGCGTGCTCACGGTCGTAGCCAAGCTGTTTCACATTGTCGAGCCCGACGTCGCCGTATTCGGCCGCAAAGATTTCCAGCAGGCGATGCTGGTCAAACGTCTGGTGCAGGACCTCGACTTTCCGCTGACGATCGACGTGGCGCCGACGGTTCGCGAGCTGGACGGACTCGCGCTGTCGTCGCGCAACACCTATCTGAATTCCGACGAACGGCGATCCGCGCTCGCACTCTCACGCGCGCTCCGGACGCTGGAACAGACCTGGCGCGGCGGCGAAGCCGATCCCGCCAGACTCCAGCGTGCCGGCCTCGAGGCCATGCGTGTGCCCGACGTCGTGCCCGAGTACTGCGCCCTCGTGGACGAAGACGTCCAGCCCGTGAGCCGTGTGACGGCGCGAACGGTCGTGGTGGTCGCGGCTCGGGTTGGGAAGACGCGGTTACTCGACAACGTCGTGCTGGGCGAGGGCATCGGCACCGATCCGCGGGTCACGCCGTGAGCCTGCCGGCGTGGGCGGAGGTGTCTCCCGCGCGCCGGGCGCACATCGACCGGGTGGTCGCGCTGCTCGATCAATGGGCGACGGCGATGCACGTCTCGCCGCAGGAGCGGGAGCGCTGGCTTCGCGCGGGCTGGCTGCACGATGCGCTGCGTGACGCGCCGCTCGGAGATCCGCTGGCGCACGGCCCACTGGCTGCCGCCCGGGCGGCAACCGACGGCGAAACGGATCGAGGCGTCCTCGATGCGGTCCGTTACCACACGGTCGGATTCGCGGGATGGGATGAGGTAGGGCGGATGCTATATCTCGCCGACTTCCTCGAACCCGCGCGAAAACCCACGGCCGCGACGGCCGATCACACGCAGTTAGCCCAACGCGTACCGAAAGAGCGCGCTGCGGTCTTGCGAGAGGTTGCGCGCCGCCGGATCGAGTGGATGCTCCGCTCGGCGTGGATGCTTCCGGACGAGACGGTCGGGTTCTGGAACTCCCTGGTCGGGCGGCCCGGCAGATGAGGCTCCTCGTTGTGGTGCTCGCGCTTGCCGCCTGCAGCGGCGGCTCGACGCAAAACCATCCCATTCCCGGCGACAAGGTTGGCACGATCACCGTCGAAGTGCTCAACGCCAGCGGGCGGTCCGGTAACGCGCGGATCGGCACGCGGCTGCTGCGTCACGCCGGCATCGACGTGGTGTACTTCGGCAACGCAACGGAAAGCGGGCTCGACTCGACACGCATCATCGTCCGACGCGGGACGACGAAGGTCGGCGAGCGCGTGCGGGCGGCGCTGGGGCAGGGACGAATCGAAGTGGAACTCGACAGCTCCAAGCTACTCGATGTGAGCGTGCTCCTCGGCGCGGACTTTGCGACGGCTGGGCGCCCCCCCCTCGAGTTCCACCCGTAGCTGACCACAGGCCGCGCTGATATCGAGGCCACGGCTGCGCCGCAGCACCGCCTCGACGCCGCGGTGCTTCAGGCGCCGCTCGAACGCGAGCATCTGCGCCCGGCTGCTCGGTGTGAGATCGGGGGCGCCGCCGGGATGCAGCGGCAGCAGATTCACCAATGCTTCGAGCGGCTGCGCCAGCACTGCCAGCTGATCCGCCGTCTCGACCGAGTCGTTCTTCCCGCCGATGAGCACATACTCGAGCGTCACACGGCGCCGAAAGTGCTTCAGCGCGTCCATCACCTCGGCGAGCGAGTACTTCTTTTCGATCGGCATCAGCTCACGACGCAGCGTGGAGCTGGGCGCGTGTAACGACACGGCCAAGCGGAACTGCTCGGGACGCCGGGCGAACCTCGCCAGATTGGGGAGAATACCGACGGTCGACACGGTGATGTGGCGTGCGCCGATGCCGAGCCCGTCCGCCCGATTGAGGATCGTGAGAGTCGTGTCCACGGCGTCCCAATTCAGCAGGGGTTCGCCCATTCCCATGAAGACGACGTTCGTCGGCTTGAGAGTGGGATCCCGCAGCATCAGCTCGCGCACCTGCCCGGCGATCTCTCCGGCCGAGAGATTGCGACGAAATCCCATGCGCCCCGTCGCGCAGAAGACGCACCCCAAAGCACAACCCGCCTGCGACGAGATACAGAGCGTGCGGCGCTTTCCCTCGGGAATCAGCACCGATTCGATCGCTTCGCCGTCTTCCAGCGCCCACAAGAATTTCTCGGTACCGTCGCCGGAAACCTGATGTGTTTTCAGCGACATGCTGCGTAGCGGAAAGGCTTCAGCGAGCGCCGTTCGCAGGGCGGCAGCGAGGTCTGTGGCCTCGGCCCAGCGCGCCACAGGACGCTGCCAGAGGCGCGGGAAGACTTGCCGCACTCGATACGGCGCCTCGCCGCGCTGGGCGAGCCAGTCTTCCAGGACGAGCTTCGCGGCTTCCGGAGTGAGGCTGAGCAGGTCCAGACTCATCGAAACCGGGCGTCCACCCCGACGCGATATGCCGAGCCAAGGTCGTTCACGCCGGTATCGCGCGCGAGCGTGATGCGATACTTGCCGATGACGATTCGCACGCCGGCAACGGGTCGCCAGTTCGCGCCGCGATCGCCATAGGCCCCCTCGCGCGCCAGCATCAGGTCGAGCGCGACTGTCTTCGAGAATTCCGCCCCCGCGCCGAACTGGTGATCGGCCGGGAACCCATGTGCGAACGAAATCCCATACCGTCCTCGCACCACCACGCGATCACCCGAGAGCGCGCCGCTCCAAATGCGGCCTTCGATGCCGGCGAAGATATCCTGCGCGGGGTCGTTGGCCTTGAGCGACGAAAAGAAGTGCGTGGCTGCGGCAACGCGCAGTCTATCGCCCCCGAACGTGCGGCTCGCGCCGACATCCATCGTCCAGCGATCAGCGCGGCTCGCATCGAGGCGCGTCTCGTGGAAGGCCAAGGTAGCGCCGACGCTCGTCCGGGCGACGATCCGCGACCACGTCGCGCCGGCCGCGAACGTGTACACCGGAATCACCGCGCCCGTGGGATCGGGGCTATCGATGGTTTGCGAGATGTTGCTCAAGCCCACGCGCCCGAACAGCACACCGAGTTGCCCCAACGAGCCGGCCGGCACTCGCACCGTCGCGATGACGCCCGTGGCGTCGACGGCGGACGGCGTCTGAATGGCGTCGATGCCAAACTGGAGGCGGGCACCGTCTTCGGTTTGCGCGGGATTCCAGATTGCCGCGGACGGCCCGAGCGCGAGGGCCGGGGGCGTGGCCAGGGTCGTCGCCGCGACGCGCCACAGGGTCGTCCCGGTTGCCTGCTGGGCCGTCGCGCGCGGCCCGCCCAGCGCGAGCAGTCCAACAACCAGCAGGCCAATGCGTTGCATGCCGAACGTTTACTCACGGCTGTGGCGCCGTCAACTCAAGTCAACTATCTTCAACCGGTTACGGCACTTGGACATACTCCATTGCGGCTCTCCGAACTGCTGACGCCCGACCGGATCCGGGTCCCCATTCGGGCCCAGAGTAAGGAGGGCGTGCTGCGGGAATTGGTCGAGCTCCTGGTCGGAGGCAACGGAGCCGCTCCCGACGTCCTCCAAGCGGTCATGGAGCGAGAGCGGCAGTTCCCGACTGGCATTGGCTACGGTGTCGCGGTTCCACACGGAAAGACCCCAGCCCTCGCCAATCTCATAGCGGTTGCCGGCACGGCGCGGACGCCGGTGCCGTATGAAACCGTCGATGGGGAGCCGGTCCGGCTGTTTTTTTTGCTCGCCGGTCCGGAGTCGCAGGCGGGTGCCCACGTCAAAGCATTGAGCCGGATCTCGCGGCTCGTCCGGCGCGAACCGATTCGCGCGCGCCTGCTGGCGGCCAGTGATGCAGAAGAGTTCTACCGGATTCTCGTCGAAGCAGAGGGAGGGGGGGGGAGCGCATAAACGCCAGTGTGACTCGGACATCACTCCGAACCCATCGCTGCGGCCAGCTTCGCAAGGAGCACGCGGGACAGCGAGTGCGCTTGGGAGGCTGGGTCCACCGGAGCCGCGACCTCGGCGGAATCGTCTTCATCGATCTGCGGGATCGGGACGGCATCGTGCAGGTCTGCATCGGGCCGGCCTGGGCACCGGCCGAGCTCATCGCGCAAACCCACGCGCTCAAGAGCGAATCGGTCGTCACGATCGAAGGCGAGGTCGTCGCCCGCCCGCCGCAGGGCCGCAATCCCGAGCTGGCGACCGGCGATGTCGAGGTCCACGCGACGGCGCTCCAGGTCGTGGGGCCTGCCGAGACACCGGCGATTCAAGTCGCGCGCGCGAAGGGGGAAGAGCTCGCGGCCGAAGAGCTGCGCCTCAAGTACCGCCACCTCGATCTGCGGCGCCCGGAGCTCCAGGCCAATCTGATCCTGCGCCATCGGTTGCTGCAGCGCGCGCGGCGCGTGTTGAGCGAGCTCGATTTTCTCGAGCTGGAAACGCCGATCCTCACCAAACCCACGCCCGAGGGCGCGCGCGACTATCTCGTGCCGTCACGCGTGCATGCGGGCGAGTTCTACGCGCTGCCGCAGTCGCCGCAGATCTACAAGCAGCTGCTCATGGTCTCCGGCTTCGATCGGTACTTCCAGATCGCCCGCTGCTTCCGCGACGAGGATCTCCGGTTCGATCGCCAGCCCGAGTTCTCGCAGATCGACATCGAGGCGTCTTTCGTCACCCAGGAGGACGTCATCGGCTTCGTCGAGCAGGTGCTTGTCGCCCTGTGGGACGAAGCGGGACACAAGATTGCACGTCCATTCCCGCGGCTCACGTGGCGCGAAGCGATGGAGCGCTACGGGACGGACAAGCCCGACCTGCGGTTCGATTTTCCTATCGCGGACTGGACCACGCAGGTCCAGCCACTCGGTGTGCCGTTCTTTCAGAGCGCGACCAACGGTTCGCGCGTGCGCGGCATCGCGGTGCCGGGCGGCGGCAGCCTGTCGCGAAAAGACGTGGACCAATTCACCGAAGCGGCCAAGACGGTCGGGGCGCCGGGACTCGCCTGGGTCAAGCGGCAGGGCGAGCAACTCTCGGGCTCCGTCGGCAAACATTTCACCGCCGAAGCGCTCGGCAAGATCGGCGTGGGCGATGGCGATGTGGCTTTCATAACGGTGGGCCCCGACCGTGTGACGTCACCCGCGCTCGACAAGGTGCGGCGGGAGGTTATCCGGCGACTCGCGCCGCAACCGAAGGTTGCGCATGCGCTCTGCTGGGTAGTCGACTTCCCGCTCTTCGAACCGGATCCGGAGACGGGGAGGCCCGTATTCGCGCATCACCCGTTCACGTCGCCGCGTCCCGAGGATGTGAGCAAACTCGACAGCGACCCGTTCGCGTGCCGGGCGCTGCATTACGACGCGGTCTACAACGGTAACGAGCTCGGTTCGGGCTCGATCCGGATCACGGATCCCGCCGTGCAGCGCACCGTGTTCCGCCATCTCGGCCTGTCCCCCGAGGAAATCGAAACACGCTTCGGCTTCTTGCTGAACGCGCTCGCGGCCGGCGCTCCGCCCCATGGTGGCTTTGCGATCGGATTCGACCGCACGGTGATGCTCATCGTGGGCGCCGCCTCGATGCGCGACGTCATCGCATTTCCCAAGACGACCGCCGCGCGGGCGTTGTTCGAAGGCGCGCCGGCTCCGGCGCGCCCCGAGGATCTCGCGGCCCTTCACATCAAGGTGGTGCCCCCTCATGAGTGACGACATCGTCCAGCGGCTATCCGTCGAAGGCGTCGATCCGCTGGCGTTGGCCGGCGTGAACGATGCCAATCTGCTCGAGCTCGCCCGGCGGCTGGGTGTGCGTGTCTCGCTGCGCGGGGACAACCTGTCGCTCGCCGGACCCGCGGGAGCGATCGAAAAGGCGGGGCAGGTCGCGCAGGCGTTGATCGACCTGGCGCGCATGGGCGAAACCATCGACGTGCACGACGTCGAGCGGCTGATATCCGACGAGGCGCACGGCGAGCTGGGGCGCCAGGGCGCGCCGGCCGACCCGGTGAAGATCATTCTCCCCGGACTGCGTCGCGTCATCCAACCGAAGACGACGGGACAACGTGAGTATCTCCGATCCATCGCCGAGCACGACATCGTCATCGGGATCGGTCCCGCCGGTACAGGCAAGACCTATCTCGCGGTGGCGGCGGCGGTTGATGCGCTGGCCCGCAAGCGCGTGCGTCGCATCATTCTGGCCCGACCCGCCGTCGAAGCCGGCGAGAACCTGGGGTTCTTGCCGGGCGATCTCCAGGAAAAAGTCGATCCCTACCTGCGGCCGCTCTACGACGCGCTGGAGGACATGATGCCGCGCGAGCGCGTGCAAAAGGCGCTCGAAACCCGGATGATCGAGATCGCGCCGCTCGCCTACATGCGCGGGCGCACGTTGAGCGATGCCTTCGTGATCCTCGATGAGGCACAGAACGCGACGGGCATGCAGATGAAGATGTTCCTGACGCGCCTGGGCGTGAATTCGCGCGCGGTGATCACGGGAGACAAGACGCAAATCGATCTCCCCAACCGGGAGGACTCCGGCCTGCTGCAAGTCGAGCGCATCCTGCCCGGGATCGAGGGGATCGGATTCGTCTATCTCGGCGATGCGGACGTCGTGCGCCACCGGCTGGTGCGCGACATCATCCGCGCCTACGCCGAGGACGCGCAGGGTTGAGATGAAACTCCCCACGCAGGAGAAGGTGCGCTATCACCTGGTGCGCTGGGTGTGGGTCCCGGCGCTCGCGCTGGTCGCGCATGTCGCGTTCCCGTCGGGCAGCGCCGACGTCGCGCCGCTGCTCGAGCCCGGCGCCCGGTCCGACAAGGAAATCGTCGCGCCTTTCAACTTCGTCGTGAACAAGTCGGAAGATGAGCTGCAGCGCGAGGCCGAAGAGCTCGCGGCATCGGCCAAGCCGATCTACGAGTTCCGGCAGCGCGCGTATGACAGCACCGTGACGACGCTAGCGGCCTTCTTCAGCTCGGTGGATGCGGCCGGCGACCAGGGTCCCCAGGCGATCATTCGCGCTGCCAGAGACTACGGCGTTCCCCTTACCCCACAGGAAGCGGCGTATCTCAGCAAAGGTGGCAAGCGGCGGGCGATGCAACAGGCGCTGGTGCGGCTCTTCGACCGCACGCTGGCGCAGGGCGTCACCGGCCCCGGCGTCCTGCAGGGAGAGCAATCGCGCGAGCTGATCGTGCGGCGGGGCTCGACCGAGTCATCGGTGCTGCGGGATCAAGTGCTCACCTTCGCTCAGTACCTGAACCGCGCCAAACAGCTCCATCCCGACGCCGGCTCGAGCGTCGGTGACGTGCTGTACCTCAAGCTCGTGCGGCAGTTTTTCCGGCCGACCCTGATTCCGAAACCGCTCGAAACGGAGCGGCGCCGCAACGAGCTGCGGGGGAGCGTCGATCCGAGCAAATACATCGTGCGTGCCGGCGACCGGATCGTCGCGGCGAACGAGGTCGTGACGAACGAGGCGCACGAGCGGCTCGTCACCCTGCATCAAGAGCTGCTGCGACGCGGCGCCGCGACCACCTATTCGATTCGTGGCGTCGTGGGCCCGCTCCTTCGTGATTCGCTCATCATTGCGATCTTCTGGGTCCTGATGGTCTTCTATCGCCGCGAGACCTACCGCGACCTCCGGCAAGTCGGCCTGATCGGCGCGCTCTTCGCGATTTTGCTGACCCAGGCGGGGTTGGTCGCGAGGTCCTATCCGGCGCACCCGGAGATCCTCTTCATGCCGTTCCTGGCCATGATGATGACGGTGCTGTTCAACGGGCGCGTCTCGATGATCGCAGCGATGATTCTGGCGGTAGTGGTCGGGCTGCAACCGGTCTTCCACGACGTGCCCGCGACATTCCTGTGCGTCGTGGGCGGCGTCACGGCCGCCCTGTCGGTGAAGACGCTACGCAGCCGCAGCAATTTCTACGCGCCGGTGCTCATTATCGCGGCGGGGTACCTGACCGGGGCGCTCGCCCTCGGCCTCGCGAGCGGGTGGTCCATAGAAGAGATCGGTCTGCGCGGCTTCTGGGGCGCCCTGAACGGGCTGGTGTCGGCCGGTCTCACGTTCTTCCTGCTGCCCGTGGCGGAGTCGGTCACGCACATCACGACCGATCTCACGCTGCTCGAGCTGTCGGACCCGAGCCGGCCTCTGCTCCGGCGGCTGTCGGTCGAGGCGCCGGGCACATACGCGCACAGTGTTGCGATGGCGAACCTGGTCGAAGCGGCGTGCAACCGCATCGGGGCGAACGGGCTGCTGGGACGCGTGGGGTGCTATTACCACGACATCGGGAAGGTCAAGAACCCGCAGTACTTCGTCGAGAATCAGATCCCGGGCAACAACCCGCACGATCGGCTGAAGCCGCTGCAGTCGGCGCAGATCATCAAGGCGCACGTCACCGACGGCCTGGCGCTCGCCGCCGAGGCCGATTTGCCGGACGCGGTCGCCGCCTTCATCCCCGAGCATCATGGGACGACCGAAATCACGTACTTCCTCGACAAGGCCAAAAAGATCGATGGCGGGCAGCCCAAGAACATCGAGGACTTCACCTATCCCGGCCCCAAGCCGCGCTCGATGGAAACCGCCATCTCGATGATCGCCGATTCCGTGGAGGCGGCGCTGCGCGTGCTCGAAGATCTGACGCCGCAGAAAATCGAGGAGGCGATCAATCACATCGTCCGTACCAAGGTCAACGCCGGCCAGCTGGACCAAGCCCCGCTCACGCTGCAACAGATGGAGCAGGTGAAGTCGGCGTTCCTCGTGGTGTTGAGCGGGATGTACCACAATCGCATCGATTATCCGGAGTCCAGTGGCGGCATCAGTGCGGCCTGGCAACCGGCAACCGCGCGCTGACCAGTTGATGCGGATCGCGCAGCGAGTGCTGGCGTGGGAGCGGGCGCCTAGGGCGTCGCACGTGGACATTACGCTCTTGTCCGCGGCCGCCATGCGCCGGACCAATGCCCGAGCCACGGGCCGCCGCGGGCTCACCGATGTGATCGCCTACTCGTTGCCGCAACCAGACGGCCGCGTGGTGGGCGACGTGTACATCTGCCCAACAGCCGCAGCCCCTCCCCCCCGCGCCCGCCCCCAGGCCCCACGCAACGGCACGCGCGCCGGATTGCGTGAAGAGCTCGTGCGGCTGGCGGTACATGGCACGCTGCATGTGCTCGGCTACGACCATCCCGAGGGCTCAGGCCGCACCCGATCGCGGATGTGGCGGCTGCAAGAACGCTACGTCAAACGAATCCTCCGCTGATGCTCACCGCAGCGGCTCTGCGGCTTATCGGGCTCGTCGTCGGCATCAGCGCCGGCGTCTGGGCGGCCCTCCTGACGCTCGGCGAGGAAGCGGCGGTCGGCGAGGCCCTCCACACGCTCGGTGATGCGCCGCCCATCGCGGCGGAGCGCAGAGTCCCGCTGCATCGCGCGTTGCACATCGCGCGTCTGGCGCTCCTCGTGCTCGGTGCCGTCGCGACCGCGAACGCCGTGGCGTGGTGGACGCGCCCCTGGGCGGAGGCGCTCGTGACGCTGAGCGTCGGCACGCTCCTGCTGTTCATCGTCGGCGACGCGTTGCCGCGCAGCGTGGCGCGCATCGCGCCGGAGCTGTCGGACGCGGCCCTCCCGCTCACCCGCCGGACACTCGCGCCCTTTGGCCCGCTGCTCTGGCTGCTCGCGTGGGCGGACCGCGGCCTGCATGCGGTCGTACACACGCCGCGCCCGCTGCAACCCGATCTCGGCATCGCGCAGCGCGACATGCTGCTGGGCGTCTTCACGCTCGCGGACACCACGGTCGACGAAGTGATGACGCCACGCCTCGACATGACCGGCGTCGATATCTCCGCATCCACTGCCGAAGTGCTGGACGCCTTGCGCCAGAGCCAGCACAGCCGGTTGCCGGTCGTGGACGGCACTCCCGACAACGTTGCGGGGGTGGTGTTCGCGAAGGATCTCGTGCCCATCGCGATGGGCCTCGCCGAGCCCGGCATGCGCTGGCAATCGCTGGTGCGGCCGGCCGCGTTCGTTCCCGAGACGAAGACCCTCGACAATCAGCTGCGCGACTTTCAGGGCACACCAGCGCATATCGCGATCGTCGTCGATGAGTTCGGCGGCACCTCCGGGCTCATCACCCGCGAAGATGTCCTCGAGGAGATCGTCGGCGAGATCCGCGACGAACACGATACCGAGACTGCGCCGACAATCCGTCAGGATGGAAGTCGGCTCTGGGTGGACGGGCGGACCAGCCTCGATGAGCTGTCCGCCGCGCTTGGCACGACGATCGCCCACGCCGAGGTCTCCACGGTTGGCGGGCTCGTCTATTCGGTCCTCGGGCGCGTGCCCCGGCCCGGCGACGAGCTGACGCTCGACGGTTATCGCGTGGTGGTAGAGCGGGTGGAGCAGCGTCGCGTCACGCAGGTCTCCTTCGAAAAGCAATGAGCGTCGCGCTCGTCGTGCTGCTCATCGGGCTCATCCTCGCCGGTGTATCGGCGGCGGTCGGCGTCGCGGCCGCGACCGTCAGCCAACATGAGCTGACTCGCTGGGTGGCGTACAAGTTGCGAGGCTCGCCGGCGACGGCGGGCGTCCTTCAAAACCCCGGTCGGACGATTGCCGCGGCGAACATGCTCACCACCCTTGGCGTCCTCCTCGCGGCGGGCGCGATGCCCGCGTTGCTCGCGGCGACGACCCCGACGTTTTTGGGGATATTCACGATCACCGTCGGGGTGCCGCTGTTCATCAGCGCGGCCTATCTCGTGCCGCGCGTCGTGGGCCGCCGTTGGGCAGAAGGACTCGTCGGGCGCGCCGTGCCGTGGATGGACCAGCTGGGTGTGGTGCTGTCACCGTTCATTCCACGCCGCGAGCGTTCGACGCGCACGACTCTCGAGGCATTGTTGTCGACCGGCGGCACCGAAACGTTGGCAGCGACCGACGAAATGGCGGTCGTCTCGGGGGTCCTCGCGTTCTCGGATCGCCCGCTGCGCGAGCTGATGACCCCGCGCACCGCGATCGTCGCGTTCCCCGAAGGGATCCTGACCGCCGAAGCTGCGCACGTCCTGCAGCAGTCGGGATACAGTCGCTATCCGGTCTATCGCGGCTCGCTCGACGAGGTGGTGGGCGTCGCGCACACGCTGGATCTCCTGGGCCGCCAGCCCGAGGATCCGATTCAGGTGCGCCCGCCGCTGACCGTTCCCGGCACCATGCGGGCCGCGGACCTGATGCTCGAGATGCAGCGTGGTGGGCAGCACCTCGCGGTGGTGTTGGACGAGTTCGGCGGGACCGCGGGGCTCGTCACGTTCGGGGATCTGCTCAACGACCTCGTGAGCGAGCTGTTCGAACCGACCGCGCCGACGCACCATGCGACGCGCATCGTGGAAGTCAGCGGGAACACGGCCACGACCGAGCTAGCGGAAAAGCTCGGTGTGACGCTCGGCGGGCGCGGAGGCGAGGGTGGGGGCGGGGGCGGAGGCGGGGGCGCCCAGTCTGTGGGCGGATTGCTGATTCAAGCGCTGGGCCGGATCCCTCACCCGGGCGAGCGATTCACGCTCAAGGGTCTCGAGTTCGACATCCTCGCCGCCAGTGCAACGCGCGTGGAGCGGGTGGCCGTACGACCTGGACCGAGCCGCGTGCAACCACTCGACCGCCCGGAGTAACCGGTGCCTACCAAGCGCGCAATCACGTATCTCAGCGTTGCCGAGGAATGGCCCACGCTGTCTTCCGCGGAGCGGGCGCGCCGCCTCCAGCGCCTCCCGCATGAGGCAGGACACGAGTTCTTTTTCGACTTAGGCGCTGCTGACCAGACCGGCGTGTTGCTCGCCCTGCCGCCTGGCGAGCGCCGGCATTGGATTCGGCTCCTTGCCCCCGATGACGTCGCCGACGTCATCCAAGCCGCACCCGACGATCAACGGGGCGGGTTGTTGTCGCTGCTCGACGAGCCGACCCGGGCCGAGGTCGCCGCTCTGCTCGCGTACGCCGAGGATGAGGCGGGCGGCCTCATGAATCCGCGGTACATGCGCGTGCGACCTGACATGACGGTGGCCGAGGCTTTGGGATACTTCCGGCGCCAGGCGCAGCAACGGGCCGCTCGGGACATTCCGACCTACGCCTACATTCTCGACAGCCAGGGGAAGCTCAGCGGCCAGATAACGCTGACCGACCTGATTGCCGGGGACCCGGCGGCGAATGTCGGGCACCTCATGCACACCAACATTATCACCATCCCCGAGGAGGCCGATCAGGAAACGGTGGCTCGCCTCTTCGCCGAACACGGTCTGGCCGCCGCTCCCGTCGTCGACGCGACGGGCCGGATGAAGGGTGTCGTCACCGCTGATGACGTCGTCGCGGTCGTCGAAGAGGAGGCGACCGAGGACATCCAGAAACTCGGCGGTTCCGAGGCACTCGATGCGCCGTATCTCAAGATCGCGTTCGGCCGCATGGTGCGGAAGCGCGCGGGGTGGCTCTCCGCGCTGTTCTTGGGGGAAATGCTCACCGCGACGGCGATGGCGTTCTTCGAGGAGGAGATCGCCAAAGCGGTCATCCTCGCGTTGTTCGTCCCGCTCATCATCTCCAGCGGTGGTAACTCCGGGTCCCAAGCCTCGACGCTCGTGATCCGTGCGATGGCACTGGGCGAAGTCCGGTTGCGCGACTGGTGGCGCGTCATCCGGCGCGAAATCGCCGCCGGCGCTGTGCTTGGCACGGTGTTGGGAACCATCGGGTTCTTGCGCATCACGTTGTGGCACGCAATCACGGGGATCTACGGCGAGCACTATATGTTGGTCGCCGTAACGGTGTTCGGGAGTCTCATCGGCGTCGTGACATTCGGGACGATGGCTGGATCGTTCCTGCCGTTCATTCTGCGCCGTCTCGGCTTCGACCCGGCGAGCGCGTCCGCGCCTTTCGTCGCAACGCTGGTGGACGTGACCGGCCTCGTTATTTACTTCACGGTCGCGAGCGTGATCCTCCGCGGAACCCTCCTATGAACGCCACGCCCCCTCCGCCCCCCCCCGCGTTATCCTTAGAGCGTATGCGACTCGATGCAGTGCTCGAAGGCCTGGCGCGGGGCGATACCGCGGCACTCGCGCGTGCCATCAGCCTGGTCGAGAACCAGCGCGAAGGGTTCGAGCGTGTGTTGTCGGAAATCCACAAGCGGATTGGCAAGCCCACCACGCAACGCATCGGCGTCACCGGACCGCCCGGAGCCGGCAAGAGCACATTGACCGAGCAGCTGGTTCGTGTCTACCGCGAGCGGGGGCTCAAGGTCGCAGTGATCGCCGTCGACCCCACGAGTCCCTTTACCGGCGGCGCGCTGCTTGGCGACCGCATTCGCATGGAGGCGGTGAGTCTCGATCCCGGCGTCTTCATTCGGTCCATGGCCACGCGCGGCGCGCAAGGCGGCCTCGCGACCACGACCGAAGAGGTCGCCGACGTTCTCGAGGCGTTTGGATTCGATCGTATCCTCATCGAGACGGTCGGCGTGGGTCAAACCGAGCTCGACGTCGCGGCGACGGCCGAAACGACGGTGCTAGTCCTCGTGCCCGAATCGGGCGACGGCATCCAGACTCTCAAGGCCGGCGTCATGGAGATCGCCGAGCTGTACGTGATCAACAAGAGCGACCGGCCGGGGGCGGACAAGCTGAAGCATGAAGTGGAAGTGATGCTGGGGATACGCCGCGGGAATGCGTTTGCGCATGTGCGGCCTCATCACGGAAGGTTGGAAGGTGAGAAGGTTGGACGGAAAAAGCTTCCAACCGTCCAACATTCCAACGATTGGGAGGCCCCGGTGCTGACTACGGTCGCCTCAAAAGGCGACGGGATCGCAGACCTCATCGCCGCACTCGACCAGCACCACGAGTTCCTCGCGCGCACGGGGAAGCTGGTCGAGCGACGGAAGCGCAGGCTCGCCGCCCGCACGCGCGCGGTTGTGAATCGGGCGATCCGCCAATGGGTATGGGATGAGACAGAGGCCGAAGCTCTCCTCGCCCGGCGTCTCGATGACGTGGCCGCCGGAACGCGTACGCCGTACGACGTCGCCGCGGAGGTCCTCGCTCAGGTGAGGAACGGGACATGACCATCCAGAAGAAGCCGGTGTACACGGCCGCCGACCTCAACGGCTTCGACGCCGAGCGCCAGCTCGGCCGCCCCGGCGAGTACCCCTTTACCCGCGGGATTCATCCCACGATGTACCGCGGCAAGCTGTGGACGATGCGGCAGTTTGCTGGCTTCGGCAGCGCGGCCGATACCAACCAGCGGTACAAGTTCCTGCTCGAGCACGGTCAGACCGGCCTCTCCGTCGCGTTCGACTTTCCCACGCTGATGGGTTACGACTCGGATCATCCGCGCGCAGAGGGAGAAGTGGGGAAATGCGGCGTCGCGATCTCGTCGCTGGCCGATATGGAGACGCTGTTCGCCGGCATTCCACTCGATCAGGTCTCGACGTCGATGACGATCAACGGCCCGGCGGCGATCCTGTTCTGCTTCTACGTGGCGGCCGCCGAGAAGCAAGGCGTGCCGCTCGCGAAGCTGCGCGGCACGGTCCAAAACGACATCCTCAAGGAGTACATGGCCCAGCACGCGTGGGTCTATCCGGTCGAGCCCGCGCTGAAAGTCATCGTTGACATGTTCGAGTGGGGCGCGAAGCACACGCCGCTGTGGAATACGATCTCGATCTCCGGCTACCACATCCGCGAAGCGGGCGCGACCGCGGCACAGGAGCTCGCCTTCACGCTCGCGAACGGCTTCACCTACGTGGAGCGCGGGGTGGCTCGCGGTCTCGATATCGACAGCTTCGCGGCGCGTCTCTCCTTCTTCTGGGACATCCACAACGACTTCTTCGAAGAGATCGCCAAGCTCCGGGCCGCTCGGCGGATCTGGGCGCGACACATGCGCGAGCGCTACAAAGCCAGGCAGGCCCGCTCCTGGATGATGCGTTTCCACAGCCAGACGGCCGGCGTCACGCTGACCGCGCAGCAGCCGCTGAACAACATCGTTCGTGTCGCCTACCAGGCTCTCGCCGCCATCCTCGGCGGCACGCAATCGCTGCATACGAACTCCCTCGACGAGACGCTCGCGCTGCCGACCGAGCAGTCCGTCCAGGTGGCGCTCCGGACGCAGCAAATTCTGGCGCACGAGACGGGTGCGGCGAAAGTGATCGATCCATTGGGCGGCTCCTATTACATCGAAGCCATGACCGACCAGCTCGAGCGCGAAGCCGAAGCGCTGTTTGCCGAGATCAATTCGATTGGCGGAGTCGTCCGCGGGATCGAGACCGGCTGGTTCCAGCGCCAGATTGCCCTATCGGCCGCCGCGTTCCAGCGTCAGGTGGAGCTGGGCGAACAAGTCATCGTCGGCGTCAACGAATTCCTGTCCGACGACGATCACCCGGTCGAGATCCTCAAGGTTTCCAATGACGCCGAAGACGAGCAGCGGCGCCGCCTGGCGCGCGTGCGCGCCGAGCGAGACAACACCGTGGTCGAACAGCGGCTCGAGACATTGCGCCACGCGGCGGAGTCGGACCAGAACGTGATCGGACCGATGCTCGACTGCGCGCGGGCGTACGCCACGCTCTACGAGATCCGGCACGCGCTGGAGCGCGTGTGGGGGGCATACCGTGAACCCGTCTTCTTCTAGTCGATGAGCGCCCCGCCATTCACGGGTGTCGTGAGCGAGCAGGGCGTTCACGCCGCGGTGCAGCGGCTAGCAGCGATCGAGCCTGGCCCATACTGGGTGGTGACCTGCTATCTCAAGCTCGAGCCGCGCGACCGCATGCGCGGCAAGTACCTCATCAAGATGAAGAACCGCGTGAAGGAGGCGGCGAGCGGCCTGTCCCGGCAGTCGGTGTCGCATGCGGACCGCGAGGCGATCGCGGCTGATCTGCAGCGCGTGCTGGACTATCTCGAGGAGCCGAATCACCTGCCGCACACGCACGCCATCGCGATCTTCGCGTCGCAAGGCCTCGATTTGTTCGAGGCGCTGCCGCTGCCTCATGTGCATCGCTCCCGCCTGGCCGTCGAGCACGAGCCGCTGGTGCGCGAGCTCGTCGCGCTCGACGAGGAGTTCGGCACGATCCTGGTCGTCGTCTACGACCGGACCGCGGCGCGATTCTTCGAAGTCACCGCGTACGACTGCGTGGAGCGGCCGGGCCTCGCCGGGATCGAATCGTCGCGCGCGGCGAAATTCCATGGCGGCAACCAGCGGCAGGTGATGGCCCGCGGGGGGACGCCGTCCGGCAGCGCGGGCGAACACAACTACCACATGCGCATTCGGACGGAGAAACAGCGGCTCTACGCGCAGATCGCCGACCGCGTCTTCCAGATCAACCGTGAGAAGCCGCTCAGTGGCATCGTGCTGGGAAGCGTCGGTGTGGACGCCGGCGCCGTCGTCCCGCACCTTCACACCTATGTGCACGATCTGGTCTTCGGCGTGGTGAAGCTCAGCCCCAAGCAGGCGACGCCGGCGCAGGTGCGCGACGCCGCGCTCGCCCTGCGGGAGGAGCGCGAGCGCGCGTGGGAGCGCGCCCACGCGGACGCGGTGAAGGACGGCGTGCCGCGCGGCTGGGCGGTCAACGGCGCGGATCCGACCTTGAAAGCACTCAGCCGGGGCCAAGTCCGTACGCTGCTGGCCGACGGGCAGGACGATGATCCCCGCATCGACGAGGCGGTCGAAGAAGCGCTGAGGCAGCGCGCGCAAGTGGACGTCCTCTACGACGACAAAGCTCGGCGTGTCGTGGACGGCCTCGCGGCGCTGCTGCGTTTCCGCGCTTGATGGCGAAGCGGCGGCGTCCGATTCGGATTCTCGTCGCCAAGCCGGGCCTCGACGGGCATGATCGCGGCGCGAAGGTCGTCGCGGCGGCGCTCCGCGACTCTGGGATGGAAGTCATCTACACCGGTCTGCACCAGACGCCCGAGATGATCGCGCAGGCGGCGATTCAGGAAGACGTCGACGTCGTGGGTTTATCGATCCTGTCGGGCGCGCACATGACCCTGTTCCCGCGCGTGCGCAAACTGCTCGACGCCGCCGGCCGGCAGGATGTACTGCTGACCGGCGGTGGCATTATTCCCCCTGAAGACATGACCACGCTTGAGGCGCAGGGCACGGGCAAGCTCTTCGGACCGGGGACACCGACGGCCGATCTCATCAAGTACATCCAGGAGTGGGCGGCGGAGCACGTCACCGCGTGAGTCGCCTCAAGACGCTCAGCGACGAATACCAGCAGCTCCGCACGCGCCTCGAACAGGGAGGCGGCGCGGAGCGCATCAAGCGCCAGCACGATCAGGGCAAACTGACCGCCCGGGAGCGCGTCGCGGCGCTGCTCGATAAAGACGGCCCCTGGTTCGAACTCGGGTTGCTCGTGGCCTATGACCAGTACGATGGCCAGGCGCCGGCGGCGGGGGTCGTGACAGGAGTAGGCCGGGTGGGCGGCCGGCCGGTGGTGGTCGTAGCCAACGATGCGACGGTCAAAGCGGGCTCGTGGTGGCCGGAGACGATCAAGAAGATCCTGCGCGCGCAGGAGATCGCGATGCGCCAACGCATCCCGATCGTCTATCTGGTCGACTCGGCCGGTGTAAACCTTCCCTATCAGGGCGGGGTCTTTCCCGGACAGTATGGTGCCGCGCGCATCTTCTACTACAACTCGATCATGCGGCGTTATCTCAAAGTGCCGCAGATCGCCGCCGTGATGGGTCCCTGCATCGCGGGTGGGGCGTACTTGCCGGCGTTGTCGGACGTGATCTTCATGGTCGAGGGGACATCGTTCATGGGGTTGGGCGGGCCCAATCTCGTCAAAGGGGCCACAGGGCAGGTGGTCGACGCAGAAACCTTGGGCGGTGCCACGACCCACACTACGATCAGTGCCGTCGCGCACTACCGCACCAAAGACGACAAGGAATGCCTGGCCAGGATCCGCGAGTACCTGGGCCGCTTGCCACACACGACGTCGCGCCGCACGTATCCTGCACCCAAGCGGGATACCAAGGGATTGTACGAGCTGATTCCCGTCGACCATCGCATGAGCTACGACGTGCGCGCGCTGTTCGAGTGTCTGCTCGATGCCGGACGGTTCGACGAGTTCCAGCCCGACGTCGCACCCGAGATGATCTGCGGGCACGGAGCCGTCGAGGGACGGCAGGTGGCGGTGATCGCCAACTCCCGCGGCGTGATCAAGGGCAGGAAGAAGACTGAAGCGCCCCGCATCGGGGGCATCATCTACACGGAAAGCGCCGAGAAGGTGGCCTATTTCATCGAGAACGCCGACCGCGAGCGTGTACCGCTGTTGTTCATTCAGGATGTTTCCGGCTTCATGGTCGGGACGGAGGCGGAACACACCGGTATCATCCGGGCAGGTGCGCGGTTCGTCGAAGCGATGGCGACGGCGACCGTTCCCAAGCTCGTCCTCACCGTCAATCACGCGTCCGGCGCGGGCTACTACGCAATGGCGGGACAGGGGTTCGATCCCGACTTCATCGTGTCCTGGCCGACCGGCCGCATGGGCGTGATGGAAGGCGAGTCCGCCGTGCAGGCGGTGTACGGCGCCGACGCCGCCAAGCCGCACAACGCCGTCGCGGTCGATGCCATGCGCGCCGACTATGAGCACCAGTTAGACGCCAAATTCGCGGGCGCGCGCGGCTTTGTCGATGCGATTCTCACACCCGAAGAGACGCGTGATACGCTCGCGTTTCTGCTCGAGGTGTCCAGCGAATTCACCGGCCCGCATCTGGGGGCCTTTGCCCTGCCGAGTCTCTCGTGAAGCCTCTTGCAACAGCGTTCCTTCTTTTGGGCGTCGCGTGCGCGAGCTCCAAAGCCGTGACCAAACCCATCAAGCCCGCGCCCGCGGCTCCCGCCCCGACTCCATCGGATGGCAGCCGAGCGTCCACACCGCAGCCGGCGGTCGAGCCGGCCGTGGCCTACATGCTCGGGCTCATGCCGCTCAAGAGTACCGGCGTGGACCTGTTTCGCTCACTGCATCCGACCTACGACGGCCGTGGCGTGCTCATCGCCATTCTCGACAGCGGCATCGATCCCGGCGTCCCCGGACTGATCGCGACCAGCACCGGCGCACCCAAGATCGTCGAGCTGCGGGATTTCTCGGGGGAAGGCCGTGTGGCGCTGGCCGCATTCCCGGCGCCCACCGGCACCGAGATGAAAGGCGCGGCGCGCATCGGGCGCCTGACGGCGGCGACGACGTGGTATCGAGGCGTATTCAGAGAGCTGCCGCTGGGCCGTCCGCCGGCGGGCGACATCAACGGCAACGGCCGCAACACCGACGAATTCCCGGTCGTGGTCGTGAAAGCCTCAGACGGGTGGGTCGCATTCCTCGACACGAACCTCGACGGCTCGTTCGAGGACGAAATGCCGCTGCACGACTTCCGCCAGGGCCACGAGACCATCGCACTCGGCAAGAAGCCGCTCACGATCGTCGCGAACTTCAGCCAGACGGCGGACAGCGCGCCCGTCCTCGACTTGTTCTTCGACACCTCTGGCCACGGCACCCACGTGGCCGGCATCGCGGCCGGTTACAACCTGTTCGATGTGGCGGGATTCAACGGGGTGGCCCCGGGCGCGCAGATCATCGGCCTGAAGATCGCGAACAATGCGCGCGGCGGCGTCACGGTCCACGGTAGCATGATGCGCGCCATCGACTATGCCGCGCGCTACGCGGCGCAGCGCGGCCTGCCCCTGGTGCTGAACATGAGTTTCGGCGTCGGCAACGAGCATGAGGGACGCGCGGTCATCGATTCGATCGTCGACGCCTTTCTCGTCAGCCATCCCGAGGCGGTCTTCGCGATCAGCGCCGGCAACGACGGACCCGGCCTGTCGACCGTCGGCTTCCCGGGGTCGGCGGACCTGGCGTTGTCGGTCGGCGCCGCTTATCCCGGAGCATTTCAGCGGGCGCCGCAGCCGGGCGTGCCACCGGCGCGCGATGTGCTGGCGTGGTTCAGCTCGCGCGGCGGTGAGCTCGCCAAACCCGATGTCGTCACGCCCGGGGTCGCGTTCTCGAGCGTCCCGCGCTGGGACACGGGGAATGAGATCAAAGGCGGGACGAGCATGGCGTCGCCGCACGCCGCCGGACTCGCCGCCTGTCTCGTATCGGCGTTGACACAGGAAGGCAGACGCGGCGTGGCCGCGGACATCATCCAGGCGCTCCGCATATCCGCACGCCCGTTCGCCGGCGCGCGCACCATCGACGACGGGGCGGGGATGCCGGCGCTCGAGGGTGCCTACCGGTGGCTCGAAGGCGGACATCAGGGCTCGATCTACGGCGTGCAAGCCGCACATGGCGTGACGGCCGCCTTCTTGCGGAACGGGTTCGCGGGACCCGATAGCGTCGAAACGTTCACCGTGCGCCACCTCGCGGGATTGCGCGCCGCGGAGTTTGCGCTGCGCTCCGACGTGCCGTGGCTCAGCGTGGACGAGGCGGTAGATGCCGCGCCGCGCGCGACACAGATCCCTGTGACGTACCAGCGGAGCGCGTTGACGGCTCCAGGGCTGTACGTCGGGACCGTGACCGCAATCAATCCCCGCGATCCTGTCGCCGGGCCGCTGTTTACGCTGGTGAACACGGTGATTGTTCCGATGGATCTCAGCACGAAAGCCCTGTTCGACGAGCGGCGCGCCGTGGCCCCAGGGAGTGTGCAGCGCTATTTCCTGCGGGTCCCGCAAGACGATGCCACGCTGCGAGCGACCGTCACGCTGTCTGATTCGCAGACCCAGCAGGCCACGGTGCGCCTCTACGAGCCCAATGGCGAACCCGCCCGTTCGGCGCCCGAAGATATCGAGATTGGCCAACAGGAATCTGGTAGTGCCGTGATCACTGTTCGCGCGGAAGACATGGTGGCTGGCGTGTACGAGCTCGACGTGATCGCCCCGTCGCTCACTCGCGCGACGGCCACCGTCCGTGCCGAGCTGGGCCCGGTCGCCCTGGCGCCGGCCCAGCATGGCAGTCTGGAGGCATCGAGCGTACTGGCAGGCGCGGCCCAGGCAAGCACTACCACCGGCGACATCGCGCATCGGCTCGTCGGCGCGGAGCGCAGTTACGCGATCGCCGGGCGCGGTCAGCCGGCTGAATCCCTCCAGGTGCGTCCACCGCGCTGGGCCAAACGGATGGAAGTCGACCTCGCGCTGCCGCCGGACTTGTGGGACGAGCTCACGGACCTGTCCGTCACCGTCTACGATTCGACGGGGCAGCAAATCCGCGGCGGCAATCAACCCGTGAACTACGCATTCGGCCGGATGAGTGTGGCGCTGTCCGACTCGGCTCGCGGCGTTCCGTTGACGGTCGAGTTCTACCCCGCCTTTGCGCGTCTCCCCGGCCATCCATGGCAGGGGGACGCTCGCATTCGTTTCCTCGGCCCGGACACGCCGGTAGGAGAGGGCGGTGCGCTGTCGATCGTGGCGGGGGGACGCAGTATGGTGCGCCTACCCAATGCGCCGCCGCTCGAGATGCCGGAAGGATTCGGCGCGCTGATCGAGACACGCGTGACGACTTCGACCGGATCGGTGGCAGCGCGGCGCACGGTCGTCGCTGCGACGTCGCGCGGCGCAGGCGGTCTCCGGTGACGTCGCCTGCGGCAACGGTGCGGGTCGCGGGCGGGCAGGGTTTTTGGGGAGACTGGCTGGAAGCACCGTACCGGCAGGTGACCGGCGGTCCGGTGGATTACCTGATGATGGACTACCTCGCTGAAGTCACGATGTCCATCCTGCAAAAACAGAAGTCGCGCGATCCGGCGCGGGGCTACGCCACCGATTTCGTCACTCAGATGGAACGCATCCTACCGACCACCGTGAAGCGCGGGATCAAGGTCACGGCGAACGCCGGCGGTGTGAACCCGCGTGCCTGCGCCATGGCGGTCGCCGACGTCGCGCGGCGGCTCGGGCTGGGGGGGAAACTGACGATCGGCGTGGTCACCGGCGACGATCTCCTGGGTCGTCTGGACGGGCTGCTCGCCCGCGGCCACGCGCTCAAGAACCTCGACACCGGCCGTCCCTTGCGCGACGTGCGCGACCGCGTCCTTTCCGCGAACGCCTACCTCGGCGCCGCGCCGGTGGTGGAGGCGCTGCAGCGCGGCGCCCAGGTCGTCATCACGGGGCGCGTGACTGACACCGGGCTCACGCTGGGACCGTTGATGCACGCCTTTGGGTGGGCGCCGGACGCATGGGATCGTATTGCAGCGGGGACGGTCGCGGGACACATCATCGAATGCGGCGCGCAGTGCAGCGGCGGCAACTGCCTCAAGGACTGGAAGCGCATCCCGGACATGGCCAACATCGGTTATCCCATCGTCGAAGCGCGACCCGATGGCACGTTCGATCTCATCAAGCATCCCGCCACGGGCGGCCGGATCGACGTTGCCTCGGTCACGGAGCAGCTCGTATACGAAATGGGCGATCCAGGCGAATACATCACGCCCGATGGGGTCGCCGACTTTACGACGATTCAGCTCACACAAGCGGGCCAGGACCGGGTGCGAGTCTCGGGCATCAAAGGCAAACCGGCGACGGACAAACTCAAGGTCTCGATTGCCTTTTTCTACGGCTACAAGGCCATTGGCACGCTCGTCTACGCATGGCCCGATGCGCTTGAAAAGGCGCGGGCCGCCGATCGCATTCTCCGGCAGCGCCTCAAGGATCTCGGCCTGCTGTTCGAGGCGATCCACACGGAGTTCCTCGGCGCGAACGCCACCCACGGACCGCTCGCGTTACAGGACGTGGATGTCGCTGCGCTTCCCGAGGTGCAGCTGCGTATCGGCGTGCGCGCTCGCGATGAGAAACCGGTGGATCGGTTCACGCGCGAGATCGCGCCGCTGATTCTCAACGGGCCGCCGAGTGTGACGGGCTTTGCCGGTGGACGGCCCAAGCCGGAGGAGATCGTGGCGTATTGGCCCGCCTTGATCGACAAGCGGATGGTGCAGCCGGCAGTCGAGCTGATTCAGGCATGAAACAACGACGGTCGCTCGGCCGGACGGCCGGACGGTCACGGGCGCGCAAGGTCCGGCTCGTAGACCTCGCCCACGCTCGATCGGGTGATAAAGGGGACACCGCCAATATCGGGCTCATCGCGCTCAAGCCGCGGGACTACCCGTTACTCGTGAAGCAGGTGACGGCCGCGCGCGTGGCGCGACATTTTAAGGGCATGATCACCGGCAAGGTCGAGCGCTTCGAGCTGCCCAACCTCTACGCGCTGAACTTCCTGTTGCACGGCGCGCTGGATGGCGGCGGCACCATCTCGCTCAAGACGGATGCGCAAGGCAAGGTCTTCTCCACGGCGCTCCTGCGCCTGGAGATCGAGGTGCACACGTGAGCGATCGCGTCCTCGCACAGGTCGCCGGCGGTGTGATGACCGCGACGCTCAACCGCCCCGATAAGCGCAACGCGATCGATACCGCGATGATCGACGCGTTGCTCGCAGCGCTGGAACAGGCGGATCTCGACGCGAGCGTTCGCGTCGTTGCCATTCGCGGCGCGGGCCGGGACTTCTGCGCCGGGATGGATCTGAACGAGCTGCTCGCGTCCGCCGATCGCACGCTCGAGCAGAATCGCCAGGCGGCGCTGGATTTCGCCCAGGTGTTCGTGCGGATGCGCAAGCTGCCGAAGCCGATCGTCGCCCTGGTCCACGGCCGAGCGCTGGCGGGCGGCTGTGGCCTGGCAACCGCGTGCGATGTCATCCTGGCGGCGGAATCATCGCAGTTCGGCTATCCGGAGGTGCAGCGCGGATTCGTCCCCGCGATCGTCATGACGATGCTGCGGCGCACCGTCGGCGAGAAGATCGCGTTCGACCTTGCGGCGACGGGCCGCCTGCTGGGCGGCACCGAGGCCGCGGCCGTCGGCCTTGCGTCGCGGGTGTATGAAGACGCCGATTTCGAGGACCAGGCGGGGGAGGTCCTGCGTGTGCTCGCCGAAGCAAGCCCGTCGGCGCTCGCGTTCACCAAGCAGCAGTTCTATCAGCTCGACGGCTTAAGTTTCGACGACGGTCTGCGACTGGGCGCCGATGTCAACGCCGTCAGTCGCAGCACGCCCGATTTTCGCGCCGGGCTCAGCGCGTTCTTGAAGAAATGAGGAGCATATGCGCAATCTGAATGTCCCGATGTACGATCCGGAAATGGTACGCCCAATGCGGGAGGAGCTGACCCGGCTGGGCTTTGAGGAGCTCCGAACTCCTGACGAAGTGGACGCCGTGCTCACCAAGGAGCAGGCGCCTACACTCGTGGTGGTGAACTCGGTCTGCGGCTGTGCCGCGCGGAATGCGCGCCCGGCGGCGGCCTTGGCGATTCAGCACGACCGCCGGCCCGCGCGCCTCGTCACCGTGTTCGCCGGGCAGGACGCGGATGCCACGGCGCGCGCGCGCGGCTACTTCACCGGCTACCCGCCGTCGTCGCCGCAGATCGCGCTGTTCAAGGACGGACGGCTCGTGTTCATGCTGGAACGCCGCAACATCGAGGGCCGCAATGCCCGGGACATTGCCGCTGATCTGACCGCGGCATTCGAGCAGTACTGCTGACGCCACCCACTCCCTCGTCAGCGAACCTCGCCGCTGCGATCGATGAGGCGTGGGCGCGTGTGCGCGCCACGCCCGGCATGCTCACCGAGCGCGAAGCCCGCTTTCTCGCCCTCGTCGCAGCGTGTGCTCCTGCGCAGGGCGTCATCCTCGAAATCGGCAGCTTCAAAGGGAAATCGACGGTCGGGTTGGCGTCGGTGGCGATGCGGTACGGGCTCGGCCCGGTGATCACGGTCGATCCGCACTCGGGGCCGTCGGTCACCGATCCCGACGTGGGCCCGCGAGGGTCATCCTGGGACGACTTCCGCGCGTCGCTGCGCGCGGCGGGCGTCGAGACCGCGGTCGACGCCCACCGCGCGTACTCCCGCGATCTGGCGGGCGGCTGGACCCGTCCCATCCGGTTTCTCTGGATCGATGGCGATCACACCTATCGCGGAGTAAAGGACGATATCGATCTCTTTCGCGGGCATCTGGTCCCCGGCGCCATCGTCGCGCTGCACGACGTGCTTCACTCGTTCGAGGGACCGGTGCGCGTGTTCAGCGAGGAGTTGCTGGGCTCAGACCTGTTCGGAGCCGCGGGGCTGTGCGGATCGATTGGCTGGGCGCAATACCGCCCCAGCGATGGGAAGCGGTGGCGAAACGACCGGCTCCACCTGCGCCGCGGCGTGGCGCGCTTGATTCCGTTCGTGAAGGACGGCCGGGAGCCCAAGGGTTTCGCGAAGCTGCGTTACAAGTTGTGGCGCGGGCTCGTACCCCACGCGGCCCCCGATCCGGCCGCGTGGGTCCGAGCAGTCAGCTAGAGGATTTTGCCCCGGCGCACCCTGAAGTCCACGATCTGCTGCGTCCAACTCCAGAGCGAGTCCTGCCGTTCCATGGCGACACCTGCCACTTCGTGGCGGTGCCAGCCGGTCATGACGTTCTGATCCTGCGTCCAGATTTTCACGCGATTGCGCGGCACGAGCTTCTCCCAGTTCTGCGCCACCTGTGGCTGCGCGTACAGGAGCCGGACCGTGACGTTGCGTGAGAGGTACTCGATCGGGCTGACGTCGATCTTCGCATAGAGCTGCGCGGCTGGCATGCGTCCCGCGCCCGGGAAATCGGGGACACCGTCGGAGAACAGCACGATGTTGAGCGGTGCGAGCACCAGGTTCTGGCGCTTGATGTGCACCGCCGTGCGCTGGAAGAACGCGTTGAAATCCGTGATCGGATCGTCTTCGGGGAACCAGGCGCGTAAATCGGCTTCGATCTGTGCCGGCGTTTTCCCCGAGAGATCCTGAATGGGGTGGAAGCTCTTCGGCTGGCCGACGTGCTCGCCGCCGAGGGAACCGACGAAGACGTCGGTGGTCACCTTGAGTCCACCCAGACCATTCACGTGGCCGTAGATGTACAGTGCGGCGTATCGCATCGCCTCGTCGAAATAACCGCTCTTCCGGAACGACCCGGAGATGTCGAGACCCACGACCAGGGTGTTCCGCGGCGGCGGAGCGTTCGCCGGCGGTTTGCAGCCGGCGAGAGCGAGGACCAGTAGCCCGACTACCGCGCGCTTCACCGGGCCACCTCGCCGCTCACGCGGGCCGGGAAATGCGTCGCCGCCATGACCTCGTCGATCGATTTGAAGGGCAGCGTGAAATGCCCGCGCCCGGTGAAGACGACGAAGAGGAAGTTGAGGCCTGCCGCAACCACCTGCAGGACCGGGAGCGACGCCAGCTCGAACACCTCGCGGCCTTCCTTCCGGAACCATTCGCGCTCCGCTTTCAGGGCCGCGATCGGACCCTTCCAGTAGTCCGCCATCTGCGGGGCCGGGCCGTGGCTCCCCGCACCCTCGACTACAAACGCCTGGCGGCCGAGCAATGCGATCAACGCCGGCGCGCCAAAGCGGCCAAAGAGGAACCACGTCATACCGCGCACGCCCACCCAGGCGAAGAACGCGAGTCCGATCGTCTCAAGGGCTGTGAGCTGAACGCCCTGCTGCGCGAGCCACGGCGTCATGGCATCGACCAGCTCGCGATACAGGAACAGCACCTCGAACATCGCCACGGCGATTTCGATGGCCACCATCGAGACAATCTGCCCGTACTTTTTGCTCTTGAAGGCTTCGTTCAAAACCTGAATGCAAGCGAAGCTGCCCGCGACCAGAACCCACAGGAACAGCCAAAGCAACGTGATGAACGCGAACCCGTTGACGTCGTAGCCGGTGAGCTCGCCGAGCAACTCGCTCGCCGTAGGCTTCAGCGTGAAGGTGAAAATTGTGGCCTCGATCATCGACCAGAACACCAGCATGAAGAACGCGGGCCAGGGAACGCCCGGGCGGCGCGACGTCGCGTCCAACACGGCGAGCGGGGAGGTCACCGCGCCTTTCAGCGTCCCCCAGACGAGCTGGACGGCCGTCTTGAGCAATCCCCAGACCCAGCCGACCAGCACAATGAGGAATCGCACCAGGCCGGCCCAATAGAACCAGACCATCCGCAGTGCGTCCCACCACGCGAGCGCGACCGACTGCAGCAGCGTCACCGAGCGCCCCAGACGGAATGGGATCGTGTAGAGCGCTACCATCGTGCCCCAGATGCCGGCGATGAATACGGCGGCGGGCACGAGCAGGAGAATCCCCGTACCGGCGAGGCTCCAGAAGGTCTGACCCTGGAGCACGAAGCCGAACACCCGGGCCTGGAACGGCACGATCCACGCGAGCCCAGCCATCACCCACTCGAACAGCTGCGAGAGGATGAAGCTCCACTGCTGGGTCTGGGCGGCGTTGGTGACAGCGTCTTGCATCGAAAGAGCCCTCCCGCAAAAGAGGACGGCGTGCGCTACGAGGCGGGCACATTGTTATAAACGGGACGGGACAAGTCAAGGAAAGTCGGGTGACGGACGTCACGCCGAGCCTGCGACTTGCGCAAAACGCCCATGAAAGGCTAATCATCTGACGTGGCGGATGACCCGAAACGCTTGATCGTCGTGGGCGATCGTGTGTTGATCACTCCCGAGGAAGGGGAGGAGCGCACGAACGTCGGCCTCTATTTACCGCCGTCCGCCATCGAAGGCCGGCAAGTGCAGGGCGGGCGGATCGTCGCCACCGGCCCCGGCACCCCGATGGCCGAGCCCGCCAGCATGGACGACGAACCGTGGAAAACGCACGCCGGCGGCGCCGAGGTGAAGTACCTGCCGATGCAGGCCGAGGTCGGCGACTACGCGCTGTTCTTCCGCAAGGCGGCGGTCGAAATCACGTTCGAGGGGAAGACGTATCTCGTCGTGCCGCAGGCCGCCATTCTGGTACTCGTACGAGGGACGCATGGCTGACATCGGGTGGGCACGCAGTCGCGGGGATCGCGCCGAGGGCCAGGGCCTCCGCCGTGGGGCGTGGTATCGCGTCGTCGAGACTCCCCCGAAGGAGTATGTGGTCCTCGACGTGCACCACGTGGAGGTTCGGATTCCGAAAGGCGATCTCGAGATTCGGAACGAGCGGCCCAACGGCTGGAGCGTGGTGCGCGAGCCCCACCTCGTCTGTCCCGGATGCCATTCGCGCACGGTGGTCCCTGAAGGGAAGAAGGAAGCGAAGTGTCACGAATGCGGCAGGACGTACCCGATCGACTGGAAAGACGCGAGCTAGAGCTCCGGCGGGACGTAGGGCGTCGGCACCGGCTTCTTTGCCTCGGGATTCGCCTGTCGTTCGCACAAATGCTCCAGCAGCTCGATTTGACGCTTCTGAATGTGCCAGAGCTCGTGCCACTGCTTGAACCTGAGCGAATCCAGTTTGTCGTGTAGATCCCGAATCTCGATCTCTGCCATCAAGTTGATCTCGTAGTCCTGATTCGCCTGCACGCGGTCTTTGTGCGCCTGGCGGTTCTGGCTCATCATGATCACCGGCGCCTGGAGCGCCGCGAGCGTGGACAATACGAGATTCAAAAGAATGAAGGGATACGGGTCGAACGGATGGCTGGCGAGCACCCAAACGTTGACCCCCATCCAGATGACGAGAATCCCTCCGAACAGGCTGATGAATCGCCAGCTCCCGCCAAACTGCGCAACCCGATCGGCCACGTGCTCGCCGAACGTCATCTGTGTGTCCATATCCTGATGCACGAGCTTGCTCACCCGACCCCGGCGCGTGACCTTCGACACCACCGCGTGCTCGAGCTCCGACAGCTTCTGATACTCCGCCTCGAGATACCCGATGAACTTCTTGGCGCGGTACTGCTCCAGACAGTGCGCGCAGATGCCGCGCTTTCCTTCCCATTCGGGGCGGTCTTGCTTGATGAGATCGATGATCCGGTTTTCCAGCTTCTGGGGAGAAGCGAGTGTGCGACCTTCGACCACGCTGTCGCACAACGAACACGTCACTTTGGGCATGGCGGTGGTCTCCTAGGGCCGCGCGGGCGTCGGCGCTTCAGCGGGTAACTGCATGTGCAAGTTGTGAACGAGGAACGCCCAGCGGTCGGTCTGCTCCTCGATGACCTTCGCAGTCGGCTTTCCAGCGCCGTGACCAGCCTTCGTCTCGATCCGAATGAGCACCGGCTCCGACCCGCCCTGCGCGGCCTGCAGCGTCGCCGCGTACTTGAACGAATGCCCGGGCACGACGCGGTCGTCGTGATCGGCAGTCGTGATCAACGTCGGCGGATAGTGCGTCCCGGGCTTGATATTATGGATCGGCGAATAGCGATACAGAAATGGAAAATGCCCCACGCTGTCGGCTGAACCGTACTCCGTGACCCAGGCCCAGCCGATCGTGAATTTGTGGAAGCGCAGCATGTCCATCACGCCGACCGCCGGCAGCGCCGCGCCGAACAGCTCGGGCCGCTGATTGAGCACGGCGCCGACCAGCAACCCGCCGTTCGAGCCGCCGCCGATCACCAGCTTCGCCGGTGAGGTGTAGCGCTCTGTAATCAGATACTCGGCCGCGGCTATGAAGTCGTCGAACACGTTCTGTTTGCGGTCGAGCATGCCGGCTTGATGCCATTCCTCTCCATATTCCGATCCGCCCCGCAGCACGGCCTGTGCGAACACGCCGCCCATCTCCAGCCACGCCAGCACACCGATGGAGAATCCCGGCGTCATGTTGACGTTGAAGCCGCCGTAGCCGTAGAGGTAGGTCGGGTTCGCGCCATTCTTTCGCAATCCCTTGTTGTACGTCAAGAACATCGGCGCACGGGTGCCGTCCTTGCTCGTGTAGAACACCTGCACGGTTTCGTACTTCGACGGATCGACCGAGATTTCCGGCGCCTTGAACACGCTCGACGTGCCGGTCGTGAAGTCGTGGCGGAAGATCGTCGTCGGATAGAGGAACGACGTGAACGCGTAGAACATCTCCGTGTCGCGCGGCTCGCCGGTCACCTGCACGATCGAGCCGAGCGTGGGGAGCGGAACCTCGCCGAGCGACGTGCCATCCAGCGCGTAGGTACGCAGCAGCGAGTACGCATCGTGGAGATAGCGAATGACGAACGTATTGTGGACGATCTGCGAACCCTCGATCACATCCGGAGCTTGCGGGACGAGCTCTTTCCACCGACTCACCTCGGGGCGGCGCACGTCGACGGCGATGATACGACTCCGCGGGGCTTGGTTGTCGGTCTGAAAGTAGAAGACCGACCCAGTGTTTCCCACGAATCCGTACGAAGCATCGAAATCGTCGAGCAGCCGGACCACCGGCGCGTCGAGTCGCGGATGTTGGGGATCGCCGAGGTCCTGATAGTAGATGCGATTGCGGCGGTCGGTCCCGAGCCAGACCGTGTAGACCGCGTAGCGTCCGTCGGCGCTGACTTCCACGGAAAAGCCCCAGTCAGGATGATCGGGCCGTTCGTAGATCAGCCGGTCAGCCGACTGATCGGTGCCGAGCTTGTGGTAATAGACCTTCTGGTCGTGGTTGACCTGGAGCAGTGGATCGGTGCCGGCCGCCGGCTCGGGATAGCGGCTGTAGAAAAACCCCCCGCCATCATGCGTCCACGCCGCGCTCGAGAACTTAATCCACTTGAGATGATCGCTGCGGTCCTGCTTCGTCGTCACATCCCGGACCCGGAATTCCTGCCAGTCCGAGCCGCTGCCGGACGTACCGTAGGCCAGCGTGCGCCCGTCTTCCGTGAACGCGAGGATCGAGAGCGCGACCGTGCCGTCGGGCGACAAAGTGTTGGGATCGAGCAGTACGTCGGGCGGCGCCGTCAGGGAGCTTTGCGAATACAGCACCGATTGGTTCTGCAGTCCGGAGTTCCTGAAGAAGAAGTAGCGGCCACCCTTCTTGAACGGCGCGCCGTATTTCGGATAGTCCCACAGCTCGGTGAGACGGCGCCGGATCCGCTCCCGTTCCGCGATCTGCTCGAGGTAGGCGGAGGTGACGCGGTTCTGCGCCTCCACCCAGGCGCCCGTCTCGGGCGAGTCCACATCCTCGAGCCAGCGGTAAGGGTCGGCGACCTTGGTGCCGTGGTAATCATCGACCACGTCACTCTTGTGCGTCGGCGGGTAGGTGAGCGTCTGAGCGAGCATGAGGGTCATGAGCAAAGGAGTCATGACGCGTAAACGTGCCCCGAGCCGCGTTTTGGGGGTAGGGGGCCGCAGCGGGCGATGCTGTTTCGTGCGACATGCCGACCTGCTTCGTGGGACTCGGGGGGCTCGGCGGGCTCGGCGGGCTCGGCGGGCTCGACGCCGCGCGCGCAATCCTCAGCGAACGGTTCGGTCACGCCCGTTTCCGCGTACACCAGCTCAAAGTGCTCGGCCCGCTGCTCGCGGGTCGGAATGTCCTCGCTGTCCTGCCCACGGGTGCCGGCAAGTCGCTCTGCTATCAAGTGCCCGCGCTGCTCAGCACCGGACTCACGCTCGTGATCTCGCCGCTCATTTCCTTGATGCAGGATCAGGTGGGCGCGCTGCGGCGCCGCGGGATCGCGGCGGCATATGTGAACAGCCAGCTCGATGCCCAACAGCGCCGTCTCGTGCTCGACGCCGCGACGAGCGGCCGGCTCGCGCTGCTCTACTGCGCGCCGGAGCGGCTGGGATCCCTGACGCGCCGGCTTACAGGCGGTGGGACGCGCGTGAGCCTGCTGGCCATCGACGAGGCGCACTGCATCACCGAATGGGGCAACGAATTCCGGCCGGTGTATCGGCGGCTCGGCGTATTCCGATCGCTGCTCGGCCGGCCGCCGACGATCGCGCTCACGGGCAGCGCGACGCCCGCCGCCCGAGCGGACATTCTCCACGTGCTGCGGATGCCCGACGCGGAGGTCATCGTCACGTCGTTCGATCGCCCCAATCTCGTTTTCGGCACGCGCCGGATGCGCGACGATCGCGAGCGATTCGCCGCGATCCGTGCGCGGGTCCGTGATGCGCCAGGCGCCTCCCTGATCTACACGCCGACACGACGCCTCACCGAGCTGGTCACGCGCGCGCTGCTCCGGACCAGCGTGCGGGCTGCACCCTATCACGCCGGGCTGAGCGCGAACACTCGCCGGCGAGTGCTGCGGGCCTTCCTCGCCGATCAGGTCCACGTGATCGTCGCCACGAGCGCTTTCGGCATGGGAATCGACAAGCCGGACGTCCGGCAGGTGCTGCATTGGGGCGCGCCGCCGACCCTCGAGGCCTACTATCAGGAGGCGGGCAGGGGCGGCAGGGACGGCAAGGCATCAGAGTGCCTCGTGCTGTGGCGGCCCGAGGACCTTGCCTGGGGCCACATCAGTCCAGCCATGAGACGCTATGTCGAGTCTCGGACAAACCACCGGGCGATGATACTGGAGTACTTCGGGGAGCCCTGATGATATTTCGGCATGCACGATAGCCTCTACTTCTCCGACCACCATCTCCAGGTTCGCGAGATGGTGAGAGACTTCGCCAAGAACGTCGTCAAACCCACCGCCCGCCAATACGACCTCGAGAGTCGGTTCCCCTGGGACAACGTGAAGCAGATGGCGGAGCTCGGCCTCTTCGGCATTCCGTGGCCAGAGGAGCTCGGTGGCTCGGGGATGGATTACCTGTCCTACATCACCGTGATCCACGAGCTCGCGAAAGTCGATGCGAGCCACGCCATCACGGTCAGCGCACACACCACACTCGGCACCTCGCCGATCGTGGATTTTGGCACCGACGATCAAAAGCGGCGCTTCGTGCCCCCGCTCGCGACGGGGAAGGTTCTAGGCGGCTTCGGGCTAACGGAGCCGGGAGCCGGTTCGGACGCGGGCGGCACTAAAACCAGCGCCGTCGATCGCGGCGACCACTACGTCCTGAACGGCTCGAAGATTTTCATTACGCACGCGGGTGTGGGCGAGATCTTCTGCGTCACGGCCCGCACCGATCCGAACGCCAAACGCACCCACGGCATCACCGCCTTCATCGTTACCAAGGACACCTGCGATCTCGACGAGACGAAACGCGTCGGGATCGGTCATGCGCCCCCCTCCGAGCTGCCAAAGAACCGGGGCGTGCTCTCCGGGAAGAAAGAAGACAAGCTCGGCTGGCGCGCCTCGGACACGCGGGAGCTGATCTTCCAGGACGCAGTTGTGCCGAAGGAGAATGTGTTGGGGCCCGTGAACAACGGGTTTCGCCAGTTCCTCCACACTCTCGATGGCGGCCGCATTGGCATCGCCGCCTTGGCACTGGGACTCGCCGAGGGAGCGCTGGAGGAGTGTCTGACGTATACGTCCACGCGCAAACAGTTCGGGCGGCCGATTGCGAGCTTCCAGGGCGTGCATTTCGCCCTCGCCGACATGGCCACCGAAATCGAAGCCGCGAAACAACTCGTCTACCACGCGGCCTGGCTCAAGCAGCATGGCCATCCGTTCAAGCGAGAGGCGGCGATGGCCAAACTGTACGCCTCCGAGCTCAGCATGCGGGCCACGACCAAAGCGGTCCAGCTCCACGGCGGGTACGGATACACGACCGAGTATCCGGTCGAGCGAATGATGCGCGACGCCAAGATTTGTGAAATCGGCGAGGGAACCAGCGAAATTCAGCGCGTGGTGATTGCCCGGCAGCTCCTGGGCGGTTTGATAGATTGACCTAAACTCCCACTCGTCTTAGGTTTACCTCATGCATTGGTCTCTGGCGTCTCTCAGCCGCCTTTCCAATCGATTGATCTCCCTGCCGGTGCCGCCGCAGCTGCGCGTGCCCGGTGAGTTGGACTATTGCTGGGAAAACCACAGGCTCCCGGGGGGCGGGTGCTTCCCGCCGGGACGCGAGGGTACCTGCTTTGAAGCGCGAGATACTGATCTCTGGAAGCCCGCGGGAGACCCGCGTGGCCATTCTCGAGGACGACCGCCTTGTTGAGCTCCTGGTCGATCGTCCCGATTCCCGCCGCTCGGTCGGCGATATCTATCTCGGCAAGGTCGAGGCGGTGCTGCCGGGCATTCAGGCGGCTTTCGTCGACATCGGCGCCGAAAAGAGTGCGTTCCTCCACGCCTCGGACCTGATCGAGGCGGACGAAGACGAAGACCCCGAGGACCGTGAACCCGACGACGCGGACGACGAGAACGGGAACGGGGGGGGCAACGGAAACGGTGGGGGAAACGGCAGGGGAGAAGGGAAGGGCGGTTCTCAGACGATTGCGAATCGCCGTGGCCCCCCCCGTGAGCGGACCCGGCGTCGCCCGGCGCCCAACATCGCCGACGAGCTGAAACGCGGTCAGACCAAGCTCGTCCAGGTCATCAAGGAAGCCATCGGTACCAAGGGTCCGCGCGTCACCGCGCAGGTCTCACTCGCCGGCAGGTTCCTCGTTTACATGCCGTTCGCTTCGAAGGTGGGCGTCTCGCGCAAGATCGAGGCGCGCGACCAGCGCGCCAAGCTGCGCGAGATGGTGACGAAGCTCGTCCCCGCCGATTCGGGCGGCTGGATCATCCGCACCGTCGCCGACGACCTCACCGAGGCGAGCTGCAAACGCGAGATCGACCACCTCCTCAGCCTCTGGAAGAAGATCAAGCGGAAGCAGGCGTCAGGCCGTGCGCCCGCGCTGCTCCAGCGCGAGACGAGCCTCACACGGGGCATCGTGCGCGACCTGCTGTCCGACAGCGTCGACCTGCTCCTCGTCGACTCCAAGCTCCTGTACAACGAAGTCGAACAGTACTTGAAGCAGATCGACCCCGAGCTGTTGCCCAGGGTCAAGCTGTACACCGCCGAGACGCCGCTCTTCGACGAATACGACGTCGAGGCGGAGATCCGCAACCTGTTCAAGCAGCGCGTGGAGCTGCCGACGGGCGGCTATCTCATCATCCAGCCGACCGAAGCGCTGATCTCAATCGACGTGAACACCGGCCGGTACACCGGCAAGCGCGACCCCGAGAGCACAATCCTCCGGACCAATCTCGAGGCGGCGCGGGAAGTGGCGCGCCAACTCCGGCTGCGCGACATCGGCGGGATCATCGTGGTGGACTTCATCGACATGGAGACGCGGTCCAATCGGGATAAGGTCCTCCAGGAGCTGCGCACCCACCTCGGTCGAGACCGCGCGCGCACGCGGGCGTTCGCCGTGTCCGAGCTCGGGCTGATTGAGATGACCCGCCAGCGCGTCCGCCCCTCGCTGTGGCAGTCGATGACGATCGAATGCCCGACATGCAGCGGCACAGGTCGCGTGTTCCGGCCGGAGGTCGTGGTGCGACGGATGGAGCGCTCCCTCAAGCGGGCGGGCGCCGATCACAAGGAACGCCAGCTGTCAGTCCGTCTGCACCCGGAAGTCGCGCTCTACCTTGTGGAGCAGGAGCCGAACTTCCTGCGGCAACTCGAGAAGCAGACGGGGCTCGAGCTCGAGGTCCGTGACGACCCAATGATGAGACTCGATGAGTTCCGGATGATGGCTCGGCCGGCGGGTCGCGATGTGACTGAGCAATATGCTGTGGCGTGATGGGTAGGGGCGCAGCATGCTGCGCCCCTACATCCCACGACCTTGACCAACCGATTGTCCCTGTTTAGGTTCCGGCCCCTATGTCATACGCGATTTTCACCACCGGTGGCCGCCAGTTCCGCGCCGAGCCGGGAGTCACGATCAAGGTCCCCCTGCTCGACGCGAAGCCGGGGGACGAGGTGTCGTTCGATCACGTGCTGATCGCGAGCGACGGCAAGCAGGTGCAGAGCGGCAAGCCGCTGATCAAGGGTGCCAAGGTCACGGCAGAGGTCGTGCGGCACGGCAAGGACAAGAAGGTCCGGATCTTCCGGTTCGCGCGCCGCACCGGCTATCGCCGCCACGCCGGGCATCGGCAGGACTTCACCGAAATCAAGATCGCCGACGTGAAGGTCGGCTGAGGATCGCATGGCTCATAAGAAGGGTGTCGGCTCTTCGCGCAACGGGCGCGACTCGAATCCGAAGTACCTCGGCGTGAAGCGGTTCGGCGGAGAATTCGTGACCGCAGGCAGCATCATCGTGCGGCAACGCGGGACGAAGTTTCATCCTGGCCGGAACGTGCGCCGGGCCTCGGACGACTCACTGTTCACGGTTGTCGATGGGCAAGTGAAATTCGAGCACAAGAACAAGAAGCGGATGCAGGTCAGTGTTTACCCAGTAACGACTGAGGCCGCCAAGAACTAAGGCGGCCTCGATGATTTTTAGTATTTCGGTGGCAGCGTTCTGTATCTCTCGAGTAGCTCAGTCTGGCGACTTCGTAATGGAATATCCCTTCCTCGGATAAAGACATGCTCGACCCCGGTCGAGAATTCGAACGGGTCTCCGCTCCACACGACGACGTTCGCAACCTTTCCAGCATCGAGTGATCCGTACTGACCCGCTACCCCAAAAATCTCGGCCGGCGTGAGTGTCACCGCCCGCAGCGCCTGCTCCCACGTCATCCCATTCGCGACGGCATTGCCGGCCTGCTGCCGCAAGTCGCGCGTATTCTCTGTGGTGGTCTCCATCAGGGCGACCTTTGCGCCGCCCTTCGCAAGCAGTGCGGCGTTCTCGTAGCGAATACCGAGCGCGTCGTACGACGGAATGTTGTCGAGCGGCTCGACCAGCACGGGCACCCCCGCCGCGGCGATCTCACCGGGAATCATCCAACCTTCCGCCGCGCCGGCGAGAATCAGCTTGAGCCGGTACTCGCGTCCGATCCGGAGCGCCGTTTCGATGTCGCTGCGGCGATTGGCCACGACGATCAACGGCAGCTCGCCACGCAGCACCGGCTGCAACGCTTCGAGGTCGGCGGCGCTGGCACTGAGATCTTCGATCTGGCGGCGCCGGTAGTCGGCGCGCCGCGTCGCATACTCCCGCGCGTCGTCCAGCAGCCGGCGCAACCGCGCGGTGACGCCGGCGCGCGACCCACCGCCCGCGTCTTTCGCGGCCTCGCTCAACCCGGCGACCATCGCCGCGGGTGATTTCACGCGCATGGCCTCGATCGTGGCGCCGTCGAGATCGATGAGCGCCGCCTGGCCCCAGATCATGCTCTCGCCCGGAAGTGCGAACGATCCAGGAACCGCCAACGTGGTCGTGACACCTTCGATCCGGTTGACCGCGATGAGTGTCGACGCGGGGTTGAGGCCCTCGAGGACGTTGAACGCCGCCGCCACATCATTGCCGCGCTGCGTGTACTCGTTGGTGCCTTGTACCACCTGGATCTCCCGCAGTCCCATCTGGCCGGCGCCGTCTATCAGACCCGGCGTGACCCACTTGCCCGACGCGTCGATGCTCGTCGCGCCTGCGGGCACCGCGACATTGGTCCCCACAGCCGCGATCCGCCCGTCACGAATGAGCACCGTGGCGTTGTTGATTTTCGGGCCCGACACCGGGTACACGGTGCCGCCGGTGATCGCAATGGTCTGAGCCAGCAGGAACGCGATCATGGCTGCCCCAGGCTGAAGTCGGTTTTCGGTTGGTGCGCCGGATCGTTCCGATCGTAGACCAGCCAACCGTCGTTGTAGACCTGCACGGCCCGTGCATAAACCGACAGAGGATCGGCCGACCAGACGACCACATCGGCCATCTTGCCGGGCTCGAGCGTCCCGACGATCGAATCGAGTCCCAGGACCCACGCAGCATTGGCGGTGAACCAGCGCAGCACCTGGTCGCGCGTAATCGGAATCCCGGCACGGCGACCCGCGTACATCGCTTTCGCCGCTTCCTGATTCAGCCGCTGGATGCCTCCGGCATCATCCGAGTGAATGTCCGCGCGCGCACCCGCCTGCTGTAACAGCGCCGCATTCTCGTGAATGCCGTCCATCGCCTCTTCCTTGAACCCCCACCAATCCGCCCAGACCGCGGACGCCGTGCCTTCCCGGGCCAGCACATCCGCGATCTTGTACGCCTCCACGGCGTGATGGAACGCGCGAATCTTGAAGCCGAATTCATGGGCAAGATCGAGCATCTGCATCATCTCGTCGGCACGATAGCAGTGGTTCTGGACGTAGATGTTGCCGCGCAGCACCTCGGCGAGGGTCTCGTTACGCAAGTTCCGCTCGGGCCGGTCGCCCTGATGATCCTTGTTCCATTTGTCCCAGCGCTGCCGGTAGGCCTGCGCCCCGATGAACGCGGCCCGATAGCCCGCCATGTTGCCCATGCGGGTGGACGGACCGCCACGATTGCCGTATGTCCGCTTGGGGTTTTCGCCGCAGGCCATCTTCAACCCATAATGCGCGCCGGGAAATTTCATCTCCTGCACCGAGCGGGCAGGAATCAGCTTCAGGACGGCGCTCCGGCCGCCGATCAGATTCGCCGACCCGGGCAGCGCCTGAATCGTGGTCACGCCACCCGCAATCGCGAGGGGTATCTGCGGATCCTGCGGCCAGAACGAATGCTCCGCCCAGACCTCGGCGGTCACGGGATTCGTGGCTTCATTGCCGTCCGATTCCGCGAAGGTGCCCGGCGCTGCGTACACACCGAGATGCGAATGCACATCGATCACACCCGGCGTCACCCACTTGCCCGTGCCGTCCACCACGGTCGCATCACTCGGCGCGTTCACATTCGTGCCGACCGCGACGATGCGCCCATCGCGAAACAGAATCGAGCCACCTTGGATTTCCTGACCGGCCGCCGTCATAATGGTCGCGTTACGAATGAGCACCGGAGGATTGGCGTGGCGCTTGTAGGTCGAGGGATACTGTGGGCCGATGCCCGTCGTATCCTGAGCGACAGCGGGCGCAGAAGCGGCCGGGGGAGCCGCCGCCGTCGTCCGCGCACCGGCCGACGCGCATCCGCCTGTCGCGAGGAGCCCCAAAGCGATCAGTGAAAACCGCATGCCGAAATCCTCCCGGTTATTTCACGAGTTCAAACACCAGCGGCGCCCCGGTCGGTGCGATGCGGACGATCCGCCGCGGCGCTTGCTGGGTCACGTGCATCACGAGCGGCAGCTGCATTCCCGACAGCTCGAGGCGATACGCCGGGAAGGTCCCGGCCGGGACGGCCACGTTCTCGAAGGCAGCGACCTTCACGCTGACGACTTTCGTCGTGCCCTCGCCGGTCGAGAACACGTTCAGGTTGAACGTCTTCCCTTGTTCGAGCGGCAGCGCGGTCAAGAGCAGCGCCAGGACGTTGTCGTCGATTGTGCCCGCGGGGATGGTCGTATCTACTGTGATCGATTTAGGCGTGCCGCCCGGTTGCGGGCTCATCGACGTGCCTTTGACGCGTCCCTCGGCGTAGCTCAGATGGATCTCCGTATGCTGACCCTGGACCGTGCCGGTTTGATCGGTGCGCCGCATCGAGAGATCGCTGTTCAACACCACGCGCGACAGCTGCTGGAACTGGCCGATCGTCGTCGCTTCCGTATAGACGATCGAATCGCCCATCACGTCGACCTTCGCCGCCTGGCCGCCGAGCACGTTGCCTTGGACCAACGCGTGGAAGGTGTCGCTGCGTGCGACGATTTGACTGCGATCGAACGCGACCGGCCCGCCTTTGGGATTGAGCTCTGCGGGATCCGTCGCCTTACCCGCGATGTCCACGAGGCGCACGGGGGCGATCGCTTTGAGTCTGTCGTACAGCGCCTTGGCGTCGCCGACGACAACGATGGTGAAAGCGTCGCGGTGAATCGCGCGTTGCGCCGCAGCACGCGCGCGCGCCGCGCTCACCCGGGCAAGCCGCTCGCGGTAGTGTTGGACGTAGTCCGAACCCAGCCCGAGGAGCCGAGACGTCGACACCACCTGGGCGATCTGCCGCGGCGTTTCGATCGTCAGCGGGAAGGAGCCCACGAGAAATCCCTTCGCCGCCACGAGCTCGCTGTCGGGAATCGCTTCCGTACGGATGCGATCGATCTGGTGCAGCAACTCCGTCAGCGCGCTGTCGGTCACTTCAGTGCGCCCCTCGAACGTCGCCTGCCAGAAACCCACACCCCGGTTGCGGCGCAGTGCCGCGTAGGAGCCGTAGGTCCAGCTCTTTTGTTCGCGCAGTATGATGAAAAGGCGCGAGTCCGAGCCGCCGCCCAACACGTGAGTCGCGATGCGCGCCGCGTAGTACGTCGTGTCGGTCGGCAGGAACGTGGTGTTGCCGATGACGATGTTCGATTGGACCGAGCCCGGCCGATTGACGAGCAGAATATCCGTGCCTCGCTTGGCCGGCGGGGCGGGGAATGCCGGCGCCGGGGGCGCGGCGCCGTGCCAGCTGCCGAACGCCTGCGTCGCCAGCTCGCGGGCGCGCGGCAGAGTGATGTCACCCGCGACGACGAGCAGTGAGCCAGTCGGCCGCAGCCGTCGTCCCGCGAACCCGACCACATCGTCGCGCGTAATCGCCTTGTACGCGGCGGCGCTCGTGTTCCGGCCGTAGGGATTGCGCCCGTAGATCTCCTGCTGGAACGCCCGGCCGGCCACGTTTTGGGCCTGTGACAGCTCGACTTCGAGCGCTGACAGGAATCGGGTGCGCGCCAGCTCGAGCTCCTGATCGGGGAACGTCGCGCGCCGGGTCACGTCGCCGAGCAGCGAGAACGCCAGCTCGGCGTGATCGCTCAGCACGTCGGCGGACACCGCGAGAAAATCGTCTCCCGCGCTCGCCCCGATGCTGCCGCCGACACCTTCGATCGCCTCGGCGATCTGCTCGGCGTTCTGCGTGGGCGTGCCCTTGGTCAGCAGCTCCGCCACAATCGCCGCGACGCCTTCCTTGCCGGCGGGATCATAGGCGCTCCCCGCGCGGAAGCTCAGACTGACCGACAGCGTCGGCTGTTCGTGATTCTCGACGAGGAGGAGCGTCATTCCGTTCGGCAGCGCGACTTCGCGGAATGGCGGAAACTGGACCGGGCGCAGCCGTACAGGCGCGGGCGGACGCGTGGGGAAGGGCTCCTGCGCGGAAAGTTGGAAGGTGGGAATGTTGGACAGTGTCCACACTGTCAACATTCCCACCTTCCAACCGTCCAACCGTCCAACGTTCCACGGCTTCATTGGCCACCTCCGGACGTCGGACCCGCACCCGCGCGGACGATCAGCCGCGTCAGATTCGCCGGCGCGAGATACGCGTTCGCGACGCGCTTCACGTCGTCGCTCGTCACCGTCAGCAGGTGGTCGAGATCGGTGTTGATCTCATCGATCGTCGAATGGAACGTGAGATAATGGTGCAGCTCCTCGGCTTTCCCGAAGGTCGTCTCACGGTTGTCGATGAATCCCGCCCGGAGGATGTTCTTGGCCTTGTCGAGTTCCGCCGCGCTGATGCCGTTCGCGCGGATGGAATCGAGCTGCTGACTGAGCAGGCTGTCGAGGCGGTCGGCCGAGACACCCTGATTGACGATGCCATAGGCGGCCAGCACGCCTGGACCGTTGCGTGACCCATAGGGATTCAAGATCGAACCCGCCCCGACCGCCGCCTTGTCGCGCCGCACCACCGACACATTCAGCCGGGAGCTCTCGCCCTGGCCGAGGATGATGTTGAGGACTTCGAGGGCCGGGGTGTCCGCGCTGCGATGTTCGGGAATGCGATACAGCCGCATGACCAGATCGAGATTGGCGTGGGGGTCGTGCACTTCCCGCCGTTGCGCCGCTTTCGCCGCCGCCGTCCCGGCGTCACAGCGCGGCGCTTCGGGCGCGGCATGACTCGGCACGCCGGCGAAGTACTGATTCACCAAGCGCCGCAGCTCGCCCGGGCTGAAGTCGCCGACCACCACCAGCGTGGCGTTGTTCGGCGCATAGTACGTATCGAAGAACGCCTGGACATCCGCCAGCTTCGCCGCGTCGAGATCGGCCATCGAACCGATCACCGTGTGCGCGTACGGGAAGCACGTCGTGCTGTCGAACGGCCACGTGAGACCGTCGGTAAACGCTCCGGCGTAGGGCTGATTGTCGACGCGGAGCCGGCGCTCCTCCTTCACCGCCTGGCGCTGATTCTCGAACTTGTCCTCCGTGATCGCGAGCGACCGCATCCGATCCGCCTCGAGCCACAGCGCCAAATTGAGGCGATTCGACGGCACCGTCTCGTAGTAGTTGGTCCGGTCCTCGGCGGTGCTGCCGTTGTAGTTGCCGCCGGCCCGCTCCACGAGCTGCCCATGCTCCGATTTCTTCACGTGCGCCGAGCCCTCGAACATCATGTGTTCGAAGAGGTGGGCGAAACCGGAGCGGCCGGCGCGCTCGTTGCGCGAGCCGACCTCGTACCACACATCGACCGTGACGATCGGCGTCGAGTGATCTTCGGAATAGATCACGCGCAGCCCGTTCGGCAGCGTGAACTGCTCGAAGGCGATGCGTCCAGCCGGCGGCGAGGGGGAAGCAGCCTGGGCGAGCAATGTTCCAGGGAGAACCAGCAGGAGCGCGAACAGTGTGCGCATGGGTTCAGGACTCCACGGGGAAAAGCGCGAGCGCGTTGGTTTCGAGGATCGCCTGTTGCTGCTCTATCGTCAGCGGCAAGGCCAGGAATTGATCGATGTTTTGCCGCAGATCTTTGACGCCCGGGCTGGGCCAGTCGGTGCCCCAGAGGACGCGGTCCGCGATCTCCGGCAGGCGGGGAAAGTACTCCAGCAGCTTGGAGGGCGGAATGCCCGAGACATCGAGCCTGACTCTCCCATGACGTCGCAGGATGAAAAACGCTTCCTCCATGTACAGCGGCCGTCCGCCGTGCGCCATCACGAGCTGCAGATCAGGAAAATCGATGGCGACGTCGTCGAGCTCCATCGGATTGCCGTACTTCGATCGGGCCCCGGGGAAGATCGAGGTGCCGGTGTGAATCATGACCGGCAGGCCGCGCTCCTCGCAGCGCCGGTAAATCGTGCCGAGCGCCGTGAGCCCATCGGTGTAGGCGTTGGCGGGGAACGCCTGATGCGGCGGATGGATCTTGATCAGCCGGATGCCTTGATCGATCAAGCGATCGACATCGCCGGCGGGATCCCGCGTGAAGCGCGCGTGCACGCCGCCGTAAGGGATCAGGCGCTCCGGATTGGCGCGCGCATATTTCGCCGCGAACGTGTTCGTCGAATCGTCGAAGCCCATGATGTCGGGGCTGGGATAGTTCACGAGGCCGACGCGCCACACGCCCGAACGATCCATCACCTCGAGCAAGGCCCGCGGATCGTCCATGACGGAGATCAGGAAGTTCCAGTGGTCTTCCTTCCCCTTGCGCATCGCCTCCTGAACTTGAGGCTTGAGGTCGCGCCACGGCTGGATGTGAATGTGAACGTCGGTGATGCGGCTCAATCGCTCCAGGTGTAGAACCCCTTTCCCGACTTCTTGCCCAGCTCTCCCTTCTTCACTTTCTCCCTGAGAATTTTCGGCGGCTCGTACTGCGGCTTGCCCAGCGTCGCATGCAGGTATTCCGCGATCGCGAGGCGCACATCGAGGCCGACCAGATCGGTCAGCTTCAGCGGCCCCATCGGATGGTTGTAGCCGAGCTCCATTGCCTTGTCGATGTCCTCCGCGCTCGCCACGTCCTGCTCGAGCATGCGCATCGCCTCCAGCCCGAGTACGACGCCGAGGCGGCTCGATGCAAAGCCGGGCGAATCGCGGACGACAATCGGCTCCTTGCCGAGGCGGCGGGCGAACTCGACAGCGCGCTCGGCGGCCGGGCCGCTCTCCCCCCCGTGGGTGATCACCTCGACGAGCTTCATCACCACCACGGGATTGAAGAAGTGCATGCCGACCAGACGTCCTGGCTCGGTCAGCCCCGCGGCGATTTGGCCGATAGAGAGCGACGACGTGTTCGACGCAAGCAACGCACTCCGCGGCGCCGTCCGCTCGACGTCCGCAAACAGGCGCTGCTTGAGTGCCAGGTCTTCGACGACCGCCTCGATGATGACGTCGGCATCGGCAATCGCCCCGCGGAGGTCGGGCTCGGCGTGCAGGCGGTTCACGACCGCCGCTCGGTCCGACTCGGTGAGCTTCCCGCGCTTGAGACCACCTTCGAGCAAGCTGGTGATCTGGACGATCGCACGCCCCAGTGCATTCGGCCCCGAATCGGTGAGCCGCACTTCGCATCCCGCCAGGGCCGCGACGTAGGCAATGCCATGCCCCATCGTCCCCGCACCGATGACCGCGACGCGCGTCGCCGTCATGCCGCTCGCGCAGCGTCCACGACGCGACGCGCGCGCTCGGGATGGTTGGTGCAGATGCCGTCCACGCCCCAGCGCACGAAACGCTCCATGTCACTCGGATTGTCCACGGTCCACGCGATGAGCGTCGCGCCCAGGCCGTGTACCGCCTGCAGCAGCCGTTCATCGATCGTCGATTGCTCTGGCCAGAGTGTCTGAGCCCCGGCGTCCTCGAGGAGCTGTTTCGCGGACGGCGACCGGACTTCCGAAAGAATTCCCCGCTGCAGGGTCGGCCGCTTCTGACCCAGTCGCCGGATGACGGGCTGGAGGAAGCTGTGTACCGCGTACCCGGCCGGGTTCGGGCCGCGATCGAGCGTTGCCAGCAGGCGATCGTCCCACCGGGAATCGAGCCCCTTCACTTCGACGAACACTCTGAGGGTGCCCAGCACGTCCAGCGCCTGGGCGAGCGTGGGGATGGGCTCGCCGTTGGCAAGCGGCACGCCGGCAAGATCGCGCGCCCGCGCCTGGGCAATGGGCAGCCCCAGCACGGATGGGTCGTGGTGGACGACGATCTCGCCGTCGAGGGTGGAGTGGACGTCGAGCTCGACGCCGTCGGCTCCCAGCCCGGCGGCAGCACGAAACGCGGCCAGAGAATTCTCCAGTTCGACACTGGAGGCGCCCCGGTGGGCGATCACCAAGGGCTTCACTGCTGCAGGCTGTCGGCTTTCTTGGGCTCGATCCAGTCCGGCTCTTTCTCGATGTCGTGCACGATGGCGATGTCCTCGGGGCGCGGCAGCACCGATTCCAGATACGCAGGGTACTTCGCGGCATCGAGGGGTTGCCCGTCCACTGTGAACTTCTGGTGCGCGTACATCCCGATTCGCCGGTTGAACTTGAGGTCGGGGACCTTGAGCTGCCGCTCGCGCTCCGGGATGAACATGTTGAGCCGCTCGACGAGCTTTACGATCTCCTGGCGGTACAGATTGCGCGCCATCTCGTTCAACTTGCTCTTGTCGGGCTCCGCGGCGCCGTTCGTGGGACTCTCCCGCTCGTCATACCGTCCCTTCAATCCCCAGACATAGGCCCAATGCGCCGACGAGGAGTTGTCGGTGCCGAACAGATCGAACGCCGTGGGGATCCACTTATAGAAGAAGCGCTGGATGACCTCGGGTGGCATCTTCCCGGCCTTCACGATGCGGAGCAGCCCGTTGTTGCCGGTGCCCAGGTGGTACGACTCCTCCTTGAGCATCGGGCCCATCGAGCGAGACAGCGGATCGAACGCGGAGACGGAGAGCATTTTCAGCTGGAACTTGCCGTCGCGGTCGATGAACTGCGTGTACGTGAAGAAGTCGAGCCAGTTGTCGACGATCTCGTTGAACGAGCCGAGCAGCCGTTCGCCTTCGTCGGCGCGACGTTCGAGCAATTTGGCGGCTTCGCGCTTGCCCTCGTCGCCGAAGTGCGAGCAAAGCAGGTAGGACATCTGCCAGCCGTGCCGCATCTCTTCGGTCATCACGCGCTGCAGGGACAGCAGGTCGTAGTCTGACGGCGCATGGTGCAGGAGATTGCGCTGTTGTTCGACCGACGCGAACTCGGTGTCACCCTGATAGACGATGAGGTTGAGCAGCGCGTCGCGGATGCGCTGGTCGGGGATGTGCATCACGGTCGGCCATTTGCGCTGCCCTTTGTAGTGGCCGAACTCGATGTGCGGGACTTCGGGGTCCCCAAACTTTGCCTCGAACCCGTACTTGCGAAGATCGCCCTGCGGCAGGCCGATCGAGTCCTGCCAGTACTTGAAGTAGTCGATCCAGTCGTCGAAGTTGTGGAGTTTGCGGACCATTCAGCGATTCCTTATGAGTTGGCGTGCTTCGGGAGTGGCAAACAGCACTTCCTGATCAGCGATTTCGACGTCCAGCATCTCTTCGAGCGTGCTGTGCAGCGAGCGGTACAGCGCCGCTTTCGTCTTGCGGACCGCGAGCGGCGCCATGCCGGCCCACCGCTCCGCCAAGGCTTTTGTCTCCGCAGCGAGCGACGCCTGCGGCACGACGCGATCGAACAAGCCCAGCTCCGCCGCTTCCGCGGCCGGCACCATGCGCGCGCTCCACACCAGCTCCAGCGCCTTCGAGATGCTGGTCAGGCGGGGCAGGAAGTAGCTCCCGCCCCAGTCCGGCCCCAATCCCAGCTTGTGAAAGACCTGTCCGATGGACGCCTGATCCGAGGCCAGACGGTAGTCGCACGCGAGCGCCAGGTTTGCTCCGCCGCCGGCCGCCGGGCCGTTGACGGCGGCAAGCACCGGCTTCGGCGCATTGCGAATCGTGAGCGCGATGTCTTTGCCCGCGCGGACGAGCTGTTCGCCCTGGCTGCCGAGGACGCCGAGATCGGCGCCGGCGCAGAAGGCGCGCCCGGCGCCCGTCATGACGATGACGCGCACCGCGTCGGCGGCGGCCAGCATGCGCAGGGCCTCGAGCAGATCCTCGCACATGTCGGGATCGAACGCGTTGAGCTTGTCCGGCCGGTTGAGCGTCGCCGTCGCGACGTGATCGATGATTTCGACGAGGACCCGCTCGTACGCCGCCATCAGACGCGCTCCACGACCATGGCGATCCCCTGACCGACGCCGATGCACATGGTGACCAAACCGAACTGCGCGTTACGGCGCGGTAAGGCGTGAAGCAGCGTGGTCAACAGCTTGGCTCCGGTGCATCCAAGTGGATGACCCAGCGCGATACCGCCACCGTAGATGTTGACCCTTTCGGGATCGAGCTGGAGCTCGCGGATGCAGGCGATCGCCTGCGCGGCAAAAGCCTCGTTGAGCTCCACGAGATCGATCTGATCGATCGTGAGACCGGCTCGCTTTAGAACCTGCTTAGTCGCCGGAATCGGCCCGAGTCCCATGCAGCCGGGATCGACTCCCGCGACGGCGGTCGCAACGATTCTTGCGAGCGGTTTACTCGCTTTCGCAGACACGAGCAGCGCGGCGGCGCCGTCATTGATTCCGCTGGAGGTCGCAGCGGTGACAGTTCCATCTTTCTTGAAGGCGGGTTTCAATTTCGCCACGGACTCGAGTGTGGTTCCTGCGCGCGGATACTCGTCCTTCGCAAACGTTGACCCATCCGGCAGTGTGACAGGTACGAGCTCGTTGGTGAACACGCATTCCTTGAGCGCCTTCTCTGCCCGTCGCTGGCTCTCTACGGCGAACGCATCCTGCTCGGCTCGGCTGATCTTGTAGCGCTCCGCCACCACCTCGGCCGTTTCGCCGAGCGAGATCGTCCATTCCTTCTTCATGCGCGGATTCACGAAACGCCAGCCCACGGTCGTATCGGCGACCTCCGGCGTCTTCCGGCTCCATGGCTCGCCCTGCTTGAGTATCACGTACGGGGCGCGCGTCATGCTCTCGACGCCGCCCGCGATGAACGTGTTCCCCTCGCCCGCCTTGATCGCCTGGGCCGCGCTCGCGACCGCCTGCAACCCGGAGCCGCACAGCCGGTTCACGGTCTGTCCGGGCACTTCGACCGGCAGTCCCGCAAGGAGCAGCGCCATGCGGGCGACGTTGCGATTGTCCTCGCCGGCCTGGTTCGCGCAGCCGAGGATGACGTCGTCGATCGTTGCGGGATCGACGCCGGAGTGTTCCACCACTGCTTTGATAGGCACTGCCGCCAAATCATCCGCCCGCACGCCGGCCAACGAGCCACCATGCTTCCCAACAGGAGTCCTGAGAGCCTCAACAACAAAGGCTTCCCTCACAGGGCGACCCACACAGTCTTCGTTTCCAAGTATCCATCCAACGCTTCGCGACCCAGATCCCGTCCAAAGCCGGAAGCCTTGAAGCCGCCGAATGGAGCGCCCGAGTCGTAGAAGTTGTATGAGTTGATCCAGACCGTCCCAGCGCGAATCGCCTTCGCGGCGCGGTGCGCCTTCTGGATGTCTTTCGTCCAAATACCGGCCGCGAGGCCGTAGATGGTCTGGTTGGCGAGCTTCACGCCCTGCTCAAAATCGTCGAACGTCAGCACCGCGAGCACGGGACCGAAGATCTCTTCGCGCGCAATCGTCATCTCTGGCTGCACGTGATCGAAGACCGTGGCTTCGACGTAGTAACCTTTCCCGTTGGGCTTGGCGGCCTTGCCGCCGGCGACGAGCTGCGCTCCTTCATCCACGCCCTTCTTGATGTAGGAGAGCACCGTCTCCTGCTGCTTCTTCGAGACCAGCGCGCCCAGCCGCGTGTTCTTATCGAGCGGATCGCCGGGAGTCATCTTCTTCGCCCCCTCGGCGAGCTGCTCGATCACGTGCGCGTGCACCGAGTTCTCGACCAGAAGGCGCGAGCCGGCGGCGCACACTTCGCCTTTGCCGTAGAAGATGCCGGTCTGCGCACCGCGGACCGCGGCCTTTAGGTCGGCGTCGGCGAAGATGATGTTCGGACTCTTGCCGCCGAGCTCGAGCGTGACGCGCTTGTTCGTCTCGGCGGCCATTTTCATGATCTGCCGCCCGACTTCCGTCGACCCCGTGAAGGAGATCTTGTCGACGTCGGGATGGCGTACGAGGGCCGCGCCAGCCGTCGAGCCCCCACCCGTCACCACGTTGAACGCGCCCGGTGGCAAACCCGCTTCGAGTGCAATCTCGGCAAAGAGCAGGGCAGTGAGGGGCGTTTCGGACGCGGGCTTGAGGACGACGGTACAGCCGGCCGCCAGCGCGGGCGCGAACTTCCAGCTCGCGATGTTGAGCGGGAAGTTCCACGGCACGATCGCACCGACCACCCCAATCGGCTCGCGCAGCGTGTAGGTGAAAAACGGCCCTTCGACCGGCAGCGTGTCGCCGGCGATTTTATCCGCCCACCCTGCGTAGTAGCGCAGCGTGTTGATCGCCATCCCGATTTCGATCTTCGATTCGAACAGCGTCTTGCCGTTCTGCGCCGTCTCGAGCCGGGCGACCTCGTCGAGCCGGGCTTCGAGCAAATCGGCCGCCTTGAACAGCAGGCGACCGCGTTTGCGGGCGGAGAGATCGCGCCAGGCGGCTGACTCGAAACAGGCTTTCGCGGCACGCACCGCGTTATCGACATCCGCCGCGTCACCGGCCGCCACATCAGCGAGGTTCTCCTCGGTCGCCGGGTTTTCGACGGCGAACCGCTTGCCGCTGGCCGCCGGCCGCCACTCGTTATTAATGAAGAGGTCGGTCTTCACTTCCCCTTGAACTCCGCCATCCGCTTCTCCTGGTTCGCCGCGATGCCCTCTTTGGCGTCATCGCTCTGGAACAGCTGCTGCTGCAGCTCGCGTTCGATGGCCAGGCCGCTCTCGAACGGCACCTCCGCGCCGGATTGGACGGAGCGCTTGATCAGGCCGACCGCCTTGGATGCCTTGTGGGGTGGGCAGAATTGCTTCGCATAGAGCAGGACCTGCTCCCAGAAGTCTTTCGCGTCGAATACCTCGTTCACGAGCCCAATTTCTTTGGCGCGATCGAAGGAGAACAGCTCGCCCTTCACCATCAGCTCGATCGCCAGAGACTTGCCGACGATGCGCGCGAGTCGCTGGGTGCCGCCCGTGCCCGGGAGCACGCCCAGGTTCACTTCCGGCAGGCCGATCTTGCCCGCGTTCTCCTTGGCGATCCGCAGATCGCACGCCATCGCGATCTCGAGGCCGCCGCCCACCGTGTGCCCGTTCAGCGCCGCGATCGTCAGCTTGGGTGTTTGCTCCAGGCGGTTCAGCGTTTCATTCGCGTGCAGACAGAAGAAATACTTGAACCGTGGCGTCACCTTGTTCAGCATGCCGATGTTGGCACCGGCGGAGAAGAACTTGTCGCCGTGCCCGCGCAGCACGATGACGTGGACGTTGTCGTCGAAGCGCGCCCGCAAGATCGCTTCGTCGAGCTGGTGCATCATTTCGTAGGTGTAGGTATTCGCGGGGGGATCGTCGAGCTCGATAATCGCGAGCCCATCCTCGGTGCGGTATTGAATCAGCATCTTGACTTGCGGTTCGGTCATGGTTGCCATGGAATTATTTCGCCTCCGGATGAGTCTCGACGAAGCCGCCGAGGAAGATGCTCGCCATGAGATCGGCCAGTCGCGCGGGATCGATGTGACCGGCCGGGTCGTACCAGTTGTAGATCCAGTTCATCATGCCAAAGAGGATATAGGTCGCGGCACTGCGGTCGACAGCGCTTTGCTCGGGAGCCGCGTCTTTGAGAATCGTCTCGAGCAGGTCCACATAGCGCCGCTTGATCGCGCTCACACTGCGCGGCGACGCTTCATGTGACAACACCTTCATCTCGGCCATGTGTTGCGCGAAAAACGCGACGTGGTGCCGGATGAACGCCTGCAGCCGCTCCTGCGGGTCGCTCGCCGTCACGACCGCCTGCCGCGCGCCTTCCAAGACCTGCGTGAAGCAGCGCTCCTGGATCAACGCCAGGAGATCTTCCTTGCCGCGGACGTAGTAGTACATCCCGGCCAGGGACATCCCGCTCGCGGCGGAGAGGTCCCGCATCGTGGTGGGGTGGTAGCCCTTGTCCGCAAAGACCCGGGCGGCACGGGCGAGCAGGTGGTCTAAACGCTCGTCGTATGGTCGCATAATTTCGAACGATCGTTCGAATTTGAAGCTAAGCCCAAGCGCTGGGACCGGCAAGGGCCTTAATATTCCGTCACTTCCCACGTCCACCGACAAACGACATCGATGGCGCACCCTCTGCCGCTATCCGAGACATCCAGCGACGCCGCGCTGATACTCGCGTGGCAATCGGGAGATGAACAGGCGGCGGCCGAGCTCGTCGGGCGCCACGCCCGGCCTCTGGCGCGTTTTCTCGCCGGGGCGGGAGCGCCCGAAGCGGACGTGGACGATCTGGTGCAGGAGACGTTCATCCGCGCGTTTCGCAGCGTGGACCGGTTCCGCGGGCAATGCCAGTTTCGCACCTGGCTGCTGACGATCGGCGGCAACGTGCTGAAGGATTTCGGGCGCCGCGCGGCGCGACGCAAAGTGATGCCGTTGGATGAGGCCGTGCGCGATGTCACCGGTGACCCGCACGAACATGCCGAGGCGAGCGAAGCGGAAGAGTTGCTCGCGGCGGGATTGCAGAAGTTGCCAAGGCTGCAGCGGGAAGTGTTCCTGCTGCGGGCACAGCAAGGACTCGAGTACGACGAGATCGCGGCGGCGTTACACACGACGCCGGGGGCAGCGAGAGTGCATTACCATCACGCAGTGCGGAAGCTGAAGGAGATCGTTGAATGAACGACGAAGCGAGGCTGGAGAATCTGGCCAAACGGCTGGGGGCGCGGGCCGCGGAGCGACTCGATGTCGAGGCGACCGCGCGGAAAGTGGTCGAGCGGCTGCGTGAGCAGCCGGTGCGCCGCATCGTCTGGATCCAGCAGACGTGGCTCAGGATTGCGGCCGCCCTCGTCGTCCTCGTGGGAGGCTCAGTGGTAGTCTCTCGGCTAACCCCGACGCGCTCCGGCGACAGTCCCGCACACGGCGCCCACTTCGTCGCCGATGACTTGAACGATCTCTCGACGGAGCAGTTGCGGGACGTCCTCGCGACGTTCGACGAGCTCGTAAAGAGTGACAGCGTTGCCGCACCGGAGGGCAATACCGATCTCCGCGACCTCGATGCGCGCCAGCTGCGTGCGGTGCTGCGCTCCTTGGAGGGATAAATGACGCGGTATCTGGTTCTCAGCCTTGCCGTCCTGCTCGCGCCGAGTCTCTCGGGTCAGCAGCGCGATAGTGTGCGCCAGCGCGGCGATTCCGCGGAGGCGCGACAGTTGCGCGCGCGGATCGATTCGGCGTTCGGACGTCGCGTGCAGGAGGATCTGAAGCTGACGCCCGACCAGTCGTCCAAGCTGCGCGCCACGCAGGAGAAGTTCGGCACCCGCCGCCGCTCCTTGATGCAGCAGCAGATGGAGCGGCGTCGCGCGCTCGACGATCAGATGCAGCCGGGCATCGCCGCAAACTCCGACAGTGTGCGGAAGCTCATGGACGGCATGCGCGCCGGCCGGGGGGAGATGGTCCGGATCGAGCAGGATGAAGATCAGGAAATGTCCGGCTATCTCAATCCCGTGCAGCGCGCGCGGTATCAGCAGATGCGCGAGCAATTCATGCGGCGCATCGTCGAGATGCGGATGGAGCGCCGGGAGCAGCGGGGAATCGCACCGCGTCGTGGGATGGGCGCGCCCGGGCCGCGGCTCAGGGGTGGGCGGCGGCGCGGGATCTAGCAGAGGAACTCTAGACTGAGTGCGGCCGCCACGTGTTGCTCCGTGGCGGCCGCATGTTGTTTCCGTAGGTATATTTCGCGCGCTGAGATCGGCCCGAGTGGCGGAATGGCAGACGCAACGGACTCAAAATCCGTCGGGGGCAACCCCATGAGAGTTCGACTCTCTCCTCGGGCATCAGCCATGTTCTGCTGCGTGCCGCTGGCGCTCACGCAGCTCAGCTCTGCGCAACTCACGCTCCGCGGCACCGTCAGCGCCGCGGAATCCGGCGAACCCCTCGGCTTCAGCATCGTGACGCTCTATCCAGGCTTCGGCAAGCGATTCACCGACGCCCGCGGCGGATTTTCAATCGACATCGCGCAGCCGGGTACCTACGTCCTCAGCGTTCGTCAAATCGGCTACGCCCCGCTCGACACGCAGCTCGTCATCGCCGGCGACAGCGCGACGAGTGTGCGGATCGTGCTGCACCACCTCGCGATTGACCTTCCGCCCGTGACGATCTCCGCCGGCCAATGCACGAATCCCGGCGCGCCCGATTCGAGCGACAGGACGTTACGGGCCGTGTTCGACCAGCTCCAGGAAAGTGCGCGGCGCTTCGAGCTGCTCGCCGACACCTACCCGTTCCGCTACACGCTCGAGCTCACCGACCGGATCGTTAACCAGCGCGGGGACACGGGACCACCGGTGGTCCGGAGGCTGCAGTTCTCCAGCAGCGACAACCGTCACCACCCCTACGCGGTGGGCCGAGTCGTCGAGCGGGCCTGGGGGGCGTGGGGGTCGCCCGACAGCGTGCTCGTAATCCACAGCGCCGAGCTCGAGGATCTAGGCAACCCCGACTTTGTCGCCAGCCATTGCTTCCATCTGGTGGGGCGCGACACGATTGGGGGAGAAACGCTGGTGCGCATCGACTTCGAGCCGGCCACGCGCATTGGATCGGCGGACATGGCGGGGGCAGCCTATCTCGACTCGACCACCTACGAGCTGCGCTACACCACGACCTCGCTCACACGACCCGAGCGATCCGCGCTGCTCAACGTGCGGGCGGTGAGCTTCCGGACGCGCTTTCGCGCGATTGCCCGCAACGTATCGCTGCAGGATTCGCTCAGCGCGATCACGCTGTACCGCTTCGGTCAGGCGCCACGCATCCAAACGCAACGGACGGTAGACGTTCGCTTCCGGCGCCAGGCGCCGCCGCCCTAGACACTTGCGCGACGAGACCCGATTGGGGGATATGGGGGCCTCTCAGGAGGGCACCCATGAGTCTGCCGGTCTTATTCTTGCTGCTTCAAGCGGCCACCACGACGGCCCCTCAGACGCCCACGGCGAGCGTCCCCGCATGGACCGTCCATCTCAGCGGCGACATTCGCTGGCAACAGACCACCCCCGCCGGCGCGCTCCTCGTCTCGACTGACGGCGCGCTGGCGGCAGTGGACATCGAGCGCGGGCAGATCGCCTGGCAGAAGCCCGAGCTGGGCGGGCTTCCCGTCGACAGCGTCCACATGATCGAAGGTTCACTGCTCATGGAAGCGGCAAAGCCCGGCTTGTCACTCATCTTCGATCCCGTGACCGGCACGGTGCTCTTCGATTCGCGCCGCCTCGGCCTGACGCGCGTCGTCACGCGGCGCGTGCTGCCCCAGACCGGGACGCTGCTGGTGCATGGTCAGCGCGCCTCAGGACCTCCGCTCGTCGCCCTCTACGACCTCGCCACGGGGACCCAGCGCTGGGTCAGCGAGTCGCTGTTCCAGCAGACCGAGCAGAAGCGCGGCGGCCTCGGCGGCCTCATGCAGGGGCTGGTGCGCATGGCCTCGGCCGCGACGACGCTGGAAGTACTGCAAGCGGGTCCGGACGTGATCGTGGTGCACACGCTGATGGGCCTGCGCGCACTCGATGCGAAAACCGGCGCGATCCGCTGGACGGCAACCATGCCGATGGCGCGCTCGGGCGCAGTGCCGCACAAGGTGCGACTCTATCCGTCGCTCGCCAAGAACGACCGCATCTACGTGAGCTACGACGACCGCCTCATGGCCTATCGCCTGGCCGACGGCCAACCGCTGTGGGCGAAGCCGGCCAACATCGATGGCTGGATCCGCGACATCGTGCAGCATCCGGCGGGCATCATCATGCTTCCCGAAAGCCCGCCCCCCGATCAGGCGACGGGCAACGTCCGCATCATCAACGGCGTGGTGCAGACCGGGCTCAACGTCGCGCGCTTTGACGACGGCGCGATGATCGCGGCGAAGCCGCTGCGCATGCGCGGTACGGTGAAGGACGCCCTGATCGCGGGCGACGCGGTCGTGCTCGCCGTCGACGCGGAGTCCCGCACGTTCGTGAACGTGCTGAACGTGGCAACCGCGACCCTGCGACTCGAGAAGGACGTGAAGATCAAAGGCCAGCTGACCTATGCGGAACTGATTCCCGCGGGACTGCTGTACCTCTCGCGCTCCGATGCCGCGACGAACGGCGAAGCCAACATCATCGACCTGTCGAGTGGCGCGCCGAAGTACAAAGACGCGATCGAAGGCACCAAATCATCCACCATGGTGCATGCGGTGGATGGTCGCACGTTGTACGTATTCGCGGCCAAGGACCGCCATCTTTATGCAGTCGATCGGCAGGACGGCACGTACCGCCCGCTCGGCGGCGAGATCAAGCTCCAGGGCGACGAGGACCCGACCGTGCTCGAAGTGCGCACGGCCGGCATCGTGCTGAGCTCCTCGCAGAACGTGGTCATCGTTGGTCGCGACGGGCAGATCAAACAGCAGGTGTATCATCCCGCGCCGCAGCTGCCGGGGCTGCTACGCGCGCTGTACCGGATCAATTCGGTGCGCGCGGGACTGTACGGCGCCGCGGCGTCGTCGTATGGCGACGCGTTTGCACAGATGTCGCGCCAGGCGACCGATACGACGGCCAAACGGCTCACCAGTCAAATGGCGGCCGCGTACTCGCAGGGCGGGGCACAGCTGACGGGCTATTCGACCCAGGCCAGCGCCATGGCCTCGAAACGCTTCAAGGCGTCGCTCGCGACGCCGAGCTCCGTGTTCATGCTGACGCGCTCGCCCGATGGGAACGGCAACGTGCTCCTGCAAATCGACAAGGACAGCGCGCAGCCGCGCTCACGCGTGGACCTCGGCAAGCAGCGCGAGCCTGTGTATGCGGTCGACGACATTGCGGGCATGCTGTTTCTGCAGACGACGGCCGGAACGCTGGCGGGCTACAAGCTCTAACGGATCAGGGAGTCGTGACGGTGGAGATTGAGAACGCCGAGCTGGTCACTGTCGCGGCGCCGCTCGAGCTCGCGCTCAGGGTGTAGGTCCCTGCCTTATCAATGGAAAGACTCGAAAAGCTCGCGATCCCGTTGACTGGTCGCACCACCGTCGTGCCGCTCAACGTCGCGCCAGTCGAATTGGACGCGAGCGCGACGCTAACCGTGCCGGTGAACGAGCTATCGGTACTGCCGAGGGAATCGCGCACGACGACTTCGACGGGTGGACTGATGACCTGACCGACGTTGGCGGAGTTTGGCTGGACGAAGAACGCCAACACCGGCGATCCACCATTGCCGCCACCACCGTTGCCACCGGTGATGCCCCGTAAGCCGGAACCGGTGCCCGTGCAGCCAGCGGCGAGTCCGGTGAGTAGGGTTACGATGACGCGTGAGTGTGTAATTCGCATGTCTGTCCCCTACCCATAGTACCCGGCGCCGTTCCCGCAGGTCACGTTTTTGTTGTAAACTGTGGCGATGCGATCCCAGATTGAAGGCCGTCGCGGCGGGGCCGTCGGCGCCAAAATCGACTATCGAGACGGCCGCTGGATCGTTCCCGACCATCCCATCATCCCGTTCATCGAAGGCGATGGCACCGGACCCGACATCTGGCGCGCGGCATCCAAGGTATTCGACGCCGCCGTCTCCACGACGTCCGGGGGCAGGCGCAGCGTCGTCTGGCACGAAGTGCTGGCCGGCGAAAAGGCGTTCAGCCAGAGCGGCAACTGGCTCCCGTCAGAAACGCTCGACGTCATCCGCGAGCACCGGGTGGCGATCAAAGGTCCGCTTACGACGCCCGTGGGCGGCGGGATCCGCTCGCTCAACGTCGCGCTCCGCCAAATCCTCGACCTGTACGCCTGCATCCGGCCCGTCCGCTACTTCGAGGGCGTGCCCTCGCCGATGAAAGAGCCCGGCAAACTCAACATCATCATCTTCCGCGAGAACATCGAGGACGTGTACGCGGGCATCGAATACAAGGCCCAAAGCGCCGAGGCGGACGCGGTCATCGAGTTCCTCAGCCGTCGGTTCGGCGCCAAGATCCGCGAGGGGAGCGCGATCGGGATCAAACCGATGTCCAAGTTCGGGTCGCAGCGGTTGATCACCAAGGCGATTCAGCACGCCATCCGGCGCCGCCTGCCGTCCGTCACGCTGGTGCACAAAGGCAACATCATGAAGTTCACCGAAGGCGCTTTCCGCGACTGGGGATACGAAATCGCGAAGGAACGCTTTGGCGATCACACGGTACCGGAGGCGGAGGGCGGCAAGCGCAAAGCAGACGCCGGCAAGGTCACGATCAAGGACCGCATCGCGGATTCCATGTTCCAGCAGTTGTTGCTGCGGCCGGACGAATATACCGTCATCGCCTCGCCCAATCTCAACGGCGACTACCTGTCCGATGCAGCCGCCGCGCAGGTCGGCGGCCTGGGCCTCGCGCCAGGCGGCAATGTGGGTGACGGCTATGCGGTGTTCGAAGCGACGCACGGCACGGCGCCCAAGTACGCGGGGCAGGACAAGATCAATCCCAGCAGCGTGATCCTCTCGGGCGTGATGATGTTCGAGGAGCTGGGCTGGGACGACGTCGCCAGTGCGATTGTGCACGGACTCGAAGGGGCGATCGGGGCGCGGCGCGTCACCTACGATCTCGCGCGGCAGATGCCGGGCTCCACCGAGGTATCCACCTCGGCCTTCGCCGACGCGATCATCGAGCACCTCGCATGAAGACTGCCATCTCGACGAAGACGATCAGCAGCGCAGAAACGCCACTGCTCGCCATCATGGTGTCGCAGGGCGGCGCGCAGCCGCTCAAGGACAGCAGTCTCGAGCGCGCGTTCGCCACGGGCGACTACAAGGGCAAGAAAGACGAAACGCTGCTCGTCTACGGCGTCGCCAAGGCGGAGCGCCTCCTGCTCGTGGGCGTCGGCAAGACGAGCGAGGTCACGCGCAGCGCCATCCGCCGCGGCGCGGCCATCGCGGCCAAGCGCGCGCGCGGGCTCGGCACGAAGGCGCTCTCCATCACCGTCGCGAAAGAAGCACGGGCGGGCCTCGGCGCCGCAGAGCTGGCCCAGGTCCTGATCGAGGGTGCGGCACAAGGCGGCTGGCAGTTCACCGAGCTCAAGAAGCAGCCGGAGGACCCCAAGCCAGAGCTGGAATCGGTCGAGCTGATCGTCGAGCCGGGCGACAAAGAGGAAGCTGAGGCGGGACGCCGCATCGGCGACGCGATCGCGGCCGGGTATCTGTTCACGCGGAATCTGCAGATGCAGCCGGGCAACGTTTGCACGCCGAGCTACCTCGCCGACCAAGCCCGCAAGCTCGCCGAGAAGTACAAGTTCGGCGTGACGATTCTCGATCTCGCGCAGATAAAGAAGGAAGGGATGGGCGCGCTCCTCGCCGTCGCGCAAGGCAGTGCCGAAGAGCCACGGTTTATCGTGCTGGAGTATCAGGGCGGAAGTGGCGCGCCGATCGTCCTCATCGGCAAGGGCGTGACGTTCGATTCCGGCGGTATCTCGATCAAGCCGGCGCTGAACATGGAGGACATGAAGTTCGACAAATCGGGCGCCACGGCCGTGCTGGGCACGTTCGAGGTGCTCGGACGGCTCAAGCCAAAGATCAACGTCGTCGGACTGATCCCCGCCACCGAAAACCTTCCGTCGGGCACGGCGATCAAACCGGGCGACGTCGTGAAGAGCCACCTCGGCAAGACCATCGAAATCATCAACACCGATGCGGAAGGGCGGCTCATTCTGTCCGACGCCCTCTCCTACGCCCGGCGCTTCAAACCGGCGGCGGCGATCGATGCCGCCACGTTGACGGGCGCGGTCGTGATCGCGCTGGGCCACCACGCCATCGGCATGTTGGGGAATGACGAAGCGCTGCTCGCCGAGGTGCGCGACGCCGGTGAGCGGGCCGGCGAGCGCTGCTGGCCGCTGCCGCTCTGGGACGACTATCGCGAGCTGCTGAAATCCGATGTGGCCGACGTCAAGAACTCGGGCGGTCGCGCCGCCGGCACGATCGCCGGCGCGTGGTTCCTCCGCGAGTTCGTGGACGGCAGCTTCCCGTGGGTGCATCTCGACATCGCCGGGACCGCGTACCTCGAGGGGGAGGGCGTGAGCCACGCGAAGGGCCCCACGGCGATCGGTGTCCGGCTATTCACCGAATTTCTGCTCAAACGCGCCGGCGCCTGATCCGCGCGGGGGGGGGCCTCCTCGCCCTCGCGCTGCTGCCTGGCATGCTGGCGGCCCAGGTCGACACCACGCGCCGGCGTGAGGGGCGGGCCCGGACCGACACGACGGTACGCGATACCACGACAGCAAGAGACACGACCGCCCGCGATACGAGCGCCGCGTTGCTCCCCGTTTTCGGCCCCGCCATCGTCCCCGGTCCGCTTCCGAAGCACACGCGTTACACGTTCACCAATGATTCCATCCTGCTCTCCGGCGCGCGTACGCTCAGCGATTTGCTCATCCATATCCCTGGCATCTACATCGCGCGGGGCGGCTGGTACGGTCAGGCGGAGATCGCCCTCTACGGCGGCCGCGGCCCGGCATCGCTGGAGGTGTACTGGGACGGCGTACCGATGGTGCCCCTCGGACGCGACTCGATCTACCTCGATCCCGCCCGCATCCCCCTGGGCCCCGTGGAACGTGTGGATGTCATCGTGCTGCCGGCTACGCTGCGGGTGTATCTGGTCACGGCGCAAAACCGCTCGACGGCGCCGCTCACGCAGCTCGGCGTCGTCACGGGCCAGCAGGATATCGCCGACTACCGCGCCGGGTATGCCACGCGAACGCGCTCGGGACTCGGCGTCTCGTTTCTCGCTGACTGGGCCAGTATCGGCACGGGTCCCGTCGCAAACACCACGACGTCGTTTGGCACCAGCGATATCTGGTTCAAAGCGGAGTACGTCCCGCCCGACGGGCTGGTCGGCGCATCGTTTCAGATCGCGAGCTCCAGTTGGCACCGGGCGAGCGGCAACCAAGTGGAGGGTTGGCGACAGGATCGCCGCGATCGCCTCCTAAGCGTCTTCGTCGCGCAACGCGACGACGGCCGGGGGTGGCGCCTCACGGCGACACTCGGTACCAGCGGCATCAGTCAAGACACGTTAGTCGCGCGACGCAACGTGTCCGCCGCGAACCTGGTGGTCAGCCAGGCGTGGCGCAACGCGACCATCGCCGGTACGGCGCGATTCGGCGCCGCCGGGCTGCCACAACAGCTCGAGGCGCAGGCGGGCTGGATGCCGCTTCGTCCGTTCACGCTCGCCGGAACTGTGCGGCGGACCGTGTATACGGGAAATCGCACCGGCGTCCGTGCCTTTGGGGCTGCAGGGATCACACTTCTGCTCGGATTGTCGGCGCGCGCCGAAGTCGCCTGGCAGGACGACGCGCAGTCACCGTTGGTCACGACCGATCAGTTGCAGCGGACGCTGGACGTCGCTGGCTGGATCGGGCTCGACAACCGCCTCATCACCCTCGAAGTCGGCCGCGGCCGGCGCGATCCGTTCGCACCCCTCGGGTTCGCGGCCGGCATCAGCACGGTGGATTCGCTGAATCCGACGCCGCGCACGGAATTCGTCGCGGCACATGGGTCGCTTCGCATCGCGCCCGGATTTCGGCTGTCCGGCTGGTATTTCGATCCGGTCGTGGGCGGTGGCGACTTCGAGCCGCCGCGACACGGCCTCGTGTCCCTGAGCTTCTATTCGAAGTTTTGGCGCGTCTTCAAGAGCGGGATCTTCGCGCTGCGCGGCGAGGTCGCGATGGAATCGTGGAGCCACGCGACACTCGGCGGCATCGATCGCGCGACGGGGGCCCAGCGCGCCATGACCGGATCGAGCTTCGTCAACACCAACTTGGAGATACAGCTCGCGGGGGTCACGATTTTCTGGGCCGTCCAGAACATCAACGTCATGCGCTCGAGCTACGTGGAGGGCCTGGGCTATCCCAAGGCGGCCCAGCAGTATGGCGCCCGGTGGTTCTTCACTAACTAGCGCACCTGACTACATTTAAGGCCCTGTGCCACGCAGTATGACAGGCTTCGGCTCCGCCGAGGATCGGGTGCTGAGCGGACGGCTGCGCGTCGAAATCCGCACGGTCAATCACCGCTATTTCAACCCGCAACTCAAGCTGCCGGCGGAAATGGCCGGCGTCGAGATCGAGATGCGCGAGCGGCTGCGCCAGCTGCTCGAGCGCGGTCACGTGGCCGTAACGGCCCGCTGGATTGAGGGTCCCGCGCCGGATCGTGCGGTAACGGTGGATCTCGCTCGGGCCAGGCAGGTTTTGGCGGCCGCCCAGCAGCTCAAGAAGAAACTGAAGCTGAAAGGCACCGTGGACCTGGCGTTTGTCGCCCGGCAGCCCGATGTCTTGACCGCCGCGAACGGGACCAGCGAGCAGCCGGTCACGTGGTCCCATGTGCAGGGGATCGTGGAGCGCGCGGTGCGCGACGTGGTAGCGATGCGCGAGCGCGAAGGACAGACGCTCGCCGCCGAGCTGAACAGTCGGCTCGACGCGCTGGAAGCCGCGGCACGCGTGGTCGAAGACCAGGCACCGGCCCGGCTGAAGTCCGAGCACGAGCGACTGAAGCAGGCAGTCGCCGAGCTGACGGCGGCGACAACTGTCGACGAGCAGCGTCTGGCACTCGAGATCGCCCTGCTGGCCGACCGCGTTGACATCACGGAGGAGCTGGTGCGGTTCCGCTCCCACGTCGCGGCGGCTCGGGCGGCGCTCAAGTCCGAGCAGGCGATCGGAAAGCAGCTCGGCTTCCTGGCGCAGGAGCTGCTGCGTGAGGTGAACACGATGGGCTCGAAGGCGAACGATGCGCGCATCACGCAGACGGTGATCGGGATGAAGGGCGACCTCGAGAAGTTCCGGGAGCAGTTGGAGAATTTGGAGTGACTCCGCGCATAGTCGTCCTGTCGGCGCCATCAGGTGGCGGCAAGACGACGATCGCGAAAGCGGTGCGGGAGCGGTACCCAGACCGTTTCGGTTTCTCGGTGTCCGCGACGACTCGAAAACCGCGACGGGGGGAGCAGGACGGGGTCGATTATCACTTTTGGAAGCCCAGTGCTTTCTTGGAGGCCGTGAATCAGGGAAAGTTCTTGGAGCATGCGGAGTACGCCGGGGAGTTGTACGGTACGTTGAAAAGCGATGTGAAGAAGATTCTGGGCTCAGGCCGTCATGTCCTGCTCGATATCGAAGTCCGTGGAGCCGAGCAGGTCAGACAACTAGAGCCGAACGCGACAACGATCTTCATTCTCCCGAGTGATCCCCGCGTGCTCATTCAGCGTCTGGTACACCGGGGCAGCGAGTCCCCGCAGGAGATTCAACGGCGGTTGGAGCGGGCCATTTACGAGTTAGGACATGCCCGGAACTTCAACCGCTGGATTCGCAATGATGATCTGGAAGACGCGGTTCGCGCGGTGGTGCAATCCGTGGAGCAGAGCCCCGTGGAGCTGTCGCGCGATGAGCATGACTTTGCGTGGTTAAATCGTTATCTAGACGGTATCCAGGTCGAGAAACAACGATTATATGATAACCTGGACCAACAGAAAGGCTGAGCAATGCGGATCGTGACACCAGCAGAAGTCGCAGGACAGACCCAGAACAAGTACCTCGGCGTCCTCGTGGCGGCCAAGTTCGCGCGCTTCGTCAACGATTTCCCGCGCGACCGGTCGGTCGACTGGGAAGAGAAGCTCACCACGCGGGCATTCGACGAGCTCGTCCGCGGCGGCCTGAAGTACCGCCTGGTGCGGCGGCGGCGCCAGCAGGAAGCCTGATGTCGCTCGCCCGCCGTCACGTCGTCCTCGGCGTGTCGGGCGGAATCGCCTGCTACAAGAGCTGTTTCCTGGCGCGCCGGCTGACCGAGGCGGGCGCCACGGTGGACGTGGTGCTGACCGCTGCGGCCGCCGAGTTCGTGCGGCCGGTGACGTTCGAAGCGCTCAGCGGCCGGCCGGTCCTCTCCTCCCTCTGGGAGCGCGGCCGGGCGCTGGCACACATCGACCTCGCCAAGGATCCCGATCTCGTCATCGTCGCACCGGCCACGGCGAACATCCTGGCGCGCGCCGCGATGGGCATGGCGGACGATTTGCTCACCGCCTTGCTGCTCGCCCGCGCCGATCGACCGGTGCTGGCCGCGCCCGCGATGAACGACGCGATGTACGCGAACCCTGCGACCACCGCGAACATCAAGGCCCTGGCGGCGCGCGGCTGGCACTTCATCGGACCCGACATCGGCGCGCTCGCGGAAGGGCCGAGTGAGCGGCCGGGTCGCATGAGCGAGCCGGACGCGATCTTCGCGGCGGCCGAGCGCTTGCTCGCCGGCAATCCCGCCAACAGCAAATGGTCGGGGAAGCGTGTCGTCGTCACTGCGGGACCGACCCGCGAGCACCTCGATCCCGTGCGTGTGATCACGAATCCGTCGAGTGGACGGATGGGCTATGCGCTCGCCGAGGCCGCGCGCGCGCGCGGGGCGGACGTCGTGCTGGTCACGGGACCCACGGAGCTCGCGCCTCCTGCGGGACTCGCGACGACACGCGTCGAGACGACGGAAGAGATGCAGCACGCACTCGAGTCCCTGATCCCCAATGCCGACGCCCTAATCATGAGCGCCGCTCCCGCCGACTATCGCCCCAAGACGCACGCTGCTAAGAAACGCCCGCGCACGGCTGGTCCGCTCACGGTGGAGCTGGAGGCGACGCCCGACATATTGGGTTCGCTCGAGCGGCGCAAGGGGATGGTCGTGGTCGGGTTCGCCCTCGAGACGGGGAACGGGTTGGCGCACGCGCGCTCGAAGATGCAGAATAAGGCGCTTGACTATGTGATCCTGAACGACGCCACTGAGCCCGGCGCCGGATTCGAGGTCACGACCAATCGCGTGACGATTCTCGGACGCAACGGCAAGCAAGTCGACCTGCCGTTGCTCTCCAAGCGCGACGTGGCCGACCGAATTCTCGACGTAGTGGAAGAGGCGCTTTGACTGATAGCCGGGCTCTCGCAATCGAATACTTGAAGCAGCAACGGTTGCTTGGCGGAGATTCGGTGATCCTTCCTGGAGCCAGGAGTCTGGAGCCAGGAGTTGGGGATCCGCCCGGGCCGGCCTCGGTGGTCGTTCAGGCTCCTGATTCCAGGCTCCCGACTCCTGGCATTTCATTCGATCCACCCAGCGCCGATCTCTTCGCCAGCGACCCCATCCAGCAAGCGTCGAGCCTCCAGGACCTCGCGTCGCTCATCGCCACCTGTGAGCGGTGCAAGTTGTGCGAAGCGCGCACCACCACCGTTCCTGGCGAGGGACCGGCGAATGCCCGGCTGGTCGTGATCGGGGAAGGGCCCGGTCGCACGGAGGACGAGACCGGACGTCCATTCGTCGGCAGAGCGGGCGAGCTGCTCACGAAGATCCTCGAAGCCATCAAGCTCCCGCGGGATCACGTGTTCATCTGCAACATCGTGAAATGCCGGCCGCCCGAGAATCGGCTGCCGCAGTACGATGAGATCGCCGCGTGCCTGCCGTTTCTGTATCGCCAACTCGAGCTGGTGAAACCCAAGGTCATTCTGGCAATGGGAGGGACCGCCGCCCAGAGCTTGCTCAACACCAAGCAGTCACTCGGTGCCCTCCGCAATCAGGTTCACCGGTTCCGCGGCATCCCCGTGGTCGTGACGTACCACCCGGCCGCGCTGCTCCGGAACCCCAATTGGAAGAGACCAACCTGGGATGACGTCCGTATCGCCGCTCGCCTCCTCGACAACTGACAGGGCGGGCGAGTACGCCGGTCGCCAGACTCCGTGGAGCAACGAGGCGGAGCAGGCGGTCTTAGGCGCGATGTTGCTCGACCAGGACGCGGCGCTCAAGGCCGCGGAGATCCTGGACGACACGATGTTCTACAAGGAGAGCCATCGCCTGCTGTTCCGGTCGATGCTGTCGTTGACCGAACGCGGCGACGTCATCGATCCCGTCACGCTGCGCGACGAGTTGAGCCGCCGCGGCGATCTCGACCGGGCCGGCGGCATGGAATACATCGCGGCGCTGATCGACGTCGTCCCCACGGCGGCGAACGTCGACTATCACGCGAAGATCGTCCGGGACAAGGCGGTGATGCGGCGTCTGGTCGAGGCGGCGACCGGCATCATCCAGGACATCTACGAGGGACACGGCACCGCGGGCGAAGTCCTCGACAACGCCGAGCATCGCGTTTTCCAGGTGGCGCAGTCGCGGCGTGCCGAAGAGTTCGTGCGCATCAAGGAGCTGATCTGGCCCACGATGGAGCGCATCGAGCAGCTCCAATCGGGCGCTGGCGCGCTGACGGGAGTCCCGAGTGGTTTTGTCGATCTCGATCGGTACACGGCCGGCTTCCAGCGCTCTGACCTGGTCATCATCGCCGCCAGGCCTTCGATGGGAAAGACGGCGCTGGCGCTCAACATCGTGCAACACGCGGCCATCGAGCACAACACGCCCATCGCGTTCTTTTCGCTCGAAATGTCCAGAGACCAGCTCGTGCAGCGGCTCCTCTGCTCCGAGGGACTGGTCGACGCCCAGCGGCTCCGCCGCGGCCAGCTGCGCGACGACGACTATCCAAAGCTCGCCCGCGCCGCCGGCCTCCTCGGCACCGCGCCGATCTGGATTGACGATTCCGCCTCCCTGACGCCGCTCGCGATGCGCTCGAAAGCACGGCGGTTGAAAGCCGAGCACGATATTGCGCTCGTGATCGTGGATTATTTGCAGCTGATGCAGGGGCTGGGCGACGCCGAGAACCGCCAGCAGGAAATTTCATACATCTCGCGCTCGCTCAAGGCGCTCGCCAAAGAGCTCGACGTGCCGGTCGTCGCCATCTCGCAGCTGTCGCGCGCCCCGGAGCAGCGCGGCGGCGAGCACCGGCGGCCGCAGCTCTCCGACCTGCGCGAGTCGGGCGCGATCGAGCAAGACGCCGACGTCGTCTGCTTCATCTATCGGCAGGAGTTCTACGACGGGCCCGTCGATCCCAAGACGAACGAGAGCATCGAAGGCATCGCGGAAGTGATCGTCGGCAAGCAGCGCAACGGCCCGACCGGGACGGTGAAGCTGCACTTCAAGAAGGAATTCACCCGCTTCGACAATTACACCGCGCGCGAGGCTCCCGTCAGTGTCTAAAGGCAAGTCCGTGTTTCGCTGTACCGAATGCGGCGCCGATCAGCCGAAATGGGGCGGGCGGTGTGACGCGTGCGGGGCGTGGAATTCCTTGGTGGAAGAGGCGCTCCTGAATCGGCGGATCGGCGGATCGGCGGATCGACAAGTTCCATCCGACCATCCGCCGATCCGGCTATCCGACATTAGTGGAGGCCAGGTTGACCGCTGGCGCACCGGGTTGGCAGAGTTCGATTTCGTACTTGGCGGGGGAATAGTCCCGGGCTCCGTCACGCTCGTCGGCGGCGAGCCGGGGATCGGCAAGTCCACGCTGCTGATGCAATGCGCCGCGCGGCTCGAGAGCCAAGGGGTGTCGACGCTGTACGTCTCGGGCGAAGAGTCGCCCGACCAGCTGCGCCTGCGCGCCGACCGGCTCGAGGAAGACGCCGGCAGGATCCACGTGCTCGGCGAAACCCGGCTCGAAGCGATCCTCCATCACGCGGCGCAGCTGAAATCGAGTGTCGTGCTCCTCGATTCCGTGCAAACCACGTACACCGACGAGCTCGAGGGCGCGCCCGGCAACGTGGGGCAGGTCCGCGAATGCGCCGCACGCTTGATGCGCTTCGCCAAAGAATCCGGTCCGGCCGTCCTGCTCGTCGGGCACGTAACCAAAGGCGGCGGCATCGCCGGCCCGAAGACGCTCGAGCACATCGTCGATACCGTGCTGTACTTCGAGGGCGAAACCACGCTGGACCACCGGATCCTGCGTGCGGTGAAGAACCGCTTCGGCTCGGTGGACGAGATCGGTGTCTTTCGCATGACGGGCACGGGCCTCGAGCCCGTCGCCAATCCCGCCGCCGCGTTTCTCGCAGGGCGCACGACCGGCGCGTCCGGCTCGGCGGTGACGGCGCTGATGGAAGGCACACGCCCGATGCTGGTCGAGATCCAGGCGCTCGCGTCAAAGGCGGGATTCGGGACGCCGCAACGCGTCGCCACGGGACTCGATCATCGCCGCCTCGCCTTGCTGCTCGCGGTGCTCGAGCGGCGCGGCGGCCTGCCCTTCGGGAATCTCGACGTATTCGTCAATGTGACCGGAGGCGTTCGTCTGATCGAACCCTCGACCGACTTGGCGATTCTGGCGGCCCTTGTCTCCACGGTCCACGATCGCCCGGTACCCGCCGACGCGCTGTTCCTCGGCGAGGTGGGCCTCGGTGGTGAGATTCGTCCCGTGGCCGGCGTCGAGCGGCGCCTTGCCGAAGCGGCGCGCCAGGGATTCCGGCGCGTCTACCTATCGGCGCGTTCTCGCGGTACCAGCGACGAGCTCGAGGTGATTGGGTTGGAGGGAATCGGTGAGCTCACCCGCCGCCTCGCCGCCTGACGTCGGCGTCGTCGTGGTCGCAGCCGGGGCAGGCGTACGGGCCGGTCCAGGAGAACCGAAGCAGTTTCGTCCCATCCTCGGCGTGCCCATGCTGCTTCGGGCGCTCCGGGCCTTCATCGGACACCCGGAGGTGCGCCAAGTCGTCGTCACGCTCCCGCCGGGGTACGTCGACCGGCCGCCGGACTGGCTCGGCAAGTTGCGCGGCGACCGGCTGGGGTTCGTACCGGGCGGTGCGCAACGTGTCGACTCGGTCCGCGCGGGACTCGACGCGCTGCCGGACGACGCGACGATCATTCTCGTCCACGATGCGGCCCGGCCGTTCGTCAGCCGCGGGACGATCGACGCCGTAATCGCGCGGGCGCGCGCCGGCGTCGGCGCCGTCGCGGCGGTCCCGGCCTCCGACACGCTCAAGGAAATCAGCGAGGGCCCCCACCGCCCGACGCCGCGCATTACTCGCACCGTGGATCGCGAGCGCATCTGGCGGGCTCAAACGCCGCAGGGATTCCCTCGACAGATGCTACACGACGCTTACGCTCGGCTGGGCGCCGCCGCAAATGGCGGGCCGCCAAGCGATGACGCCGAGGTGTGCGAGCGCGCGGGGTTTCCGGTGGAGCTGATTCCCGATTCGCCGTACAACTTCAAGATCACGACGGCCGACGACTTCCGGATCGCCGAGGCTCTTGCGCGTGAATTGCGGTGAAACCTGTCCCGTTCCAGTCGGACTCGGAGGTCGCCACTGCAATTCCCAAAGTGGTGACGCATCTGCAGGGCGGAGGGTTGCTGGCCTATCCCACCGAGACGGTCTACGGGCTCGGCTCGCGCGCCGTGCAGGCCGACGTCGCCGCGCTGGCGGCCATGAAAGGGCGCACCGCCAGCAAGCCGTTTCTCCTCTTGATCAGCGATCGTGGCATGGCCGAGGCGAATGGTCTGGCATTCAACACGTCAGCGGATGCGTTGGCGCGCGCGTTCTGGCCGGGCCCGCTGACGCTCGTGCTGCCCGGTGGCTCCGGCCGGCTGCCCGATTTGCTGCGCGGGCCGGACGGCGGCATCGCGGTCCGTTGGACTTCACATCGGGGGATCGCCCAGCTGGTCGCGGCAATGGGCGGGCCGCTGACGTCCACCTCGGCGAATTTGCCGGGCCAGCCGCCTGGACCCGGCGCCGACGCGATTGCCCGGGACTTCGCGGAGCCCGTCACGCAGGGCCGTCTCCTCGTGCTCGACGGCGGCGTGCTGGGGAACCGGCCACCGTCGACCGTGGTTGACTGCACCAAGCCCCGGCCCGAAATCGTGCGCGAAGGAACGTTGAGCGTTCACGAGCTGCGCCGCGCCGTGGGCCGTCTCGCGCCATGATTCAAAACGTCCTGTTCGTCTGCACCGGCAACATCTGCCGCAGCCCGCTCGCCGCCTCGCTGCTCGAGCGCGCGCTCAAGGCGCGCGCGCTCGAGGTCACGGTCGCGTCGGCCGGGACGGGCGCGTGGGACGGCGCTCCCGCCTCCGAGGGCGCGTACCTCGTCGGCTTGGAGCAGGGCCTCGACCTCTCGGGGCATCGTGCGCGTCTGCTCACGCGCGAGCTGGTCGAGCGCGCCGATCTGATTCTCACGATGGCCCGGCATCATCGCGCCCGCGTCGACGAGCTGGGCGGCGAGGGTAAGGTGTTCGTGTTGGGCGAATACGCGGGCCGCGGCGCGGATGAGGTCAGCGATCCGTTTGGCGGCGACCTCGGCGTCTATCGCGACACCTGCCAGGAGCTCGAGTCCCTCGCGGCCGCGGTGGCCGATCGCCTCGCCGCTGAGAGCAAGCGTGGAGATCAGCGCTAAGACGCGTCTCCTCACGGTCATCGGCGATCCGGTGGCCCATTCCCTCTCTCCCGCGATGCACAACGCCGCGTTCCGCGCGCTCGGCATCGACGCCGTGTACCTCGCACTCCGCGTTCCAGCGGAATCACTGCCGGCGGTGCTGGCCGCGCAGGCCGCGATCGGCGGGGCGGGCAACGTCACCGTGCCGCACAAGGAGGCAGTCGAACAATCCGTCGCGCGGAAAACGGATGTCTGCGCGCGCGTCGGCGCGTGCAATACGTTCTGGACCGAAGACGGGGGCCTGGTCGGCGATAACACCGACGTGTACGGCGTGACCGCCGCGCTCGACAAGATCGGCGGCACTCATAAAGGAGAGCGGTGGCTCGTGGTGGGAACCGGAGGATCGGCGCGCGCGACGGCGGTCGCCGCGGCTGAGCGGGGCGCGACGATCTTCGTGCGCTCGCGCGACGCGGCGCGCGCCAAGGCATTCGCCGCATGGGCGAACGGCCTCGGCGTGGTCACCAGAGTCGCCAACGGGCCGGTCGAGGTCGACGTGGCAATCAACGCCACACCGCTGGGACTCGCCGGTCACGATCCACTGCCGGTCGACGTGAACCACGTTCCCGGCGCGCAGCGAGCGCTCGACCTCGTGTACGCTCCGGGTGAGACGCGCTGGGTACATGCACTCCGGGAACGGGGAATCCAGGCAGCGGATGGACGCGAGATGCTCGTGCAACAGGGCGCCGCGGCGTTCGAGCGGTTTTTCCCAGACACGACGGCACCGAGGGAGGTCATGCGCGCCGCGGTTCAGCGGGCGCTCCGTGCTTAGCGCGGCAGTCGAGCAGCTGCTTCTCCCGGCGGAATGCCTGCTCTGTCACGCGTTGTTGACTCCGCGCGACGCGAACCGAATCGTGTGTCCCCTCTGCCGCCAGCGGTGGAAAGCGGTGCGACCGCCGTGGTGCCAGCGCTGCGGGCAGCCCGAGCCCCACTTCGGTCCGTGCCGGCTGTGCGCGCAGTGGCCGGCCGCGCTTCGATCAGTCAGATCCGCGAGCTGGTTGGAGGAGGGCGCTCGCCACGCCGTTCACGCGCTCAAGTATGGCGGCCTGCCACGGATCGCCGACGATCTGGCGGCCGCGATGACCGGCACGCGCCCTCCGTCCGACGGACCGTCGGCCCTGGTCCCGATCCCCCTCGCACCCAAGCGCTTGCGGGAGCGAGGCTACAACCAAAGTGATATGCTGGCGCGCGCGCTGGCCCGACAGTGGCGGATTCCCGTGCTCGCCGACCTGCTCGTCCGCATGCGCGAGACGCCGACGCAAACGACGTTGACACCGGAGACTCGCCTGGCGAACGTCGCTGGAGCGTTTACGGCCGGCACAGCAGCTCGTTGGGCAACTCTCGTGCTGGTGGATGACGTGTTTACGACCGGGGCAACGCTCGCCGAGGCAGCGCGGGCCCTGGAAGCGGCCGGTGCGCGGCGTCTCTACGGCGTGACCTTCGCGCGCGCCGCAATTCCAGACTTCACCTAAGGGGAGAGACATGGCAGTTCGGGTAGGCATCAATGGGTTCGGACGCATCGGCCGCAACGTGTTGCGCGCCGCCACGATGGCCAAGCAGACCGACATCGAATTCGTCGGCGTCAACGATATCACGGACACGAAGACGCTGGCCCATCTGCTGAAGTACGACTCCGTTCACAAGCGCTTCCCGGGAACGGTGGAAGCCAAGGGCGACGCGCTGGTAGTGAATGGCAAGTCGATCAAGGTCTCGGCGATCAAGGAACCTGAGAAGCTGCCGTGGAAAGACCTCGGCGTGGAGTTCGTGCTCGAAAGCACAGGCCGCTTCACCGACAAGGAGAGCGCGTCGAAGCACCTCGCCGCAGGCGCCAAGAAGGTCGTCATCTCGGCGCCCGCCAAGGGCGAAGACATCACGATCTGTATGGGCGTGAACAACGAGAAGTACGATCCCGCCAAGCATCACATCATCTCGAACGCCTCCTGCACGACCAATTGCCTCGTGCCGGTCGTAAAAGTCGTGATGGACAATTTCGGATTCAAACACGGGTTCATGACGACGGTGCACAGTTACACGAACGACCAGCAGATCCTCGATCTGCCGCACAAAGACCTGCGGCGCGCCCGCGCCGCTGCGCTGAGCATCATTCCGACGACGACGGGTGCCGCGAAGGCGACGGGCCTGGTCATCCCGGAGGTGAAGGGGAAGATCGATGGCGTCTCGCTGCGCGTGCCGACCCCCGACGTGTCGATCGTCGATCTCACCGCGGAAGTCGAGCGTTCGACAACCGTCGAAGCCGTCAACGCCGCATTCAAGAAAGCCGCAGCCTCGGGGCCCCTGAAGGGCATCCTCGACGTGAGCGACGAGCCGCTCGTGTCGGTCGATTACATCGGCAGTCTCTACTCGAGCGTCGTGGACTCCATGTCGACAGCCGTGATCGACGGCACCCTGGTACACGTGTCGTCCTGGTATGACAACGAGATGGGCTATTCGGCGCGGTGCGTTGACCTGCTGGCGTACCTCGGAACGCGCCGTTGAAGAAACGCAGCCTGCGGGATCTCCCCCCGCAGGCGCTGGACGGCAAGCGCGCGCTCGTGCGCGTCGACTTCAACGTCCCGCTCAAGAACGGCAAGGTCACCGATGACACGCGCCTCCGTGCTTCACTGCCCACGATTCGCTATCTGCGCGAGAAGGGCGCGCGCGTTGTGCTGCTGTCGCACCTCGGCCGGCCCAAAGGCGGTCCCGAGCCACAGTTCTCGCTGAAGCAAATCGTTCCCGATCTCGAGCGGCTGCTCGGGGCGCCGGTGGAGTTCATCCCCGACCCGGCCACGGGCGTGGCCGTGACGCGACGGCTCCCGCGCGGCGCTGTCGCGCTGGTCGAGAACACGCGGTTCTGGCCGGGTGAAGAAAAGAACGACCCAGAGCTGGCGAAGACCTTCGCCGCCCTGGGCGATCTGTATGTGAACGACGCGTTCGGCTCGGCGCATCGCGCGCATTCGTCTACGGAAGCGGTCGCGCATCTGCTCAAGCCCGCCGTCGCCGGGTTCTTGATGGAAAAGGAGCTCCAATATCTCGGCAACTTGCTGCGGGATCCGAAGCATCCCTTCGTCGCCGTGCTGGGCGGCGCGAAGATCTCCGGCAAGATCGACGTCATTCGCTCACTGCTGCCGCGCGTGGACGAGCTGCTCATCGGCGGGGCGATGGCGTGCACATTCTTCGGGGCTATGGGCCTGGAGGTTGGGGCCTCGCTGGTCGAGCCTGACCGCATTGCGCTCGCCAAGGAGCTGCTGGCGACGAGCGGCAAGAAGCTGATCCTGCCGCGCGGCGCCGTGATCGCGCCGTCGTTGGAACGCGCCAGCGAGCATCGCTCCGTGCCGGCTGACGCGATTCCCAAGGGCTGGGCCGTCTTCGACGTCGACGAGGCCACGCAACACGATTTCCGCGCCCGGCTCCTCCGCGCCAAGACGATCTTCTGGAACGGCCCGATGGGCGTGTTCGAGACGCCGCCGTTCGATGCCGGGACCCGAGCCATCGCGACGGCCCTCGTGGAGGCGGGCAAGAAGGGTGCGGTGACCGTCGTCGGGGGCGGGGATTCGGTCGCGGCGGTCGCCGGGATGGAGGATAAGCTCACCCATGTCTCCACCGGCGGCGGAGCGTCGCTCGAATTCCTCGAGGGGAAGCAGTTGCCGGGCGTGGCGGCGCTGGAGGACGCGTGAGACCGTTGGTGTTTGCCGCCAACTGGAAGATGAATCTCGGGCCGGCCGAAGCCCGCGACTATCTCGCGACGTTCCTGAAGGCGTATTCTCCCCAGCCGAACCGCCAGGTCTGGTTTTTCCCCCCTGCGGTCTCCCTGGAAGCGGTTGCGACCGGACTCGGCAATCGGGCCGATCTTCTGGCCGGCGTGCAGGATGTCTACTGGGAGCCCAAAGGCGCGTTCACCGGCGCGACGTCTGCGCCGCTCGCCGCCCAGGCGGGCGCCAAAGCAGCGCTGATCGGGCATTCCGAGCGCCGCCATGTGTTCGGCGAGACGGACGAGCAAACGGGAAGAAAGCTGGCTGCGGTCCTGGAAGCGAAGCTTCATCCCGTGCTGTGTGTGGGCGAGACGCTCGAGCAGCGTGACGCCGGCCGGACACTGGAGGTGGTCACGCGGCAATTGGAGACCGCATTGTCTGGAGGGGGAGGGGCCCGCGCGGCGACCGCACGCGTGACCATCGCCTATGAGCCGGTGTGGGCGATCGGCACTGGCCGGAACGCAACGCCTCACGATGCCGCAACGGTGCACGCTGCGATCCGCGCGTGGCTGGAGCAACACGGGGCCACCGCGACGCGAATCCTGTATGGTGGCAGCGTCAATCTGAAGAACGCCGCCGACCTCTTGGCCGAACCGGAATTGGATGGCGTTCTCGTCGGCGGTGCATCGCTCGATCCCACAGGCTGGGGCGAGCTTGTGCGCACCGCCGCCGTCTAGGTATCTTGCCCCGCGCATGTACGGAATTCTCGTTGCCATCCTGATCCTCGACGCACTGATCCTCGCGACCGCCGTGCTGCTGCAGGCGGGGCAGGGAGGCGGGCTCGCCACCATGGGTGGCGGCGCCGGCACCGAAACGATCATGGGTGGCCGCCAGGCGACCACCTTGCTTACGAAGGTGACGTGGTGGACCGCGGGCATCTTCCTGTTTCTCGCCTTGGTCCTGACGTTCATGTCGACGTCGGGCAACCAGGTCCGCTCGGTCCTCGAAGGTCAGGGGCAGACCCCAACGCCGGTCGCGCCTTCGCACCTTCCGATTGAAACTCAGCCGACGGCGCCTCCTCCTCCTCCGCCGCAGCCCCCGAGCAATCGCAGGCCCTAGCTCCAGACCCGCCTACGTCCTGCTAGAGGACGGCGCCTGGTTCCCCGGAACTGCGCCGCTCCCGTTTGAGCCGGCGTACGCGGAAGTCGTCTTCACCACCAATCTCAGCGGGTACCAGGAGGTCTTCACCGACCCCTCGTATCTCGGCCAGATCGTAGTGATGACCGCGCCGATGATCGGCAATTACGGAATCAATCCGGAAGACGTGGAGTCCGATCGGCCGCGCGTCGCGGGTGTGGTCGTGCGCGAGTTGTCCCGAACGCCTTCGAACTGGCGCGCGACCGGGACGCTGCTCGACTGGCTCGCCGGCGCCGCCGTGCCGCTCGTCGCTGATGTCGACACGCGGCAACTGACGCGCTACATCCGTTCACGCGGCGCGATGCGCGGGGTCCTCGCACCCGGCGAGAAACCGACCGATGCCATCAAAGCCGCACTCGCTGCCTCGCCGTCGATGAACGGACTCGATCTCGCGAGTGTCGCGACGATTCCCACTGCGTACACCGAGGGGCCGAGCGACGCGGGGCATCACGTGGTCGCGTTCGACTTCGGGATGAAGCGCAATATTCTGCGGTTATTCGTGCAGCAGGGTTGCCGCGTCACCGTGGTCCCGGCCGCCACCACTGCCGATCACGTCCGCGCCCTCAAACCGGACGGCGTGTTTCTGTCGAACGGCCCCGGTGACCCCGCGGCGGTCGGTTACGCGATCGATACAATCCGGAAGCTGGCCGACGGGAACGTTCCGATCTTTGGCATCTGCCTCGGGCACCAGCTGCTTGGCCTGGCGATGGGCGGGGAAACCGTGAAGCTGCCGTACGGCCATCGCGGCGGCAACCATCCCGTGCGCGATCTTGCGACCGGACAAGTACTTATCACGTCGCAGAACCACGGATTCGCGGTTCGTGGCGAAACGCCTGGCGTTCCCGGCGCCAAGTCGCTTGAGGTCACCCACCTTAACCTCAACGACGGAACCGTCGAAGGCATCAAGCACCGGGAGTACCCTATTTTTGCCGTCCAGTACCATCCGGAGGCGTCACCGGGGCCCCATGACGCCCAGGGACATTTTCAACAATTCCTACAAGCCCTTGACGCCAAATAAGTAAGCCCGTATGATAGCCCCCGACTTTTGCCCCAACCCGGCAGAATTTCGGGGGGACCAATGACGAAGGCCGATCTGGTCGAAAAGGTCACCGCGCAAATCGCTCGCACCGCCGGTCCCCTCATTTCAAAAAAGGACTGTGCGCGGGT